>Ga0210060_1000025_pt1 | contig 105262 bp, 67 predicted proteins | sample Joice_CattailNLB_FD_184871 | JGI IMG/M metagenome (GOLD analysis project Ga0210060, IMG submission 184871) | Wetland microbial communities from San Francisco Bay, California, USA, that impact long-term carbon sequestration - Joice_CattailNLB_D2... | ecosystem: Environmental > Aquatic > Marine >...
ACTTCCTGATCAGCGAAAACATATCCCGCTGACGCTCCTCTTGTTCTTTCTTGTTCATGAAAACCTTTTCCGTCAAAGATACCAGACCCAGCTATCCTGTGGAAGATGTACCAGGCCGAAGGCTTACGGTGGAACTAAGCCGCCGTAGCGTGGCACGGGCTTTGCCTTTCTGCAAAGTATGTGACATGCGTAAGCGGTCTGCTTTAGCGATTTGTTAGCCATGGAAGCCGAAGCGGCCTTCATTTATACAACAATTTTGATTCAGTGAGCGGACTTTCCCACGGCTTGCTGAACGCAGTTCCGGCATTGGAAGACCTGACATGCGAGCTTGCTCGCAAAGGCAGGACAGACAAAGCCGAGGCCAAATTGCGCTGCCCTACCAACCCGGGCACCAACCTTGCCAGGAGATCCTCCATTCTAAACTGCAATTTGGACAGCGAGCCAATCATCTAGTATGTTAATAAAATGAGGGCGTACATTGGCTAACATATATTCTACTGCATATTTCAGTATAGTACTCAATTGATGGGGGTTATCTAGCAAATAAGATGGTGTGTTTCGCCAAGCGATGATGAGAAAAAAGGACGGGTTCAGTCACAGAAATAAATCAAAGTTATCATAATCATTCCAAGGCTTCGCCCTCTAACTCCCATAAAGGCAAAGCTCCATGGTATGTAAGGCAAAGAAATTTACAAAGAATTGAAATGCTATACAATTGGAATGGATTTGATTGAGCAGATAATTGAAGGCTCAGCACATTAATATAGACAATCTGTCTAGAAAAAGGCAGACGGTCAATATATAGGCTGAGGGTCGAAAGAAAGGTAAATGGTCAGAACATCTTGTTTGCATTAATGATATGATAGGGATGAAACGTTCGAAGTTTCTGGATCAGGTCAGGGAAGTCATTCGGACGCACCAATTCAGTTACAGTACAGAAAAAACGTATATCAATTGGGTTTACAGATTTATCGTTTTCAATAACAAAAGGCATCCCGGGGAGATGGGAGGAAAGGAGATTGCCGATTATCTCACCTACCTTGCAGTTGGGAGAAAGGTTTCTGCCTCTACTCAAAACCAGGCATTAAATGCGCTGGTATTTATGTATAAGAAAGTATTGAAGATTTCTCTGGATGATTTTGATTTTGCACGGGCAAAGATTGGAAAGCGATTACCTGTTGTATTGAGCCGTGATGAAATACACATGCTCATATCAAACCTGCAGGGCGAATTTCAATTGATGGCTTTCATCTTATACGGAGGTGGATTGCGATTAACCGAGTATTTGAATCTGCGGGTATCAGATATTGATTTCAGTCTGAATGAGATTGTTGTTCGGGGAGGGAAAGGTGATCATGATAGGAGAACCATCCTGCCTGGCTTGATCAGGCCACAATTAAGCAGGCAATTAGAGAAAGTAAAGCTCAGGTTGGAAGAAAATTTGTTATTAACCGGATTCTGTGGAGCGTCCTTGCCGGAAGCACTTGAAAGAAAGTATCCTGGTGCTGCGAAAGCGCTGGCCTGGCAATATATCTTTCCCGCCAGGAAACCGGCTATGGATCCACGTTCAGGCACCTTGAGGCAACACTACCGGCATGAAAGCTTTTTGCAAAAAGCAGTAAAGAAGGCAGTCAGGCAGTCGCAGATTACAAAGAATGCTTCCTGTCATACTTTCCGGCATTCTTTCGCTACCCATCTGCTTGAGGATGGCTATGATATTCGAACCGTTCAGGAGCTGCTTGGTCATAAAGATGTTCGCAGCACCATGATATATACCCATGTCCTCAACAGAAATAAATTCAATGTTCAGAGCCCGCTGGATGCTTTGAACGCTCATTTATAAACATTCATAAACGCGGCTCGTACACCGCTTACTGATCTTTCCAGTCACACCACGCGATCACAATTTTCTCGATTTCATGCTGGTTCTTATCCGCCTCTTCCACACTGGCAATTTTCAGGGTTCTCCCGGTTTTAGCTTCACCCTGCAGCAGTCTGTGTAATCCAGGGAACTCGGCACCCTGATGGAACATCAAGCTGGCATGTTTCTTTGATTTAGGGAAAAAACTGGCAAGATTGCCCTTATAGGTAAATGTTGGTGCCTGCCATTTAATACATTCATCGATTCGCTTGTCAGCATTGAGAATTATTTCCCGAACCTTTAAAACAACCGGCTTCATTGGATTTTCATAACTCCTGAGCCAATCTTCAACTTCTTTTTGTTTAGGCATTTAATTCTTTCTTTTCTACAATATATTTCATTTCTTTCACATGGTGAAGGTTATAAGTTGAGAGAAAAGCAAAGAACGTCGCATTCGGATCAAAAAAAATCAATCTTTAGTTGGCCGGTGTATTGTTGATGTTCTTCATGGAAATTGGACATTGTCGTACCAAGAAGTCGAATGCCCTGTTCCTGAATATCCTGGGTGGGCAGTAATTGCATAGCAACTGCTTCTATTTCATTTTTTGTATAGGCCTTGGCGGATGTACTGCTCCTTGTAATGGTGCTGAAATCAGCAAAACGGAGTTTCAGGGTAAGGGTCCTTCCTGCTTTCTGTTCGGCCTCGCAGCGCCTCCACATGATATTAATAATGGCAACCAGTTTATCTTTTACCTCCTCCAGGTCTGTCAAATCGGTTTCAAAGGTGCGTTCTGCGCCAATGGACTTACTTTCCCGGTGCGAAACAACGGGACGTTCATCAATTCCACGTACTGCATTGTAAAAATAGGACCCTGCCTTACCAAAATGTTTCAGCAGGTCGGGAAGGGGGAGCCTTTTCAGATCGCTCCCTTTGAAGATGTTCATCCGGTGCATTTTTTGCTTTGTTTTTTCCCCCACTCCAAAAAAGAGGCCAATATCCAGCTCCTCAAGGAAACTTTCAGCGTCCTCTGGTTTGATCAGGTAAAAGCCATCCGGTTTATCCACATCAGAAGCAATCTTGGCAAGGAATTTATTATAGGATACTCCGGCCGATGCGATTAAATTGGTCCGGTTCCGGATTTCTTTCTTTATCTCCATGGCAATTAATGAAGCGGATGCGGGTCCTTTCTTCACTTCAGTCACATCTAAAAAAGCTTCGTCCAGTGATAATGGTTCTACCAGGTCGGTATACTCGTGAAAGATACTACGGATCACTTCCGAGACTTCCCTGTAGACGTCAAAACGATGATGTACAACAATAAGCTGGGGGCACTTCCTTAAGGCGATTGACATGGGCATGGCTGAATGAACACCAAATTTCCTTGCTTCATAACTGGCAGCAGCCACAACTGAACGTGGTCCCCGGTGACCAACCACCAGGGCTTTACCCCTGTATTCAGGAAAATCGCGTTGCTCCACCGAGGCAAAAAACGAATCCATATCAATGTGGATAATCTTTCTCATGCGGACATTTTGCTCATGATGGTATTTGGGATTATTATTTGTTATTGGTCATTTCTTCTTTTATGGGATTTCTACTTTCTTGGTCATTTCTACTATCTTAGTATACCATAAAATTAAGGAAAGTCATGAAACTGATCACCGAAGTGGCACTTCCCGATTACACGTTCAGGCTGGATCATGACAATCCGGTTCTGTTGATGGGTTCCTGTTTTACAGAAAATATTGGCCGGCTAATGGAGCGATACCTCTTCCCGGTATGCGTCAATCCCTTTGGTGTGATCTATAATCCACTGTCGGTGAAAAAGGGTCTCGAGGCCTTGATTAACAGAGACCGATACGGTGTGGAGGATCTAAAACAGCACAACGATCTCTGGTTCTCATTTGACCATTATACAGGATTCTCCTCCCCCGATCGGGAGGAGGCGCTTGAAGGTATCAACCAGTCTTTCCTATCAGCCAAAGATCTATTGAATAAAGCCGGTACTCTGGTCATGACCTGGGGTACATCATGGGTCTACCGGTATAATAAGACCGGACAGGTGGTTTGTAACTGCCATAAGATCCCTGCCAGGGAATTTACCCGGACCAGGCTGAGTACAAAGGAGGTCATCTCAGCCTATGAATCTATCCTGCCTGAGCTGTTTGAGTTCAACAGTGATCTGAAAATAATAAATACCATCAGCCCGGTAAGGCACTGGAAAGACGGAGCGCACGGAAACCAGCTCAGCAAGGCCACCCTTCTGCTGGCAGGCGATGTGCTCCAGGAGCAGTTCCCCGAGCAGTTTTTCTATTTCCCTTCTTATGAAATTGTGATGGATGAATTACGTGATTACAGGTTCTATACCGGGGACATGATCCATACCAACGACCAGGCCACAGTATATATCTGGGAAAAATTCAAACAGTCGCTGATCAGTGAATCCTCCATTAAAACCATCCATGATCTTGAGCCACTGCTTAAGATGAGGGATCACAGGCCATTTAACAGGTCAGCAGATTCAACTGAAAACTTACAAGATCAGCTGGATGAGCTGGTGAAGAAGATGAAAAGCAAATATCCCGGGTTAAAATGGAGTAATTTTCTCTGATTCAGCATATAATCAGCATTTGGCTTATTTTTGTTTAACTTTTTGGTTCATTAATTGAACAATATTCCCCTGGGTGTGTTGTAATCTTCAAACTAAACCCGAATCCAATGAACAAATTAAGAATCGCGATATTTTTTGCCTTTTATTTGTTGCTGCCTGTAGCTATTTTGGGCCAGCAGGGCATTATTGAGGGCAGGGTATACAATGCCAAAAATAATGAACCAGTCGAGTTTGCCACGGTCGCCATATTCGGCACTTCCATCGGGTCCATCAGCGACCTGGATGGTAATTTTTTATTTACCGGACTTGAACCGGGATATGTGGAACTTCGGATATCCTCGGTTGGGTTTGAAACCTACATATCAGAGGAGATTCTGGTGACCAATGCCAGGAAGGCATTTCTGGAAGTTCCGCTGGTTGAAGCCAACGTGGAGTTGGATGAAGTGGTGATAAAAGCCTCTCCTTTTCGCAAAATAAAAGAGAGCCCTGTTTCCCTGCAGCGAATCAGTTTAAAGGAAATTGAAAAAAGTCCCGGGGGCAACAGGGATATCTCCAAGGTGATCCAATCCTACCCTGGTGTGGCATCCACACCTGCTCAGCGAAACGATGTGATTGTCCGGGGTGGTGGTCCCAGCGAGAACACTTTCTACCTGGATGAAATTGAAATCCCCAACATCAACCATTTTGCCACGCAGGGGGCTTCTGGCGGACCGGTTGGGATCATCAATGCCGATTTTTTAAGAGAGGTTAATCTCTACACCGGAGCATTCCCCGCCAGCAAAGGGAACGCGCTGAGTTCAGTGATTGATCTTTCACAGGTGGATGGCAACATGGAAAAATTAAATTTCAAAGGATCAGTTGGTGCTTCCGATCTGGCACTCACACTGAATGGTCCCATAGGTGAGAATACAACTTATATTTTGTCCTACAGACGTTCCTACCTGCAGTTTCTGTTTAAGCTCCTTGAGCTTCCCTTTCTCCCCAAATACAACGATTACCAGTTCAAGGTCAAAACCAAACTCAATAATAAAAACGAACTATCGCTCATAAGTATCGGGTCCTATGATAACAATAACCTGAACCTTGATGCAAATGAAACAGAGGAACAACAGTTTATTCTGGGTTACCTTCCAGAGAGTTTTCAGTGGAGCTATGCCATAGGTGCGGTCTGGAAACACTATCGTGACCAGGGTTATGATACCTGGGTGCTGAGCCGGAACTACCTGCACAATGAATCAACCAAATACCAGGATAATACCTTTCAGGAGGGGGACCTGACCCTGGATTACAATTCCGATGAGATTGAGAACAAATTCAGATATGAGCATACCTCCCTCTATAAAACTGGATTGAAGGTGAACTATGGCGTTAATTTTGAATATGCTAAATTTTATGCCCGGACATTCAATAAGGTATTTATCTATGACCAGCCGGTAACGCTGGACAATGAGTCGGCATTCGAACTGTTTAAATGGGGTGCATTTGGACAGGTCAGCAAGGGTCTCCTGGAAAAAAGGCTGGTGCTCTCCCTGGGTCTGCGTGCCGATGCCAATAACTATAACGACAATATGGTCAACCTGCTGAAGCAGCTTTCACCCAGATTTTCTGCTTCCTATCAACTGACAACAGGTTGGTACCTGAATTTCAATGCAGGAAGGTATTACCAGGAACCTGCGTACACTACCATGGGATATAAGAATGAAGAGGGTGTAATGGTCAACAAGTCCGGCTTGAAGTATATCCGGTCAGATCATATTGTGGCCGGTCTGGAGTGGCTCCCTGAGAAAGAGAGCAAAATCAGCCTGGAAGGATTTTACAAAAAGTATAGCCACTACCCCTTCTCACTGATCGATTCAATTTCCCTGGCCAGCAAGGGGGCCGATTTTGGCCTGTTTGGAAATGAACCCGTGGAGTCCATTGCCGAAGGACGCGCCTTCGGGGCAGAATTCCTCTATCGCAACAGGGATCTGTTTGGAAGCAACCTGACGATCTCCTATACCCTGGTCAGAAGTGAAACACTTCCAAGGAAAGCGTCCCTCACTGACCTGGGATGGATCCCTACTGCGTGGGACAATGTGCATCTCCTGAATATTTATGGATTCCGCGAGTTCAAGGGTAACTGGCAGGTCGGCATTAAATGGAGGTTCGTGGGCGGGCAACCCTATACTCCATTCGATCCTTATACCTCCTCCCTGGTCCGGTACTGGGACATAACAGGTTTCCCGGCTCAGGATTACAATCAATACAATCAGCTACGATATAAACCTTTTCACCAGCTCGACCTGCGTGTTGACAAGGAGTGGTTTCTTTCCAGGATAACCATAAATTTGTATGTTGATGTTCAGAATGTATATAACTACAAAACAACCAGCAACACCTTCCTTGTTCAGGAACTGGACGGAGAAGGAAATCCGGTCATTGAGAATCCGTCGGATCCCATAGATTTGCAGCGTTACCGGATGAAAGAAATTCAATCCGCTGCCGGGACAGTGTTGCCTACCGTCGGAATAATTATTGAATTCTAAACTGTAAGTCCATGAAGAAGTTACTTTCTTTTATTCCGATCTCATTGCTGGCTCTTTCCTGCAGCAACAGTCGCTTCCCCGTAGAGGAATCGCCCGATCATTTCAGTTCAAATCCTTATGGTAAAGGACCAGTTCTTGAAATTGAAATGCTTAAAGGTGAAGGGCATAATCATCCACTGATGGCCATCTGGATTGAAACCCTGGACGGTCAATATATTCAAACACTATATGTGGCTGAGTCTATTGGGAAAGGTGTGTTTCAGCATGGTGACGCCAGCAGGGGATTCTGGAAGCCGGGGGAGATTCAACGACCTGCAGCACTTCCTTACTGGTCCCACAAAAGGGGCATTAAAAATAAGAACGGCCTCTACCTTCCTACTCCCACCAATCCGGTTCCTGATGCTTATACAGGTCCAACACCCGAACAGAGTTTTATTCTACATACAAAGCTTGACGAACCGGGATTAAAGAAATTTAACCTGCTCTTTGAGATAAACCAGACCTGGGACTGGAACGAATGCTGGACCAATAATAAATTCCCTGAAGATGAGGAGTACAAGACTTCCTGTCAGCCTGCTCTGGTCTATGCAGTAACCATTGATCTGGAGAGCCCTGCTGAGGAATACTACATGAAACCAATTGGCCGTAGTCATCATTCTGGAGCCGATGGAGAGCTATATACGGACCTGGAGACTTTGAGTACTGCATTGCATATTGCCAAAGAAATCGTGGTAAGGGTGGATGAATAAATGATGCTATTCGTAGTTTTGTAACAAATCCATATTTTGTGCGTCTTGATAATAAAATCCCTATGGGAAGTTCTTTGGAATGCAAGTGTACGCACTGTACGGATTCGAACATATACGTCTCAAAAGTGAACACTTTGTACAGAACGAATAAAATAGTATATTGCTCAATATCTGATCATTAATTGTTTTGGCATATCTATTGTTTTTTTTGAGTATCATCATATTTAAAAACCATTCTAATGATTAAAACTGTTGACCTGGTAAAAGTATTTCGTACCGATGAGGTAGAAACCACCGCACTGAATAATGTAAATATTGAAGTTAAAGACGGGGAATTTGTAGCTATAATGGGACCTTCCGGCTGTGGAAAGTCAACCCTGCTCAATATTCTCGGACTCCTGGATAACCCTTCGAACGGCTCCTATGTATTCTATGAGACCGAAGTAGCCAACCTGAAAGAGAAAGGCAGGACCAACCTGCGTAAAGGAAATATCGGGTTTGTATTCCAGAGCTTTAACCTGATTGATGAGCTCACTGTATATGAAAACATTGAACTCCCCCTGCTCTACCTGAAAATGAGCGGTTCTGAAAGGAAGAAGAAAGTGGAAACCGTTATGGAACGAATGAAGATCAGCCATCGTAAAAACCACTTTCCACAGCAGTTGTCGGGTGGACAGCAACAGCGCGTTGCCATTGCCCGTGCCGTTGTAACAAACCCAAAGCTGATCCTTGCTGACGAACCGACAGGTAACCTGGACTCGGCCAACGGTGCCGAAGTTATGGCTCTTCTTACTGAACTGAACGAAGAGGGAACCACCATCGTAATGGTAACTCACTCCCCCAGCGATGCCGAAAAGGCACACAGGATCATTCAGTTGTTCGACGGTCATGTGGTTACAGAAAACATTCATAAAAAATTATAACGGACCTGTGGAAGGCATGAGAAAACTCATGTTTTAATTTGGATTTTTACACCAAATTTGCAGAATACTCAGGTTAACAAATAGGGTTAGATTGAAGGTTTGAAAAGCTGGCCACCAGGTCAGCTTTTCTTTTTTTTATAAACATTTATTGTCTATATTCGTTACCTTATTAATTAATCCCAAACTGCACTTAAAATGAAGTACTTGAATTATTTCCTGACCGTGCTTATATCCCTTGGGCTTTTAGTCTCATGTGGCAATAATAAGAAGAAGAATCAGACGTCCGAAACTTTTAATATCGAGGACTATATCGATGCAGCGGAAACAATCGACCCTACCATTAACAACGTGGAACAGATCTTTGATATCCTGGACATGGTGAATGCAGAATATTATGATGTACTTACAAACGATGCTTATCGTGCACAGAATTATGAAACATCATATCCTGTCGCTGCTGCAAACCTGGGAGTCTATATGGTTGATATTCTTTATCATTTCTATGGCGAGGCTGACGATGCCATGTATCTGTCATTCCAGGCAGCCCAGGAACTGGCCAAGTACATAGGTGTCGATTCAGAGTTTGGTGTTTGGACTCTTGAAAAACTTGAAGGCACGAATCTCCAGAGAGATACCATCACCAGGATGTTTAACAACCTCCTTAAAGACAGCGAAAAATATAATTCGGAGAAGGAGATGATATTTATCCATACAGCTTTTCTCACAGGTTCATTTGTTGAGAAGGTACATATCACCGGAAACCTTCTGGAAACGAAACTGAAGGCCGAAGATATGAGCCAGGAGGATGAAGGCGATATCAGAGAGCTCCTGGTTATTTTCCTGAACCAGCTGAATCCATCCACAAGTGTCCTGTACGATGCATTTGTCCGTCAGCAGGATCAGTTGAGGGGACTGATCGTACTAAATACATTTGAAAGATTGAAGGATCTTTCCAATCTCCTGATCGAATTAAAACCGACACTGGTCGTTGCACCGATCAGTGAGATTGCTGCTAACCCAGAGCTTAAAAATGCTTTCGATCTCATTGAAAATCTCCGTGGTGTACTGGTAACTCCCCAGTAATAAACCGGTAGTTATAATATGATGAAGAGTGTCCGCCGGGGACACTCTTTTTTTATATATTTGGGTAGACCCAACCACCCTGCTTATGAATTTCCTTGGTAACCTGATCTGGCTTCTCTTCGGCGGACTGGCCACCGCAATTGGCTACTTCTTTGGTGGTCTGGCAATGATGGTGACTATCATCGGGATCCCATTCGGTTTTCAGCTCATCAAGATTGGATCGCTCTGTCTCTGGCCTTTTGGGAGGACCTTTCGAGTGGATAAAAAAGAGATGCCAGGTTGTCTCTACGGTTTGCTAAATATCATATGGCTGTTGATCGCCGGCCTGTGGATCGCACTGCTTCATATCATTTTTGGTTTCCTGCTTTGTATCACCATCATAGGTATCCCCTGGGGTATGCAGCATTTTAAGCTTGCAGGTTTTGCTCTTTCTCCTTTCGGCCGACAGGTGGATATAGTGGGATAATTGTTATTGAAGGATTTTCTATTCCTGGTTGAATTCTGAAGAAACCTTTGTATCTTACACCCTTGATTGTGTAATATGTACACATAAGACGCGGAGGCCCCACTGTTCTTATTATAACTAAATCATCCCATTTTTTAAACCAATAGGAATTTGTCCCGTCAAAGAGAAAACAAACATCCAGCTCATCAGGGTCCAGACTGGAAACGCAAAGGTCGGAATTGGCCTGCCGGTAAAAGCTTCCCCGGAAGGAAATTGTTCTTTTCGGTGTTTATTAGTCTCTTCCCTGTGCTGGCCTGTGGGATTGAACAATCCAATATGGGGAATAACTACCATGTTCAAGAAACAGACGAGCCGATCAACATCGACGGTATCCTTTCCGAACATATATGGAATGAAGTTCCTGTTATTGATGGATTCTGGATGAGCTACCCCGTGGATGACCGCGCTGTGGATCAGAAGCTACAGACCGAGGTGAGAATCACCTCGGATGAGGAGAATCTCTATATTGCGGCCGTTTGTCATGGTCCTGACAATTACGTTATCAAGACTTTAAAGAGAGATAAAGAATTCAGGGATCAGGACGGTTTTGGAGTGGTCATTGATCCGGTAAACGAGAGCACCAATGGCTATGTATTTATTATCAGCCCGGCCGGAGTCCAGACCGAATTCCTGGTAACGGGTCAGACCGGCAGGAGAATGGAACCGCAGCCAGGGCGACCCCTTAAAGGATTCAACGAGGCATGGGACAACAAGTGGATCTCCGAGGTAACCACCTATCCTGACAGGTGGATTGTTGAAATGGCTATCCCCTTTAAAACGCTCCGTTTTGATGAGGATAAAAACAACTGGGGTATCAATTTTTTCCGCCTGGATGCTGCTTCCAACAGCATTCATACCTGGTCGCATGTACCTATTGAGTTTTTCGAGACCGACCTGGGATACCTGGGGACACTGACATGGGACCAGCCGCCCCAAAAAGCATCCAGTAACCTGGCTATTATTCCCTATGTTAAAGGTGGCGTCTCCAAAGACTATGAAGAAGGCACCAATGTCAGTTATGATTTCCAGCCGGGTGTGGATGCCAAAGTGCCTGTATCCTCCAGCATGAACCTGGACCTGACAGTGAATCCTGATTTTTCTCAGGTGGAGGTGGACGAGCAGGTGATCAACCTAACCCTTTTCGATATCCAGTTGCCCGAGAAACGTGTTTTCTTCCTGGAGAACAGCGATATCTTTGAGGATTTCGGGGTTCCGCCCATGCGCCCGTTCTTCTCCAGGAGGATCGGTCTGGATGATGAGGGGAACCCGATCCCTATCCTCTATGGGGCCAGGCTCAGTGGTAATGTCAATCAGAATCTGCGCATCGGACTGATGAACCTGCAAACCAGGGAGACCGATAAGTTCCTTCCGCAGAACTACACGGTTGCCGCATTCCATCAACAGGTGCTGAAGCGGTCGGTTATCAAGGGTTATATCCAGAACAGGGATGTCCTCCGGAGTGAGGATCCCGACTATAACAGGACTGCAGGTCTGGAGTTCCAGTACCGTTCGGAAGATGGTCGCATCCAGGGCTTTGGCGGCCTGGCCAAATCATTCAGCCCCGGACTGGAGAAAAAAGAGTTCTTTTATATCAGCGGAATCGGTTATGATAACAAGAACCTGAGCGTTTATTCCAACCTGTCCGGTCTGGGAAAAAACTACCGGTCCGATATGGGGTATATAAGGGGACGTGAATACTACGATGCTGAACGGGATACCACTATCCTGATCGGGATGAACCACTGGTTCACCCGTGCAGCCTATACCATCTATCCCGAAAACAGCGAAAAGGTCATCTCCCATGAATTCAACAGCAGATTCAGCTATGATACCGATTCTTCATTCTCCATGTTATACATCAACGCGGAAGCGGGCTACACATTGAAATTTGCCTCCACTGCTCAGCTATTGGCTACCGTGGACCACTATGTGACCAACCTGCTTTACCCCTTTACTTTTATTGACGAGCAGCCTTTACCTATCGGTATTTACAGGTATAATGAAGCCAAGATCGGATTCCAGACCGACCAGCGAAGGCTCTTCAGTCTCAAAGGGGGCATTTCCTACGGCAACTTTTACAATGGTACCAGGAAGCAATATACCCTTGGAATCAAATACAGGGCCCAGCCATGGGGAAATTTCTCGGTGAACTTTGAACAGAACACCCTGCAATTTCCGGACCCTTACGGTGCGGCTAACCTGTTCCTGATCAATCCCCGTATCGAAATAAATTTCTCCAGGAGCCTCTTCTGGACCACCTTCCTTCAATACAATACCCAGGAGGATAATTTCAATATCAACAGCCGGCTCCAGTGGCATTTTCAGCCCATGTCAGATCTCTATATTGTCTATACCGATAACCATGCTGTAGAGTTCTGGGGGCCCAAATACAGGGCTCTTGTGATCAAACTGAATTACTGGTTTAATCTTTAACAAAATATGTATCCATTTATCTATAACAAACAAACACTCAAATGAAAAATTCACACAGAAACATTCTAAAAGGCTCATTAATGGGCGCATTTATTGCTGCCCTGAGCATCTCCCTCTGTGCTCAGGAGATTCCATTCATGAGGAATCGTATTGTATCACCCGAATTAAAGCCTGATCGCACAGTTACTTTCCGGATCTTCGCCCCATCCGCAAACGAGATCAAGGTAAGCGGAAACTGGATGTCAGGCTTTGGAACCAGCGAATCCCTGGTAAAAAATGATACCGGCCTCTGGACCCTGACTGTCGGTCCCCTGGATCCCGAGATCTATACCTATTCTTTCAACGTGGACGGGATCCAGATACTCGATCCGGCCAATTCACAGATCGTGAGAGACGGGACCAGACACCAGGGTGTGGTATTTGTTCCCGGTGAAGCATCAAGTCTCTATGCAGTACAAAATGTACCTCACGGGACCTTGTCCAAAGTATGGTATGATTCACCAACACTGGATTTGAAAAGGCGCATGTATGTTTATACACCCCCGGAATATGATAATGGGAAGGGTAAATTTCCTGTATTCTATCTTCTGCATGGTGGTGGTGGTGATGAGGATGCCTGGTCCACACTGGGTCGCGCCTGCCAGATCATGGATAACCTGATCGCCCAGGGTAAGGCCAGACACATGATCGTGGTGATGACCAATGGGAACCCCGGAGATGCAGCATCACCCTATGAAGCACCCCCAAAAGCGGAGGGCTCAGGTAATGAAGGGGTTTTCGGTATGGCATCCGGACAATTCGAGAAAAGCCTGGTCAAGGATGTAATCCCTTATATTGAGGGCCATTACAGGACCCTTTCCGGAAGAGAGAACAGGGCGGTCAGCGGCCTCTCCATGGGAGGCATGCAAACCATGAACCTGGCATTTGATTATACGGAGACGTTTGACTACTTTGGTGTTATGAGTATGGGGATCACATCGTCCGACCAGATGGGAAGAGACTGGTTTCCAGATGTGGACAACCGGGTTAAGAATCTTGCCTCAAAGGGGTACAAATTATATTGGATCGGATGTGGCTCTGATGACTTTCTGCATGAAGCCGCACTGAACCTGAAGGCAAAAATGGAAGAGAACAATTTGAAATTCACCTACAGGGAGAGTAGCGGTGGCCACACCTGGACCAACTGGCGCATTTATCTTTCTGAATTTGCCCCATTGCTGTTTAAATAAGACTGGAAAACATATAATAACTTAAACAATCAGACAAGATTATGAAACAAAAAAAGAACGTAAACAAATCCGGGAATGGTCTCTCCCGCAGGGACTTCCTTGGGAAAACAGCAGCAGCTACGGCTGTATTTACAATTGTGCCACGTCATGTGCTGGGCGGACCGGGTTATACCGCACCAAGTGACATGGTGAACCTGGCCGGGATCGGTGTGGGAAGCCAGGGAGGAGGAGATATCCAGCAAATCGCCACTCCAGATGTACCCATTCAGAGGCGCCAGGGATTTTCGGGAATGCTGATGCAGAGATATGCAGGGATACAGCCCCAGAGAGGTGAATTTCAAAGACCTGCAAGGCCGGCTCCAAGAGAAGGTGTTGCGAATACCGACTCTCCTGTACAGATGGGCAATGCAGGACAGGGAGAATCGTTCAAACATGCCAATATCTATGCACTTTGTGATGTGGATTCCGATTATGCCGGATATATCTTTGCCGGATATCCTAAAGCCAAGATCTATGATGATTTTCGCAAGATGATCGATAAGGAGAAGGAGATTGATGCTGTGTTGATCGGCACACCTGACCACCTCCATGCTCCAATTGCGGCTTATGCTATGAATGCAGGGAAACATGTATATGTGGAGAAACCCATGGCCAAGACCATCCATGAGGTGCGTTTCCTCCGTGACCTGGCCAAAAAGACCGGGCTTGTGACCCAGATGGGAAACCAGGGTCACAATATTGAGGGGACCATGCAAACTGTAGAATGGATCCAGTCAGGCGCCATAGGATGGGTAAGGGAAGTTCACATGTGGTCCAACCGGCCCGTCTGGAAGCAGGGTTACTTTGACCGCCCTGCAGGTGTCCCCGTACCCAAGAACCTGAATTTTGATCTCTGGCTGGGACCAGCCCCCGAAAAACCTTACAATCCTGAAACCACACATTTCGCCTGGAGAGGCTTGTGGGATTATGGTACCGGGGCTATGGGAGATATGGGTGCGCACACCTTTGATGCCCCCATCTGGGCGCTGAACCTGGGAATGCCTACGAAGATACAGGCAACTACCACACCCTTCAACAGTGAGTACCTGCCCCTGTCACAAACTGTTACCTACGAATTCCCGGCCAGGGGTGCCATGCCTCCTGTGACCGTGACCTGGAGCGACGGGGGTATCAAACCAGCCCGTCCGTCAGCACTGGAGCCTGACCGCAGGTTAAGGGAAGCACTGTACATTGGTGATAAAGGGATGCTGCAGCACGGTACGCACGGTGCCATGCCTGAACTGATCCCCGAGGATCCCGGTTTTGTGGCCCCTGAACCCTGGCTGGACAGGCCTAAGAGTGTTTATGTTGATTTCATTGACGCCATCAAAGAGGGAAGGAAAGCAGCCAATGATTTTGAAATTTCAGCAAAACTGACCGAGATCATGTTGCTTACCAATATTGCTGTAGTTTCACAGCAGATCAACAAAACACTGGAGTACGATGCCGAGAATATGAGGATCACCAACCTGGAGGAAGCCAACGATTATTTCCACTATCAGTACCGTGACGGGTGGACACTTTAAATCCAGGTATTTCATTACCTTAGCCATATATGGCTGAGAAGATAATCAGATGGGGCATGATCGGCACCGGTGATGTCACCGAGCGCAAGAGTGCCCCATCTTTTAACAAGATCGAAAACTCCCGGCTGGTAGCCGTGGGTAACCGCACGTTTGAAAAAGCTGAAGATTATGCCGCCAGGCACAATGTTCAAACTGTCCACCGGAATCCCCATGATGTGATCCGTAACCCGGAAGTGGACGTTGTCTATATTGCCACCCCGCCCGGTTCACATATGGCTTATGCACTGGAGACCATTGAAGAGGGCAAGCCTCTCTATATTGAGAAGCCTATGGCCCGTACCTGGGAGGAGTGTAATATCATCAATGAAGCAGCAGAAAAAAAGGGCTTGCCTGTCTATGTAGCCTATTACCGCAGGTCCCTGGATTATTTTAAGAAGGTGCGGTCTATCATTCAGGAAGGGGACCTGGGTAAGATACTCCATATCAACCTGCAACAGTACATTGCCGCCCGCCATGAAGATTATGAATCACAGAACCTGCCCTGGCGTGTCATCCCGGAAGACGCAGGAGGAGGTTATTTCCATGATATGGGGTGCCATGCACTGGACATTCTCTTTTATATATTTGGTGATCCGCTGGAGGTATCAGGAAAGGTATCCAATATGGGTGGTTTGTACGAACCTGAAGATACCCTCTCCGCCAACCTAATACTGCCAGGAGGTCTGCTGTTCTCAGCCAGCTGGAGCTTTGTTACACCCGAGCCATTTCAGAAGGACCAGGTAGAGGTAATTGCTGAAAAGGGGAAGCTGAAATTCTCCATCTTCAGCTTCAAACCCATCACTCTTTTCACGGGCGACCATAAAGAAACCATGGCAATCATTCAGCCGGAACATATTCAGCTGCCTCATATCCGGTCGATCGTCGCTGAATTGAACGGAAAAGGGAAATGTCCGGCCACCGGTAAGACTTCAGCCGTAACCAGCAGGGTCATGGATATCATTACCTCGAGAAGTAATTCTGATTATTAAAGATCCCACATGAGAAAAGGAACCGGTATACTTCTGGTCGTATTCACCATCTTTATTATTTGCCTGGCATGCAGCACCGATCGGACCGGTGCAGCTGACAATCAGAAACCATATTATTCGGACCAGTACCGGCCCGTGTTCCATTTTTCTCCCGATTCCATGTGGATGAATGATCCCAACGGTATGGTCTTTTATAAAGGGGAGTACCATCTCTTCTACCAGTACAATCCCTACAGTACAGTATGGGGACCCATGCACTGGGGTCATGCCATCACTTCCGACCTGGTCCACTGGGAGCACCTGCCCATTGCACTTTACCCGGACAGCTTGGGGACCATCTTCTCAGGCAGTGCGGTGATCGACTGGAACAACAGCTCGGGTTTAGGCACCAATGAGAATCCACCCATGGTGGCCATCTTCACTCAACATAATCAAGCCCTGGCGGAATCCGGAAGTGATCGTTTCCAGTATCAAAGCATTGCCTTCAGTCTTGACAGGGGGAGAAGCTGGACCAAATATTCCGGGAATCCTGTTCTGGAGAACCCGGGAATAAGTGATTTCAGGGATTCCAAGGTGATCTGGATGGAGAATGTAAAAAAATGGATCATGGTCCTTGCAGCCCACGACAGGGTCATGTTCTTCTCCTCCCCTGACCTGATAACCTGGACCATGGAAAGTGAATTCGGAAAGGATACAGGTGCACATGGAGGGGTCTGGGAGTGTCCTGATCTGTTCCCTCTTGAAACCGGTGGGGTGAAAAAATGGGTGCTGCTTGTGAGTATTAATCCGGGCGGCCCCAATGGAGGTTCGGCTACACAATACTTCGTGGGGGAATTTGATGGTAAATATTATCAAAATGAGAATCCTGGTCCGGATCCCCTCTGGCTGGACCATGGAAAAGATAACTATGCAGGGGTGACCTGGTCTGATATTCCACCTGAAGATGGGAGGCGCCTGTTCCTGGGCTGGATGAGTAACTGGCAGTACGCCACACAAGTCCCCACCGAAAGATGGAGGAGTGCCATGACACTACCCAGGGAGCTCAGACTTTTGCAGGAAGGTAAAGGCTTCATCCTCACTTCCGTTCCTGTTCATGAAACGGAAAAGTTGAGAGCAGAAAAGCACATCCTTAAACCTGGTCCCGTTGAAGGCAGGGAAAATGTGAGCTTTTTACGAGATGGGGAGAATCCGCTGTATGAAATTGATCTTATATTTGAGTTCGATCCTGACAATGAAAAGGATATTGAATTTGGGATCAAACTGGAAAGTGACCGCCAGGAACATTTGATTGTCGCATATAACCACATAGCCGGGCTTCTGTTTATCGATAGAAATGGATCCGGGAAAACCGGTTTTTCTGAAAAATTTGCAGGTATCCATTCTGCCCCGTACCAGGCCTCTGCGGAAGGGGAGATCAGGTTCCATGCTTTTATAGACATGTCCTCCATCGAACTGTTTGTGGATCAGGGAGCCCTGGTAATGACCGAACTATGCTTTCCTGAATCCGGGTTCCGTAAGATCCTTCTCTATTCCAGCAAGCCTTCAGTCAACCTGAAACAGGGGACCGTTTATTCACTGAAGAGCGCCTGGTAAGAATTGTTGATAACTACACACCAATTGTTCAATCTTTCAACCCGGAAAGACCCTATACCGGACTTTCACAGTTAGGATAGGTTTTCTAAAATACTGAACTTTATACTTGAAATTTTCCCGCAATTAAGGGCTTTTGGCTTGGTTATTGTAACCTTTAAAAATAGAGGATATTTTAATACCATATGTTTTATAATATAGTCATACCACGCATCCTATTTGAGTTTTAGGTGTCTTTATAATAAGGAAAATGATTGATAATACAGGAACATTGAATACGCAGTATACTATCATAATTGGAGCCGAAGGTGAACTGGGAAGGGCCATGGCCCGTGAAATTGCACGAAAGGGTTGCAACCTGATCCTTGTTTCCACTACATCAATCGATTTGCAGCGATTTGCCATAGGATTGCAGTTGCAGCATGAATTGCAGGTAAATGCTGTCAAACTTGACCTTTCCAACCAGGAAGAGATTCAATCCTTTTCTAAAGAAATCCAAGATCAATACGAGGTAAGGGCACTTATCAATAATGTCACCTGTGACTGGTCTATTGCAGAAAACAGGTGTATCTCAGAACTGGCCAAAGATGATTTCCAGACCCGCTTCAGGGGAACGGTCTTTCTCATAAGAAGCCTTCTGCCGATGATGTCCGGTCTGTCAATATCCTATATTCAGCATATTATTCCTTTCCCATTCAGGAAGGAGCAATTCAGTCCCGAATTGCAGCATTCAGTGGCTAATATGTATGCCTTTGCCAAAGAGCTTGAAGAGGAGTTAAAAAAGACGGGAATATCGATCAGCATGGTTCATCCCGCCCCCATTAAGAACATCGTACAGAAGATGGAGAATATTGGCAGGATCTTCGAGGAGGACCTTCAATCCCTTGCCCCCGGATTGGTCGCCATGAAAGCTGTAAACGGAATGTTGCGCGGGGACCGTCTGATTATTCCGGGACTTCGGAACAAGATGCAGTTCTATCTGAACAGGAATGCCACTTCGTGGTTCAGGTCCGCAGGATCTTATGACTCGGGATTGCAACCTTCCGTTTAAGTCTGCCTGAAACCGCACTATTCATACCTGAGGGACATCCCCGGGTTCTGACGGCTTGCCCTTACAGCATGAAAGCTTACGGTGGACAGTGCAATGGTGAAAGCGATCGCTCCTCCGGCAACAAAGATCCAAAAGGGAATATCCACGCGGTATGCAAAACTTTCCAACCATTTCTTCAGGGCAAACCAGGTCAACGGCCAGGCGATAATATTGGCCAGTAATACCCATTTGGTAAAGTCCAGGGAGAGGAGCCTGAGGATGTTGCCCGTGGTTGCTCCGTTGGTTTTCCGGATCCCGATCTCCTTGGTTCTCCGTTCGGCCATGAAGGAGGCCAGCCCGAAGAGTCCAAGGCAGGAGATAAAGATGGCGATCATAGCGAAAATATAGAGCAGCGAACGAGTCTGTTTCTCATTTTGATAAATATTCTCATAGTGCTTATCCAAAATCTCATACTCAAACGGTATGGCAGGAACCAATTTCTCCCAATCCTTCTGGAGGGTCTTTATGATCTTCTGATAGTCGGACCCCGCTATCCGGACACTTAAATACTCAGGACCGCTTAATCCTTCATTAAGGAGCATCAGCGCATGCGGCCTGACCTTCATATGTTTAGATTCCCAGTGATAGTCCTTTACTACTCCAATGACCTCATAAGGGCGTTCACGATCGTTCCATAAGTAGGTGATCTTCCCGATGGGATCATCCCATTCCAGCAGGTTGACAGCTGTTTCATTCAGAACGATCTTACCGGTATCGGCACCAAATTCCCTGGAAAAATATCTTCCTTTCACCATCTCCATTCCCATGGTTTCCACATAGGTTTCATCGGTCAGGTTAGCATTGAGACTGAAACTTCGCTCCGTACCCTCCGCACCAAAGCCCCAGTTGGTTATTTGATCACCGGGAACCCATCTGGAAGCGGAAACCTGGATCACTTCCGGCAGGTCGCGCAACTCATCTTTGTAGGAATCCAGGTTCTCCATATAGTTAATATTTTTTACCAGGACAACCTGCTCCTTGTTGAATCCGAGTGAATCCTCCATCACCAGGTGCATCTGCATCTGCACCAGCAGCGTACCCGCTATCAGGAAAATGGCTACCGAGAACTGGAACAATACCAGGATATTCCGAAACCAACTCCTGGACTGCTGAACACCTTTAAACCCCAGGGACTCAACAGCAGTAAATTTGCTCATGTAAAATGCGGGGTAGATGCCCGATAACAGTCCCACAAGGACCGAAAGAGCCAGCAATCCAGGAATCACCAGGAAATTATCCAGGTAATGCACCTGGATCTCCTTCCCGGTGAAACTCCTGTAAGGTCCCATGATTGATTCCACCAGGCCCATGGCCAGGATCATGGCCAGGATACTGATTATAATAGCTTCTGTAAAAAACTGCTGTCGCAATCTCTTCCTCGTGGCCCCGTTTGTTTTTCTTACCCCCACCTCCCTGGCCCTGATGGAGGCGCTGGCGGTAGTCAGGTTCATAAAATTGATGCAGCCCACTACCAGTATAAGGAATGCAACCATAGAGAAGATCCTGATGTAGGAAAGATTTCCGTTGGGTTCAAACTCCCCGTTCAGGTCTGACCCCAGGTGGATCTCCCTGATTTGCTGTAAGTACAATTTCCAGTATGTCTCATCATTGGTATTTTCTTCATATTGTCCATCGAACAGGTACTTGTCCACAAAAGCAGGCAGTTTTGCTTCAAGCTGCTCTGCAGGAAACCCGGGTTCCAGCCTCATGTAGGTTTGGAAATTATTAGCAAACCACCCCGTGCTGTTATAAAGGCCTTCAAAAGAGACCATTGAAACAAGAAAATTAAAATGAAAATGTGATTGTGCCGGTAAATCCTCAAATACACCCGTTACTGTCAGGGGAACTGTATCGTCGATCATGATTACCTTCCCGTAGGCTTCTTCATCTCCAAAATACTTCCTGGCTGTAGATCTGTCAAGCAGTACCTGTCCGGGTTCGTTCAGCACTTTCCCCGGCGATCCCTCCAGGAGATGCAGGGTGAATATATCGGTGAAGGTGGAATCCACAGCTGCTGCCCGATCCTCGTTAAAAACGAGATCCCCAATGTTTACTTTCTGCGCAAAATCCGCGATACGGGTAATGGCCCTGATCTCGGGATACTCATCATACATCGCTGCAGGCATGGGGGCAGGAGTATAAGTCTGACGAATGACGGTGTTCCCGATCTTGGCATCCACCGCAACGCGATAGATATCACCAAAGTGCTCATTGAACCTGTCATAGTTGAGTTCATTGTTCACATAAAGCATGATCAGAACAAAACAGGCGATACCGATGGCAAGACCACTGATATTCAATATGGATATGAGGAGGTGTTTTCTGATATGGCGAAAAGCAACCTTGAGATAATGTTCTACCATTGAAACGATTTTTCATTATTTGAGCAATTGATATGCCACACCTCCTATATTATTCATTTGTTGATACTTGCGAGTTTGATATTAATGGGGTGTATTGAAAAAATGCTCGCTTTTAAAGCATATGCCTGTTCGGAATCGCCGCAGTTTACCGGAAATCAGGAAAAAGAGATACATTCGTATAGCTAAATAATGTTTATGTCCCAGGCAAAAATATTGATCATAGATGACGATCCTGATGTGCTAATTACAGCGCGCATGTTCCTTGAACTGCTCGAATTTGAGGTAAGTGTCCTTTCCAATCCGGAAAAGATCCTGCCACAAATAAAAAAAGTGCACTTTGATGTGATCTTGCTGGATATGAATTTTCAGAGAGGAAAGACCGAAGGGGCTGAAGGGATCAAGTGGCTGGAGACCATTAAGGGACAGGACCAGCGCTCCGTGGTTATCCTGATGACGGCCTTTGGTGATGTGGAGCTGGCTGTAAAGGGTATCAGGGCGGGTGCATTTGACTTTATCCTGAAACCATGGCAGAATGCAAAACTCCATGCCTCCATTCTTTCTGCATTGAAACTGAAACAAACGGACCGGGAGAAGGAGAAATACAGGAATGTGGCCAGGACACTTGGAGAGGATGTGGATTTGCCCTTCATCCAGATCCTGGGTGATTCGGATGTAATAGAAAAACTGAAGGAAAATATCCGGATCATAGCTCCTACTGATGCTTCTGTACTCATCCTGGGTGAAAACGGAACCGGTAAGGAGATGGTGGCGCGCAGCATTCACAGACTCTCGGCACGCAATAATGGAGTTTTCATGGGGGTTGATATGGGTGCCATTCCCGAGACACTGTTTGAATCAGAATTATTTGGTCACCAGAAAGGAGCTTTTACCGGGGCCGTGCAGGACAAACCTGGAAGATTTGAGATGGCAGAAGAGGGCACCCTGTTCCTGGATGAGATCGGGAACCTGCCAGTTACCATGCAGACCAAATTGCTGACAGTACTGGAACAGAGATTGATACGGCGCATTGGTGCAAATAGTGATATTCCCATTGATATCCGGCTGATCTCCGCCACCAACCAACCCATACACCAGATGGTTGAAAAAGGATCGTTCCGTCGTGACCTGCTTTACAGGCTCAATACCATTGAGCTGCTGATCCCCCCGCTGCGCGACAGGGTGGATGATATCCCGGCGCTTGCCAGGCATTTCCTGGATGAAGCTTGCCGGAAATATGGCAAACCCGGCCTGGAGATCGGGAAAAAAAGTATGAAGCAGTTGATGCAGTATCACTGGCCGGGGAATGTACGGGAGCTTCAGAACACACTTGCCAGGGGTGTCATCATGAGTGATGAGAAACAGGTCACGTTTGATCAGCTGGGAAACACTGCGGGAGGGTCCCTGACTCCGCCTACACTGAATATCGAAGAAAATGAGAAATCCCTGATACAAAAAGCTCTTCTCACAAACCGGGGGAATGTTACAAGGGCTGCAGCGGATCTTGGGATTGACAGGAATGCACTTTACAGGAGAATGAAAAAATATGGTATTCAATAAATACATGGTCCGGGTTTCGGTCAGGCTGATTCTGATCTTCCTTGCCATGCTGGCGCTGGCACTGGTGATTGGTCAGCAGGCCAGGCTTTTCTCTGTATTGGGTGTATCGATTATTTTGGTCCTGCTCATCGCAGAAATGTTTCATACCATTGCCCGTACCAACCGGATTGTGGAATCGTTACTGGAATCCATCAAATATGGAGACTATAACAAGACGATCCAGGATAAGGCTGCCGGACTCGGTTTCGAGGGGCTTGCAGAATCAGCTCAGCAAATTATACGGGCCATAGCTTCAGCCAGGATCGAGAAGGAAACCCAGTACCTCTACCTTCAAACCATCCTGGAACATATCCATACTGCAGTGCTGACACTGGATGAAACACATGAGCCCGAACTGATCAATCCCCTGGCCCTGAACACACTGGGGTTATATAACACAAGGAACCCAAGTTGGGCTGACATCAGTAAAAGTGCCCCACTCTTCGCAAAAACGATAAATGAGATGGGAGACTCGGGGAGACAAATGATCCGTCTCAGCAACACTCCCACAGGAAAACAACTGCTGATACTGGTAAATACCATGAAAATTGGTGGAGCAGCCATAAAGATCATCACGTTCCAGGATATTGAACCAGAGATTGAAAGAAAGGAGATGGAATCCTGGCAGACCATCAGCCGTATCATGGCTCATGAAATCATGAACAGCCTGACGCCGCTCTCCTCACTCACAGAAACAGGTGTTATGCTGCTGGAAGAAAATGGTTCACCCAAAGATATCTCGATGCTCTCCCAGAAAACCATCAATAACCTCCATATGGCTCTGAAGACCATATCAGACAGGAACAGGGCCCTGGCCGAATTTATCGGAAGTTACAGGCAACTTTCAAGACTTCCAATGCCCGTTAAGGAGGAAGTGCCGGTTGCCGAGTTGCTGGAAGATCTGAAAGGGCTCTATGAAACGATATGCCATACAAAAGGGATCAGCTGCAGTGTTCACTCCGGACCTGTCAAACTGAAGATCCTGGCAGACAGTGCACAGCTGAAGCAGGTATTGATCAACCTCATAAAGAATGCTTCTGAGGCCCTAGAGAATGTGAAGGACCCTGTCATCACCATTTATGTGAAAAGGATCCTCCACCAGCTCTCCATCGAAGTGCACAACAACGGTCCGGCCATACCTGCTGAGATCCTTGAAAAGATATTTGTCCCGTTTTATTCCACCAAAAAAGAAGGATCAGGTATTGGACTGAGCCTCTCCCGCCAGATCATCAGCAATCATGGCGGGCAGATTACCTTGGAATCGGAAGAGACAAAGGGAACGACATTCAAGGTGTTATTGCCTGTATAGCCATCCGGCCCGCAGGGAGGTCAGAATAGTTAGAATTCATAGCTGATACCTACCTGGATATTCCGGGGATTTCCTGGAGTGAAATGAAGTTCTGATACTGGAGAAGGTTCATCGAAAAGTCTTGATTCAGTATCAAACTGTGCTTCGTTCCAGGTACTGTTCAGAACATTATCCAGCTCGGTAAAGATTTTAAACCCTAGAAACCGGTAGGCCAGTATGATGTTCCCTATAAAATATCCCTTTGCCTGCACACTGTTGTCTTCGTTAGCCGGCCGGTCACCTACCAACCGATACCTGACTGCTCCTTCGATCCCCGAAGTATGAATGAAATTTATTCCGCCCTGAGAACTGATCCTTGGGGCGAGTGGAATATAATCTGCACCTTCCGGCTCATTGACATACCTGCCATCCGAGAGATTCAAATCAAAATCTGCCCATATCCACTTTGCAAACTGCAACCGTATTTCTGAGTCTATTCCAATTCTCCTTGTTGGTCCACTTATCTCTGTCGATCCTTCATCACCTACGAAAACCAACTCTTCCTCAAGATGGAGGAACCATCCCGCCATGCTCATCAAAAAATGGTTACCACTACCCAACTTGAATCCAATCTCAGCCCCTGTCGCCCTTGGAAGTGTGGTTATTCCGGAATATTCCAAATCAAGATGCTGCTCCTGCAGGCGCTGCTCAATCTCACCGGAGGTCAACCTTTGAGAACGTCCTGAACGGATCATTTGATTCACCTTATAGGCAATAATCACATCACGTGCATCATTGGAATGAAAACCGGTGCCACCATTCAGGTAAATATCCAGATACCTGGTCGGGCTCAGAACCAGGTTCAGGTTGGGGCTCAAAATGCCCGCCTGGTCATACCCTGAAACATGAGGCAGACCATTGTCAGCCGCTACAGTCTTTTCCAGGTGGTCCCTCACATCAAAAACAAAGTAATCGCCTCTTAATCCTGCCTCAATCTTAAACAAACGACTAAATACCAGGTCCTCTTCCATCCAGAATGCCATATTAGTTTCAACCACACTATGATCCGTAAGCACATTCATCCGGTTTCGATCTGGACTGTGCCACAAACTCAGTTCAGTGTGATCTGAACGGTAGGTTCCTCCCACCTTGGTATAGGATCTTATATTTCCAAAGGATTTAAAGAAACTGTATCGGGTATTTAATCCATAGATCACCCGATGATCGTTCTGCTCGATCATATCACCATTTACAGTATCATTTAACCAATAGGTGAAGTCAGAATAGAGTTTAAAATCATATTTGGTTGCATAAGCCTGTATTTGAAGATCGTGTTCATATCCCTCCATAAAATGATAATTCACCGAAGCGTTATACCTTCCCGTAGCTCCACCTTCCATGTTGTCGACGGAACCCCACCGGCTAATGAGACCTCTGTCAACAGCCCTCTGGGGAATCTGGCCTGAAGCATTCCATCCGGAAGTAAATCCGGCAATGGAAAGGCCCAGCATACTGTTGGGAGTAATATGGGTGTGAAACTTGGCGAAAATATTAGCTCTGCTAAAGCCCTGGGGATTTTCCGTTGGACCATCCGTAAAGTAATACTGACCAGCGATATATGCACTCTGATGTTGCCGGTCTGAAGGAATTTTCAGTACAGTGGTAGCCTTTGCTGTATGGAACATCCCCCCCTCCAGTTTAACCAGGTTCTGATCAGGATGGTCAGCGGTTGTCAAATTCACCGAACCCGCTGTTCCAAAATTGCCATACTCACTGAAATAGGGCCCTTTGTATACCTCTAACCCTTCAATAATTTCCGGTATTATAAAGTGCAGATCGGCCTATCCCTGTCCATGACCATGTGTTACCATATTCACAGGAATGCCATCCACATAGATCCCCACATCGGTCCCGTGATCTGCATCAAATCCTCTCATAAAGATCTGTTCGGCTTTTCCCCCGCCTGCATGCTGTGCGATCACCAGACCGGGTACCAGTTGCAGCAATTCCTGAGCAGAGTGAACGGGTTTCACTTTCAAGTCAAAATCCCGAATTGCCTTTGATGATGCAGCTGAAAAGGGGCGACTGGCCTCTATGGTCACAGCAGAAAGATCTATACTTCCAGGAACCAGGCTAATATCAAGCGATTTTATTTCACCTGCTTCAAAGACAAGCTCCTTCTCCAGTGTCTCGTACCCAATGAAGGAGAATATCAGAACCTGCCGGCCTTCCGGAATACCTTCCATCACATATTCACCGTGTATTCCTGTGATGGTACCCTGCCCTGTACTGCTGAGAATGATATTGACTCCTTGCAGGCCCTGAGCCGGGTCACCGGTAGTGATGGTCCCACGCAAAGTTGCATTTTGTGAAAATGAATATAAGGATCCTGCCAGACTGAAAAAGACAGAAAGGAGATATCTGTTCATTTCTATGAATGTTTGAGTGTTACCTTTTTCAATTATCGTGTTACTCAATAACAAAAGTTACTACAATTATGGATTAAAAAGCAATTCTTAGCATGAATAATTTTTCCAGAGGAATTTCTTAACTTGTCTGTCAAATCCCTAAAACATGAAAACTTATCAAATACTCTTTTGGGTGGTCATGCCTGTTATTATGGCCTCCTGCACGGATCAACAAACGGATAAGCACGCATCCGAATTCAATTCAACCTATACCGGAGAGCGGCTCAACAGGATCGCCTTCCCCATGGGGGGAATAGGAGCCGGGATGATCTGCCTGGAGGGTACAGGAGCCATCTCGCATGTTTCGGTCAGGAACAAACCAGACATGTTTAACGAGCCATTTATGTTTGGAGCCATCGCCATAAAAGGTCTGGATCGTGGCGTAAAAGTACTTGAAGGCCCCGTTCCGGGGAGAAAGCTGTTCGGAGCTCCCTATACAGGTAACGGAAGTTCAAACAGCAGCTATGGGTTCCCAAGATTTGAGAATGCTGCATTCCGCGCCCGGTTCCCTTTCGCCACCGTAATGCTTCAGGACGGCGATATACCCCTTGAAGTGGAGGTAAAAGGCTGGAGCCCTTTCTGTCCCGGTGAAGAGGATCTCTCCTCATTACCCATGGCAGCACTGGAGTATACCTTTACCAACACGACAGACAGTGCCCTCGAGATGGTCTTTTCTTACCATGCGGAGAACTTTATGCGGATAAGGGATGTAAACGAATGGGGAATCAACTATGAGAGTAGTGGGGACAGTATAACAAAATTGCATAACGGGTTCATTTTGTCTCAATCCTGTTTCCCGGACAAGCCCCATTATAAAGGTGATTTCGCCATCTCCACGCTGGAGGATGCCTCGGTTGATCACCGGTGGTTCAGGGGTGGCTGGTACGATGCCCGCACCATGTTGTGGAGGGATATTGAAAAGGCTGAGCCCTTATCAGATACGGCATCTTCAGGATCTGTCAACGCCTCCCTGTATGTACCTTTTACACTACAGCCGGGTGATTCAAAAACCATCCACCTGATGATGGCGTGGTATGTTCCACATTCTGATATGAGATACGGTGGAATTCCGGCTGTTCAGGGAACTCCAACCTGTGATCCTGCAACCGGCTGTTGTTCCTCAGATTATACCTCGCAATTCTATGAACCATGGTACTCCAGCAGATTCACCGATATATTTGAGGTTGCCCAATTCCAGGAATCCCATTACAGTGATTTGAGGGAAAAATCAGAATTGTTCAGCCAGACCTTTTTTGCATCGGACCTTCCTCCCGAGGTTTTGGAAGCGGTTTCAGCCAACCTGACCATATTGAAATCACCTACAGTGCTCCGGCAGAAAAACGGTGCCCTTTGGGCTTATGAGGGTTGCTTTGATTCAGGTAGCGGTTGCTGTACCGGTTCCTGTACCCACGTGTGGAATTATGCCCAGGCGATCCCCCACCTCTTTCCCGGCCTGGAGAGAACATTGAGAGAAACCGAGTTCATGGAGAGCCAGAATGAGGCCGGCCACCAGAACTTCCGGTCTGCACTACCCATCCAGCACACAGATCATACCTTTCATGCAGCGGCCGATGGTCAGCTGGGAGGCATGATGAAGGTGTACCGTGAATGGCGTATTTCAGGGGATACAGAGTGGCTAAGGTTGCTCTGGCCCGAGGTAAAACAAAGTTATGATTACTGTTCCGTCACCTGGGACCCTGATGGGAACGGGATACTTGTGGAGCCCCACCACAATACCTACGACATTGAATTCTGGGGGCCCGACGGGATGTGTTCGAGCATTTACCTGGGGGCATCCCTGGCCATGATCAGGATGGCCGAAGCACTGGGAGAAGAGAGTGCACTCTACAGAGAGCTGCTGGATAAGGGGACTCGCTTTATGGAGCGTGAACTGTACAACGGGGAATACTTTATTCAGAAAACTACCTGGAAAGGATTGAAGACACCCTCTCCGGATGAGAGCCTGACCACTGCCTGGAATATCAATTACAGTCCGGAAGCACTGGCCCTGTTGCAAAAGGAGGGCCCAAAATACCAGTACGGCAACGGGTGCCTTGCCGACGGTATTATCGGGGCCTGGATGGATGCAGTTTGCGGACTGCCGGAATTCCTGGACAGTGAAATGGTACACAGCCACCTGAATGCCATTTACCGGTATAATTTCAGAGAGGATCTATCAGATCATGTGAATCCCCAGCGGCCAGGATTCGGTGCCGGTAAGGATGGCGGCCTCCTGTTATGTACGTGGCCCGCAGGTGACCAACCCTCGTTACCTTTTGTCTACAGCAACGAAGTATGGACCGGCATCGAGTACCAGGTGGCCTCTCACCTGATGATGAACGGAGAAGTGGAAAAAGGGCTGGATATCGTTCGCGAAGTGAGAAGAAGATATGATGGTACAGTACGTAACCCGTTCAATGAATACGAATGCGGGCACTGGTATGCAAGGGCACTCTCAAGTTATGCCTTGCTGCAGGGACTTACAGGTCTGTTTTATGATGCCGTTGACAGGACGCTCTACATCGATTCCCGGCTGGGAGACAATTTCCAGTGTTTTATATCCACTGAAACCGGGTATGGATTGGCCGGTCTCAGGAAAGGAGAACCATTTCTTGAAGTGGTATCCGGGAATATTGAGGTGGACAGGTTTGTAAATAAAACCGAGTTATAATTCCGACGGGTTGGAGATCAGGAGCGCGAGACCTGGAACCCGGTTTTAGAAACGGTGAAATCCACGAACCTGGCACGGGCATTTGGAGGATCCGATTCAAGGATCTTCCTGGTCTTCTGTGCTGCATCGGCCGACTTGGCGAACATCAGCAGGTAACCTCCCCCTCCGGCGCCGAGTAATTTGTACCCCAGCAGGTAGTCGTCAACCCTGTCAATTATCTCATTGATCGCAGGAGGATTGGTGCCCTTGTCCAGCTGCTGGTTCAGGGCCCAGCTGATGGCTACCTTTTCAGCAAGTTCCTCATAGTTATTAGCCAGTATCGTATCGAAAGTCTCACGGGCGTGAACCTTCATTTCGCTGAAAATCTGCAGGTGGACGGATGAATTCAGGAACATGGCCTTGACGATCTCCCCCAGGATATCGTGGGCCACCCTGGTGACGCCGGTATAGTAAAGCAGCATCATCTCCCTCGTTTCACGATTGATGAATAGCTGCTCGGGCAGCCATTTGATGGCCGGACTCTGCCTGATGCCGGCTTCGGTTTCCAGAAGCTTAACTCCATTAAATATCCCGCCGAACTGGTCCTGCCAGCCCCCTCCTGTGGTAAGCATCTGCTCCAAAATGAGCGTGCGATAGCCAATGGAATGCCTGTCCCAACCCAATCCACAGAACTCATTCAGTGTTCCGAGTACTGTTGCTGCCAGGTTAGAACTTGTTCCCAGCCCCGATCCTTTGGGAATAGCAGAAAGCAACGACATTTCGATACCACAGCCAAATGCTTTGAGCTGCGCTGCCAGGTCAGGATATTGTTTCCGGGAAAACAGGGGCCCAAAGCCGGCAATCACGAGGGCAGCCCTGGGAATTGAGAATCCATCGCCCAGTTTGTCATAGCTGTTCAGTTCCTCAAAAGTGTTGATCTCTGTTTTCTCACCAAGATCGATGGACCGTAATACAATCCTGGGTTCCTCCAGAGGTCTTGTAAATACCTGAAGCGGAAGTTGTCCATTCAGCTCTACCGACAGGTTTACCACCTTTCCACCCTCCATAATACAATATGGAGGTGTATCTGTCCACCCTCCAGCAAGATCAAGCCTTACCGGGCTTCTTCCCCATAGGATCTGGTCATCCAGGATATTCCTGACGGGATGAACAGGATCAGCTCTTAATGTTTCAATCATCTCCTGGCGCAGCATTCCAAACGCCTGCTTTTCAAAATGACCGGAGAGTTGCCTGTTACCTGTTACCCTGGCCCGGAACATGGCGTCATTGATCCTTTTAATAAGCGGTTCGTCACTGGAAAGTTCACCTGGCAGCTCCAGGCCTGATTCCCGGTACTCCACTGAAGTTTTCTCCAGATCAAGGAAATAGAATATACTTTGATGATGATTGGCTGCCAGTTTCGGCAGGGTCACACGCTTCAATTCATCTCTTTGACTGTATACCTGCTCCGCATTGGCCTTTTCTGAAAGCTCCTTTGCAGAAATCCGTTTTGATTCTAACCATCCTGAACTGTCCCCCTTTATGTACAGTATCTCCTTCAGGATCTCTTCAAGCTCATCAACACTCCCAACCGGAAAAAGGGGAAGTTCATAAATGGAGAGATCCTTTGCCAGTCCTGCAGCTTTAGGGGTGATGTTTCGTTCTTCCAACCATTGTTCCAGGGACTGATTCATCCATTTGACCCCCCTACCGATTGACTCCCTGAATCCATCTTCATACCCGTAAACACGCAAACTGTATGCTCCTATTCCGAGAGGTACCATATCGACACAGATGCCGGCGGGAAGTTCCACCTTCCAATTATTGGAAGGGATACCGGTGAGAATATGATGATGATGAAGTTTCCAGGTTTGCGGTAGAAAACTGTTTTCAATCCAGATATGATGGTTATCACTGCTGAAACCGACCTCTACATCGGCATTCTGTTGAAAAATGGAAGGATGATGATCCGATTCCCTGGCCAGTTTTAATCGCTGGTCGGTGATCCTGTTCTGAAGCAATAATGAAGAGTGGGTCATATCGCTGTTGCTCCCGAAATGGTAGAACTCGGCTTCACGCAGTGGAACCAGCTTCACATCAAGGGTAGCCAGGTCAGAGTCAGCATTATCCGACTCATCTCCAAATGCTTTTAACATTTCGCCATACAGATCATAATATCCCGGGACGCCCTCTCTGAATGATTGTGCAACACTGTCCCATCCGGAACGCTCCATCAATTTCAGGATGGTCACCGTATTCATCATCACGATACCGGAATCCATGAGGTAGAGATACTCCCAGGAAAGTTCCCTCAGCTCTTCAACGCCGGGTTTTTGCCTCACAAAGGCCAGATGATCCGGCTGCTCACGTCGACTGAAAAAGACGCCATGACGCGATGCAACCTCATCTTCGACCCAGATCCCAAAGAGCAAAACATCGGCTTCAGGCAAATGATGGAAACGGTCCGACGAAATAAACATGACATCCCCGCTCCCAACAAGGGTGCAGTAACAGCCGGGCGCATTGTTCAGGATCCTCTCATAAAAATCGGCCTGGAAATCAAGTAGTTTTTGATCGAGGTGCTGCCCCTTCGACCACCTGAAGACCGGCATGGGCAGCAATGATTTTCCATAGGGTGCGTAGGCCGGTAGCCGCCTGCTCTCTCCGCCCGAATGGATCACCATGTGTTTCCGGCTTTCCAGCCACTCCTCCATGGTCCCTTCGTATCCTGATTGCTGCCATGCTGACCATAGCAGGTGGGCCGTTCCTCCACCCGATCCAAGTTTCATATGATCAGGATCTGAATCACAGAACCACATGTCCGGATCTCTCTTCTCCAGCTTATGAAAAGCCTGGGTCATCACGGCAGGGAGACTGATCAGCCTCATGAGAGGCTTTTGTGGTTCTCTTTCCAATAATGTTGTGTTTAAATCTTCAAATCGATGAAGGGATTAGTAAAGATAATAAGAATTATACGTGTGAATAAAATTGTACCGGGGGAGCCTGAAATTGTCTTAATATTAAGTGCAGCGTGTTTACGTCACATACTGAACCAACATCATGAAACGAGCATGAAAAGACGATCTTTTCTGAAGACCTCTTCCATTGCCCTGGCCGGAACGGCCGGCATCCCATCCGCCGGGAAGGTTATCACCGGTCCGGCTGACTACAGCCCGGCGTTATCACTCAATGCATATAGTTTCAATGACGCTTTGCTGAATGAAGGGATGAGCCTTAACAGTCTCTTCCAGTTTGCAGCCAGGACCGGCTTCAGTGCGGTCGACCTGACGGCTTATTACATACCCGGGTACCCCGAAGTGCCGAACGATGACCTGTTGTATGAGATCAAGAGAAAAGCTTTTCGGACAGGGATCTCATTTTCCGGCACCGGAGTAAGGAACAACTTTACCGTAACAGGCGAGGAGGCGCTTGCCGCGGAGATTGACCTTGTGAAGCAATGGATCGTAGCTGCTTCCAAACTGGGAGCGCCCAATATGCGGGTATTTGCAGGCAATGCAGCATCGTCAGGTGAATCAGTGGGTGATATCCAGCAACAGGTAATTGATGCATTCCGGGAGTGCGCAAGGTTCGGTTCCAGGTATGGTGTAACCGTCTCTTTGCAAAACCATAATGATTTCCTGGTTTCTGCAGATGAGGTCATAGATATTATAGATAGGGTCAATTTTGAGTGGTTCGGCCTGATGCTCGACATAGGGAGTCTGCCCGGGCCCGATCCATACAGCGAAATCGATAAACTAATCCCCTATGCATTCACATGGCAGATAAAGGAGGAAGTACATACCGGTTCGGGCACCTCGCCGGTAGATTTGCAGCAACTAATGAAACTGATTCGTAAGCATCATTACCAGGGTTTCCTCCCCCTTGAGACACTGGGTGAGGGTGATCCCCGCGAGAAAGTGATTGCACTTTATAACAAAGTCTCAGAGCATCTCTGAAAGCACTATTTCAGAAGGTTTTCCCGGCTGCTACATGCGATTATTAACGCGATGACCTTTTTTCAATAGCTTCGAAGTGGAACGACTTTTTATCCCAACGTTTCAATACTTTCTGTGCCGATTCGGGGACATAACATTTCTCATAATCCTTTCCCTGAAATTTGATGACATCCTTTATCGAATCGAATGTCATGATGGTCATGAATTCCACCTCATCCTCAAGGTCGCGCCTGAACAGTTCAACACAACGATAGCCACTGATCTCTTTAGATTCAATGCCCGGGAATATCTCTCTGTGGAGAAGTTCCTGGTAGGTGCCGGCATTTTCCTTGGTGGTCCAACCGTGCCAGATGCGTTTTATAGACATGATTTCCAGAATTGATACTCAATAAAATTAAGCTTTAGGCGCCTTAAATCAAAAATTTTCCTGAAAACAGAATATGCCTATCTTCGAAGGAATAATGATTGATTCACCTCCTATGAACAAGAGGATCCTGGACCTGGCCGTACCCAACATCATCAGCAACATCTCCATTCCGCTGCTTGGGATTGTGGATATGACACTGATGGGACACCTGGAATCGGATGCTTATATAGGGGCCATTGCACTGGGTTCGCTGATCTTCAATTTCATTTACTGGAGCCTGGGATTCCTGAGAATGGGTACCAGCGGGTTCACCGCACAGGCCTGGGGCAGAAGGGACCTTCCCGAGACCATCCTGGTATTTTCAAGAGCAGCCTTTATTGCCATCACCATGGGCCTTTTGCTGTTGATCCTGCAGGGACCGATCGAAAGCCTGAGCTTTCTTGTTTTAAAGGGCGAGACAAAGGTTGAGGAGCTGGCCATGGCTTATTTCAGGATCAGGGTCTGGGCAGCACCGGCTGCTCTTGGACAATTTGCCCTGCTCGGTTTTTTCCTGGGCATGCAGAACGCCAGGTTGCCCATGGTGGTCCTGGTCTCCACCAATCTGATCAATATTGGCTGCAGCTATCTGTTTGTGATGCAACTGGATATGGGATCCAGTGGGGTAGCGCTTGGTACTGTGATAGCGCAATACAGCGGACTGATTATTGCCCTTTACTTTTTCAGAAGGTACTTCAGGAAACTGTTTAAATACTGGTCCCTGAAAGCTACCTTACATTGGGAGAAATTAAAACACTTCCTGTTGATCAACCGGGATATCTTTATCCGAACCATGTGCCTGGTGGTGGTCTTCTCTATTTTCACAGCGCGGTCAGCCAGCTCTGATCTGCACAATGAGGGAGAAGAGACGATCCTGGCTGTCAATTCACTACTGATGCAATTCTTTATGTTCTTCTCCTTCCTTATAGATGGATTTGCCCATGCATCCGAGGCCCTTACAGGTAAATTTATTGGCGCAGGCGACAGGAGATCCCTGACCCGGACCATCACACTGCTCTTCATCTGGGGTGGAGGGATCAGTCTCTTTTTTACCCTGGTTTACCTGCTGGGAGGGAACACTATATTAAGGGGACTGACCAATAACATGGAGGTGATCGACAATGCCAGGCCCTATTTCTTCTGGGTAGTGATGGTCCCAATAGTATCCTTTACAGCCTTTCTCTGGGACGGGATCTTTATCGGGGCCACGGCCGGACCCGAAATGCGAAATGCCATGCTGGTATCCACACTGGTTATTTTCTTTCCAGCCTATATCCTGGCTGGAAGGTTTCTGGGTAATCACGGCCTCTGGCTGGCTTTTATCCTGTTTATGATTGCGCGGGGAGTTACTATGCAGGTGATGGCAAAAAGGGCGGTCTACTCGAAAGTCCCTTAGTCAATTATTACCGGGGTAATATTATTTCTTCTCCCGCTTGCGCTCATGTTCGGCCAGCAGGATCTTCCGCAGGCGGATGGATTTGGGGGTCACTTCCACATATTCATCCTCTCCTATATATTCAAGGGACTCCTCCAGTGAAAATTTAACGGCAGGAGTAATGGACACCTTCTCATCGGAGCCAGAGGCCCTCATATTGGTCAGCTTCTTGGTCTTGATCACATTCACCACCAGGTCGTCCTGTTTGGTATGTTCTCCAATCACCTGCCCTGCATAGATCTGTTCCATGGGATCGATGAAAAACCTGCCCCGGTCCTGCAGCTTATCAATGGAATAGGAGATGGTTGTCCCCGTTTCCATGGCAATGAGTGCTCCGTTGCGTTTTCTGATCAGTTCACCTTTCCAGGGTTCATACCCGGAAAAACGGTGCGAAATGACGGCGTTTCCTTCAGTAGCTGTCAGAACGGGCTGCCTGAGCCCGATCAGTCCCCTTGCTGTGATCTTGAATTCCAGGTTCACCCGGTCATCTTTCTTCTCAATATTGAGAATGTCACCCTTACGTCCAGTTACTATTTCGATCACCTTACCTGAGAACTCCTCATCCACGTTGATGTGGAGCAACTCCACAGGCTCGTGTTTGAATCCGTCAATCTCCTTGATAACCACCCTGGGTTGCCCGAGCTGCAGCTCATACCCTTCCCGGCGCATGGTTTCGATCAGAATGGAAAGGTGCAAGATCCCCCTGCCATACACCATCAACCGGTCGGGCGAATCGGTATCCTCTACTCTGAGTGCCAGGTTCTTCTCCGTTTCCCTGTATAACCGGTCTCTCAAATGCCTGGAGGTCACGAATTTTCCTTCCTTACCGAAAAAAGGAGAATTGTTAATGGTAAAGAGCATGCTCATGGAGGGCTCGTCGATGGAGATGGGTGGCATAGCTTCCGGATTTTCAACATCGGCAATGGTATCTCCAATATCAAAATCCTCCAGTCCAAGTACTGCCACAATTTCGCCTGAGGCGACCGGCTCCTTGGTCTTCTCCTTGCCAAGCCCCTCGAAAGTATATAGCTCCTTCACGATGGATTTATGGATCAGTCCGTTCCGTTGCACAATGGAGACCTGGTCACCCATTTTGATGCTTCCGCGATGCACCTTACCTACGGCGATCCTGCCCGTATAAGAGGAGTAGTCCAGCGAACTGATCTGCAGCTGCAGAGTACCTGTATTTTCCTCCGGGGAATCGAAATAATCGACGATGGTATCCAGCAGGTACGCCATGTCGTCGGCGGGGTTCTTCCAGTCGGGACCCATCCATCCCTCCTTTGAAGAGCCATAAACGGTTGGGTATTCCAGCTGATCCTCGGTGGCATCCAGTGAGAACATCAGTTCGAAAACCAGTTCATTGGTCTCATCCGGCCTGCAGTTGGGCTTATCCACTTTGTTGATCACCACGATCACCTTCTTCCCCAGTTCCAGTGCCTTCTGCAGCACAAAACGGGTCTGGGGCATGGGTCCTTCAAAAGCATCCACCAGCAGCAGCACCCCTTCGGCCATATTCAGTACTCTTTCCACCTCTCCGCCAAAATCAGAGTGCCCCGGTGTATCGATGATATTGATCTTTGTCCCTTTATAATGGACCGATACATTTTTTGACAGGATGGTGATACCCCTTTCACGCTCCAGGTCATTGGAATCGAGGATCAGGTCCCCCATCTCCTGGTTATCCCTGAAAAGTTTTACCTGGTGTAAAATACGGTCGACCATGGTGGTTTTACCATGATCAACATGTGCTATGATAGCTATATTTCGTAAATCCATGCTTCCCTGCTCAAATTAAAAAGTTCGCAAAGGTAGCATAATATAATCACACTAAAAACTGATCCTCTAACGATTACGACGGAAATATTCAACGGTCCGGTCAAAGGCTTCCTTACTGTTGTATTTTGGAACAAACCCGAAATCCTTCTTCGCTTTACCGGAATTGAAAGTATAATCGGTACATGTATAGGTCACCGCGAACCTGCTCATTTTTGGAGCGTATTTCCTGATGGGGCGCAGCAGGAAAGCTGTGGATTCTGATATGGTTCCAAGCGTATAGGCGAACCAGGGGGGGAGCCAGACATTTTTGGGCCAGATCCTGTAACCGGACGCCTCAACAATGGAGTCAAAGAAGGAGAAAAAATTGGAGGGCGGGCCATCGGTGATGAAATAGGATTGTCCGGGGGTATACCTGTTCCCATTCAGGAGAGATGCAGCTGCCAGCAAGTGAGCCTGCGCCACATTCCCCACATAGGCATGCTGGCACTTCGACCGGCCGTTACCAAGCCTCACATAGAATCCGCCCCGCGCCATATTGATCAGGGAACCTATATGGTAAGGATCACCCTCCCCGTATATGTCGGCCGGTCTCAAAGAACATGTTCTCAGAAGCTCCCCGCTGGCTTCCAGTACCTTTATTTCAGCCAGGCACTTACTAACACAATAGGAGGTAGAATGGCGTTCCGGATAGGCTGTCTCCTCATTCACATCAACCAGGGGCTTCCCGTCAAACAGCACATCCAGCGAACTGGTATATACCATCCCTTTTACCCTGCTGGTGATGCAGGCTTCAATCACATTCAATGTCCCCTCATAATTAACCGCCATGACCTCCTTCTCCGATTTCGTTCCCCAGTCTACAATCGCCGCAGAGTGGATAACCAGGTCAACGCCTTTGAAGGCCTCCGGGAGCATACGTTTTTCCTGAATGTCCCCCTGTATAAAAGTTATGCGGTCATCCTGCCGGTTTTTTGGCGGCTTCAGATCAAGAATCTTCAATTCCCTTAAGGGCAGAGGGGACGATTCATCCAGCAGTTCACGGATAATGGCGGTCCCCAGGAATCCGGCTCCTCCCGTCAGCAGAATGTTATACCCGGAACGCATTGTAATCTTTGGGTTATTGGATATGAATAAATAATTCTATTTTTAGAAGCCCTAAAATAGTCAATTACGCTAAAGAGAGATGCCGAAGGAGATATATATTCTCAGGAGCCATTTGTCAGAAGACTACAATAGTTTTAAAAACAGGATCATACGGCTTGCAGATGAGATTGTTGAACAATACACACCGGAAAGTCTGAAAGCCTGCCTGACCATCCGGCGTCCACCCCTGGTTTCGGTGATCCCTTTCAGCAGGGAGAAGATTGCAGTATTATCGGTTACCCGAAGGGCAGGCACAGGTATGGAGCTGATCACTCAATCGGAAGGATATGAAGGAGGTTACCGGGTGGAAGAAGTGATCCCTGTTACATACAACAAGGATTGGGCGGACGGTGATCCAACCCCCGGGGCATGCCTGCTGACCCTGCTCAATAAGAAACCCGGGCTTGATCAGGATACATTTTTAGACCGCTGGCATAACGGCCACACACCTCTGTCGCTCCGTATACATCCCCTGTGGAATTACAACAGGAATGTGGTAACCGCTACGATAAACGGGGATACAAAGTGGTATGATGGTATCGTGGAGGAGCAGTTCAGGAAAAGTTCCGATCTTCTAAACCCCCTTATCTTCTTCGGTCCGGTCCTGAAGGTGCCGCTCCATATGTACCGGGTACTGGTGGATACAAGGTCATTTATTGATATGCGAAGAATTGAGACGTATCTTGCCGCTGAATTTCACATAAAAAGCCCTGTTAATCCATGAGGAAACTTCTATTTCTTTTCCTTCGCGCCATGGGGGCCGTTCAAAAACTTTTCCGCCGGGCAGGCGGCAAAACTGAACAGGATATCCATGACCGGCGCATTACATCGGGCAGAGCCTGGTCCGAATTCTGTGATGAATTAAAGAGTGCGGGGAATGTGTTGTTATCCCCAGGGGCTCCCCGGGATCCTTTTCAACAGGCTGAAGGAATGCGTTACCTCTCCAGGCTGACACGGGCGGGACTGGAAGCATATGTGGAATATCCCGATCCTTCGTTCCCGCAGTTGAGAAGAATGGTTCATGAAACGGTTAAAATGGGAGCCGATAACCCGGATAATTACTATCTGAACGCACAGATCAGTGGGAAATACGAGTATAAGATCCTGGGGAAAAGAAACAGTGTGAACCACATCAGTTTTCATACACAGAACGGGAACTACGGCAGGACCGGGGGACTGGCCCCATGCGGGAAGATCGACAATGACAACCTGGAGGTTGATGCGGACGGATCTTTCGAGATCTATATGACAAAAGAGCCCCGGGGAAAGAACTGGTTAAGGATCGAGGATGAAACATCGCTATTTATGGTACGCCAGACTTTTTCTGACCGGTCAACGGAGGCGCCGGCCCATCTGGAGGTCATCAACCTGTCAGGTCAAAAAAAGCCCGGTCCCCTTACAGCCGCGCAGATGGATGAGGGACTAAAAACAGCCTCGATGCTGGTTGGAGGAGCCAGCCTTCTGTTTGCAAGGTGGGCCCGGGATTTCAAGAAGCATATGAACCAGTTGCCCATGTTTGATCCGGGGAAATCGAATGCAGCAGGAGGAGATGATAGCATCATCTATTACCACAGCTACTGGAAGATTGATCCCGGAGAGATCTTAATGATCGACGTCAAGCCTCCTGAATGTGACGCATGGAATTTCCAGCTGGATAATTATTGGATGGAGTCCCTGGATTATCGTTTTCACAACATCTGCATCAATAAACACAGTGCCAGTTATGAACCCGACGGAACCGTCCGTATCGCGGTCTCCCATGAGGACCCCGGTTTACCCAACTGGATAGAAACGGCGCATCACTCGGAAGGGACCATGTGCTGGCGATGGTACCGCATACACCAGGGCTCACAACCCGTTCAACCCTCCTGTCGGATCCTAAAAATGAACGAATGAATCCAATGATGAAACCAGGAAGAATCATCACCGCTACAGATTTCATGAACAGGCCAGGATGGTTCAATGCATTGAACAGGGTATGGTCAGGATCTCATGCCAGGGGCAAAGTTCATTCATTAAATAAGGACAACCTGATCAGGGCAGCCCGGATCGAATCAGGATTACACGACCTGGGAAAGGATTTCTGGGATGAACCACTGGACAGGCTGATCCACGCCCTGAACCATGAGGCTAATCTTCATCCCATTGGCCATTTTATCTCCCAAAAAAGGATCATTAACCTGCTCGGAGTTCGTCTGAGAGCTGAGCACTGGATTAAGAAATTTCCTGAGATCCTGGACCAGGAACTCTATCCACCGCTCGTAATTGTGGGTCTTCAGCGCACGGGTACCACCAAACTTCATCGCCTTCTCACTGCCGATCCTTCCAACAGGGTGTTGAAAAGCTGGGAAGCCATCAATCCGGTCCCTTATCTGCGTAATGGTCACAGAAAGGATAAACGCATACATGTGGCCAGGACCAGTGAAAAGGCTCTGCGGTTAATGACACCCGGTTTTTTTGCCATTCATCCAGTGGAGTTCTCTGCGCCTGAAGAGGATATCCTACTGCTTGATGTGACCTTTTTGAGCACCACTCCGGAAGCTACCGCACATGTCCCCTCTTATGCAGCATGGCTGGAAGGAACAGATCAATCGTATGCCTATGAGTATGGCAGCCGGCTATTGAAACTGTTGCAGTGGCAGCAACCCGGTCAGCGATGGATCCTGAAATCTCCCCATCACCTGGAATTTCTTCCATTGATAGCAAAATATTACGGCGATCCGCATTTCATCTGGACCCACAGGGATCCCGCCCAGTGCATTCCATCCTTCCTGAGCATGGTTTGTCACAGCAGGGTTATCTTCAGTGACCATGTGGATATCAGGGAGGTTACCGGCCACTGGGTCAGAAAAACCGAATATATGCTGAATAAAGGTCTCACCTACAGGCTGGAGGGATCGCATGAGAAGTACTTTACGGACCTTATGTATGAAGAGCTTGTAAGCGATCCCCTGGACCAGCTTGAGAAGATCTATGAGCGGTACGCTGGGATCACCGGTTCCCTCCGGACCGATTTTAAAAAAGCAGATCTGGAGAACCCCCAGGGCAAATACGGTATCCATGAATACAGCCTTTCCGATTTCGGACTGAATGAGGAGGAGCTGATCCAAAGAAATGCCACTTACTATAATCTTTATAGAAAGCTGGAAACCGGGCTCCAAAGCACAATGAACAATGGGACACAGAAGTGAAAGAACCGACCGGTATAAGAGCCCTGTAACTGCTATTTTTACAGGAGTCTCAGACCTGTTTAAACACCCGGATCATCAACTGGATATCAACGATCTCCCGGCCCTGGATCAAAAAAAGGTGCTTATTACCGGAGCGAGTTCCGGGTTGGGATTTGCAACCGTTGTTGAGCTGGCCAGGCGCGGAGCTCATGTGATCATGGCAGTTAGAAGCGGCATACCCCAAAAGGGAGAAGAGGTAAAAAGGAGAAGCGGCTCAAACAGGGTGGATATGATCCGGTTGGACCTGGCCGACCTGGAATCACTTGTAACCTTCACTGAAGAGGTCCTGGAAAGATTTGGCCCCATGGATATCATTATATGCAATGCAGCGATGGTAGCCAGCAGGAGCAGGCCTCTGAAACAGGGCCTGGATGAAATGTTCGTGGTCAATTACTTTGCCAAATTCCTGCTGGTGAACCGGGTTGTTGAAGGATCACTATTGAATAATAGCGGGCCGGACCTGCCCAGGATTATTTTTGTCACCTCTGAAAGCCACAGGAATCCCTCTTCGTTTGACTGGGATGGATTCGGGACATATAAGCCCTATGGGATCAACCAATCGGTAGCCATGTATGGTTACTACAAGCTATTGCTTGTGACCATGGCCAACGAGCTATCCCGCCGGCTGAATCCTGGCGGGGAGGTGCAGTGTTCCGTTTTTGCCCTCTGCCCTGGACCTGTAAATTCGAACATTGCAAGGGAGGCTCCGCGTCTTTTTCAACCCTTGCTTAAACTGGTGTTTGGTATTTTCTTCCGGTCACCCCGGAAAGCCTGCCGGCCGGTCATATACCTCGCTGCCTCAAGGGAAGTTGAAGGAACAACAGGGAAATACCTGTTCCTGATGCAGGAAAAGGAGATGGACCAAAAAGCGGTGGATCCGCAAAATGGGAAACGGCTGTGGGAACTCTCAGACAGATTAAAGAAACAGATATTAAATCCATAAAGACAGATGGCTGAAGGTCGTTTTACAAACCCGGTTGTGGCATCGCTTGCCGGGGTAAAAGATTTCTTTTCAAAACAGGAACTGGCTTCCAGATTCTCTGATAAGGACAGGGCAGATGGCATGACGGTACTAATCACAGGGGCCAGTTCAGGACTGGGATTCGCGCTTGCCGTGGAGTTTGCCATACGGGGTGCCAGGGTGATCATGGCTGGAAGAAGCAAGATTCCGGAAGCAGGAGAGCGTGTAAAGAGACTCTCCGGATCGAACAGTGTGGAGATGCGTTACATTGATCTGAGCAAAATAGAGACCATTCATCAATTTGTCAGGACACTCACCCGGGATGAGGTCCGGGTTGATATCTGTATACTGAATGCGGCAACTGCTTTACCCGGTTCACGACAGACTGCATCGGGACAGGATGAAATGTTCCTGGTCAACTACCTCTCCAATGTCATACTGACCCGGCTGCTCCTGAGCACATCAGTGATCAGCCTGAATGAAGGATCCCCTGTTTCAAAGATGATCTTTATCTCCAGTGATTCGCACCAGGGAGCCACCTACATCGATTATGGTGAGTTCGGCCGCTATTTTAAATACGGGGTTTCCAAAGGGATCTCCAATTACAGTTACTTTAAACTGGTGTTGAACACTTACGCCACCGAACTCTCCAGGCAGATCAACAGTGATTCTGTTAAACTGAGTATCAACATGATATGCCCCGGCCCGGTCCATTCCAATATTGTAAAGGAAGCTCCCTGGTTGCTCAGAATGACACTGAAGGGCATTTTCTGGATCATATTCAAATCACCGGTCAAGGCAGCCCGGGCCGTAGTATATATGGCACTCTCCTTGGATTACAATGGGACAACCAATGAATACCTGCATATGTTTAATCCGAAGAAAATGGATCCCAAAGTTTATGAAGTGTCCGAAGGAGAAAAACTCTGGAGCCATTCCATGGACCTGCTTCAGTCGATCGATCCCGAACACACGGCATATATGTAATTATACATATCCATAATTATCTCCCCGGTATGCCGCTGGGCGTGTTAATTATTGTACCTTTGCCGCCTAATTTAAAATTATGGAATTTAAGGACTTAGGATTGCCAGGGGATATTCTGAAAGCAGTCACCAGGCTAGGTTTTGAAACCCCCTCAGAAATCCAGGAGAAGGCGATCCCTATCCTTTCGGAGGGTAACCGGGATATGGTGGGTCTGGCCCAGACCGGGACCGGGAAGACAGCCGCATTTGGACTGCCACTTATCCAGCATGTCGATTTTTATTCAGGAGATACCCAGGGACTGGTTCTCTGTCCCACCAGGGAACTTTGCATGCAGATTACAAAGGATCTGACCGCGTTTGCAGTTTACCAGGGGAAGCCCAATATTGTTCCTGTTTACGGAGGTGCCAGTATCACTGACCAGATCCGGTTGCTTAAAAAAGGTGCCCAGATCGTAGTGGCAACACCTGGCAGACTGCTGGACCTGATCAACCGCAAGGCCATCAGGTTGAAAACCGTATCCCGTGTAGTGCTGGATGAGGCGGATGAAATGCTGAACATGGGATTTAAGGAGGATATTGATTCCATCCTGGATCAAACCCCTGAAATAAAACGGGTCTGGTTGTTCTCTGCGACGATGCCAAAAGCGGTCCGGCGTATTGCCGAAAACTATATGAAGGATCCGGTTGAAATTGTGGTCGGGAAGGCAAACAGCGTTGCTGCAAACATTGAACACCGTTACTACATGATGAAGGAGCGGGATCGTTATTATGCACTCAAAAGAATACTGGATTATTACCCCGACATTTTTGGATTGATCTTCTGCCGGACCCGGAGGGAGACCGGGCTTATCGCTGATAAACTGGAAAAGGAGGGTTATGATGTGGTGGCCCTGCACGGTGATCTTTCCCAGGCACAGCGGGATGCGGCTATGAAGAAATTCAGGGAGAGAACAGTGAAGGTACTGGTTGCAACGGATGTTGCTGCAAGGGGACTGGATGTGAATGATATAAGCCATGTGATCCATTACAACCTTCCCGATGAAATTGAGAGCTACACCCACCGGAGTGGTCGTACCGCCAGGGCCGGGAAAGCAGGTAAATCCCTGATCCTGGTCAATACCCGCGAGGTAAGCCGCATCCACCAGGTGGAAAAGCTGATCAATTCCACCGTTGAACTGAGGCGGATCCCGGAAGCTGAAGATATATGTGAAAAACAGATGTACGCCCTGATGGACAGGGTGGTGAATACACCCATCGACGAAGAGGCTATCGACCGTTACTGGCCGGTTTTCTACAACAGGTTAAAAGGGATCCCCGCCGAAGAGATCGTATTGAAGTTCATCTCAACCGAACTCAATGCCTTCCTTGATTACTACAAGGGTTCCGGAGATCTGAATGCCAGTCAGGAGAAGGGGAAACAGCGAGGAGAAAGAGAAGGAGGAAGAGAAGGAGGAAGCCACAACAGGAATTTGACAGGCGGGAAAAAGAGGTTCATGATCAACCTGGGGGAGAACCAGAACATGAATAAAGGTGCACTTGTAAGGCTGGTCTGCACCGAGGCGGGTATCAATAGCTCCCAGGTCGGACGTATTGATCTACACCCCAGGTACGCCTTCTTTGAAGTGGATGAGCAGGTATCTAAAAAGATCCTGCCCGCAATAAAACAGGGGACCTATGAAGGGAAATCATTCGAAGTCTCCTTTTCAAAAGTGGTGGAGCAGGGAACAAAGCAGGACAGGAAAAAGAGATAATTGAGCAAACCTTCTGCTGTTATTTTACGTATTTCTGAAATATGCCTACCCGGAAAATAGCCTGTCTGGCAACGGTGTTGATAATACTTATCTCATCGCATGCAAAGTCTCAGAATCTGGACAGCCTGAAGGCACTGCGTGATACATCACTGATCAGTGCGGAACAGATCGATCTGCAATTAAAGATTGCCTATGCAGTAAGCGATTCAGATATCCGTGAGGCATTGAATTGCGCAAATCTGGCTTTGAACGATGCTGAAGAGATCGGGTCTGTACGCTGGATCGCTGAGGCCAAGCTGGCCATAGGGAGATTTTACGACTTTTTGGGTGTAAACCTGAACGCAGCGGAGTATCTTTTAGATGCATTCACCAGCTTTGTGGAACTTAAAGATTCTGTAAAACAGGCATCCACCCTGATGCAGATAGGTAATAATTACTTCTATGTCGGACAGTACGAGTCAGCCCTGAAATTCTACTCCCTTGTTTCAGAATATGGACATTCATTGAATGATACCGCCTTAACAATCAATGGATTAATAGCAAAAGCGGCAGTATATGGAAATACATCCAGGATGGACTCTGCCCTGATCCTGTTTAAAGAAGCCCATACCCTGTCCCGCCAGTATGGTGATCTTCCGCTTGAAATACTGGCCTATTATAATATTGGAGATGTATATCTTTATTCAGGTCGCAAAACGCAGGCGCTGGAGGTATTTCAGGACCTGGAGAATTATTATGATCTGAAGAAGAACAGTCCCAAGCATCTGTCAAGTCTCTATAACTCTATGACCAAAACTTACCTGGACAAACGCAATCTCAGCATGGCTAAAGAGTATTCTGAGAAAACACTCGGGGCCCTCCAGGATAACATGAGGCTTAAGGAGTACGCTGAATATTTCCTGCATCTCTACAGGATCGATTCCATGGACAATCATCCGGATCAGGCACTGGCCGATTACATCAGGTATAATGAGCTGAATGATAGCCTGAACAATTCAAGTTTTAAGGATAAGCTGGAGAACCTGAATATCTATTTTGATCTTCAAAACAAACAGAGCCAGATAGAACGGCTCACCCTGGATAATCAACTCAAGGATCTACAGATCAAGCAAAAGCGGCTTATCAATTATGGATATGTTTCGCTCTCATTGTTGATGCTGGTCATTATTTTCCTGGTGATCCGGTCCTACAGGAAAATAGAAGAGAAGAACAGGCTGCTTGAGAAACAGAAGGGGGAACTGCAGGCTGCTCAGCAACGACTGGTCCAGTCTGAAAAAATGGCTTCCATTGGAACATTAACTGCGGGGGTGGCCCATGAAATTAACAACCCTCTTAATTTCATTTCCGGCGGGCTCACCATCCTGCAGGAGGTACAGGACCGTATGAACTGGGAAGGACAGGAGGTACTGAAAGAACGTTGCCAGGCGGCCACAAAGATGGCCTTCGACGGACTGGAGCGATCGGCAGGTATTGTCAGGGCCCTGATGACTTTTTCGCACAGGGGCGGATCCAAAAAAGTGGAAAGCGATCTGAACGAGATCATCGATAATACCTTGATGTTCCTGAATTCAAAGATCTCGGACGATATCCAGATAATCAAACAATATAATGTACGTGAGCCTGTTGCTGTATTCCCGGAAAAGATGCACCAGGTGGTGCTGAATATTATCGACAATGCCATCTTTGCGGTAAATACCTCGAATTCCTCTGCAAAAAAGATCATCATTTCGAACCGGATGGCAGGCGGGAAGCTGATCCTCACCTTCGCCAACTCGGGACCCCACATTGCTGAAGAGCATCTGCAACAGTTATTTGATCCCTTCTTTACGACCAAGGAACCGGGACAGGGAACCGGCCTGGGGCTCTCCATCTGCTATACACTTGTATCGGAGCACGGGGGTGAAATTGAAGCAAGAAATATTCCGGAAGGAGTCATTTTCACGGTCACCATTCCTGCGGAATAGAACCGTTCAGTACTGAAAATCCATATCTATTAATTCCCCTGTCCGGATATCCAATACCCATCCATGTATGGTCGGTGTACCGTAATGAAGGATCGATTGCCGCACTACATCAAGCTTTAGTACATTGCGGCATTGTGCTTCCACATTTAGTTCCACAAGCCTGTCATAACGCTCCTCAACATCATTTAGGCTTTCCAGTTCCCGCCGGTTTAATACTGCAACATTCCGTATAAGATCGAACCAGGGATCGAGGGGCCCATCCTTACTGCTCTTCATAGCAGCGTCAACACCTCCGCACATATAGTGACCACATACCACAATGTGTTTGACCTTTAACTGATTCACCGCAAAATGGATCACGCTTGTGGCATTACGATCAAACAGATCGACCTGGTTGGCAATATTGCGGTGTACAAATACTTCCCCGGGTTCAGCCCCCATAAATATTTCAGCGGGTACCCGGCTGTCACTGCATCCGATATAGAGGTAGTCGGGTTTATGTTCTTCCGACAGCTTAATAAAAAAATCTTTTTCGGACCTGTTTTTTTCAGCCATCCACCTCCTGTTATTCTCGAAAACCTGCTCGTAGCTTAACTCCATATCCAAAAGTAAGACAGTAAATCGAAAAAAAAAATGTATCTATGTTCCCATATGGAATCAGTAACTTCAAAAAAGAATATCCGTGTTCGTGTTGGAAAGCACCTGTTGAAGATAAAGGCTGCTGCTTATTCCCTGTTCAATCTGCGGCATCTAATCCGTGTAGTAAGGCTCCGTAATCAATATGAAGGGATACAGCTGAGACCAGCCGAGTTGATCAAGATATTTCATGCAATCGGAAAGTTCGAAAAATGCAACATGCTGGTTTTCGGATTGGGATATGACTCACCCTTCTGGTGCAAAGCCAATAGTAAAGGCCGCGCGGTATTTCTTGAAGATTTTCAACCCTGGTTTGAAAAGATCACGGCCATGTATCCGGAAATTGAGGCCTATCCTGTTTCCTATCATAATAATATCACCCAGTGGCGGGAAGTACTGGATCAACCCGGGCAACTGGCTGTTGAGCTACCCGGAGAGGTCCCTCTTCACAACTGGGACCTGGTCCTGGTAGACGGCCCGAGGGGACATCAATTTAAAGAGGAGATCCCGGGCAGGATGTCCAGTATCTATACCGCCTCCCAACTTGTTGGGAAAAACGGTTATGTGTTCGTACACGATGCTGAGCGTATTGTTGAAAGCGCCTATGCCACAAAATACCTGGGCAGGGAACACTTTGTGGAAAAGGTCCGTGGACGGGCCCTGTTACATATTTATCACTTTCCGGACTAGGTCAGCAGAAATTTTGCGCTCGCTTCAAATGTATCAGGAGCCATCTCCACGAAATAATTCTTAACTCCCGTCTCTTTTGCAGCTTTGAAGAGGTCATCCCAGTCGACTACTCCCAGGCCGATCGGCACCTGTTTCTTCAGTTCGGTGGAATAATCGGCCAGGTGGGCCGAAATGAACCGCCCGGGATATTTCCTGAAGAAATCCTGAGCCTTGTAGCCTTCGTCAATGACAGCCACCTGGAATTGCATCTTTACCAGATCAGGATCAAGTTCTTCCATCAACGCATCGTAGATCAGTTGCCCGTCGATCTTCTGCACCTCAAAATTATGGTTGTGGTAACCCATCTGGATCCCGGCCGCTTTGGTCTTTTCTGCTATTACATTGAGCTCCTGTGCCGCTTTGCGCCATTCGTCCATGGTGGCAGTCCTAGTATTCAGATTTGGCATGGACTGTATCATCTGCTTCATACCTATCTGAGATGCCCATTCGATCCGGTTATCCAGGGAGTCCTTAAGTTCTCCCGAAGTAAAATGAGAGCTGATACACTTCAACCCGGAATCCTCTATTATTTTCCGCATTTCCGTACCTGTCATCTCGTTCAGCGACTTGAAGCCGTAACCCAGAGGTGAACACATTTCCACCTGGGTGTATCCCATGGCTGCCATTTTTTTCAGTGTGCCTGCAAAATCTTCAAGCAGATCATTACGTACCGTCCATATCTGAAAGCCAAAGGCGTCCAGTTTTGCTAACGGCGGAGAGGCCAGTAAATCAAGTGGCAGGCCTGAGAATAATGCAGTGGAAGCCATCGCTGCCCCACTGGTCTTAAGGAATCTTCTTCGGGTAGTTTTCATATCATGAAGGATTTATTGAAATGATCTAACAAGATAGGAAAATCTGAAAAGTCACTACCAGGTAATTCAGGAAAATTTTAACTGCTTGATTATTGTTCTGTCAGTGTAACAGCCATATCATAACCATTCACGAAAAATGAGAGCATCCCATCCGTTTCTCTGCCTTTGATGGCTTCCATCTCAAGCTCCGATCCATTCTGGATCTTCTTCTTAACATTCATAGCCTCTTCGTTGATATCCAGCTTGCCATATTTGACACTGGCATTGAACCTGTAGTTGAGACTTTTCCCGATTGCCATTTGAAGATCAACATACTTGCCATTAATATTCACCTCCTTAAGGGCCCCGGTTTGTTCTATTTGAATCTTATCGGAATAACCATCTTTAAGCACAAGTGAATGTTCCAGGCGATCTAATTTGAAAACCGAATATTTTGATTCATTTATACCGAGATCACCCAGCTCTTCAATTTTAAAATTATCGTTATATGCAGTGATTATATTCAGTTTATTGATCTTATTCATTTCATATTTTCCATATTTCGACATAAGGTCAACATCCCGAACCTTTGAGATATTTACAGTGCTGTTATAACAGTTCAGTTCAACATCACCCGCGTTAAGGACATTCAGATCAGAGTATTTATCAGTGAACCTGATATCGCCGGTGCTTCCAAAGGAATATTTATCGTTATAGGCCTCGATATGGAGCCTCCCTGCATTTCCCATTTCCAGATTTGAATATTTCGATATGATATCCAGGTTCCCGATATCGCCGGTTTCAATGTCAGTATTATAAAGATTGGCCTCGATGTTTTTCATTTTCTCAAACTCCAGGGTGCAGTATTTTGCCGTAATTTTCATATCGCTGTTTACATCACTCCCAAAAAGTTTATCATTATAAAGATCCAGATATACCTCACCGGACAGATTATCAACCTCTATCTCCGAATACTTTGAATTGAGATGCAGGATGCAATTTTCCGGGATCCACATCTCTCCTTCCATGTTAAATTCGGTATACTGGATGGTTTTAAGTCCCTTCACGGTCATTGTCTTTTTGCCTGCAACACTCACCCTGCTTGTCCAGAAGTGGTTGTTAAACTCAATACCCCCTGAGGTACGGGAAAACTCCAGTCCCTCAATAAACTGATCCAGACGGCCGGCGTCTTCTTCCGATTTCAGGGTAGCATCAACCGACATGGCATACTCAATATCAGGTTTATCCCAGGTATGTATGGTCAGATTACAATCATAGTTATTGAAAGTGAGGCTCACATGTTGATCAGCGTTGTATGTCCACCTGTAGGTTTTCTCTATATTCTTTCCCTGTCCATATCCAGCAACTGATGTGACCAGAATGGAGCAGATAGCGATGATGCTATAGAAATAAGTTCTCTTCGTTTTCATGATTCTTGATTTTGTTATTTTCCAGTATGATCAGTTCGAGCAGGTAGATCTTTTTTTCGTAAGTGTCGAAAATGGTTTGAATAACCTGCTCGTTATACCCAAGCTCGTTCAAGTCCTTCAATGTCTCCGCATAGATCGTATCCAGTTTCCGGATCTCTTCAAACAACTCGGCAATGATCATATTGTCCGTGCTGTTAAAAGCGCTTACTTCCTGTTCTTTGAAACTTACTATCTTCCTGTACTCCTGCTCCCGTACACCAAGATTGCGGTCAATATCAGAAAGGGTGATGCTAACTGCCGGCCTTCGGTCCCCGATAAGATCAACGATCATATATCCCACGCTTATAACAATGATGATGGCAGCAGCCATATTCCGGATCCTGATCCATTGCCGTCTCTTCCTGCTTGAGGACCGCGATCCCTGAAGACCCTGCCTGATACCCTCCCAGATAAGTTGATCATCGGGCGACTCAACATCGAGTTCTTTCCGCCGGTCATTCAGATATTTTTCCAGATCAGTCGGCATCAATCTTTCCTTTTAGTTTCCTGTTTAGAAGTGTAAGGGCCCTGCTGTACTGCGTTTTACTGGTGGAGACAGAGATATCCAGCATCCCGGCGATCTCTTTATGGGAATATTCCTCAAGTGCCCTCAACACCAGCACGGTGCGGCCTTTTGCAGGCAACTCCCTGATGGCAGTGTGAACCAGTGCCGGATCTATCTCAGGGATCCCACTTTCAATTTCATCTGCAGCATCATGCATTTGTTCATCGATCTCTTCAAATTTTATTTTTCGCTTTCTATGGAGACTGATACAGTTATTGATCACAATTCTCTTGAGCCAGCTGCCAAACAGGTCCCGGTTTTGCAGCTCCTCCAACCTGCTAAAGGCTGTGACAAAGGATTCCTGGAGAATATCCTCCGCATCCATTTTATTATTCAGGAACCTGATGGCAATATTGAACATGGCTTTTGCATATTGCTGGTAAAGCTGGTACTGAGCCTTAATATCTCCTTCGAGGCATTTTTCAATCACCCTTCTGTTGATATGAATCGTCTCTTCCATGAAAGCTCAAACTAAGGACGCAACAATGTTTAAAAGGTTGGAAATAAATTTACAGAGGAGTTGTGGTATCAAACTCTGACCCCGATCACACAGACATCATCGATCTGTTCAATATTACCGCGCCACTTCTCGAAGGTCCCCTCTATCTGTTTTTTTTGCACTGTCATTGGCTCTGAATGGATCGACAGGAGCAGCTCCTTGAATTTCCGGGTTTTGAATTTCTTTCTTTGACCCCCGCCATATTGATCAATATAGCCGTCAGAGAAAACATAGACTGCATCCTTATCTTTCAGTCTGACCTTCTGGGTGGAGAAATCCTTCTCTTCCCAGTGGATCCCGATGGGTTGTTTGTCGCCCTTCAATTCAAAGAGGACTCCACTTTTACCATTGACCGTTGTTTTAATACCGGGTTCGTTCCCTGTAAGATGCTCCCTGTCACGAATAAGATAGAGCGGGTTGTATGCCCCTGAAAATTGCAGCTCCATTTTCGCTTTGTCAATGACACCAATGGCCATGTCCATGCCATCTTTCTGATCCCGAATGTTTCCCTCCTGTACCAGCATCGTCTTGACCTTGGACCTGAGCTGCCCCAGGATCTCACCAGGTTGATCAATATTGCCTGGTACGATCAGTTCATTGAGCAGCGTAATACCCAGCATGCTCATAAATGCTCCGGGAACTCCGTGTCCGGTACAATCGGCCACTACAATCACAATGGATGAATCGACCTCTTTTATCCAGTAAAAGTCGCCACTGACAATATCCCTGGGTTTAAAGAGTACAAAATAATCATGAATCACCCGGTCCAGGTAGGTCTTATGGGGCAGGATTGCTGCCTGAATCCGTTGTGCATAACCTATGCTGTCGGTGATCTCTTTTTTCTGTTCAAACAGTAGATCCCGCTGTGCCTCTATTTCATCACGCTGCGACTCAATCTCCTCCTTCTGCTCACTGATCTCCCTGGTTCTTTCACGCACTTTTTGCTCCAGCTCCCGGTTCACCCTGTCCTTCAGCTTCTCATTCTCCTTCAGCTGGTCAATGATCTTCTTCTGGTTGATCTTCTTCTCTAACTCATCGAGCCTCATTTTCCTTGCCAGTCCAATGGAGAAAATCAGAATCTGAAGGATCGCGGCAATGTAAACTCCGGAAGCCCTGAGAATGCGCATCAGAGTTGATTCATTAACAGTATTAAAAGGGAAGGAGAAAGTGGCTGTATTGATGGTGATAAGGGCCAGTGGGATCAGCACAATATTGGCAATCAGAAAATACCAGGCAGGGTGGAAACCGGACCGGATCCTGAGTATAGTAGGGATTAGCAGAAGGAACAGGGGGATAAGCGTCACAGAAAAAATCCAGACGAGCAATACTACATCCTCAAAAACACCTCCTATCTTAAAATGAAAGAGGGATCCAAGTAGAACGGTTAATACCCGCACTCCTACAAGTCCCAGGAGAGTCACAACGATCCAGTACCATCCGGGTAATGTTCGCCGCAGTTCCATATAAGAGATCCCGAATAGAAGAAAGAAAACGGTAACCAGTGAAATGGCGAATGCTTGTGCCTCTGTTACCAGGAGCGACTCAAAAACATTGGCTTTCCACAAAAACTCCCCCAGGTATCCTTCTGATACAAAGAGGAAAATGGCAAAGAAGAGAATATAGAGAGAGAAGAAAATATATTGCCTGTCATGAAGTGCAAAATAGAGGATTAAAAAGAAACATGAGATAATGACCATCATGCCCAGTAAGGCGAACAGGACCATCCTCTCAACACGGTCGTGCTGCACGATGGTCTCCTGTGCAATGAAATTCATCAGGGGTGGGCCAACCTCCGATTCGGACCTCCAACGGATATAAAAGGTCTGCTCCGCACCCTTTTCCAGCTGAACAGTGGAGGCATGCCAGTTTTTCAGCACAACATCCCGTTCGTTCACCGGTACCAGGATCCCTGAGCGCCTCTCCACAACCTCTCCGGAGGGAAGAGAGAAGAAGAAGTTTGCAGAATCTGTTCCCGACATCTCGGGAAGGTTGACCAGGTAGGTCCGGTTCTCAGATATACTGTTCACGGTAATAACCTTCAGCCACACACAGGGAAAGTTGAAGTCCCTGCTAAACTGGCTTTCGATGCCGTCCAAACTTTTAACTGCTGAGGGTCCGGGATGGATATACATAAGCGAATCTCCCCTGAGAACAGTAAATGAGGTATCCACTGCCATTGTCCTGAATATGCCGCTGTTGAGATGATAGAAATAATCCCTGTCCATCTCATCCATCAGGCTGACCACCAGGTCGCCCGGCATCAACCCGATCTCTTCTGCCGGACTTCCTTCCTCGACCGAATAAACCCGGCATTTGGACAACAAAGGGTTTATAAACAGTGAATCCAGTGAATCGGACATGATATCGGAGATGTCCCACTGCTCAAGGGAGTCGACCAGGTATTCAAATTCATAGGCTTTGATCTGATTCAGATAGGGCGCCCTGTTTAAAGAGAAATGCAGTAATGAATCCTCTCCTTTTCGCCTGATCAGAAGGTCGATGGGTTCACCCGATTTATTGAATAACAGGTCCTGAAGATCCCGGCGGCCGATCCCATTCCCGGCAATAACCGAATCATTGATGACAATGATCTGATCGCGAAGCCTGATACCGGCCTTCTCAGCAGGACTCCCTGGTATCAGGTTTATAACACTGGCCGTGTCATTCTGTATATGAGGGCTGTAGATACCTGTATACCCGTCATATATGAGAACCCTGGTCTGACCCGCTACCAGCGTAGTTGAAACCAGCAGGACAATGGAGATTACTCTTGATATGATGGAGGTCATCGGGGTTGAATTGACATTTTTTACCTGATAAAGGTATGTTTTGGGGCGGAATTAACCAAAGTATGTATAAGATCAGGCTCCGGCCGGAACCCTGCACAGATGCATGGTTGAGCTGATCTTTTTTGTTGTGAATCAGAACCGAAGGCTTAGGTTTTGAAAGCGTTGCAGTGATTTAATTAACTTTCACACCGAGAACGCTGATGTCATCGATCTGTTCATAGGGACCTTTCCAATCGTCGTAGGCTTTTTCGATTTTATATTTTTGAATTTCCATGGGGTCTCTCTGAACCGAAAGCAGCAGCTTTTTAAAATTCATGGATTTGAATTTCTTCCGGTCCTCACCCCCGAACTGGTCTATATACCCATCGGAAAAAATGTAGAAAGCATCCTGCTTTTTGAGATATACCGATGTGGTCCTGAAAGGATGCTCTTCCCAGTAGCGTCCGATGGGCTGCCTGTCTCCCTTGATTTCAAACAACCTGTAATCGCCGTTGTCTATTGAAGCATATTCCTCCAGATCTTTCTCGTCGGTATGATTCTCGCGAACGATGTAGAGCGGGTTATTGGCCCCGGCAAAGTGGACCTCCCTGGTCTTTTTATTATAAACAGCAAGGGCAATGTCCATCCCATCCTTCTGTTCATCGCTGTTACCCTGTTGGGCCAGCATATTTTTTATTTTTTCCCGGAGCCTGTCAAGTATGGTACCCGGTGCATCATAACATTTATCACTGATCAGATCGTTGAATATAGTGATCCCCAGCATGCTCATAAAAGCACCCGGAACCCCATGTCCGGTACAGTCCGCATCCAGCATAACCACATGATCCTGCACCTCCTTGATCCAGTAGAAATCTCCGCTTACAATATCCTTGGGCCTGAATAAGATAAAGTGTTCGGGAAGAACCTCTTTCATTAATTCCTCCGAAGGCAGGATGGCCGACTGAATACGCTGGGCATAGGTAATGCTGTCGGTGATCATTGCTTTCTGTTCATTAATCTGCTGGTTGGTTTTCCTGATAAACCTCATCCTGCTGTACAATCCTCCGGCCAGTACCAGCACTAAAAGCCCGACAATACCAACCGAGATGCTGATAGCTTTCTGTCTTTTGCCCGTCAGTTGTTCAATCTCGCGTTGCTGCTCAAGTAATGTTATTTCATCCTGCTTCTTATCCAATTGATAGTTGAACAACAGATTACTGGCACTATCATTGGATTGGAGCCTGATCATGGCATTATCAACTGTATTCTGGAGTGAAAGGTATTTATAAGCATTGTTGTAATCAAAAAGCTTCGCATAATTGGTTGCCAATCCTTCATATGCATTTGATAACTCATGCTGGAGCCCGATCTCCTCCGAAATGGATCCTGCCTGTTTATAATAATCTATGGCTTGCTCCGGATCGTCCATATCCTCATAAGTTAATGCCAAACCCAGCATAATCGCTGCAATCTGCTGCTGAGAATTCTCCTTTTCAGCCTCCTTCATTGCATTGTTGTAGGTTTCTATGGCATGCTGATATTCTCCTTTTTCACGATAGATAATACCCATATAATTAAGGGCGTTCGCAAAATCTGTAGAGCTGGAAACATAGGTCAAAGCTTTTTGTTCGTAATTTATTGCCGCTTCATATTCTCTCTTGTTAATGCTAATCTGCCCAAGATTCATATAGCTGGTGCCTAGTATATCGTTTCTATTCAATGCTTCACCCATTTCAATAGCCCTCAGATAGTAATTCCTGGCTGTATCCAGAGCCCCGGGAAGGTCAGCATAAATCGCTCCTATATTCAGCAAAAGAGTTCCCATCCTGACAGAATCCCCCAGCGTCTCCGCCATTCTAAGGGCCGGAAGGTAATTTTTAAGGGCTTCAGGATACTCGCCCATATAGAAGTATGCGGCACCGACATTTCCTTTTATGTTTGCTGCCATCTGGTCGTCACCCAGCTCCTCATAGATCTCGAGAGATGGCTCCCAGTATTTCAATGCTTCCGTATATTCCCCCTGGTCAAAGTAACCGATTCCTATGTACTTATTAGCTAATGCCTGTCCCCGTGTATAATTGAGCAGCTCTGCCAGGTTTTTTGCTTCTGTACCATATTGAATGGCTCCATTCCCACGTAGTTCTAAGGCGATGGCATTCAGTGTATTCACCCTGGTAGTATCCTGTCCCTGGCTATTCAGTACCAGTTTCAGGCTATCCACCGTAGGATTGCTGACGATGGCAGCGTCCTCTTCCTGGACTCCCTGCACAGCATTCAGAGTGTCAGCCTGGGCAACCTGGGCGAGACCCGAGAATCCCGGGACAACCAGGATGAATATCAGAAGTAACTGATTGTATTTCACTTTCTAAAGTCCATTTACATATCGTCCGGTGTATCAGATCGTATTAAATTGTTAAACAAATAATTCGCCCAATGGTTCTGATATTTAAAATAATTTAGGGAAGCCTTCCGGGTATTATTTTAAAAGAGGCCGTCTCATCTTACTTTATGAGGCGGCCCCTTTCCTTAATTACGATTACGATATGAAGCACTCAGCAGGCTGATATTACAGCTACTGCTTCACAATTTGAACAACCCTTATCGAATCCTCCATCACAACCCTGAAGAAATAATGGCCGGCCGATAGCTGGGCCATATCAATCTCGAGGTTATCGGTCCTTTTAACTATTGAGTTAATTGGGAAGGACCTTCCGGCAAAGTCATACAGCTGAATCATCTTATAGTTCTCAATATCCTTCATGCTCAGATATACCTTTTCACCAACCGGGTTGGGATAAGCTACCAGCTGATCCGGTGCAGGAATCCCTTCTTCTACATCTGCCAATACTGAAGCAGCTTTCGTGTTCCCGGTACATTTGGTGGAGCTTGAGTTGGCATTTGCCCCGTTACGTACCTTTTGCTTCTTGTCTAAGGTAGTGACATCCCATGAAATATCTGTGCCATCAAAGAATACGTGGAAGGATCCACCTCCTGAAAGGAACAATTCCGGTACCGGATCTGAATTCGCCCAGTCGATCCCGCTTCCTGTAAGCATATTATCGGGTCCCACTGGAGTAAAGATATAATCACTGTTATCATTCTTATACTCAAAATTGGCAACGTAATAACCCTCACTGATTTCCTGGATACAATTCAGTATGGGCTTCACAGCCTTGGTATTGTTATCGTTAGGATTCACAAACAGGGTCCCAGTTTCATAGTCATACGTATAGTTGCTGTTCGAAGGTGCCGGAGTGACAGTATAGCTGCCGGCCGACGTACTGGATGATGGATCATAAGCAGCACCATCCGTATCCCTCAGAACAGTGTACCCTTCATCTCCGTTGTCACCGGATATCCAGCCGTTATAGATAAAGGCAAACACCGGCAAAGGATCTTTCTCATAAATATAGAGGAAGGACTCAGTCGGAGTAACCGTCACTGGCCTGGGAGTAATTTCCCCGGTAAGGTCATCCACATAATTAACCATGTAATTATTGCCTGCATTCCCATCGTCAACCACCAGACCGCTTGCAGTCAAGGTCTTTCCTGTTCCTGCATTCTTATTGTCAAATACCTGAACGGGACCTGCGGTAACTACATCACCAACCATCAATGGATCAACGGCGGGATCTCCATCTGAACTGGTGTTCCCATCATATACCTTACTATCCGTGACAGCTGTAACATTAATCCCCAGCGCAGTGATCTCTCCGGTATTCACATCAACATAGCTGACTGAATAGTTATTCCCGCCATTTCCGTCATTGATTACCAGTCCGCTTGCTGAAATTGTTTTCCCTGTACCGGTGTTCTTGTTGTCAAATACCTGTAAGGGGCTGGTGGCTATTTCATCTCCGTCCGCCAGCGGATCCACTACCGGTATACCGGCTGAACTTATGTTCCCGTCGTATACTTTGCTGTCTGCAACAGCTGTGACGCTAATGCCCAGGGTGGTGATGTCTGCCGTAGTATCGGCTGTTACATTGGCCAGGTAGTTTGGAGCATCTTCACCCGTTACCGATACATCGGCGGTGACCAGCTTATCGGTTCCCACATCTTTGGTATCGAAATGACCATTTTCGGAGGATACGGAGATATCATCCCCTTCCACCATACCATATTCCACAAAGGCAGTTGTGGCAGCCGTTGTGGTACCATCATAGACCTTGTCAGCTGCTGTTATCTCAATCTCCAGTACACGCTGGCCAATGGTAAATGTTGCAGTATCAAAAAGAATAGTGTAATCACCTCCCGCAGTCACGCTCCCCTGCAGGATATCATATTCACCAACATCCTCACCCTCTTCACGGATAAGTGCTCCGGTGATGGAATCCTCTCCCAGCAAACCCGACTCCGTAAAAGTCAGCTCCGGGTCTGCCTCGCTATAAATCTTGCTTTTGTCATCTGCTGTAATGGTCAGCTCGGCCGGTTCAATGGTCAGTGTTCCAAGCCCGTAGGTTATATTAAATTTATTGCTGGCATTAATGTTAGCATAGGTGCCAGGAACAATTGTCTGGAAACCAACCGTGGTCCCGGTGATAAAGCTCATGGGAGTGAAGCCAACATTTTGAGATGTATCACCTATTTCAGTAGCATCAAATACCAGGATGCTTGCGCTGTTACTGTTTTCATTGACGCTGGACCCATTTACCAGGGCGGTTCCCCTGACGTTCAGGGGAGAACCATTTACCAGGGCACTGCCACGAACATAGTTCAGTGCATTCACCAGGGCGACACCCCTGCTCGTGATTGAACTTTCAAAGACAATCGAACCATCATCCTGGATCGTCCCGGCAGCAAGTCTCAATGCCTCTCCATCCTCACCATCTATCCCGTTCACCAGGGGCGTACCTCTTACACTATTCAGGCCGTTTGTCAGGGAGGCGGCACTTGCCAGGAAGTTCATATTTTCCAGGTTCACCACATCTTCACCATCAGCATTGCCTGCTGTATCGGGTACCACTATACCGTTCACAAGGGCGGTTCCCCTGCTGAGCAACTCGCCTCCATTAACCAGTGGGACATCATTCACCAGTGCAAGTCCCCTGCTCACGCTCAGACTGTTGATGAGCACCCCATTCTTATATACATCAGTGACCTCTCCATCATCCACATTTATCTCAAGGTTGTTGACCAGGGCAGTCCCTCTGTCGAGCGGTATCCCATTCACAAGCGCGATCCCGCGAAGAGCAGGTGATCCGTTTACCAGGGCAACACCGCGACCTGTTGGAAATCCGTTTTCAATTTCGACTTCCAGTCCATTCACAAGGGCAATACCCCTGGAGATAGAAGAGCTGTTTACCAGGGCAGCTCCCCTTATCACAGGTATGCCGTTGATTTCAACAATACCGGCATTGGGAACCGCCATACCGTCTATGGTGGTGATACCGTTTTCAACAATAACGGTATGTCCGTTCACAAGGGCTACACCCCTGATATTAGTCCCTCCGTTTACCAGTGGAGTGCCTCGTACAGCCAGTACTGTACTAGGCAGGGGAACGCCGTTTAACTCGGTCATGTAGCCATCAACAAAAGTAACCTGATCGCCATTGACCAGGGCAACACCCCTGATGATCTCAGTCATGCTTACAAAAGGCCGGTTGTTCACCAATGCGACTCCCCTGACCAGCGTACCACCATTAATCAGCGGTTCTCCGGCCACATAAACCGTCGTATCTGTATCGACTACTTCTACCTTCACTTCAATACCGTTCACCAGTGCAACACCCCTTTGCAATGTCACGCCATTGACGAGTGCGTTCCCCCGGATCACAGGAATTCCATTGACCAGGGCAACACCCCGGATCAGCCCTATTTCATTGCTGATCGCAGCGGTATACTCCTGTTGTACTGATAGCAATATTGAGTCCGGATTCGTAATAACAACCGAAGAATCTCCTATCTGGAACAGATACTGGAATCCTCCTTCAGCTATCTGCCCTCCATAGACGATACTTGTATCCATGGGAGTGATTTTCAGATCCAGCTTTTCAATGGTCAGGGTCCCATTCACAAGTTCCAGGATGAATTTTTCAGTGATTGCATGATCTATTTCCGTTAATGGATTATCTACATCCAGTACCGGATCAAGCGAGGGCCGGATGATATACTGGCCTGCAATCGAAGTATCCTTAGCCGGTGTACTGAAGGATAGTCCCGATAACCGGTCGGCCTCTGCCTGCAACATAATACCCCCGGAAACTGCCTCTCCAAGAGAGAGGGTGTCATCATCCACCGTTATCACCATGAAATTGGCTGAATCTGCAGGTATCACCTCTCCAAATTTTTTAGTAAGATTATTGGCGGTGATCACTACTCTTTGCTTGACCGAATCAGAAAAATAGACCGGTTCTGATAATCCGCCATCCAGTTCGCTTGATGATAGAACCGGATTATACGCTTGTACCTCAGGATTTCCAAGAAATCCGGGATGGTCCACTATAATGGTATGTTCATCCTGGACAACTACGCCCTCTTCCAGTGGTTCTCCCCTGAAATAGATCTGCGTCGAATCTGTGAAGAAGTCACCCGTCACCGTAAACGAGAAAGGTGTAATGCTTTCTCCCGGAACCCCGCCCTCGGAGGTAAGAATCAGGTTCTCCACATATGGGGTTGGATTTGCAAAAGTCATGATCGCCTTATGGGCCTGGATAAATCCTGATCCTGATACATAATCCAATCCGGGATCATCCATATCCAGCGCCGTACTCCTGAGTAATGATCTGATGGTATCCGGGCTGACATTGCTAATTGAATCAAATTTCAATTTGGCCTCCTTGATCAGTGCCGCAACACCTGCTGCATGAGGTGAAGCTGCTGAAGTCCCGAAGAAGTTAGGGAACAATGTGTCCGGATCGACGGGATCATTCCAGTCCCCGTTACCCAGATCGATCGTGGTGTTGACCCCGTTTGGAGCGGTGATATCCGGCTTGTCACGAACAATGCCGTTCACGGGTGTACCGCCCAAGGAGGAAAATGACATGATCACTGGCTGGGGATATGTAATGGGATCCCATATGGGGTTTTTATCAAAACGAACCGCTCCTACTGCGATGGCGCCGGCAGCATTGGGATGGCCAACTATAGTGGAGTTACCCTGGTTGCTATATTCCTGCATCTGGAAAGTTGGACCACCCCTGAATAACATGTATTTAAAAGTCACAGGAACATCCGGGCCTGCGGCCCTGGAAACTACAATATTGATAGGTACACTATCCAACAAAACAGAGAAAGGTACCACCTCTATTGGAAAGCTCCCGATGTTTTCCCGGTTGAAACCCAGGAGGGAGAATCCCACATCATCGGACAGGAAGACATCCAGGTCTGTAGCGGTGGTATTCATGGTAGGATCTGAACCATCATCCCACTGCATAACCAGTGTATAGTTACCTTGTAAAAGCAGAATATTCTGGAAGATATCTCCCATCCCATCGAAATCATGAGCGGTCCCGGTAATGGTGGAAGGTGCCGGTGCCGGATCATAAACAGCTGTATAGGCGGTCCTTCCAAAATTACCCGCCGAAGAGAAGAAGGAGACCCCTTCGTTTACCACAGAGTCAATGGTTTGGGAGATCACCCCGTCCCGGAAAAATGGCTCCGTAATATAGGAGAGGTCATCTACAATGATATCTGCTCCGGCATTGGCCAGTTCCCTGATACCAAGGGCCATATCCTGCTCACCCAGGTATCCTGTCCGGAATGCCAGTTCAGCTCCCGGAGCAACATCATGTAGGATCTGCAACATGGCCCTCCCTTCATCGGAGAGCGATCCGCTGGTCAATACAACATCTTTAATTACATCCACCTCGATGGTGTCACCATCGGGATTACCGGGACCCGGCAGGTCCCCGTTCGCAACATCGGTGCCGGCTGTGCCCTGGGTGTTATAACTGTTGGACAGGACACCTATCTTCACACCGGACCCGTCTATATCATACCCCAATCGAGCAAAATCGGAGTGCATGGAAAAATCTCCCTGGCTCTTGGTCACCCCGGTGGCGGGAACAATATAATTGGGCACACCCAGGTAGCTGTTTCTAGCATATAACAGGGAGGAAATAGAGTTAAGAGTATACAGGTTGCTGATCTCTATCCAGCCGGTGACCCTCTTTGATCCGGGATCAGAAGTTACCAGTTCAAATCCAAGGTTGTCCAGGCTATCCAACATATCATTATAGGTATTGGGATAAGAGAAAGCCTCGATGAGCACCTTGGTACCCTTAATCTGGAATATATCATCGGTGGTTTCCGAGAAACCGGTGGGATTGGCCATGTAAAAGTTATACAGGGAGGTCAATTCCGCGCCGATCTTGGAGTTGAACTCTTTCCCTCCATCGGGTGGCTGATACCCGGGGACGATGTCCAGGCTTGTCTGGGCATCCCTGCAGTGGTTTGAGTTGATATTGGCATCGGTTGTCTTTTCTGTTCCGTCAGCTAGTACTACAGTCCACTCCACACGATCTTTGGAGTCAAACTCCTGGGTAAACGCATCCTCTATCACCCCAGGTTCAAAAGAGTAAATTCCATATTTTTTGGCCTGTCCATGGTTATAAGTCACCACGCTACCGGTTTCATCAATCACTACAGTTTTCTTCCCCGGATTCTCATACCCGAAATGGACCTTCATTTTTCCATCACCGATATATTCAACACAGGAGACAGTGATATAGACGTCATTTTTGGAACCTCCTTTGCCGCCACCCTGGGCAAGCAGGTCGAACGGAAGGAGCAAAACAAGTGAAAAAAGAATAAAACTAAAAACGTGGTATCTCTTCCTGGAATAGTAGATCTGTTTCATAGTTTAAGCCGGATTTTTTAGAAGCAATACAAACTGATCAGTTAATTTTGTGGTTTACTGTAACTGCAAACATATCGTTCTCGGCAAAGTTTTTACAAAAACCGTTTTTAACTTCTGATTAACAGTTTCTTATGTTATTCAACATAACGGGAAAACTACGGGAATAACACCATGATTGTTGTGAAATAGTCCTTAAAATGGATGAATACCCCAAAGTTGAAGTTGAATGGATAATTCAGGGTGGTGAGATACTATCTGGCACTGTAATACTCCATCGCCTTGGGCATGATCCGCTGGAGTTTCGAAATACGGTTGGAAGGATCGGGATGGGTGGATAGGAATTCGGGTGGTCGTGCGGTTGACATTGCCTCCATCCGTTCCCAGAACGCGATCGCAGTCTGAGGGTTATACCCGGCCATGGCCATAAAATAAAGTCCCAGTTCGTCAGCTTCACTCTCATGTGTCCTGGAATAGGGCAGCATGACACCTACCTGCGCCCCCACACCAAAGGCCAGCATGGCCAGGTCGATGGTCTCCTGTTTCTGGGTCTTCAGTGCCTCGGAGAGCGCTATCCCGCCCATCTGAATGGCAAGCTGCTGGGACATCCGCTCATTACCATGCTGGGCAACCGCATGTGCGATCTCGTGACCCATGACCACAGCTATTCCGTTCTCATCCTGGCAGACAGGGAGTATACCTTCATAATAAACAATCTGTCCCCCGGGCATACACCAGGCATTCAGTTCTTCAGATACCAGTACATTATACTGCCAGTTATAACCGGCAATAGCAGACTGCAGGTTATTCTGTTGCAGGTACGTTTCCACCGCTGCAGTAAGCCTTTGACCCACCTTCCTCACTCTATTTACATATGCACTATTATTAGATAGTTTTCCTTCAGCCAGCACCTTGGAGTAGCTCTCATTACTCAGCGCAATCATCTGGGAGGAAGGAATGGCCACAAACTGTTTACGCCCGGTCATGGGTACAACTGCGCAGGATATCAGGAAAGCAAAAGAGAGAATGATCAGTTTCTTCATAAAATATTACACAGGTTATTTGTTTAACGAAGGATTAACGTTTTGAAGGACCTTTTGTTTTTATTGTGATTACAGGTTACTGAAAGCTTTTACAGTGGCGGCCCTGCCCATTTCAAGCATCTCTTCGGCTTTGAAAAAGTCAAAAGTACCACAGGCATCATGGGAGACTTCGATTAAAAGATCGGGTGAATAGTTGTTCAATGACATTTGTGCCATGCGGTCGGTCATCAGGCTGATTGTCTCCCTGCTCCTCGTAGAAACCCAGCGAAAGTTCCCATTTCTTTAATGTATTCACCCTGAGGCTATCCTGACCCAGACTGTTCATTATCGCCTTCAGGCTGTCCACCTTCGGATCCTGTGGCTGAACAACATTTACCCACAACAATAAAAGCAGTACACAATATGTCCGAAGTCTTTTCAATTCCTTAATGTCCTGATCATGAACCCTGTTTGTCCGTCGGTACGCTAATCATAATACCGCTCTGGAAGAATGGTTCGGAATCCTGAATCATATTGATACTATGATTCAGGTCCTTGATCAAAAAGGGGGATCCATATGAATCCCCCTTCCCCCGTTTCGGCACTACCTTTTGCTAAATACCTCCTTCCCTAAAACTTATTTTTCATAATCTGAACCACTTTGGATTCATCTTTCATTACTACCCTGATGAAATAGTGTCCGGATGAAAGCCGGGTCATATCGATTTCCAGTCTGTTCTTCCCTGTTACCAGGGGAGTCACAGGATGCGACCTCCCGCCTAGATCATACAACTGGACAAGTTCATAATCCTCAATGTTTTTCATTTCCAGATAGACCCTGTCAACCACCGGATTTGGGTAGGCAGTCAGCTTCAATGATTCAGGACCATCTTCCTGCTTTTCCGGGGTAACTTTGGCCGACTTCTTGCTATCACCATCGTCACCACCCTCAGGCCATAAATTCAGCACAACCAACGTTCCATTTTGAATTTTATAACTATAATTCCCGTTTGTGGGAGTCGGTGTCAGCTTATAGATTCCTACTGAGTGTATTGATGTATTATCATAGGGGATCCAGTCCCAATACCTCAATGCCGTGTAGCCTTCATTTCCTTCATCCCCGGAAATCCATCCATTGTAATAAAAGACACCCTCTGGCAATGAATCTGTTTCATGGATATAGTAGATCCACCTTGTGGAATATACATTCACTGGTTTCTGAGTGATGCTGGCCGTAGTCTGGGCCGTGGCATCAGCGCTGTAGTTACCCGCATCAGCCCCTGATATCGAAACTCCCGCGGTTACCGTCTTGCCGCTGCCCACGTTTTTATCCTCGAATGCTCCGTTGATGGAACCAACAGTAATGTCATCTCCATCCAGAAGTCCGCCTGAAACAGCTGCCATGGTACTGGCTGCAGTATTACCGTCATAGACCTTATCTTCGGCAGTCAGCCCGATCACCAGTTCTTGTGGAGTGATGCTGGCCGTGGCCTGGGCAGTGGTATTGGCACTGTAGTTGCTTGCATCAATCCCTGTGACAGATACAGCTGCGGTAACCATCTTGCTACTGCCCACATTTTTGTCCTCGAACATTCCTCCTGTAGAGCTCACCTCGACTGCATCTCCTTCTGCCAACCCCTCCTGGATATAGGCTGTAGTGCTTGCAACAGTAGTCCTGTCATAAACCTTGTCCCCAGCACTCAGTCCAATTACCAGTTCCCTGGAGGTAATGCTGGCTGCTGCTTCGGCTGTTGCATTGGTAGTGTAGTTACCCGCATCGTCACCAGAGGCTGATACATCGGCAGTCACCGCCTTGCCGTTGCCCACATTTTTGTCTTCGAAGGCTCCGTTGACCGAACTAACCGTCACTTCATCTCCTTCCACCAGTCCGCTCGAAATAAAGGCTGAGGTCGTAGCCGCAGTGGCACCGTCATAGACCTTGTCCTCTGCATTCAGCCCGATCACCATCTCTTTGGCGGTGATGCTGGCCGTGGCCTGGGCCTTGAAATTGGCGCTGTAGTTGTCCACATCAACCCCTGTGGCGGTTACATCCGCAGTTACCATTTTGCCGCTGCCCACGTTCTTGTCCTCGAACATTCCTCCTGCAGAGCTCACCTCCACGGCATCCCCTTCAACCAATCCGCTCAATATGAAGGCTGAGGTCGCAGCTGCAGTTGTCCCGTCATAGACTTTGTCCCCGGCACTCAGTCCAATTACCAGTTCCCTGAAGGTAATGCTGGCTGCTGCTTCGGCTGTGGCATTGGTACTGTAGTTGCCCGCATCATCACCAGAAGCCGATACATCTGCCATCACCGTCTTATCGATCCCCACATTCTTATCCTCGAATGCTCCATTGGTGGAACTAACCGTCACTTCATCTCCTTCGACCAGTCCGTTTGATATAAAGGCAGAGGTCTCAGCCGTAGTGGTACCGTCATAGACCTTGTCTTCTGCATTCAGCCCTAACACCATTTCTTTGGCGGTGATGCTGGCCGTGGCTTCAGTCGTGCCATTTGCACTGTAATTGCCTGCATCGGCACCCTCCAGCTCAAATTCCACGGTTACAAGCTTATCCTCTCCCACCAGTTTATCTGCAAATGTGGCTGATGTCACCGAAAACTCTACCGTATCACCATCCAGCCTGTTGTCGGCAAGATTTACATCTGCTTCATCGGTACCATCATACACCTTGTCCGAAGCAGTGGCGGTAACTTCCAAAGAAGCAGGATGGACAGTGAATGCAGCAGGAACAAAGGTCCCGTTGTAGTTTTCACCGGCATCCAGGCTTCCCTGATTAATCTGATAGGTTCCGGCATCTTCACCCTGTTCACGACTCAGCACTCCTGTCCATTGATCACTTCCCACAAGTTCGGTAGCCTGATAGCTCAGTTCCGGATCGGGCTCCCCATAGGTTTTGCTTTGCGCTTCAGCTTCTACAGTCACCTCCTTCGGAAGTATATTTAGTTCACCCAGTCCATAGCTGATTTCGAAGTTATTAGAAATGTAGGTTCCTGGGACTATCCAGTGTTTGCCTGCAGTGGTCCCGGTAATGAAACTGATGGGACTGAAACTCAGGTCTGCCGGATCGGCACTCAGATCGGTAGCATCAAACACCATGATGGTACCCATGTTGCTGTTTTCGTTGATTGAGGAGCCATTGACAATGGGATTCCCGTTCAACAGCGGCTCACCATTCACAAGGGCAGTACCCCTAACATAGTTGAATCCGTTCACAAGAGCCAGACCCCTTGAACCGACAACCACGTTTTCGTAAACAATGGTGCCATCGGATTGAATTATTCCTGCAGCAATTTTTAAAGCCTGCCCATCCAGTCCCTCCAGCCCGTTCACCAGGGCGGTTCCCCTGATGTTTGGAATACTGCCATTGGTCAGGGCAACCTGACTGGACATCAGGTTCATATCCTCCAGGTTAACAACATCCTCGCTGTAACCGGAATCATCAGGAAGAGCAATGCCATTGACCAGGGCCGTTCCCCGGAACAGGCTGTTACCGTTTACCAGTGCCACGCCACGGATAAAACCAATTCCGTTTTCAAGAGCAATACCGCTGACTACGGATCCATCTTCACTGACCTGTGTCACTTCTCCATCAAATACTTCCACTTCCAGGTTGTTCACCAGTGCAGTTCCCCTGTTTAATGGAATACCATTGACCAGAGCCAATCCCCTAACATCAGGGATGCCATTTTCAATGGGAACCTCCAGTCCGTTCACCAGAGCTGTTCCCCTTAAGATTGACCCGCTGTTCACCAGCGCTGTTCCCCGGATACAGGATATGTCATTGATCTGGACAATCCCCTCGTCCGGGACCGGCATACCATCGACCGTGGTGATGCCGCTCTCTGCCAGTATGTGATGTCCATCTACCAGAGCTTCTCCGTTGACAAGCGCCAGACCCCTCGTGGCCGGTACCCTGTTTTCCAGTGCCTCTCCGTTTAATTCGGTCATAAATCCATCCTCAAAAGTGATTTCGTCACCGTTCACCAGAGCCGCACCCCTTATGATATCTGTCAGATTTAAAAAGGGAAGACCATTGACCAGGGCAAGGCCTCTGGGAAGGGTCATACCATTAGTCACAGCAACACCGTCCACGTAAACTGCTGTATCATCTTCGTCGATCTGTACGCTGACTTCCACACCGTTAACCAGTGCTACTCCACGGATCATCCTTCCTCCGTTAACCAGGGCCGTTCCGCGGAGAAGGGGAATTCCATTTACCAGCGCAACTCCTCTTACCAGTGATATTTCATTGGTCAGTGCACTGGTGTGCTCGGTTTCGACACTGCTTAAAATACTGGCCGTATCGACCACCACAGCGGTGGAATCTTCAATCTCATAGATAAAATCAAATCCTTCCGCAGGTAGTTCATCTCCATACACCATCTCCACATCCTGGGGAGTGATCTTAAGTACCAGCTTCCCGATGACCAGGCTTCCGTTCATGTAATCCACTATATACTTTTCTGAAATGGCCTGGTCCAGTTCCGTTTGAGGATCCTCTAAATCCAAAACAGGATCAAGTGCCGGCTGGACAATATACTCCCCGGCATCAGAATCTACAGTGGCCGGAACCTGGTAAAAGACACTCCTGAACCGGTCCGCTTCTTCCTCGGTAACCAAACCGCTAAGTACGGCATTATCCAGTGTAGTCGAATCCCCATCGTAGCTGACAACCATGACCTCGGAAGCAAAATCCGGCAGTTGTTCTCCGTATTTCTTTGAAGCATTCAGGGCCATAATATATACCCTTTGTCTGATGGGATCCGAGAAATATGTGGTATCGGATAATCCTCCGTCCAGACCACTGGGAGATTTGGGCGGATTATAGGCCTGAACCGTTGGATTCCCCAGGAATCCTGGATGATCTACTTGTATGTTCTGGTCATCTTCAAGCGTCACTCCTGACGTCAAAGGATCTCCCCTGAAAAGAACCTGGGTCTCATCTGTGAAAAAGTCACCGGATATAGTAAAGGACAAAGGATCCAAAGTTGCTCCGGGCTCTCCTCCCTCCGGGTCGGGAATCAGGTTCTCTAAATAGGGTAACGGATTTGCAAAGCTCAAAAGAGCCAGGTCCGCCCGGATAAAGCCTGCACCGGAAATATAGTCAAAACCGGGTGTATTCATATCCATGGCTGTGCTTCTCATCAGGGTACGGATCCCTTCAGGATCCAGAGGATGGTCAGGATCAAACTTCATGTTGGCTTCCATGATCAGGGCCGCCACTGCCGCAGCATGGGGGGAAGCAGCAGAGGTACCGAAGAAATTGGGATAGGTATCGGCATCGCCATCCCAGTCCCCGCTACCCAGGTCTACCGTAGTATTGATCCCGTTTGGAGCTGCAAAATCAGGTTTAATCCGGACCACTCCATCCACCGGTGTTCCACCCGTAGATGAGAAACTCATAATCACTGGTTCAGGATAGGTGTCCGGGCTGTAGACCGGGTTTTTATCATAGCGTACCGCACCCACGGCAATGGCCCCTTCTGCGTTAGGATGCCCTACAATGGTGGACGTTCCCTGTATATGTTCAAGCATACGGAATAGGCTCCCTCCACGGAATACAATGTATTTGAAGCTCACCGGAACATCCGGACCACTGGCACGGGATATAAGGATATTGGATTGTACGGTATCCCCCATCACGGAAAACGGAATCACCTCAATTGGAGGACCTCCCACATTTCCTCCGTTGAATCCCAAAAATGTAGTGGCAGCGTCATTGGTCAGATAAAGATCCATATCTGTGGAAGTGGTGGCCATCTGCGGATCTGATCCATCGTCCCACTGCAGCACGATGGTATAAGTACCTTCAGGTAATTCGATTCCCTGCAGGATATCCCCTCCCCCGAAATCATGGACATCCCCCACGAGGGAAGGCGGAGCAGGCGCGGAAGTGAATGTAGCCGCGTATGAGGCACTTCCAAAATTCCCGGAAGATGAAAAGAATGCCACCCCATCGCTTACCACCTGGTCAATGGACTGTGAAATGATACCGTCACGGAAAAACGGTTCGGTGATATAGGTCAGGTCATCCACAATCACATCACAACCGGCAGCAGCCAGTTCGGTGATGCCTGTGGCCATATCCAGTTCACCCAGGTACCCGGTCCTGAAAGCCAGTTCAGCGCCCGGAGCTATGTCATGAATGATCTGAAGCATGGCCCTCCCTTCATCTGAAAGGCTCCCGTAGGCCGGAGTGACATCCTGTATCACATCCACTTCCGTTAAATAACCATTGGGGTTGGCAGCTCCCGGCAGATCTCCGTTCCCCACATCTTCGGATGCCCTGCCCTGGGTATTGTAGCTGTTGGATAGGACCCCGATTTTCACTCCGGATCCATCCACGTCAAATCCCAGACGTGCAAAATCGGAACGCATAGCCTTATCCCCCTGGCTATTTACCAGTCCGGTGGCCGGCACCACGAAGTTTCCGATTCCCGGGTAGACAGGATGTGCGGAATTGAGGGGTTGGACCTCATTGTAATCAAGAAGTCCTCCGATTTCAGTCCAGCCGGTTGCCTTCCCAAGATTTGGATCCTCAATTACAGCGTTAAATCCCAGGCTGGCAACTTCACTCATCATTTCAGTAAACTGACCACTCTCCGCAAAAAGCTCAATGTATACCTGGGTACCATTTATCTGGAATATAAAATCCGTTTGACCCTCAAAGTTGTTCGGATCGGCCTGAAAACGTGTATTCAATGAGGTTAATGCTGCCCCGATTTTCGAATTCATGACCTTTCCTCCTTCCGGAGGAGCGTAATAGGGTATGATGGGCAACTCCCCTTCACAGATATCTGATGCACTGGTAGCCAGTGCCCATTTATAATTCAAAAATCCCACTCTTACTATCCATTTGACCCAATCATCCTCATCAAATTCCTGACTGAATACTTTATCGTGTACTCCGGGTTCAAAGGTATTCAGAACCTTTCTCGTGGAACGTCCGTGGTTGTACCACAGGATACTCGCCAGGGAGGGAACCGTTATGGTAATCTCATAAGTATTCTCATATCCGAAATAGGCCCGGTAATGTCCGTCTCCCAGATCTTCCACACAGGATACAAAAATGCTTATCGTGTTGCCGCCGGAACCGGTCGCATGACTTTGAACCGGGAAAAGAAAAATAAGAATGATAGTGGCGATATAAAGAATGCGAGGTGTCTGTAATCGTGCGGAGGAATTTTTCATTAAAGGTTGGTTTAGATCGGAGTAAAGTTTCACTAATGCACTAGTTATAATACTTTTAATAAAGGAGAACGAAGTTCAGGAATTCTCATCAACCCTTTTGTTAAAGAAATTATAAAAGATTAACTATCTGTTGAATAGGAATCAAATAATTGATGGGTATAGTGAATTCTTAGACGAATGTATCCAGACAATACCCTCAAATCACAGAACCAGGAGAAATTCCACTTCAACGGAATCAAAGAGACTCTTTTTCAGTGATCCGGCTCCTGGGACCTCCTTTCAAAGGCCCGGACAGTGGCAACCCTGCCCATTTCAAGCATCTCTTCGGCTTTGAAAAAGTCAAAAGTACCACAGGCATCATGGGAGACTTCGATTAAAAGATCGGGTGAATAGTTGTTCAATGACATTTGTGCCATGCGGTCGGTCATCAGGCTGATTGTCTTTTCGATCAGGTTGAAGTAACCCATGCTTTCCTCATGACTGTGCGGATGCTTCTCTGCATGGCCAAGGGGCAGGATCTTTTGAAGGTGTAACTGGAATTCCTCGATCTTCTTCTGGTAGGCTTTTTTTTGCTTTTCATCCTCCTCTATGGAGATCTTTGGCCGGTTTACCGGTATAGATGCGTTGACATTGACCACTACCAGCATATCTCCGGGAACCCTTTTTGCATGGTTGATAGGGATGTTGTTCATAACGCCACCATCCACCAGCAACCCGTTCTTTGTTTTAACCGGGGTCAGAACTGAAGGAATTGATACAGAGGCACGTATGGCATCAAACAGGCTGCCCTCCGTAAAAACCACCTCCTTTTTGTTGATCAGGTCGACTGCCACAGCAGCATATGGAATTTTTAAATTTTCGATCAGGGTATCCGGAATAAAATCCTTCATCTTATTAAAGACCCTGTCACCTTTTATCATCCCCTGTCTGCTCAGGGTGAAGTCCACCAGGCTGAGGACCTTACGCCTGTCGAGCGTGAGCATCCAGTCCCTGAAAGGCTCAATGGCGCCATCGGCATATACACCTCCGACCAGAGCCCCCATGGAGGTCCCTACCACCGATACAATTTCATACCCTCTTTTTTCAAGTTCTTCGATAACACCTATATGTGCTATCCCCCTGGCTCCCCCGCCAGACAGAACCAATGTTACAGGAGAATTCATTATCTTTTAACTCACCATAAATTTAAAAAAAAACATACATTTATAGATAGGAGTTCAGCACCAGATGTCCACGGATGCAATACAACATAGCGGCTTGATCCTCGGGATCGATGTAGGTTCGGTTTCCATCTCTGTGGTTGCCCTGGACCGGGAGGGAAAACTGACAGGCCAGGCTTACATCTTACACCATGGAAATGTCAGGGAGTCGCTGAGTGAACTTCTAAAGGAGTACGGGGACCGGGAAATTGTCGGTGTGGCCACACCTTCCGGTAAATCTCATTTCAGGGAGCAGGTTGAGGTATTTGACCAGCAGGTGTCACTGATTGAGGCCATACACTTTCTGGAGCTTGATGTGCGGTCTATCCTGCATGTGGGAGCAGAGCGGTTCTATCTGGTGGAGCTGGACGAGAATGGTAAATACATTCAAACCAGTTACAGCTCTTCGTGTGCTGCCGGAACAGGCAGTTTCCTGGACCAGCAGGCCATGAGGCTCAACCTGAAGGATACGAGCCACCTTTCGGATATGGCCCTCAGGAACAATTCTCCTGTTCCGGACATTGCAGCCAGGTGTTCCGTATTTGCAAAGACCGACCTGATCCATGCCCAACAGAAAGGGTATGGCCTTGAGGCAATCTGCGACAGTCTCTGTAAGGGTCTTGCAGACAATATTGCCGACACGCTTTTCAACAAGTTGATCCCTGAATCGCCCATCTATATGTCGGGCGGAGTATCGAAGAACAGGTCAGTGGTAAGGCACCTGCAACGTATCATCGGCAAAGAGATCGGGGTCCATCCCCTGGCCCATCACATGCCTGCCATCGGTGCTGCCCTGCTGCTATGGAAAAACATGAACCAGGGGGAGGAATTTCCCCTCCTCGATCTTAACAATATGGTGGCTGACCAGGGAGCCCTGGAATATTTCTATGAACCACTTCAAATCCCTGATACTGCGAAACAGGGGATCTCCATTGAGAAACAGTACATACATCACCCATCCATTACAGATCATACAGCCGGGATACAGGTTGACGTGTTAAAAACCTCCCCCACGGGAGATCAACAATTTTACCTGGGTATTGACGTGGGTTCGACCAGCACCAAGGCGGTCATGATTGATGAAAACGGTGAACCATTCGCCGGATTCTACACTTATACACTGGGACAACCACTGAAGGCGGTCCAGGCACTGTTCGAGGCCATTGATCACCTTGCTGTTGATTCCGGAAATCCATTCCGTTTTAAGTCGTGTGGAACTACCGGATCGGGCAGGAAGTTCATTGCCGGGATTGTCAGGGCAGACCATGATTATGACGAAATTACCGCTCATGCCCGTGCGGCTTATGAGTTGAACCCGCAGACAGATACCATCATTGAAATAGGCGGGCAGGATGCCAAGTTCACAAGGATGAAAGACGGGATGGTCACCTTCTCACATATGAATACTGTATGTGCAGCTGGAACCGGGAGTTTTATTGAGGAACTGGCAGGAAGGCTCGGGGTGGAGCTGAAAGATTATGAGCGACTGGCCATTGGCCGGCCGGCTCCCCTGGCCAGCGACCGGTGCACCGTATTCATGGAACGCGACATCAACCAACTGTTGAGCAATGGCTACAGCGTTGAGGAGGTACTGGCCACCGTCATCCATTCCGTTCGTGAGAACTACCTGAAAAAGGTGGCCAGCGAGGCCCATATAGGCGAACACATCTGTTTCCAGGGAGCCACCGCAAAGAACAGGGCACTGGCGGCTGCTTTCGAACAGCGCCTCGGAAAACCGGTATTTATCTCACCGCTCTGTCACCTTACCGGGGCCCTTGGAACCGCCCTGCTCCTGATGGAAGAGGAGGAGGACAAAACATCCGGATTCAGGGGGCTTGATCTCTATAAAAGGACCATTCCGGTGCAGACCGAAACATGTGAGATTTGCCTGAACCGGTGCACCATCAGTGTTGCAGGTATTAACGGTGAGAAGCAGGCTTACGGATTTTTATGTGGCAGGGATTATGAGACCAAGAAATTTGTAAGTAAATCACGGGCCGGGTTTGAACTCATGAAGGAGCGCCGGAAGATAATCCGCTCCCAGGTCAACAAAACTCCAAAGCATTCCCAGTCATCACCCCTGGTTGGGATGCCGGCTACGCTCCACCTTACCGAGGACCTTCCATACTGGACAGCCTTTTTCAGGGCGCTGGATATCCCGCTGCAAACCAGTGAAAGTTACAGGGATTCACTTAAAACCGGGAAAAAGATCGCCGGGGCCGAATTCTGTGCACCAATCGATGCCATGTACGGCCATGTAGCCCATATAGCCAGGACCTGTGACTTTGTCTTTATGCCGACCTACCTTGAATCGAGGGAAAGCCCGGGCAACCTGACACATAATTTTTGCTACTATACCCAGTTCAGTGCTTCACTGGCTTACCAGGAGGGATCACATATGAGGGAGAAATTGATCAGCCCTATGCTGAACTTTAGTAAAAGTAATGAACACAACGCCAGGTTGCTCCTCCGGGGATTCAAACAGATGGGATATCTATCTGTAACATTATCCAGAATCCTGCGGGCCATGAAAAAAGCGGATACTGAAGCCCGGCAGATAAGGGAACGCCTGCAGAAAAAATTCCGAAAAAAACAGAATGAGGAGGAGCTTTCGGTAGTACTGCTTGGCAGACCCTACGTGGTCCTCTCCGATACACTGAATAAGGGGATCCCCGATATATTTACAGGAATGGGTGTCTCCGCCTGGTACCAGGATATGCTGCAGATTGATCCGGACAGGGATGAGGCTTTAAACCGACTGCTGGAGAAAACGCCATGGCATTTTGCTTCCAATATTCTGCGTGCGGCAGAACTGGTCGGACGAACCAGGAATCTCTACCCGGTGCTGATCACAGCGTTTAAATGTGCCCCCGACTCATTTATCATCGACTATTTTAAGCAGTTGATGCACCTCTACAACAAACCTTACCTGATCATCCAGATCGATGAGCATGATTCAAATACAGGGTATGAAACCAGGATCGAGGCAGCCCTCCGTTCGTTCAGGAACCATGCCCGTTCGGCGGATACTATTCCTGTACCGGATCTTGATTCCCTGCTGCCCCTTGTGGAGAACCGGGTGAATGGCAAAACGCTTCTGATGCCCAACTGGGACGGTTTTGTCAGTCCCCTGGTGGTAGCAAACCTGAAAAGGGCCGGACTGGATGCCAGGTTGCTGGAGCCAAGCGAACTGGGTATCCGGAAAAGTATGGTACACAATACCGGGCAGTGCCTGCCCATCAATATCATTGCCCAGAATTGTATCGACTACATTGAAAAACATCAGCTGGAACCTGCCCGGACCACTCTGTGGATGGCCGAAGGTTACATTAGCTGTAACCTGAGACAGTATCCCTACTACATTAAAAAGATCATGGAGAATTACGGGCAGGGCCTTGAAAAGACATCAGTCTATACAGGTAAGATCACTCACCGGGATATTTCAATTAAAGTCACGTACTATGCCTATTTTGCCTACATGCTGGGCGGCTTGTTCCATAAGACCGCCTGCCGTATCCGGCCCTACGAACGCATTCCCGGCCGCACTGATGAGGCATTTAAAGAGGTGCACCGGATCCTGATGGATGCATTTCTTGGAAAATCATCCCTGGAGCATGCCATAGAAGCCGGTATGGCCCGGGTAGATGAAATTGATTATGACCATTCCTACCGCAAGCCACAGGTGGCCATTTTCGGGGACCTTTATGTGAGGGATAATGAAACCATGAACCAGGGACTGATCGATGCCATTGAAAAGGCAGGCGGGGAGGCGGTCATTACCCCTTACCATGACTATACAAAGCTCACTATTGAAAATATGTTCCGCCGCGCCCAGGAACGGGGTGAATACCTGGAAACAAGTATGAACAGGGCGCTGCTGTACGTTGTAAAATTCATGGATGAACGTTATTACAAACCCTTCAGTAAACACCTTGGACCTGCCCCGGTTATCAAACCCAGGCATCTGGAGAAGCATCTTGAACATTTTCACATCGATCCTCTCCATGGGGGTGAATCCTACGATAATATCCTGAAGATCTTCTACCTGATAGAGAACTACCCGGAGATATCCCTGTTCGTCCAGACCAATCCATCCTATTGCTGCCCGGCCCTGGTTACCGAAGCCATGACCCGACGGATCAAGGAGTTGACCGGGGTTCCCATTGTCACTCTTACTTATGACGGAACCAGCGACAGGATGAACGATGCCATCGTACCTTACATTAAGAATGCCATAGCCGAAAACAGGAAGGTAGCCCACTCCAGGGAATATTCAGACTCCTTAACCAGCGTATAGGGTCCAGACAGTATCTGCCGGTGAATCGTGAAATCCGAAATGCTTACCGTCAATCACTTTCATCATTTTGAAATGTTCCTACTTAGTTGATAGTGTACAGTCCATTGAACTATCCTGAATGCTTTGTTCCGTCTCATCAGCTTTAACATGGGTGAGTTGATTTCATCACTGTCCAGATAGGACCAGTCATCCAGCAATTTTATCCCCCTGTTCCAGCTTTCGATGGCATCGCTGTCGGGGATCCCAAACTTATAGCTTGCCCCGTCTCCAAATTTCAACTCCTGTTTTAATTTGTATTCCGTCATTCTTTTCCTCCACCCTTTCAACCACCTGGAACTAAACACCTCAAAAACAATTTCCGGATTATCGAGCCGGTCCTGAAGTTTGAGGAACAGTGCTTTGACATCCTGCTCCCTGCAATACATAAACACCCCTTCCGCCACAAGGATCACATGATCTTTCTGAATCTGATCAATCCACTTAAAATCAAAAACAGATCCGGATATTTGATGGTACCGCTCTTTTTCAGGAAAGATCTGCCTTTTTATATTCATGATATCCGGGAGGTCCAGGTCGTAAAATACGATCTTTCCGTTATCCACCCGTTCGAAACGGTGATCGAGTCCGCAACCAATATTGACAACAACCGCTTCAGGGAACTGGTCCAGGAAATCCCGGATGTAAGTGTCATATTTTTTTGCACGAAGAGCAGTATGGGTGATGAGGCTGGACCTGACTCTGTTCTCAAACAACTTTTTATGCAATACCCGGTCGGAATCTGCAAAATGGTTCTTCAGGAGCCCGAGCGTATGGATGGCGCTTATATCATATAATACAGGCCTGGGAGATTGGGCATCGAGCGCATGGCACTGCAGGGTTAAAAATGCAGTTTCCGAAATATCATTGATGTTTCTATCGAGTTCCATTTTAGAGCTACCTTTTAGTGAATTCCCTATAATTTACATGATTCCAGCATAGCGCTGCATAATTGTCAGGTATAATTCCTGCCGTATAGCTGGAATGATATATTTTTCCAGGATCTTAAAGGGTGGCTTTCTGGACATATAGTTACCGCCTGTAAATACAACAACAGTGCTGACCTCCGGCAACACCATGATGTGCTGTCCCCCGAAACCGGATGCCGTATACATATGTACCATGGTTCCGCGTACTGAATAGACTTTTGTCCACCAGTTGTAACCATAACCCAGCTTTCCAGAGGGCTCTTCGGGAATTTTGATCCCTTTGTTATTCCCGTATGCAGTGGTACTCTTTTCCACCCACTCTTCCGGTACAATGCGGTTGTTACTCCAGTTGCCATGATTCAGGTAGGTAACCCCAAATTTCATCATGGCCCTTGGGGTGAGCAGCAGACCGTTGCCATCATATACTCCGTTTGGGAACTGCTGTGGCCAGGAAAGCGTATCAATTCCCAGTTGATCAAACAGGTATTTCCTGGAAAATTCATCGATATTCATGCGTGAAGCGTTCCGGATGATCTCTCCAAGCAGGTGCATATGGCCGGTGTTATAATTAAATCTGGTGCCGGGTTCACTGACCAGGGGTTTTCCCAGGATAAAGGAGACCGGGTCTTTATCCTGAAACCAGATGCCAATATTGGGATTTTCGGTGCTGCTGTAAGGCGCGCTCCACTCTTTCCATTCCAGTCCCGAGGTCATGGTCAGCAGGTGCTCAATGGTAATCCTCTCTTTTCCACCGTTCCTGAACTGCTGGTGGTCGGGCAGATAATCAAAAATGGACTGATGGACACTTTCAATAAAACCCTCCTGGATGGCGATACCCGTCAGACACGAGGTAATGCTCTTGGACGATGACATGAGATCATGTAACATGCCCGGATCCCAGGTAACCCATGCCCCATGGTGATAGGCGGCATCCCACTGGTATTGATGTCCCTGGAAGTATTCGTCCAGGACCAGCTTTCCGTCCCTGTAAACAAGCATGGAATGTACTTCCGGGTACCCACCATTCTGAATTTTGCTGACAGCTTCTTCAATGAGCCTTGTATTGATATTCACTTCATCCAACGTGCCAATATCAAATCCATCACTGAGGGAGTCCGGGCAATGATAGGAGTACTGCCCGGAACTATTATACATTTCACAGCTGGTAACCAGAAGTGAAAGGAGGGCTATTTTAAAAATCCTTGCTAACATTATATGGGCTTGAAGATGTCTCATTTCCCAAACTGTACAACCGGCTGCTTAAAGGGGGCAGAAATGTCCTTATTTATGACGCGCAATCCAAAGAGTGGTCTTAAAAAACTTAGCCTCCTGATCAGCTCGTAAGAGGTGAAACATCCGGTGAATGTAAACACCACAACCAGGAAGAACTTCATCAACGCGGAGATCTCCATGTGGAAAAATATCCTCGAACCCAGATACAGGAAGATCATATGAAGGATATATACCGGGTATGCAGCACTGGTTAAATATCGCAGGGCGTTCCCCGGCCGGCCCAGGTATCTGTTGGCTGTTCCGAACACTGCAAATATCCAGCAGCACGCTTCAATGGCGGAATAAAATAGAGGTGCTTCTAAATGAAATACCTTCAGGCGAACGATAAACATTGCCACAGCCAGCACAAGCATGGCCCATCTCCAGGAACGTACTGTTTTCCAGAATTCGTCTCCACTGATGACCGCCAGGAATCCAAAGAGAAATGCCAGGAATCCTATTACCAATCCGTGCAGGGTTAAGGCAAACAGCTCAAATGTTTCGGGTTTGACCACAAATGTTTCAACTACAAAACATCCTGCAATAAACAGCATCCCGATTGGATTGCTGAAGAGGCGCTTGATCCACTTGCTCAATCTTCCGTTTTCATTTTTTTTCAGATAAAAAAAGAGTGGAGATAACACCAGCACATAGATGAAGATATTGGCAAGGAACCACAGGTGTCCGGGAGCGGGAGCATACTTCAGATCCTGGATGTAATATTTTTGCCAGATGAGAAGGTGAATGGGAACGATGAAGAATACACCCACAATAAAGGGCACCAGTATTCTCCTGGTTCGTTCAAGGAGCAGCTGCTTCCAGTTCCTCTTTGAAATGGCAAAACAGACTCCCATGCCGGATACAAAAAACAGCAGGGGGATCCGCCATATATTCAACATTGACATACCTGGCCATAAGGATTGGATCGGTTCATTGTTCTGAATGAATCCGATGAATACACCCCACGGCTGGAATCCGATGCCAATGTGATACACCAGAAGCAATCCAATGGCAATAACCCTTAACCAGTCAATATCGTATCTTCTTTCTGCTGTTTTCATGATCTTTAAATATTAATAGTATACTTAGCGCAACATGTCTGCAATAACCGGGCGGGTCTTTTCAATCTGATCATAGTCCAGTTTCAACCCCAGGGGTCCCAGTTGCCTACTGAATTCATCATATATACCTTTCACTTCGCTGAATGGACCGGAGACCGATGCAAGTGGTGTTGATCCGTAAATGTTCTTCAGGTCTTTATCTGCACCATTTTCCAGCAACAGCTTAACGATCTCGGTGCGACAGAGAAAAGCGGCACTGTGAAGTGCTGTTGAACCCTCCTGGTTCTGAATGTTCACATCTGCGCCGGCCTCAATCAGTGCCCTGGCAACATCGGTCTTCCCGAATACGGCAGCTGATATCAGTGCTGTGGATCCCATGGTTGGCTCTCTTTGATCCAGGTCAGTGCCTGCGGCGATGTGCTGCTCCACTGCGCCAAGATCTCCCAAGAAAGTGGCAGTGTGAAGATCCATACCCGATGGTTTTACTTGAACTGGTGTTTCGGCAGCCTGTTCGGCTTCCGTATCTGAATCCTGCTTATTATTCCCACAGGAGAACAGCGTAAGGATGATGGCGAACATCATGGTGGAGATGATTGCATACATTAGATTTGCTTTCTGTGTTTTCATTTTATTTCTGTTTTTGGTTTATCAAATTGTGATACTGTAAAGGTCCGTCAATCCATGATGCACTGCTTATCAACCCTGTGTCAAAACATGTCAAGTTTGGACCAGTACTATTAAACATGTTGCAGGGGTATAAATTATGACGCAAGAAGCATTATTTGTATCTTGAAACCGATGTCTGATCCAAACTCCAGAGAAAACGTTTTCATAGGGAAAGTCACAACCATTATTGAAGAGAATATTTCCAATGAACAGTTTGGTGTATCTGAGCTTGCATCTAAAATAGGTATGAGCAGATCCAACCTGCTCAGAAAGATAAAAAAGGCTTCGAATCTTTCTGTGAGCCAGTTTATCAGCCAGGTTCGCCTTAAGAGGGCCATGGATATATTGCAGGAACAGGATCTGACAGTCTCAGAAGTAGCCTACAGCGTTGGGTTCAGCAGTACCTCTTACTTTATAAAATGTTTCCGGGAACATTACGGGTATCCCCCGGGAGAGGTTGGGAAAAGAGAGGTAGCGGAGAGTGAGATGGTGGAGACCGGTTCCGGAGAACGCGGAATATCCGGGAAAAAGCGTCTGATCTTAATCATCAGTGCCGTGGTTATAGTAGTTGTCGCTGTACTCCTGATCACTGGCAAAAAACCAGCCAGTGGTACAAAAAGCAACCTGGAAAAATCCATTGCGGTATTGCCATTCAAAAACGACAGCAATGACTCAACCAACATCTATATTATCAATGGATTGATGGAGTCTATTCTGGAAAACCTGCAGAAAATCGAGGACCTAAGGGTCATCAGCCGCACCTCGGTGGAGAAGTACAGGACCAATCCCGAAACGATCCCGGAAATAGCCAGGGAATTGAAAGCCAATTACATAGTAGAGGGAAGCGGTCAGAAGATCGGGGATCAGATCGTGTTGAATATCCAGCTCATAGAGGCTGCAAGCGATAAACATCTACTGGCGAAACGATACAAAAGAGAAGTTGTCGATATTTTTGAACTGCAACAGGAGGTGGCCAAGAGTATCGCCAGGGAGATCGAGGCCATTATTACGCCGGAAGAGGCTGAACAGATCGAGAAAATCCCAACCACTAACCTGGAAGCGTATGATTATTTCTTAAAGGGCCGTGAATTTCTGCGCAAGGGGACCCGGGAAGATCTGGACGCAGCCATCCCAATGTTCACTGAAGCCATTGAGCTAGATCAGGATTTTGCACTTGCCTATGCAGACGTGGCAATCACCTATGCGGGCATGGATATGTACCAGGTTAAGAAAAACCATGCTGAGCAGATCGATTATTACGCTGATAAGGCGATGTTACTCGATCCTACACTTTCACAGAGCCTGATCGCCAAGGCCATGTACCACAATAGCAGGGGAGAGTATGGGCTGGCGCTGCCCTATCTTGAAAAGGCACTGGAATACCATCCCAACTCTTCACTGGTCATTAACATGTTGTCCGATTATTATACCAGGTTTGTCCCCGACACTGAAAAGTACCTTGAATACGCGCTGCTGGGAATAGGTCTCGATATTGCCGCAAACGACTCATCAGATGCCAGTTTTATATATCTGCACGTTAGTAATGCCTTCATGCAGTCAGGGTTTGTTGATGAGGCAAAGAAATATATTGATCTTTCGATTCAATATTATCCGGAGAATCCCTTTACCGGGCTCTTGCGGGCATATATCCTGCTGGCTGGAGGTGCGGATCTGAATCAAACCAGGAGCCTGCTCGAAGAGTTGCTCCAGAAGGACCCATCCAGGTACGACATCTTAAAAGAGCTGGGAGTGATCTGTTACTATATGAAGGATTATAATAGTGCATATGGATACTATAGCAGGATGATGGAGATCACTGCAGAGCAGGGACTGGATCTGTACAACGGTGAAAAAGCAAAAATAGGATATATCTTAGCTAAACTTGGATACGAAGATGAGTCGCAACGATATTTCCAGGAGTACCTCGAGTGGGCAGAAAACGATCAATCTGTCTACAAACACCTGAGCCTGGCAGCCTATTATTCGTATATGGGCGATACAGCGAAAGCCATTGAAAACATGGAACTCTTCTCAGAACAGGAGAATTATCCCTACTGGTATATACTTTTTCTGTATATGGATGACCCCCTGTTTGATAATGTAGACAACCTTCCTGAGTTCCAGAGGATATTAAGTGAGATTAAAGTTAAGTTCTGGAGCTATCACAACCGTATCAGGGATTCACTCAGGGAGAAGGGACTCCTTTAACCGGGGATTGCTCTACTTCGGGGAGCCTTTGTCCGGTAAATGCACCGGCCAGTCCGAACAGGGAAAGTATCAGGATGATCCCTTGTGCAGGGATAAATGAGGCCAGCGCACCGATTCCTCCGGTTATGAGAAGGACCACCCCGATGATGGTATTGCTGACGGCTACGTAATCGGTCCTTCGGTTGCCGGCAGCCATATCCAGGATATAGGTCTTTCGGCCCAACCGGACTCCGCTGTGTGCGATCCCCAGTACAAAAAAAGCCAGGGGATAGAGCCAGAAGGAATGATTCATCCCGGGAAGCCAGGTGACTATCACAAACAATACGATCCCGGTCGCAGCTGTAATCATGGCTGCCCTGACCATCACTTTCCTGCTGGAAATATCCGCCCATTTTCCCCAGAAAGGGGCACTAATACTTGTTGCGACACCATTGGCAACAATAAACAATCCAAGTATATAAAGATCTTTTCCAAGATATTCCTGGGCCAGTATAATATAATATGGTGCTGATAATGCAGAACAGAGCAGTAATGAACGTGTGATGATAAAATTACGGAAGGGCCTCTCTTTTTTCAAAAGGGACAGTCTTGAAAGAGCATCTCTGAACCCAACCCTGCCTCCTGAAATTTCACCCGTGTACTCATTCACCCTGGAATAAACAACAGCACCCATCAGCCATAATATACCTGAAAAAAAGATCAGGTACACATAGAATCTAATGTCTGTCTTTTCAGCGGATCTCAGCAACATAAAGATCCCTGCAATGATAACCAGTATACCGGATGCTGCTGTTGTGTAGCCGTTCAGTCTTCCACGTCTCGACCTTGGGATAGTCTTTCCCTGAACATCCTTGGATGCAACAGAACTGAATCCACGCGAGAAGCTGAAAACGATCAGCAGGACAAGCATGATCCAGCCAGCCCGGTTCCCTTCAAAATAAAATGCTGCGAACCCGATCCCGGCCATGGCTGCAAACTGCAGCAACGATCCGGAAACCCAGATCCATTTCCGGATTGCAATCTTTCGAACAAAACCTGCAATGAAAATCTGCAGAAGCATGGATCCAGATTCACGAATGGGCACCAGGAATCCGATCATGGCAACCGGAGCACCAACATATCCCATTAACCATGCCAGGACAGTTTTTGGATTGCTTAAAGCGTCACCCAGTTTCGTGAGTGTACTGCTGAGTATGATCAGGAAGAAATTCCTCGGAACATGTTTACAGGCTTCATCGGAGATTCCATCACAGATCCTTTCATCTTCGTCCCTGATCAATCGTGCATATAGTGAATCTACCCTGCTCATAGCCAAATTAGCTTATCAAGGCTAATTTAGCTAAACGAGCGATCAAAACTGTTAATATCCTTCAATGTTCCTTCTTCTTAACAGAATCTTGGAATAGTCCCTGCCCAGCTTATCCCTGTAATATTCATAGGATTTATTTGACCACTCCAGGGCCAGGTCCGTGTTACCCAGGACCTCGTTGGCCACTGCAATATTAAGACAGGCCCTTCCTGCGGTTTTCCGGCTTCTATGATCCGTCAGGCCATTCCAGGCTTCCATGGCCCCCTCCCAATTCGCCACTTCGGCCCGTCTGTAGCCCGCCTTGAACTGACGTCTTGCCGAGCCGCCAGTTCTCTTATAGAGGTCCCGTCTCACTACATAGAAACCAGGCAGGAACCGCTGAATGTAATCGACACCGGCCCTGTAGGCAGCCTCCGGAAGGGCAGAAGGCGGAGGCATCCCCTGGTACAGATCAAAGGTCATATAGGTGTTGTGCTCAAACTGGTCGATGATTGACCTGGTGCGGGGATCATAGAGGCGCCAGTTACACACCACATTCACTTTAACCTGGCCCGGGATGACCGGTTGTGGAGAACCTGTTGCGAGAATTGCAGCAACCTGTTCCCTTGCTGCCGAAATCAAGAGGTCCGAATTGGAATCAAATGTCTCAAGGACCAGCAGTGCATCACTCCCTTCTTCCTTACAGATACCGGTCACCAGGTCCCAGTCCAGCAATTCGGGCATTTCGCGGGTACCTGTGCCATATAACTTCACCTGCCCGGGAATGATCAGCTGGGTCTCTGGCATACCCTGCACTGCATCGTATACTCCCTTTATGCAGTTGTCGGATGCAAGACGGTCCGAACCTGCTATCTCACCGGTCGCTATGGCTTCAACGACCTTATCATCCTTATCATCCTCTTCCACAAGCGACCGGTTTACCACTGCTATGAAATGAACATCATCCGGCAGATATACCTGTGGGGGCTGGGGATAATTCAGGCTTACATAGCCATACCTGCTGCACCCTGCAACAGACAGGGCAGCCATTATCACGTAGATTACTTTTTTCATCATCATATCAAAAATCTGTTAATGACAATCTTTTGCATGAAACACTGCCTCCGTATACGTGATAGTTGACAAGATGGTTTGAAAAAATGACCTTCCACACATCAAAACACCTTATATTTATCTGATGAAAAAAACCATTTGCCTGTTGCTCGTTATTGCAGTTATAGCGGGTTGCAATAACAGGAGAAATGAGATCCCCGCCATCGATCCGGCATTCACGAATTATATCTCGGGATTTACCAGCGGAGTCATATCGGCCGGTTCAAATGTAACGATCCGTCTCGTGTCCGATGTCCCGCAATCTGTCAGGGAGGAGGTCCTGGATCAGATCCTGTTCGAATTCAAACCAGCCATAAAGGGAACCAATCAATGGGTGGACAGCAGAACAGTGACTTTCAGTCCCGAAGAGATGCTTGAACCGGGTACCATCTATGCATGTAAGTTTCACCTGTATAAGATCATGGAGGTTCCGGAACAGTTGAAAACCCTGGAATCCCAGTTTCAAACCATTCAGCAATCCATCTTTGTTGAGATGCAAGGTCTCAATAGCCTGGACGAGGTGGAACTGAAGTGGCAGCAACTGAAAGGTATCCTAAAGACAGCAGATGTTGCCCGTGCTGAACAGGTGGAGCAGGTCCTGACCGGATCCCAGGACGGGAAAGCGCTTAAGATTGACTGGACACATAATAGTGATGGGACCCTGCATGAATTTGTAATTGATAGTATCTCGCGCAACATGGAGAAAGAAGAGGTGAAAGTGAAATGGGACGGTCGTGTGATACAGAGTAAGGATCATGGTGAAGAAGTTGTGGACATACCTCCTTTGGGGGATTTTAAGCTCATGAAATCAGTAGTTGTCCAGGAGCCAGATCAGAATGTCACTCTCTTTTTCTCTGATCCTATCAGTAAGACCCAGGATTTGAGGGGGCTTGTTTACCTTGAATCAGGGGAAGAGCTGCAACTCGAACTCGATGGAAGTCAAATCAAGGCCTACCCGGCTGCCAGGCTTCAGGGCCCAGGGACTTTGATCGTTAGTGATGCTGTTAAGAACAGTCTGGGCTTTAACCTGGTTGAATCTTATCGCCGTGACGTTGAATTTACGAGTATAAATCCTGATGTGGTCCTGTTGGGTGATGGTATGATCCTGCCGGGAACAGATGGATTGATCTTTCCTTTTAAAGCGGTCAACCTGAAAGCTGTGAATGTAAGGATCATAAAAATCTTCGAGGATAATATCGGGCAGTTCTTTCAGGAAAACCAGTATGATGGAAACAGCGAAATGAAGCGGGTGGGCCATATTATCCTGAAAAAGGAGATCACCCTAACCTCCGATCAACCCATTGATTACGGAACCTGGAACACATTTTCGCTGGACCTTGCAAAGTTGATTGAAACAGAACCTGGCGCCATTTACAATGTTTCCATCACGTTTGACCGTTCGCAATCACTTCTTCCCTGTGCCACAAATGACCAGCAGGAGGAGTTAGAACCTTATAAAGAGGATCTTGAGGTTGAGCGTTTCAATAACCCTCCGAGCGGGGATTACTACTCGGACTATGGATTCTACTACGAGAATTACAACTGGCGGGAGCGTGAGGATCCCTGCACAGACTCATACTATAGCTATAAGAAGAACAACAATAATGCATCCCGAAATGTACTGGCTTCCGATCTGGGTATCATCGCAAAAGGGGGTGCAGGGACCGACCTGTTTGTAGCCATAACCAGCCTTGTGAGTACGGAACCGATTGCAGGTGTAGAGGTCGAGTTGTACAACTACCAGAACCAGCTGATGGAGGTAAAACAAACCGATCAGGAAGGACTGGTAACCATTCCGCTGGAACAAAAACCCTTCCTCCTGATTGCCAAACATGGATCACAACGCGGATATATGAGGCTCGACGATGGCTCTGCCCTCTCCACCAGCATGTTCGACGTGGGTGGAAACAGGAATGCTGAAGGGATCAAGGGATACCTTTATGGTGAACGCGGGGTCTGGAGACCGGGTGACTCTATTTACATAACATTTGTGCTGGAAGACAGGAATGGTATTCTTCCCCCGGCGCACCCGGTCAGGTTTGAGCTGTATACTCCGGAAAGCCAGCTGTATCTGAACAGGACCAGCAACAAAGGCCTCAACGGGGTATATGATTTCAGGACGGCCACCGCAGGAGATGCACCTACCGGGAACTGGCTTGCCAAGGTCATTGTAGGAGGATCCAGCTTTACAAAAACTGTCAAGATCGAAACAGTCAAACCCAACAGGCTCAAGATCAATATCGATTTTGGTACCGAAATACTGAAAAGCGGATCCGTTTCCGGTACACTGAATGCCAGATGGCTCCACGGTGCCATTGCGAGGAGACTGAAGGCAGATATTGAGATGGACCTGCAGTCCACCACTACAAGTTTCAAGGATTATGCAGACTATGTGTTCGATGATCCCGTAAAGCAATTTGAAGCCGAAGAGGAGATGGTCTTTGAAGGGAAGCTGGACAGTCTGGGGAACGCCCGATTCAACCCAAAAATCAACGTGGGTAAGGAGGCTCCGGGAATGCTGCAGGCTTTTTTCAAAACCAGGGTCTTTGAGAATTCCGGCGATTTCAGTGTGGACCGGTTCCCTGTTCTCTACTCTCCATTCAGCAGTTATGTGGGCGTAAAAATACCTGAAGGTCCGGGCTGGAACGGAGCGATCTATTCCAATGAAACCAACCTGATCCCCATTGTTACCGTGGACGAATCGGGAAACCCCGTGGATATCAAGGATCTCACCATCGAGATCTTTGATGTGAACTGGAGATGGTGGTGGGACAGGGATGAATATGACGACCTTGCCTCATATGTGGGCAACAGCAGCCGGAACCTGATCAGGAAGGATAAGATCAGTACTGTAAATGGCAAGGCCATGTACGAGATGAAGTTCGATGAAAACCGCTGGGGCAGGAAACTGATCCGGATCACCGATCCTAAAAGCGGACACAGTACTGGCCGGACTTTCTATCTTGATTACAGGGGTTACTGGGAAAACTCCTCCCAGGAGGGACCGGGGGGCGCAGAGATGCTCACCTTCACCACCGATAAAAAAGAGTATGAAGTGGGAGAAGATATGATAGTGAACCTGCCCGCGATCAATGAGGGACGCGCTCTGATCAGTATCGAGAACGGATCAAGAATAATCCGGGCTTTCTGGATAGAATCGCCAATAGATGGAGCTGTTCCCATCAGGGCCACCAGTGAGATGGCCCCCAATGTATATATCAATGTCACACTGATACAACCTCATAAGAACACAACCAACGACCGGCCTATCCGCATGTACGGTATCCAGTCGGTTGGCGTGGTTGACAGGAATACAATACTGGATCCTGTACTCAAAATGCCCGATGTTCTTGAACCCGAACAGCATGTGGAGTTTAGTGTTTCTGAACAGAACGGGAGGGAGATGACCTACACTGTAGCCGTTGTGGATGATGGTCTGCTGGACCTGACCCGTTTCAGAACCCCCGATCCCTGGAGTCAGTTTTACGCCAGGGAGGCCCTTGGAGTCAGAACATGGGACCTCTATCAATATGTTCTTGGAGCTCTGAAGGGAGAGATGGCCGGGCTTTTTTCCATTGGAGGTGATGAATATCTGAACCAGGAGGGAAAGAAGAATAACAACCGTTTCAAACCGGTTGTCAGGTATTTGGGACCTTTTGAGCTAAAGGCTGGTAAAAGCAATAATCATTCATTTACCATGCCCAACTACGTAGGTTCGGTCAGAACCATGGTAGTGGCAAGCCAGAACGGAGCATATGGTAAAACTGAGAAGACCACTCCTGTAAAAAAACCGTTGATGGTACTTGCAACACTTCCCCGGGTGATCAGTCCGGACGAGACCGTTACGCTACCGGTTACCGTTTTCTCCATGGATTCCGGTATCAAAAATGTCAATGTGGAGGTGAACACCAATGATCTCTTCTCGGTGGAGGGCTCGTCTTCCAGGAAGATATCCTTTGACGGAGAGGGTGATCAGATTGTTGATTTTACCCTCAGGGTGGCCAGGAAAACGGGTGCCGGTAAAGTGGAAGTAGTGGCAAAGAGCGGGAATAAAGAGGCCTCTGACCTGATCGATTTGCAGGTCAGGATGCCCAACCCAAGAATCACCAGAACCTTTCGGGAGATGGTGGAGCCGGGGAAATCATGGAACACGGCCTATGAAGCAGTGGGACTGACCGGTACAAACCATGGTGTGATGGAAGTATCTGCTCTCCCCCCCATGAACCTTGAAAAAAGGCTTGACTATCTGATACAATATCCCCATGGCTGTGTGGAACAAACCACTTCAGCCATTTTCCCCCAGCTGTTTCTTTCAAGATTTGTCGAACTGGATTCCAGGCAAAAGATCGAGATCCAGGATCATATCTCAGCGGGGATCAATAAGCTCAGGTCCTTACAGCTAACGGGTGGCGGGCTCACTTACTGGCCCGGGTCATCCAGCAGTGTAAGTGAATGGGGTACCAGTTATGCAGGCCATTTCATGCTCGAAGCCGGAGCACTTGGTTATAACCTGCCCATCGGATTTATCAGCAACTGGACCAAATACCAGACCCGGATGGCCAACAGCTGGGTTAGAGAAGCTGACTATTTCGGGAGCAGAAGGAGTAACGAGATCAACCAGGCATACCGTCTCTATACACTTGCACTTGCTAAAAAACCGGCCCTTGGGGCCATGAACCGCATGAGGGAGATAAGGGAGCTCTCCACAACGGCAAAATGGACCCTTGCCGGGGCTTATCAACTCATTGGGAAAAAAGAGGTGGCAGATGAGCTGGTGGCCGGACTGACCACATCGGTAGATCAATATCGAGAGCTCTCCTACACCTACGGAAGTTCGCTACGGGACCAGGCCATGATCCTCGAGGTGATCACACGGATGGGAGATATGAACCAGGCCAAAAACCTGGTGGATGAACTGGCCGGTAAAATGGCCTCAGTGGAGTGGTACAGCACCCAGACAACAGCTTTTGTATTGCTGGCCATGGGAAAATTCATCGGCGAATCGGATATTTCCGGGACCCTGGATTTTGAATCCACCATTGCCGGTAAGCACCAAAAAGTTTCATCCAGTGCCCCAATGGCTACCCTGGACCTGCCCTTTGAAGGAGATAAAGGCAGTGAGATCCTCTTTCAAAACAACAGCGGGTCAAATCTGTTCGTGACCATAGAGTTGAATGGCATACCGCTTGACAACCAGGTGGAAAAGGATGCTGCAGATTTGAAAATGGAGGTGCATTACTACGATATGGAAGGGAAGGTGATTGATCCCTCCAGGCTGGAACAGGGAACCGATTTTATGGCGGAGGTCCGATTGACCCATCCGGGTATCAGGGATCATTACAGTGATTTGGCGCTTACCCAGATGTTCCCTTCAGGGTGGGAAATCAGGAACCTGAGGATGGACCAGATGGAGTCATCAATGGTGAAGGATATACCCGATTACCAGGACATCAGGGATGACCGTGTTTATAGCTATTTCGGACTTAATAAGAATAAATCCAAAACTTTCGTGGTCCAGTTAAATGCTGCTTACCTGGGAGAATATTTCCTTCCTGCTGTATATTGTGAAGCCATGTATGATAAAACCATCCATGCCACAGAGCCGGGAAAATGGGTGAAGGTTATCCGGCAGAAATAAACTGCTGATGTGATGATGCCCAAATGGATTACCAGGAACAGGTATCTGTTGATCTTCCTCGGGGTGATCATCATCGTCTTCCTTTCTTTGCCAGTGGTTACTTTTAACGATCCAAACTGTACGATCCTGGAAGATGCATCCGGTGAGTTGCTTGCCGCCCGGATATCTCCTGACGGGCAGTGGAGGTTCCCGGACTGCGACAGTGTCCCTGACAGACTGAACCGCTGTATCCGCTTATATGAGGATCAATATTTCCAATGGCACCCCGGTATCAATCCATTTGCACTCTCAAAAGCACTATTCCGAAATATCAGGGAAAGAAGGATTGTAAGCGGCGGAAGCACTATCACCATGCAGGTGGTACGCCTTTCAAGGAAAGGGAAGCCCCGTACGGTGACCCAGAAGGTCATCGAAATGGTCCTGGCGCTCCGGCTTGAAATCAGCCACAGTAAAGAGGAGATTTTCAAAATGTACGCCTCCCATGCCCCTTTTGGAGGGAACGTTGTGGGAATCGATGCTGCTTCCTGGCGTTACTTTGGAAGGCCACCCTATAAACTATCCTGGGGGGAGTCAGCTGCACTGGCTGTCCTGCCCAACGCCCCTTCCCTGATCCATCCCGGTAAGAACAGTAAGATCCTCCTGGAGAAAAGGAACCTGTTACTGGATAAGCTGGAACAGAAAGGGATCCTTGATCCCATAAGTTGTGATCTGGCAAAAGGGGAGCCCCTGCCCGGCACTCCGCATCCCCTGCCCCAGTTAACATCTCACCTGCTTGAACGGGCTGTAAAAGAGGGAAATGGTGGGAAGCGGAATGTTACGTCCATAGATAAGGAGCTCCAGGAGAGAGTTGTCACCGTTGTGGAGAGACACCATCAGCGTTTAAAGCAGAATGAAATCTATAATGCTGCCGTACTGATCCTTAATATACCGGAACGGAAGGTGGTCGCATATGTGGGAAATACCTCATCGCAGGAAGAAGGCAGCGGACATTTTGTCGATATTATTGGAGCCCCCCGGAGTTCAGGGAGCATCCTCAAGCCTCTTCTTTTCACCTCCATGTTGGATGAGGGTGAGGTCCTTCCCGGTATGCTGGTACCGGATATTCCAACGCATATATCCGGATACGCGCCTGTTAACTTCGACCGCACATACAGTGGCGCTGTACCGGCTGGTACAGCATTGGTAAGATCGTTGAATGTGCCTGCAGTCAGAATGTTACAGTCACATGGGCTGGAGAGGTTCCACTCAAGATTACAGTCCCTTGGGTTCACAACCATAAACCAATCTCCCCAGCATTACGGACTCACCCTGATCCTGGGCGGAGCTGAGGTAACACTCTGGGACCTCTGCCGGGTTTATATGGGAATGGCCAGCACCCTCAACCACGTCCAGTCCAATCAGTACAAGTATGATCCTGATGAATACCTGCCACCTTCCTATCTGGTGAACAGTCAGAGTCAACTTCATGCTGATTCTGAATTTTTGGGAAGACTGAAAACCAGCGGGATCATGAGTGCCGGCTCTATCTGGAAATGTTTTGATATACTCACAGAGCTTGAACGACCGGCGCAGGAGGGATTATGGGAACAATTCTCGTCCTCCAAAACCATTGCCTGGAAAACCGGGACCAGTTTCGGTTTCAGAGATGCCTGGGCCATTGGACTGAATGCCGATTACCTTGTGGGAGTGTGGGTTGGAAATGCAGATGGCGAAGGCCGTCCCGGACTTACCGGGATAAATACCGCTGCCCCGCTTATGTTTGATCTGTTTGGATTGTTAAACTCCTCCTCCTGGTTCGAACCTCCCTATGATGAGCTGATCGAAATTGAAGTATGTAAGCAGAGTGGTTTCCGGGCAGGACCTGACTGCGACCAGACAGAGAAACTGCTGGTCCCGGTAGCTGGTGAAAGAGCAGAAGTCTGTCCCTACCACAGGACCATCCATCTCGACCAGCTTCAACAGTTCAGGGTAAACAGTGAATGCTATGAAATCGACAAGATGGTCACTGAGAACTGGTTCGTACTGCCTCCTGTTATGGAGTGGTATTACAGGAAAAAAGATTCCCATTACCGTACCTTACCGCCCCTGGCACCGGGCTGTGGTGATGGAAACGAGCAACCTATGGAGATGATCTATCCCAAAGAGACCAGGCAGATCTTTATCCCCAGGGGACTCGAGGGACAACTGAGCCGCGTGGTTTTTGAGGTGGCCCACCGGGATCCCGGAGCCACCATCTACTGGCACCTGGATGATCAATATCTGGGGGAAACAACCATGCTCCATCAACTGGAACTGCTGGCGTCACCCGGGTTCCACACGTTGACACTGGTGGACTCCGATGGCAATATCCTGGAAAAAAGGTTTCAGATTGTCGCTCAATGATCTACCGGTGACGGGAACGAAAGCGTGGCCCCTTCCTGCCGGGTGATAGGAGGGCGTAATTACTGACGAACCGCATGTCTTCAATGGTATAGAAGGCGTTTGGATTATACTGCTGGATGACACCAACCACATCCCTGAGCACTTTCCGTTTAATAATAACATAAAGAACCCCGACTTCTCCCTCCCTTCCCATGCCGGGAACAGTTGTCACAGGATAACCCTTTTCACGCAAACCATTGATCAGATCGTCGGCGCCTTTCTTTGTAATGACCCTGACAAGTTCATGTCCCAGTGCCAGTTTTCCTTCAAGGATCATCCCCACATAGGTTCCCAGGCCGAATCCCAGAGCATATCCTATATAGGTAAACCAGTTATCCAGGTTTTCCATGATCCTTGTGATTGTTATCAGCCATATCAATGACTGAAAGAATCCCACAAACGGAGCCATGTTCCGGTATCCCTTCGCCACCATGATCACACGGATCGTATCAAGCGATACATCCATCACCCTGGCCATCATGATCAGGACCGGGAGCACCACAAAATCAAACCAGGTAAATTCCATTTTTATTGATTATTTATTTATGGCGATAAAAGTAGTATAAGTTTCAATCCATGTTAAAATTGTTCATCCTATTTGACTGATCTGTATGAATGTTTATCTTAGGCAATAATTTTAAAAAAAACTCACTATGAAACACAGCAGATTAGTTCACACGTTATTCCTGGGGGTGATTTCTTTATTCTTAATGAACCCTGCACAATCTTTTGCCGCTGCAAAGCCTGATTTTACCGGACAATGGACTCTGAATGAAAGTAAAAGCAACCTGGGGGAAGGTCGCATGTTCTCAGCTGCAAAACTGAATATCACTCAGAAAGGAAATACCCTTACAATCGAACGTACCCGCACCGGAAGGGATGGAGAGGAGAGGACAACCAGTGAAACACTGACCATGGACGGAAAAGAGAACGTCGATGAAGGTGAAAACAGTACTACAAAGTCAACTGTTACATGGTCTGATGATGGCACTTCCCTCACTATCAAGTCCAAAAGGGAATTCAACAGGCAGGGTGAGACCTTCGAAATGAACTCTACTGAAACCTGGACCCTGACAGAGGGGGGTAAGATCCTCAACATCAAATCCGAATCTTCCTCATCCCGTGGGGACCGTTCAGCAACTCTTGTTTACGATAAAAAATAAAGCGTATTGAAACATATCATCAGCATTTCAGTTCTTCTCTTTATTCTCTTCGGATATCTGAGCGGACAGAGTAACCATGACGGTAATGAATATAACTGGGCACAGTGGCGCGGACCAAATGAAACAGGGGTAGCCCCCTCTGGCAATCCTCCTGTGGAATGGAGCGAGACCAGCCATATCAAATGGAAATCGGACATACCCGGTATCGGTCATGCCACCCCCATTATCTGGGGCGATCAGATCATCCTGTTGTCTGCCGTGAAGACAGATAAAATAGGCACCTCTGAAAATGGTGAGAACCCGGCGAATCTGACGGCGAAGGACTATATTCACAAATTCGAGGTCATATCTGTCGATCGAAACAGTGGAAAGATCCAGTGGCAGACGACGGTGCGGGAAGAATTACCTTTCTTTCAAACTCATGAATTCGGGAGCTGGGCCTCCAGCTCCCCCATTACAGATGGTGAAAATATCTATGCCAATTTTGGCTCACATGGAATATATTGTCTGAACTTCCATGGTAAGATCCTGTGGGAAAGGGATTTGGGCAGAATGGAAAAAAGGATGGACTTTGGTGAAGGAAGCTCTCCGGTCCTTTATAGGGACAAATTGATCGTACTCAGGGATCATGAAGGTCAATCGATGCTTTATGTGATGGATAAGACGAACGGCAAAACCCTCTGGGAGGTGAAAAGAGATGAGGGAAGTTCCTGGTCCACTCCCCTTGTGATAGAATACAGGGGATCACCACAACTGATTACAAGTGCATCAAACCTGATCCGCAGTTATGATATTGAAACCGGTAAAATAATCTGGTCCTGTGGAGGATTGACCAGTAATGTTATCCCCTCACCTGTGTATGCTGATGGGATTGTATACCTGATGAGCGGATACAGGGGGAATGCCCTTCTGGCCATCGATCTTTCGAAAGCCTCTGGTAACATAACCGGATCCGATGCCATCGTATGGAATTATGGTGAAAGCACAACTCCTTATACCCCGTGTCCTGTACTGAAGGATGGGAAGATCTGGTTCCTTAAGGCAAACAATGGATATCTGACCTGCCTGGATGCAAGGACAGGAAAGGAATACTATGCCAACCAGAGGCTTGATGGGATCAGGAACATTTTCACCTCCCCCGTTGCTGTCGATAACCGTATATATATCGCAGGGACTAACGGCAGTTTCTACGTGGTGAAAGCAGGGACCGCATTTGAGGTAATATCCCAGAATACCCTGGATGACAATTTTTTTGCCTCGCCGGTGATTATTGGGAACGATCTGTTTCTGAGAGGTGTGAAGGCATTATACTGCGTTTCAGAGGAGTGGGATCTCTGATCTGAACTGAGTTCCTATTCTTTTGTGATTTTGATGGCCAGTTCCCCCAGCGGAATCTCTACATCAATTTCAATCATCCCCTCCCTGGCGGTCATCATCGCCGGGCTGGAATATGCTCCCGTAAAGGTATCTATCTTCTGGACCCTGAACCGGCCATCACCTGTCTGCAATTGTATATAAGTGTGGCTGGTGCCTACCGCTCTCAGGAAAAGGGCATAGGCCCTGTCCTGGCCGGACAGCACATAGGGGATCAGTCCCGGCGAACTTATGACGACATCTCTGTCAGGGTGCAACTTTGGCAGGTCAAATCCATCCAGGAAATCCTTCAGGATCTTTAACTGGGACCGGAGCGCCTGACTTCCTCCACCCGGGGCACTGTTCTTACCCAGGCCATCCTCATGTCCTGCATAAAATGAATAATCAAGATTGTTGAACAGTCCGCCACCACTGAGCATAAACTGCCAGGCCTGTCTTCTGTATACCTGGTCCTCCGGACCTGCAAAACCCGATTCATCAAATCCTATTACCCTTTCGTATTGGTAGTTCCACTCTGCTGCATCGGGCCAGGCATAATGAAAATTAATGATTGAGATATGTTCGGAAACTGCGGGGACAGGTGCCCTGAAATTGGTATAATTTTGTGCAATGAGGTGTCTGTTCGCAAGTTTGCCCTCCTCCTCCACAATAACAGTAGCCAGCTTCTCCTGCCAGGCCAGGGATGCTTCATCGGCAAAATCAGCCTTATATGACCAATCTCCAACTCTGAGATCCTCTTTGTTTACAATGTTGTATACGGGAACCGCATGATCGGACCATGGCTCATTTTGAATTTCAAAGAAAAAATTATCGAATTCATTCAGTTCATTGACCATCTTACGGACAAAACTGACCTGGTACTGGAGAAGCTCTCCGTTGTTCAGGGTCTGGGCTTCAAAACGTGTTACATCATTTGAAATGTTGATATTGTTGGCCGGATTTTGTGGACATATGTTCCAGTGCTCATCCCTGTAGATGGAAGAGAAAAGCGTAACTTCAACAATGATATCGTAATCCGATGCTGCCCCCATAATATCTTTTAACCTTTCGAAATATGCCTCATTCCACCTGGAAAGGTCATACTTCTGATGCTCACCCGGTCCGGTTCCGACTTTCTCCCATGGTGTAAGTATCCTGTCACTTGCAGGTGCCAGGGTATTATTCTGAATATCAAAACTCTGTCCCCCAATTTCAAAATAGGTCCCCGTAAAGATCCTTGTATAGTTCATGCCCTCCCCGGAAAGTGTCTTCAGGTACTTTTCAGAATCAAAATCCAGGTTGATAAGAGCCCCGTAATGTTCGGCGGAGCTTATTAATACCAGCGGTTTGCCCTTGAATAAAAAGTAATGAGGATTCTCAGGATGCAGTTGAATAGGACCTCCGGGATACTGTCCGGACCCTGCCGGAGTTTCATCAAAATGACATGCTGATAAAAGAGTGACAACCAATAACAGGACCAAAGGGCGTTTCATCTTAATAGGATTAACAGTTTTCTAACTGAAAAATTACAACATTTCCTTTTATCCTGCCAAATGTTGTCCCCTACGTATTTTTAAGTGCTTCTCTGACCAGGTCTGCCAGGTCACTTTCCCTGCCAATCACCAGCAGGATCTGTTTCAATTCCAGGGTTGTTTTTTCAAATCCCACAAAATCAGTATTATATGTCTCATTACCTGTTGGCCCGGTTGTAAGCCTTTTAAGTCCGACAATATTCACATTGAACCTGGTCCTGATCTCATGTTCCAGAATTGTTTTGCCCGCCAGCTCTTCTGTAACCGGCACTTCAATAAGAAAAATGTCCGATGCAAATTCATCGATGAACTGGAAGTTGCGGTTTAGCAGCTTCAGGGCAAATCGTCTCCCCTCATGCTTCTCCGGGAACAGTATTTCGGTGATCTCCATTTTTTCAAGTACCTTATGCTGGATATCCTTTGTAGCCCGGGCATAGATGGTTTTAACCCCAATTCCCTTGAGCAGTTCAATGGTCAGGATAAGTGCCTCAAAAGCATCACCCATCGAGAGGATCACTGTATCGTCCTGTTTGATAAATTTAGCCAGGGCAGCCGGGTCCAGGTTGTCCATTCGAACCGCAAACTGGCATCCCTCGGATTTCATCTGGTTCACTGCTACAGCATCCCGGTCCATGACAATAATATCTGCATCATGTTCAAGAAGGGTTCTGGCAATTTCAGTACCATAGGCTCCCAGACCTATCAAAACAAACCTACGTTGATCGTTCATAATTAACCTACCATTAAATTAATTTCAGGGAATGTATAACTCGAATCGTCCGTTCCCTCACTCATGGCAACTGCAAACGAAAAGAGTCCAATTCTTCCGGCAAACATGACAAAGGCTATCAGGATCTTGCCTGTTACTGTCAGCTCAGGTGTAATCCCCCTTGAAAGGCCCACAGTGCCAAAAGCAGAGATGATCTCAAATAAAAGATCAAAGAAAGTCTGATCCTCTGTCCACGACAATACAAATAACACAATAAATATCAAGAATACAGAAACTGCAAATACAATAAATGCCCTTCGTACCGTTCTCATGGGAATGGTATTCCACCCCATTTCCACCCTTGTTTTTCCTCTCACAAAGGTCCTTACTGTTGCCACAAGTGTCGCCATCGTTGTTATTTTGATACCTCCTGAAGTGGAATTAGGTGCCCCGCCGATATACATCAGCAGTATGACGATCATTAATGAAGGAATGGCCAGTGATCCGATATGCACAACTGAGAAACCTCCCGTACGCGAGGTAATGCTCAGGAAGAAAGACTTAAGAACCTGTTCCCCGATAGGAAGGCCCTTCCACTGACTATACTGTGTGGCCCATATCAACCCTGCCCCGATAAGAATAAGACTGGCTGTTCCGATAAGAATGATTTTCGATTGCAGTGTTAATCCATTCTTCCGGATCATTTTAATCTCCCCGATATGCAAAATATCAGAATAGGTGTAAAACCCCATTCCCCCGAATACGATGAGCAGCATTATGGTTATCAATGATACGGAGTTGAACTGATATCCTGCTGTCTCCAATCCATTTGTGAAGATGCTGAATCCGGCATTACAGTAGGCACTGACAGAGTGGAAAACGGCGCTGAAAACTCTATCAAACTCAGACAATCCGAGATTCTTCCATGAAAAATAGAGACCAATGGCTCCTATCAATTCTGAAACAAAGGTGATCGATACAATGGCTTTCAGAATCGATGAAAGTGAACTGAGGTTCTCATTATCCAGGATCTCCTGAACGATGATCTGGTCCCTTAACCTGAATCCCTGCTGGATGAACAGTGCAATGAAGGAGGTCAGAGTAATGATCCCAAGACCTCCAAGCTGAATCAGCATCATGATCACTAGTTGTCCCTCGGTAGTAAAGATCTGCGAAATATTCACGGTGGACAGTCCCGTGATGCACACGGCAGATGTAGAGGTGAAAAAGGCATCGATCCAGTTGATCCCCGAATATGTGGCCTTGGGGAGCTTTAACATGATCATCCCTGCGATGATCACAAACACATAGGAGGTCATCAGGATCCTGGCGGGGTTCAAGGAGAAAAAGAGCCATTTCTCCCTGGTTTTAGCCAGAGTAATAATGCCATTGATAACAATATATATCTGAATAATGACAAAATAGAGCTTGATAAAGCTGTGTGTCGTAGCTCTTCTTATTAATACATGGGGTTCCTCAACGGAAATGATCTCTTCAAAGAAAATAGAAATGATAAAGAGAATCAGCAAGCCAAATTCGAAAGGATATTGTTTGACATACTGCCACTTCGTATCGCTTATGAAGAATTTGATCAGAAGGGTGATCACAAAGAAAGCTGCGATGATTTCATCCAGGATCAACAGATTCACAATCGTACCTTCAGACAGACGGAATCCGTATTTTAAAAGAAGTGAGATAAAGGCAATGATCCCGAATAGCGGGGTGATCCTGCCAATGATATAATTGATTCGGTTTTGAATGGACAACTTCATTGGTCAACCAAGGGTTTTTGAACAACCTTTTACCGGAGTATGAAATCGACTTCCGAAACCAGGTTCCTGAAATCCATGAAATTCAAGTCAGGCACATAGCCGACGGCCATGGTGAACATCGAATCGGTAGAGGTTTTCAGGAGATAAAGTCCTGAATTTTCCTCTCTGGTTATCTCTCCTTTGCTCACTTCTACAAACAGGTTACTGGCTGGAATATTCTGTATTCTGATTTTTAACCGGTAAAGTGTGTTAACGGACAGCACCTGGTCCAGATGGTCCTGCCCGACAATTGAAATTTCTGCTTTTGCACCCCTGTTCTTAATTTGTCTCGAGCCATTTTCCCATTCACCCTTCCACATTATATCGCCATCCGGGTACCATTCTACCCACATGCCATTTTTGACACCATCACGATAGCGTCCCTCCTCCTTCATCTGCCCGTTTTTATACCAGAAGGTCCAGAGGTCATCTTGTTTTCCATCCACATAGGAACCTCTGGCTACCAGCACTGAATCAGAGTAAATTTCCCAGGGTCCCTGCTTCATTCCCGCATTGTCTACCTGGTTTATACCCTTACTATTTTGATTGCAGGAAGTGCATCCAAAAGATAACACTCCCAGGATGAATAACATATGAATGATTATTCGGCGAGCGTACATCATTTTTAAGATTAAATGTGCCCCGAATTTACTGTTTAATTTCTTTTCATCCCAATCAATTTAATGAGTGGCAGATTACCCGGGGCAACCTTAGAAACAAAATCTATAATTCGTATATTGCCTATAATGTAGCACATTATTCCAATGGCATGACATTAAAGGGATTTCTGGATTACAAATTGATAGATTCCGTAAAATTCAATATCACGGTCTCTGAGGTTATCCTTATCCTTATTATCCTGATTGTTACCATCTTCCTGATGAGGGCAATTAAAAGAGTGATCCGGAGCCGTGAGAAGAAAAAACAGTTTGATCCGGGAAGAAGTCACGCGATTCTCCAGATCATCAGGTATATATTATGGATAATAGCAATCATTCTCTCTTTAAGGGTATTGCACATTCAACTGACCCTTCTCCTTGCCGGATCTGCTGCGCTTCTCGTTGGATTGGGCCTGGGTTTGCAGCAAATTTTTCAGGATGTGATGTCCGGGATTGCCATACTCTTTGAAGGTAGTCTGAAGGTGGGTGATATCGTGGAGATCCAGGATGAAATTGTGGGAAGGGTGATTGAGATTGGGATCAGAACATCTAAAATAGAGACACGGGATAACATTGTAATGGTGGTCCCCAATTCAAAATTTGTAACCGATGTCGTCATCAACTGGAGCCATATTGAGAAAAAAACAAGATTCCACATCGATGTTGGGGTAGCCTATGGTTCGGATGTTAAACTGGTCACCACAGTACTTTTGAAATGTGCCGAGGATCATGGGAAAGTATCAGCATCACCCAAACCCTTTGTGCGGTTTAAGGATTTTGGTAACTCCTCTCTTGATTTTCAACTCTTTTTCTGGACCACCGAGACATTTCAGGTGGAGAATATAAAAAGTGAGATCCGGTATGAAATTGATGCAGGATTCAGGCACAATCAAATAACAATACCCTTTCCCCAGCGTGATGTGCATATCAAATCAAAACAGTGACCGAAACAGGCAAATTACTTTATACGACCCTGAAAATTGATATATAACTTAGACAACCTGATATGGCTACAAACATTAAGATAATACGTTCGATAGACTATCTTTTTATAAATGATGATGGATCAATAGAATTTGAAGAAAGCAAGCAGAAACTGTCAGAAATTGCCAATGAGAAATGTCCGACAATTGACTATGAAATTCTTCTTGATTTCCGGCGTACACAGTGGATCCTTTCAACGGAAGAGATTTATTCACTCGTTCATGTACTCACGGGAAACCAGGATTCATTCAGGGATAAAGTGGCACTTCTGTTGTTGCCGGGCGTAAATTTTGACAAAGATGTGTTCCAGGAACTCTGTTCGGAAAAGGAGGTGGGAATAGTACATACATTCACCAATTATGAAGACGCGATCCACTGGTTTTACAATAAAAGCTGAGCCGATTACTAACTTGTTAACCCCCTGAATTTTACCTCCGATGAAAAAATTACTGCTAATCATGCTTGCCATTTCCTTCATGCCGTTAATTGCACAGGAAAATCAGGATGAATCCAACGGGATTGTGCGGAGAAATCCATTTGCTGCAAATCCTGATCCGAATGCACCGGTTACATATCACAATCCGGTCATTCCGGGATTCTATTCTGATCCGAGTGTATGCAGAGTCGGAGAAGACTACTATTTAATATCCAGCACCTTTGAGTATTTTCCAGGTGTCCCTGTATTTCACAGCAGGGACCTGGTCAACTGGGAACAGATCGGATACTGCATCAACCGGATGGAACAGATTCCCAACGGACTGAACATTTTTGCAGCCACACTCCGGTACCACGATGGCATATTCTATATGATAACAACCAACATAACGGGTGGCGGTAACTTTTATGTGACCGCAACAGATCCGGCTGGTCCATGGTCCAATCCCATCTGGTTAAAAGGTCTCCAGGGGATTGATCCTGACCTGTTTTTTGATGATGATGGCAAAACTTATGTAGTCTCGTCACCCTTCATTTTATTTGAGATTGATCTTGAAACCGGAGCATTGTTGACAGAAGGTAAAAAGCTTTGGAATGGTAGAGGGGGAAGATATCCTGAAGGTCCGCACATTTACAAAAAAGATGGCTTTTATTACCTGATGGCTGCTGAAGGTGGTACAGAAGATGCGCACTCAGAAACGATTGCCCGCAGCAATACCATATGGGGACCGTATACTGATAATCGGGCAAATCCTATTCTGGCCCATGCCAACGCCGCAGGTCAGGGTAACCCCATACAGGGTGTGGGGCATGCGGATATTATACAGGCCCATGACCAATCCTGGTGGATTGTCTTTCACGGGTACCGTTCAGTTGCAGGACCACTTCATCATACCCTTGGCAGAGAAACCTGTCTGGCACCTGTTACCTGGCCGGAAAACGGATGGCCTGTAGTAAACGGGAACGGTACGGTGAACGTGGATATGACCTGCCCTACATTACCACTGAAGCCCTTTCCTGAAAGGCCATCAAGAACAGAATTTGATTCCGGGGACCTTGGACTTGAATGGAACTATATCGGGTATCCTGAAAAGAGTAATTACACACTTAACCCAGGCAAGGGAGAATTAATCTTAAGAGGTTCTGACCTGTCCATCGGCGATAGAGGCTCTCCGACTTTTGTTGGAAGAAGGTTGCAGGATATGTATTTCAGTGCCACTACCAATATCGACTTCAATCCTGGTAATGAAAATGAGGAGGCTGGGATGACACTGCTGAATTTCGGCACTCATTTCGACATCATGATCAGCAAAAAAGGAGATAACAGGATACTGGTGGTCACGCTGCAATTTGGTAATATCCTCTATAAATCTGAAGAGATCGAGCTAAAACGGGGGCCCGTCAACCTGCAGATCAAGGGGGAAAGATCTACTTTTACTTTTTCATATTCACAGGGGAATGACGACTTTACGGATATTCAAACGGTTGAGTCAAAATATTTGAGTTCGGAAACTCTTGGCTGGTTCACCGGGGTATATGTAGGACTTTATGCCACCGGGAACGGCAAACCCGCGGACGAACAGGCAACCTTTGAATGGTTTGAATATAAGCCTATTCAGGCACCAGCCGATAGTCCGTCACTTTCTTTTAAAAGGCTTTTCAACCATCAAAAACATGACATTTTGCCCGGTATTTCCGGCTAATCATGTCACAACTTCCTGGTTTCAGCACAGGCACATTTATTGCCGCACATATCCTTAAACGAAGGAGTTGAAATCATGATACATATATTGCCGATCTCCCAAGGAGATTATTTCAACCAGAATGAGGATATCCATGGGAGGGCGGATGATGATTCAGCCCTGATGGATGCCTACTCGAAGGCGGTTGTTTCCACCACCGAAAGGGTGAGTCCGGCGGTAGTGAATATTAAAGTCTGGAAAAAGGTAAGATCGAGGACAGGACAGGCAGGTGGGGGATCCGGATTTATTATCTCCCCTGAAGGATTCATCGTTACAAATTTCCACGTTGCTGAGAAAAATGAAAAAATTGAAGTCGAACTGCAGGACGGCCGGATTTTTGAAGCAGATCTTACCGGTCTTGATCCTTATACGGACCTCGCCGTACTGAAGATCTATACGGACAACCTTCCCTATGTTTCCTTTTATGAAAGCAGTGATCTCAGGGTGGGACAACTGGCCATTGCTATTGGGAATCCCTTTGGATTTCAATGTACCGTGACCACGGGGGTTGTTTCCGCCCTTGGCCGGACGCTCATGTCACAGACCGGGCGGATGATCGATAATGTGATCCAGACCGATGCAGCCCTGAATCCCGGCAACTCAGGCGGACCCCTGGTGGATTCATCGGGAAGGGTGATCGGCGTAAATACTGCAATTATAAAGGAAGCACAGGGGATATGTTTTGCTATTGGGGCCGGTACTGCAGAGTATATTGTAGGTAAGCTGATCATGAACGGCAGGATCAGAAGAGGCTACCTGGGGATCGCCGGTCAGCTCATGCAGCTCCCACTAAGGGTTATCCATTATAACAAACTTGGATCAAGCCATGGAATGAAGGTTGAATATGTTCAGGTTAAGGATGGTATTGAGAATCAGAAGCTGAAACGAGGGGATATCATCGTTGAATTCAATGGTGCTTCCCTTCATGGCATCGACAGCCTCCAACGTTTCCTGAATGAGGATACCATCGGGATTAAGGTCACCCTTGGGATTTTGCGTAAAGGGATCAAGCAGGAGATCAAAGTGATCCCCGGAGAATTGTTTGAATAAGCTGTGACGGATCCTTCCAGAAATCTGGACGTATTACCGCCT
>Ga0210060_1000029_pt1 | contig 101548 bp, 83 predicted proteins | sample Joice_CattailNLB_FD_184871 | JGI IMG/M metagenome (GOLD analysis project Ga0210060, IMG submission 184871) | Wetland microbial communities from San Francisco Bay, California, USA, that impact long-term carbon sequestration - Joice_CattailNLB_D2... | ecosystem: Environmental > Aquatic > Marine >...
CGGGATGCTCAAAGGCATCGGGATTGGGGGGGGAAAAATTGCTCTCAAACCACCGAACCGGCTTATTTTCCATATTTTCAAGACCTTCTTCTTCTAAACAGGCAATCGCAAGCTGCAGCGTATGATAGTCCAGTTCGATCCCATTCCACCCCAGATAGTGCAACTGCCGGTTGATCTGCGAGAGGTTCATTTCGGGATCATTGCTGCAGGAATTGACCAGGCTGCGAATAAATCCCGGCATGAAATTGAAATCAACACCGTTTTTTTCCAGCCGCTGGAACAAAATTTCTTTAATTTGCTTCATGGTTTGCCTATTTCTAAAGGTTCGAAAGGTTCAAACTGTGGTTGAAAACAATATGAGAAGAAAGGGCGGTTTGATGATATAAATATTTATAAATTAATGGATATTGTATGTCAAGGGGAAAAAGTATACAATATGTAGTATTATTTTGGGAATAAAGTCGAAGGAGACAAAAAAGCGGGCCTGCCACCCCGCAGATGGGGATTACAAAAACAAAGGAGGAGCAAAAACTGATCTTGGGCGCAAAAGTGGGGAAGGGATCTTAAACCATGTATCCGAATCCAACAGCCCGGCGCTAGTTATTCTTTTGAAACATAAAAGCAAAAGACGCCACCAGGACGATTCCCAGTCCAAATATAAAATAGATAACGGAAATAAGTTGAAAATTTTCAAAACCCAGCTCCATCAGGTTTTCCCGATTGGATATATAGGCCCAGTGCAACGTAAAAAGGTAGTTGATTAGCAACGCCAGCTTTAATTTGCCAAATAGCAGCGCTAACGTGCTCATAAGCATAAGCAAGATGATTTGAACCATTGGGATAGAAAGATTTGCATTTAACAAAAAGTCTAACATAGTTGCCTCCTGATAACCTGCCAGAATAGTTTTGGATTTTGATCTACCAGTAAATATCGTCCTGCATTCGTGAAACTTTAGAAAAAAAATTGCTTCTAACCCACTGTTATCAGGGGAAAGTAGGCCGGGCCGGACCGATTTGTCTCGAAAAAGCGGCAGCTGCGAATAGAAATAGCAGAATTTGGTCCAACAATAAGGATCATTAATATTTTATGAGAGTTATGATTTTGTGGAAATATATTGACAGTATTTCGATACATGCTAATTAAAACCGGAATAATGACTCACAAGAAAAACATGCTACTGGCAGCCTTAAGCGGCATACTGCTGACGGGTGCCTTTCCCAAAATCGGTTTCGACTGGCTGATCTGGTTTGCCCTCCTGCCACTCCTGTATGCCCTAAAAGACCTGCCGGTGCGGTCTGCTTTTCGCATGGGGTTCGTCACCGGGCTGATCCACTTTATGTCTCTACTGTACTGGCTGGTTCCGGTCATGCGAACTTACGGCTATCTGCCGGCCTATTTGAGCCTGGCGGTTTTATGTCTATTTGCGGCCGTATTGGCTCTTTTTGTGGCTCTGTTTTCAGCCGCTTTGGTCGCTTTCGGAAAAACGCCTGGCCGCTGTCTGATAATGATTCCAATATGCTGGGTGGCACTGGAATATTTACGGTCATTCATCTTTTCCGGATTCCCGTGGGAATTATTGGGATATTCACAGTTTAATCGTTTGCAACTGATTCAAATTTCAGATATATTCGGTGTTTACGGACTTTCGGCGTTAATTGCGCTCACCAACGCAACGCTATTTATCAGCCTGCTTTATTTCACCAAAAGGAGGTGGCAGGACACCCATATTTCAAATCGGCTGGCAGTGGGATCGATCATCGCCCTGATGGCCGCCTTGGTGTTGACCCTGTTATATGGTCATTGGCGCTTAATTGACATTGATAAACGAATGGCAGCCTCTCCCAAAACACGGGTCGCAGTTATTCAGGGCAACATTGATCAGGCTGTCAAGTGGGACCCCGCCTTTCAAATTGATACCGTTAAAAAATACAATCGTCTGTCCGCATCAATAATTGAGCAGCGTCCGGAACTGATTGTCTGGCCGGAGTCAGCCACGCCGTTTTACTTTTTATACGATATAAAACCATCGGAACTGGTATTTGAAGGTATTCATCAAACGGCTACTGATTATCTGATCGGAAGTCCTTCTTTTGTGCGCAAAAATGATGCGGTCCATTACTATAACAGTGCCTATTTGATCAGCCCGCAAACAAAAACCATTGGAAAGTACGACAAGACCCATCTGGTCCCTTATGGGGAATACGTACCATTTAAAAACTGGCTTCCTTTTCTGGGAAAGATCGTCGCCCAGGTAGGAGATTTCGAGGCCGGGACAATCGGCAACACCTTGAAGTGGAAGGACCGCCAGGTTGGCGTTCAGATTTGTTACGAAATCATATTCCCGGGACTTTCCCGGGCCATGGCCAAAAACAATGCGTCGCTGTTGATCAATATCACCAACGACGCCTGGTTCGGAAAAACCAGTGGCCCGTACCAGCATTTTTCCATGACCGTTTTCAGGGCGGTGGAAAACAGACGCTCCCTTGCAAGGGCGGCCAACACGGGGATCAGCGGCTTTATCGACCCGGCCGGCAGAATTTTGGCGGCAACACCATTGCTGGAAGAAGCGGCCGTAACCCGTTCGATTCCGCTGCTAAAAGAGAAAACCATTTATACCAATATAGGAGACCTCTTTGCCGGGGGGTGCATGGGGGTAGTCCTTCTGCTCGCAGTGCTGGAAATAATGCGCTGGGGGATTAGGAGAAAAAATGGGTAGAGCATTTTAGCTCGTTAGTTCATAAGTTCGTAAGCTTGCAAGCCTCTGCCTATTCAGGCTTATCAACTTAACAACTTACCAGCTTAAGAACTTGCCGACTCACTTGAATAACACTTAAAAAATGCCGCATACGTCAAAGGACGAAAAGGTGTTTTTTAGAGGAACCACAGGAGGTAACCAAAATGTCCATTGAACTAAAACAAAATTTGGATGATCTCAAAACAAAATTAGAACATCTGCGGAGCTATCTTTGACCTGGATGGCATCGAAAAACGATTGGCTGAAATTGAAAATATTACCGCCCAAGATGGTTTCTGGGACAACCCGGAAGATTCCAAGCCGATTTTTAAAGAACGGACGTCTATTTCCAATAGGATCGACAGTTTTAAAAAACTGTGGAGCGATCTTGAAGAAAGTCAAATTTTGCTGGAGCTGGCCGTTGAAGAATCCGATGAAGAGGCTCTGGACGAAGTTGACCAGCAGGCAAGAACCCTGGACGCCAAAATCAATCAGCTCTCTCTTGATCTCATGCTGGATGGCAAGGATGATTCCCTCAATGCCATTGTTTCTATCAACGCCGGCGCCGGCGGCACTGAAGCCCAGGACTGGGCCGAGATGCTTTTCAGAATGTATTCCCGCTGGGTCGAGCGTAAAGGCTATAAGTCAGAATTGATCGATTTTCAACCGGGTGACGAGGCCGGGATCAAAAGTGTAACCTTTACGGCCGGCGGAGAAAATGCATATGGATATCTGAAATCAGAAACGGGTGTCCACCGCCTGGTGAGAATTTCACCCTTCAACGCCAGCGGAAAGCGGCATACATCCTTTGCATCGGTTTTTGTCTACCCGGAGCTTGACAACGAAATTACCATTGACATTGACGACAAAGATATACGGGTAGATGTCTTCAGGGCCAGCGGGGCCGGCGGACAGCATGTCAATAAAACCAGCAGTGCGGTTCGCCTTACCCACCTGCCTTCCGGAATTGTCGTGCAATGCCAGCAGGAAAAATCCCAGCATCGCAACAAAGACCTGGCCATGAAGGTCCTCAAAGCCCGTCTATACAAGCGTGAACAGGAAAAACAGGATGAAAAGCTGCAGGAAATTCACGACAGCAAAGAGGATATCGCCTGGGGCAGCCAGATCCGCTCTTACGTGTTGCATCCCTACCAGATGGTAAAGGATCACCGCATCAAACTGGATGTGGGTAACGTCAACGCGGTCCTGGATGGGAATATCGATCAGTTTATCGAGGGCGTGCTGCTCTCAAAAAAGGTAGCTCATAAAAGCAGCTAATAGCTGATAGCAAATCCCGGTGCTGGTTGCTGGTCAATGGTTTCTGGTCACTGGAAGCACTATTCGTCACGACCTGGGAATTCAAAATAAATCGGTTTCAGTCCTGGGTGGAGATGTTTGAGTACTAACGCAAAGCGCACAGGGCATATTATAATTCGGAATGGTAAGGCAGAGGGAATAAAGCGAAAAATTGTCATCCGCCGGCGATCGGCTGAAAAACACGCACGCAGTCTCGATTTTTGAGTTTGGCTTGCGGTTTCACCAGCACACCCCCCACCGAAACCAGGCCGAGTTTGGACCGGGGGATTTCCAGGTGATCAATAAGATCGCCGACACTCGACCCCCCGGCCAGCTCAACCTCGAAGCCGCGGGTGGGATCGTGGTCGGGAAAGCCGTTTCGCAAGGTCCCGTATAAAATGACCTGAATCCTCATCGGCCGGTATTCCAGTTAAAAATCAAAGACCGTATCCATTTCTTCATCACTGATCACAACAACTTTATTGTGGGGCGGCAGGGGTTCTTCATAGAACATCTTCGGCAGCCGGTCATCCCTGCTGGTAAAACCGGCCCGGCGATTGAATTCCCGCTCTGCCTTTAACACTTTTAACCCCAGTTCCTGCCAATCATCTTCGCCAAATGGTTTTCCGGACTTAGCGGTGATCATTTTGAATACATTCTGAATGCCTTCAGGGGTAGCCAATCCTGTTTGCGCAAAATCGCAAATCCCGACGCTGTCGACCGCCGCCATGTGTATCTGGGTGTTCCGGGAGGCTTCCACCTGGCCTGCGGCCGAAAACCGATCAAGGGTGCCGCCGAATTCTTTAAGGTTCTGGTCCACCACCCAGCCGGCCGTATGATCCCCGCCCATGGGACTGGTGGCATAGGTCACGGCCATGCCCTGGATAGCCCTGGGATCATAGGCCGCGATACTCTGGCCTTTGATAACCGGAACCCGCTCATGGTTTAAATGCTTGCCCACCGCCGCCGGGCCATTACCGAGGATTTTGCCGAAGGCGGTACCCTCGGCAACCTCTTCAACCATTGCAATGGCTGACTGCCCATCGCCGAATGGCCGGTAACCGGCGTCCATCGCCACCGCTAGGGCCACCCCGGTGCTCATGGTATCAAGGCCGATATCGTCACAGAGAAAATCCAGCCTGGCGATAACGTCCAGGTCGTCATTGCCGATCATCCCGCCCATGGCCCAGATGGTTTCGTACTCAAGGGAGGAGGTGACATATCCTCCGGCTTTGTCGACATATTCATTGGAGCAATTGATGATGCACCCTGCACAGCCTTTATGGGTGGTTTTACCGCCGCGCTCCTTAATGGTAGCCGCCATGGTTTCACCGCTGATCTTGGAAGCATTTTCAAACTGTCCGCTGCGGGCATTGCGGGTTGGAAAAGCGCCGGCCGCATTGATGGCCTCGACCAGGACAGCCGTCCCCAATTCGGGCAGCACCTCAGCGCTGAACGCATTTGCTTTGACAGCCTGGGCGTAGGCTTTGGCTGTCTCCTTGAATGTGGCGGCGTCTTCCAGAGAATCGGCTCTTTTGCCGCCCTGGGCCACCACAACTGCTTTCAGGCCCTTTGACCCCATCACCGCCCCCAGTCCTCCGCGACCGGCTGCCCGGCAGGGCCGGCCGTCGGCGTCGGTCGTCTGGATGGAGGCAGCCGCCAGTTTGAATTCACCGGCCGGGCCAATACAGGTAATGCTGTGTTTAGCGCCGTAGGCCTGCTTTAATTTTTCCACCAGAGCATACGTCCGCAGGCCTTTGTATGGGTCGCCATCAATCAATTCGGCGGCTCCGTTAATATCAATTTTCAAGATATAATATTCGCCTGCGGGTGCCGCGCCTTCAATTACCAGGGCCGTGATCCCCAGATGCGCCAGGTCGACCGCCACGGTCCCGCCCACATTACTTTCCTTGATGCCGCCGGTCAGCGGGCTTTTGGCCCCGATGGAAAGCCGGCTGGTATTTATTAAGGGTGTTCCGCTCAGGTAACCGGGTGCAAATATGAGTTTATTTTCCGGTCCAAGTGGATCACAGGTTGCCGGCACCTCATTGTTTATTAATACAGAGGATAGACCACGACCCCCGAGACCGGCATATTCCTGCGGCAGATCTTCGACACTGATATTCTTACTGTTCATATTGATTTTTAAAAATAACATGCAATCCTCCTTTGGCTATCCAGAGCGCTCCAATTAATTGCCTATTCTAAGGCTAAATTGTTGACAATGAACTACCCCGCCCCAAGGGGCGGGTAATTAAACCTTTAACGAGGGCCTGGTCAAGACCTTGCCTCCATAACGCCTGCCACCGAAGCCTTGAACGCCCGCAGCATCTCTTCGAGATCCTGCCGGGTGTGGGCGGCGGAGAAAAAGGCCAGATGCATCCATGGCATTATTACGTTGTTTAACCGGAAATGGAGTTGCAGCTCAGCCAGCGCATCCTGGTCCTGGCCAATCAAATCCCGGGGCAGGCGCGGCAAGTCTGCTTTGGCATGAATCTGGAACATTGAACCGATGCCGGTCATGCAAAAGGGGAAGCCTTTTGAGGCACACCATTCATTGAAACCGTTGCGCAGATATTCGCCTTTGGCCATCATGTCGGGATAGATGTCGCTGTTTTCCTGGAGGTATTTCAGCATGGCCGCGCCGGTGGTCAGGGTCAGCGGGTTGCCGCTGAAAGTCCCTGCGGCGGAGAATCCGTCGTCGGTTTTCTGGGCGATGGCCACCATGTCTTTGGAACACGCCACCGCGCCGATGGGCAACCCGCCGCCGATGATTTTGCCGTAGGTGGCAACATCCGGCAGCACACCGGTCAGTTCCTGACATCCGCCCAGGGCCAGGCGAAAGCCGGTGATCACCTCATCGAAATGCAGCAGCACACCGGCTTGGCGGGTAACATCGCGCAGTTTCTCCAGAAAGATGCGGTCGACGGTCAACATTCCACCGCCCAGAACCGGCTCGATGGCCACACCGGCCAGCTCATGGGCGTGCTCCTCGATCAATTGGAAAGCATTCTCGTTAAAAGGCAAAAGCAGTATGGTGTTTTTGGCGCCGTCGGGAATGCCGGCGGACCCGGGAGCCATATTGGGACGGTCCTCGGGTCCCATGGTTGCCGGGTTGGCAAATACGCTCCACTGGGCATAGTCATGCCATCCATGGTAACAGCCTTCAAACTTGGCAATCATCGGCTTGTTGGTGGCAGCCCGCATGAGGCGCCAGGCCAGCATGGTGGATTCGGTTCCCGTGTTGCAGACCATGGCAATTTCAGCGCAGGGCACACACTCGATTAAGCGCCTGGTGAATTCGATCTCCCGGGTATGGGGCATGCCGTAGCTCATCCCCCGCTCGCACTGTTCGTGCAGGGCTTTCAAGACCGCCTCCGGCCCATGCCCCAGCACGTGCACACCAAAGGACATGGCACAATCAATATAGCGATTGCCGTCGATATCCCAGGTGTAAGCGCCTTTGCCGCGCTCGACATACACCGGATACGGTTGCATTTTTCGCGCCCCGCTAATCAATCCGCCGGGAACCAGGCCCTTGGCCTGTTCCCAGTATTCACCCGATTTTGGTGTCCGATTTCTCAACTCCTGTAGGATGGCTTCTTTACTGCTATTCATTGCCGAAAACCCCTTTTAATAATAAAATTAAATGAATCCCTTCTTTCCCCGCCTAGTTTGAAATCTCTTTTAATCCGGCTTCAAGGATTGCGAGGCCTTTTTCCAGTTGCCCATCGGTAATCACAAAGGGGGCCAGAACCCGTACTATATTGCCGTAGCTTCCGCAAACCAGAATCAGCAACCCGTTATCGAGACAATAGGCGGCCAGCTGTTTAGCTTCATCTGCCGCCGGTTCTCTTTTGACACCCTTGACGAATTCCAATCCCAGCATGGCACCCAGGCCTCTGATTTCACCGATAATGCTGAAATCCTTCTGCCACTTTTCAAAGCGGGTTTTTAGTTTTTCTCCCAGGGCGATGGATTTGGCCAGCATGTTTTCTTCTTCGAAGACATCCAGCACCGCCAGGGCTGCTGCGCAGGCCACCGGATTGCCGCCATAGGTTCCGCCCAGGCCCCAGGCGTGCACCGAGTCCATTATTTCGGCCTTGCCCACAACCGCCGCCAGAGGCATACCGGCCGCCAGACTTTTGGCAACCGTAATCAAATCCGGCTCGACACCCCAGTGTTCGATCGCAAACATTTTACCGGTTCGTCCCATACCGCTCTGGATTTCATCGGCAACGAAAAGGATGCCGTTGTCTTTGCAAATCTTTGCCAGTTCCTGGAAATAACCCGGGGGTGGAGCAATAAAACCGCCTTCACCCTGCACCGGCTCGACCACAACGGCCGCCAGGGACTCCGGATCAATTTGTTTGATGAAAACATCTTTGAGTTTATCAGGACCCACCACGTCACCAAACGGCATGCGGTAGATTTCCGGTGCAAAGGGCCCGAATTTCCATTTATAGGGCTTCACCTTGCTAGTCATCGTCATGGTGAGCAAGGTGCGGCCGTGATAGGCGTTATCGAAAACGAGAATGGCCGGTCGCCTGGTGTAGTAGCGTGCAATTTTCACTGCATTTTCAACCGCCTCGGCCCCGCTGTTTAAAAACGCTACCTTTTTGGGGAAGTCCCCCGGTGTGATCTGACAGAGTTTCTGCGCCAACCTTACGGTCGACTCATTGGGGTTTACCATGAAACAGGTGTGGGTGAATTTTTCCGCCTGCGCCTTGATGGCGGCAACCACTTTCGGATGGCTGTGACCGATGTTCATCACGGCGATACCGCCGGCAAAGTCAATGTATTCCTTGCCTTCGACATCGCGCAGAATAGCTCCCCGGGCGGATTCTACAAATTGAGTGGTAACGGTGCCGACGCCGCCGGAAATATAATCGGACCTTAGTTTAAGCAGTTGCTCGTTTGAAAATTGTCCCATTGTTCCCCTCCTGGATCGGCCTGCGGCCGACAGTTAATCATTTTTTAGAAGCCTTCGATTTGGTTCGGGAAGTAGTCCTGGCACGTCCCCTCCCGGTAGACATCGGCCGTGGCACAGTGCAGGCCGCCGCCAAACGCACTCACATCCGCAAACTCGACCGGAATTACCTCAAAACCCAGCTTGTCGAATTGTTCCATCTGGTCTTTTTCCTGGGCATCCACACAAATGGTTTTCGGATCCAGCACAAGCGTATTCATGGATAGCCACTTGCTGCAAAATGACAGCGGCGGATAATCATCCAGGGCCGGTTTGGCGCATGGGACGACTTGCCAATCGTTCTTTTTAAAAAATTCAAGCATGTCCGGCGTAAGCGGTATTCGCGTGGGATTTGAAAGCGCAAGCCCCGGACGCAGTAAAACAAAAGTGGCATCGATGTGAAATCCATTCTCTTCATAAAACCAAATAGTGTGAATGCAATGGTTGGAAAAATGTCGCTTCAACCATTCAATTCCAGCTTTGTTGGTCACCGACGAATTATAAACAAACAGGTCCTTTCCGGCACGCCCAATATCAGCGGCATCAAAACACGGCTCTTTTTCCGTCAAAATCCAATCGTGTTCATAGATTGCTTTTTCTTTTTCTTCTTTACTCTTCTTCCCCCATTTGCGCCAGTAATCTTTTTTGTAGGTTTCATCCGTCAACCTCGGTTTGGGTGCCGACTCCCATTTGAAAAGGGGATCTTCTTTAAAATACTGCTCCAGCAACGAGCGATAGCAAAGATACTCGTGCCAGCGGCTTCGCTGGGACATGGTGGCTTCCAGAATTTCACTGCCGACGGTCAGCAGCACGTCCCGCGGCGGCATACAGCCGAACATGGATTTCTGGGTCCAGTCCGGGGTTTGCACTTCCTGGCTGAAATCCAATGGCGTCGGGCGGTCTACACGGATTCCCCGGCTCTCCAGCAGCCTGGCAAAATTATCCAGCTGCTCGTTGGCCCTGGCTTCCATTTCCTTTGGCAAAGGACCGTAGGTACCCAGTGGAAATCCATGATCCGGCCAGTCACGTTCTGTGGCCGGTTCCGGGGCCTGAACCATGGTTCCATCGGCGCGACCGACGATAACATGTTTAAGCGGGTCCCACTCATTCCAGGAATTTACGATGGTTTTGGGCAGTTTTTTTTGTTCTGACATCATGACCTCCTTAACAAATCAACGATACGAATGAATCATTTGTGGTCCAATCATAATTGTTATTGACTTTAGATTCAAGATAAATTAAATGAATATTCAATTAATTTCAATTTCGCCTGCTCCCTCTTGGTACAACAGAGTGCAGCAGCAACGGCGAATTGACGCTGTCAGCCAGCGCCTCTCAGCACGTTTTTTCTGGAGAAACTCATTAAAAAATTAAGAAGCTATCAAAAGGCCGAAATCCGCAAACCTGAAATCCTTGAAAATTTTTATCAAGTGTTGATTGAGGAGGGGTTTGAAGGGGCATCCATCAACAAAATTGCCAGGCGCATGAATATCCACCCCAGCCTGATTATCCATTATTTTAAAACAAAAGAAAACTTGACCATCGAACTGGCGGATTTGCTCATCGAAAAATACGAAGCCCCCGGGTTCCTTAAGTTCGACCACATTCAGGACCTGGAACAGCGATTTCAATTAATGATCGAGACAATCTTTTCTTTTGAATGGTCCCGGACGATTGATCCGGGCCTGCATTTCGGCTTTTGCTATCTCAGCTTTAGAAATGCAAAAATTCGAAAAGCATACGAAAAGATGCTAAAGCACTTCAGGGATTATCTGGTGCACGAATTAGAGCTTTATCGTCAGGAAGGCATCGTAAAGGTAAATAATGCCAAAATGGCGGCTGATACGATGGTTACCCTGATGGAAGGTTTAGAATTTCATGCCCATTTTTTGTCTGAAGGGCAAACGTTTGAAAAGTATGCAGATTATACCAAAGAGCTTGTGATATCAATGTTAAAAGATGAACCGTTTTCCTCTAATTGCGGAAATTATCCGAAACTGAAAAATTCTCCAAAAGCATTTATCGAAAACCGAAGGAGATATTCCCATGATTGATTTTGAGGACGATTACACCAGTGATTATAAAGGCCGGGATCTAAAGGCAGCGTGTAAAGAGGCCCAGCAAATGGTGGATACCATCCTCACCCCGCCGGATCAAACGCCCCTTGAAATTCGGGAGGAAATTGCACGAAAAACAGTTCGTAACTTTCGCGACCACATAAACAAAGGGTTTTTAGAGTATCGCAAATCCGTAACGGAAGCCTCCAATTTTGCCATGACTGAGTGGACCGGCAAGGGCTCGATACTGGTGGATGCGCTGGATCGGGAATTTTTGGATGTTCTCGGAGGTTACGGGCTTTACTCATATGGTATCCGTCATCCCAAAATTGTTGCTGCGGTGAAGGCCCAATTGGATCGCTCCCCCCAGTACAGCCAGGAATTGCTCGACCCCCTGCGCGCCCAGCTTGCAAGGGTCATCGCCTTGTTAACCCCGGGGAAGATTCAGTATGGGTTTTTTGCCAATTCCGGAACGGAAGCCGTGGAAGGCGCTATGAAGCTGGCCAGGCTTTACACCGGGCGCAAGGGATTTATTGCCATGCTTAAGGCCTTTCATGGCAAAACCTTAGGTTCTTTGTCTCTGATGGGTAAAAAAAATTTTCGCGAGCCGCTGCTGCCGCTTTTAGACGGTGTCCGTCATGTCCCGTTCGGAGATGCCGATGCTGTTGAGCAGGCTTTGGCAGCGGCTAAAGCGGTGGGGGATGGAATCGCCGCTGTGGTGGCCGAACCCGTACAGGGTGAGGCCGGAGCAGTGGTACCGCCCGATGACTATTGGCCGCGGCTGCGGGAGGTCTGTAACCATTACGGCGTGCTTTTAATTGCCGATGAGGTTCAAACCGGTATGGGCCGCACCGGCGAGATATTTGGTGTCGACCACTGGCAGGTGGTGCCCGATATTCTCTGCCTGGGCAAGGCCCTGGGCGGCGGCGTGGTGGCCATGTCGGCCTTTTTTTCGACCGCCAAAATCTGGGAATGCATGGAGCCCAACCCGTTTATGCACACCACGACCACCGGCGGCAATCCCCTGGCCTGTTCAGCAGCCCTGGCGGCCATTACCGTTTTGCTGGAAGAAGATCTGGCCGGGCAGGCCAAAACAAAAGGCGAGTATGTGCTAGGCCGGCTGAGACAGCTTCAAGAACGCTATCCCGGCGTCCTGGCCCATGTCCGCGGCCTGGGGTTGTTGATCGGTATGGAGTTTCCCACCGATGGCATAGGCTATAAAGTCGCATCGGGTCTTTTTTCCCGCGGTGTGCTGGCAGCCGGTACCTTGACCAATGCCAAGACCATTCGGATTGAGCCCGCGCTTAATGTCCCCCAGAAAATCTTAGATGAAGTCCTCAACCGGCTCGAAGATGTTTTCAAAACCATCGAAATGCCCAAACGGGCTGAACCCATGAACCTTTATGCCGGACAGGTCCTGCATGTCGATTTAACTGCCCGGAAGATCCGGCCCGAATCCATTAACAAAGAATGGCTGAAGGACTATATCGGCGGCTGGGGTTTGGCGGTCAAATATTTTTACGAAAAGGTGGACCCCAAAAACGATCCACTATCTGCCGATAACGCCCTGGTAATCATGACCGGCCCCCTTTGCGGCACCCTCGCACCCACGGCATCACGCACCTGCCTGGTTTCCAAGTCGCCCCATACCGGAACTATTTTCGAGACCAATGTGGGCGGAGCCTTCGGGCCGGAGCTTAAATTTGCCGGCTACGACGGTATCGTTATCACCGGCAAGGCTGAACATCCGGTATATTTGCGAATCGAGGACAACAAGGTCAGTCTTGAAGACGCGAAACCCTGCCGGGGAAAAGGGATCTTTGAAACTGAACAATGGCTGGCCGGGGAGATGGGCCATGGGGTCAAAAGCCTTTGCATCGGTCCGGCCGGTGAAAATCTTGTGACCTATGCCTGTATCGGATCGGAGGCATATCGTCAGATGGGCCGCGGTGGGGCCGGAGCGTTGTTTGGCGCCAAAAACCTCAAAGCCATTGCCTGCAGGGGTACCGGCGGTGTCCAGGTGGAAAATCTGGGCATATTTTTGGGAAAAGTTACCCAGTATAAAGAATCCAATCTGTTAACCGCTGAAAATCTCTGGGCCAAAAATGACGGCACCCCCATGTTAATTGATGTGACCAATGAAATCGGCATCCATCCGACTCGCAACTATAGCGCCGGCGTAAACCCTAACCGGCAGGCCCTGGATGCCGAGGCAATCAATGCGATTAAAATCGGCGATCGCGCCTGTGCTTCCTGCCCCCTGGGCTGCGGAAATTTCACGTCGCTCAATGGCGTTCAGATCGAAGGGCCGGAATACGAAACTCTGTGCCTGGGCGGGTCGAATTGCGAGATCAACGACATGGAGCAGGTCATGCGCTTCAACCGGCTTTGCGACGATCTGGGACTGGACACCATGTCTGCCGGCGGTACCATCGGGTTGGCCATGGAGCTAAGTGAATCAGGCGTTAAGGATTTCGGGCTGAGGTTCGGCCAGGCTGAGGATTATCTAAAAGTTATTAATGAAATTGCGAACTTGTCTTCCCCCCGTGGACAGGATCTGGCCCTGGGGGCAGCGCGATTGGCGGGAAAGTACGGTGCGACTGAAAAAGCGGCCCATTCCAAAGGATTAGAGATGCCGGCCTATGATCCCAGGGGCAGCTACGGCATGGGCCTGGCATACGCCACCAGCGAGCGCGGCGCCTGCCATTTGAGAGCATTTACCATATTTGCCGATGATCCCTTTAAACTCAGGGCCATGGCAAGGGATGTGATCGCAGGACAGGACAGAAATGCGGCCAAGTGGTCGATGTGCTTCTGTGATTTCTGGGGGTCCTTAGATACCACGGTGATGGCCGACTTGCTGACGGCCGGTTTAGGCCGGCAGGTTTCGGCGCAGGATCTGGACAAGGTCGGGGAAAGGATATGGAACCTGGTCCGGCTGTTTAATCTCAAGGCCGGTTTTACTGCAGCTGACGACACCCTGTCTGAAAAAATTACCAGGCAGGCACTTAAACACGGGCCCCACGACGGCAAGGTTTTGAAAGAAGAAAACCTGGAAGAAATGAAAGCGCTTTACTACCATCTGCGCGGTTGGGATGAGCAAGGGCGACCCGGTTCAGAGAAGCTGCGAGAGCTTAATTTGCAGGGTACTTAAAATTATTCAAATAGGATAAACGGTATTTTAGTATAACAATTCGAAATTCGTGCTTCGGATTTAATTAAAGATGGGGGCCATTCATGGAGAAACATCTTTTGGCAGTACCCAATCGCTGTACCGGTTGCAATCGTTGCACGTACGTGTGTGCAGCCGTCAAAGAGGGAATGTTCATGCCCTCCAGGGCGCGTCTCAAAATCAACAACTTTCCTCTCGAAGGATACTCGGTGCCGAGTATTTGTTTTCAATGTCCCAAACCGGATTGTCTGGAAGCCTGTCCCGAAGAGGCGATTTATAGAAACGAGCGGGGTGTTGTTGCCGTCAATGTTCCCAGGTGCAATGGTTGCGGTGACTGTGTGGCTGCCTGCCCCTACGGCATGATCGAGCAATATGGCTCCGGAAAGGCCTATAAATGTGATCTGTGCGGCGGCAACCCGGCCTGTGTTGCCGAGTGCCATTTTGGCGCCCTGGTTTTTAAAGAAGCCGATAAGCTCTCGCGCAAGCAGCGCAATATCCAGATGAAACAGCGCATCCCCGGGGGCACCCCCGATGATAAGCGCTATCAACTGGCAGTCAACATCCTCAATGACGCGGTCCGTGTTCCGCGCACCCCCGGATATTTAGGTTGATCAATAATGGAATTGATGATTAAAGAGTGAAGGCTTGAGGGATAAATTAGTGTAACCGGATTCCAAAGAAGAATTTTGGAGATAGGCAAATGAGCTCCAAAAAAGACAAGGGTTTATCCGTTAAGGACATTGATAAACGGTTTGCGGATGTGCAGGCATTGGCGTCTGTTTCCCTGGACGTCCAGGAAGGTGAATTTTTTACCCTTCTGGGACCTTCCGGCTGCGGCAAAACCACACTGCTGCGTATCGTTGCCGGTTTGGAAATGCCGGACACCGGACGGGTAATTTTAGGGGGTCAGGATATCACATCCCTGCCGGCCACCAAACGCCAGGTGAACACGGTATTTCAAAGTTATGCCCTTTTTCCCCATCTTAACATCTTCGAAAATGTGGCCTTTGGTTTGCGTGCCCGCAGGTTTCCCCAGGATGAAGTAAAAAGCAGGGTCAACCGCCGGCTGGAAATGCTGGGTTTGCAGGACATGCCTGAACGCTTACCCCATCAATTATCCGGCGGCCAGCAACAACGGGTGGCGCTGGCACGGGCATTGGTCAATGAGCCCGAGGTATTGTTGCTGGATGAGCCCATGTCCGCCCTGGATGCCAGACTGCGGGCTCAGGTTCAAGTTGAACTGCGGCGGCTGCAGCGCAAATTGGGTCAAACATTTATTCTGGTAACCCACGACCAGGCTGAGGCCTTGGTGGTTTCTGACCGCCTGGCGGTTATGCGCCAGGGCCGCATCGTTCAGTTCGGCACCCCCAAGGAGGTTTACGAGCAGCCCAAGACCCCTTTTGTGGCTGAATTTTTGGGTGCCGCCAATTTAATTCAGGGCCGACGGTTAAACGAAGGTGTTGACACCGACATCGGTTTTTTTCACCTGAACAGTCCTCCAGCATGGGCTCGTGGTTCGGTGGCCATTCGGCCCGAACGGATACGAATTACGGCAGATCCGCCGGAAAAAAATGGCGTGAAGGTTCATGTCCGTGAAGCCATTTATCGAGGGACGAACCTCGATCTGTGGTGTGAACCGGGGCCTTTGCGAGTGCGCACCGCAGCCCAATATAATTATGAGCCCGGTGAGGAAGTCTGGCTGGAGCTTCCACCGGAAGGTTTGGTGATCCTGGATGAATAAGTTACTCGTCTGGTATGGTGAACTGACAACCCAGCAAAATCTCACCAAAAGGGGCCTTTTTTTTCTGGGGGCCGGAATGCTTTGGCTGATAGTGTTTCTGGTGTTGCCGGGATTGGTTCTGATTGCGGTCAGTTTTGCCACGCGGGGAGCTTATGGACAGCTCGAGTGGGTTTTTACAGTTGAAAATTATCAGCGTCTGTCCGGTTTCAGTTTGTTCGGCTGGACCGCAGACTATATTATGATCGTATTGCGTTCCGTGTGGGTCGCTTTTATAACGACGTTGATTTCCGTGGTTCTTTCCTATCCGCTGAGCTTTTTTATCAGCGCCCGGCCCGAGCGTAGCCGCTATTTTTGGCTCACCCTGGTGATCATCCCCTTCTGGACCAACATGGTCATTCGAACCTATGCCTGGTTTTTGATTCTGGCGCCGGAGCTTCCCCTGGCCAAACTCGCGACCTTTTTCGGCTTTATACCGGCCGGTTCCCCGCTTTATCCAAATTCCTTTGCGGTATACCTGGGCATGGTCTCCATGTATCTTCCGTTTGTGACCCTGCCCCTTTATGCAAGTGTCGAGCGCCTGGACTGGACCCTTGTCGAGGCTGCCCAGGACCTGTACGCCTCCAAAGTCAGGGTATTCATGCAGGCTATTTTACCCCAGACCTTACCGGGGCTTTCGGTGGGCATAGTTTTAACATTTGTGCCGGCCATGGGTATGTTTGTCGTTCCGGATCTGCTGGGTGGGTCCAAATATATGCTGGTGGGAAATCTCATTCAACAACAATTCGGTGCCAGTCGTGACTGGCCCTTTGGTGCCGCTATCAGCATGGGCCTGATGGTTTTAACCATGATCAGTCTTCAGTTTTATCGGCGCAGAAGCAAAGAGATTGAATTCGTATGAGAACGTCTAACCCCTTGATTACCGTCATGGCACTGGTTACCGTTGGATTTCTCTATCTTCCGCTGGCGGCCGTGGCCGTCTTCTCGGTAAACGCCACGCGCTACGGTCTGGTTTGGCGAGGCTTTACCCTGGACTGGTATATCAAGCTGTTCAGCAATGAATTTATCCTGGAGGCTGCCTGGAATACGCTGGTGTTGGCAGTGGTCTCAACAATTGTGGCCACTATTCTGGGAACGATCCTGGCCATCGGCATGGACCGTTTCCCCTGGGGCAGGAAAGCCAACACCTTTCTGGACCTTGTTTTACACATCCCGGTGGTGATTCCGGACATCATTCTGGCAGCCGCATTGGTGGTGGCCTTCGGGCTTTTGCGTTTTACTTCATCCGTATTTGAGCCGGGGCTGTTCAACATGATTATCGGTCACATCACATTTCAAATTTCTTTTGTTGCGTTGGTGGTGCGCAGCCGGCTGGCGAGTATTGGCCGGGATGTCGAAGAGGCGGCCCGGGATCTTTTTGCCAGCACACCTTATCTGTTGCTGCGGGTGACGCTTCCGCTGCTGCTGCCGGGGATTGTGGCCGGCGCCATGCTGGCCTTTACCCTTTCCCTGGACGATTTTGTTATCAGCTTTTTCACGGCCGGACCCGATTCCGTCACCTTGCCGCTGTTCATTTTTGCAGCCGTCCGGCGGGGAGTCACCCCCCAGATCCATGCCCTGTCCACCCTGGTGGTGTTGATTACCGTTATCATGATTTTCGGTATGGAGCGATTTACCCGCAAATGATAGTCAAATTAAGAGGAACGCATCATAACTAATTTTCAATTGAGCATTGTCGTTCAATTGAAGCAACGGAAAGGAGGAAATAATGAAAAAATTGATTTTCGTATTGGTGGCCTTGTCGATTGTTTTCGGCGGAACGGTTTTTGCGGCAGAAAAGGAGCTCAAGATTTTCATCTGGTCTGAATATATGGATGAAGAGAACATGCCCAAAGACTTTGAGACGGCCACGGGGATAAAAGTGCGCTTGGATCTTTACGAATCCAACGAAGATATGATGGCCAAACTGCAGGCCGGCGGGGTTTCCCAATATGACATCATCGTCCCATCGGATTATATCATGCCCAGTTTGATTAATCTGAAGCTGATTCAACCCCTGGATCATTCCAAGATTCCCAACCTGAAGAATCTGGGCACTAAATTTCAGGAGACGACCTTTGATCCCGGCAACAAATTTTCAGCCGGCTATCAATGGGGAACCGTGGGCCTGATGTATCGCAAGGATAGACTCAAAGCGGACGATGTCAAGAGTTGGGCCATTCTTTTCGATCCTAAAAAAGATCCGGGACCGTTTGCGCTGATCGACTCCGTACGAGAAATGATGGGTATCTCTTTGCTTTACCTTGGATACGATTTCAACAGCATAGATCCAAAAGAACTCAAGGCCGCAGCTGATTTGCTGGTTCAGACCAAGAAGCGCCAAAACTGTTTGGGGTTTAAAGGTGGTGTCGGAGGGAAAAACGATGTCGTTGCCGGTGCGGCTTCTGCAGCCATTGTGTATAACGGGGATGCCATCCAGGCCATTGCCGAGGATCCGGAAAAACTTGGTTTCGTGGTGCCCAAAGAAGGTAGTGAGGTTTGGTTGGATTCCATGTGTATTCCGGCCCAAGCCCCCAATCCGGATGCCGCACATAAATGGATCAACTGGTTGCTGGACCCCAAAGTCAATGCGTCGCTTTCCAACTTCAACCATTATGCCACGCCCAATGATGCGGCCAAACCTTTCCTGGATAAAGAAGATTTGGAAAATCCGGGGGTCTGGCCTCCGCCCGAGGTCATGAAATCCCTGTATTTCACCAAGGACCTGGGCAAGGACAACCGTATAATGGATGAGGCCTGGACTCGGGCAAAATCCCATTAAAGGGCTAGGCGCGGATTTATATCCTTGGGTCTAGACCGGCCAAAAGGAGATGCGCCTGAATAATGGCAAAAGGGAGGTCGGAATCGGTGACCTCCCTATTTTAACTTTCAAGCCCGTCCCATAAAGGGGAGAGAATGAAGAAAATTTTAATTATCGGCGTGGGGGCCCAGGGCAGTACCATTGCGAGACGAATGGATGAACACCCGGGGGTATCTGAAATTATTTGTGCGGATTATGATATTCAGGCTGCCGAAAAATTAAGCAGCGCACTGAAAAAAGCAACCGCCTTAAGCCTTGACGCCAAGGACCTGAATAATGTCATCAAGGCCGCCGGCGGCTGTGACTTGATCGTAAATGGATTGCCTTTGCAGTATGACCTGATCATCATGGAGGCTGCCCTGGCGGTAAATGCGTCATATCTGGATATGGCCGGACCGATGGAAGATATTGGTTTTGTTGAAAGCTACAAGCTGATTTTTTCAAAATGGCATGAAAAATTCAAAGAAAAGAAGCTTACGGCAATGGTCGGCTGTGGATCCTCGCCCGGTCTGGCAAATATCATCGCGCGCGAATCCGTGGATGAAATGGATTCCTGTGATCAGATTGGCATTTATATCTACGAGGGCGTATGGGCCAAACGTTACACTCCCTTCTGGTGGTCGCCGGAAGTGGCCCTTGGGGATATGGCCTATGATACGTTTCGATTTGAAAACGGTAAAATCATTAAAGACAAGCCCTTCAGCCGCCCGGTGATGATGAAATTCAGCGGAATCGATAAAGAGATTCGCATGGTCGATCATGAACATGATGAGCCGGTCACCATGGGACTGCTGGCCGATAGGGTTCTCAAAGGCGTTAAAAACGTCGAGTTTAAATATGGCGGCCCCCATGTAGCGCTTTCCGAATCTCTTTATCAGCTGGGGCTGCTCTCAAAGGAACCCGTAAACGTCAAGGGTACCGACATTGTCCCGATGGACCTGGTTCTCAAACTGTGTCCGCCGGCCCCGAAGTTTGCCGATGAAATCAAGACCATTCTCGATGAGGGGTTGGTCATGGAGGAAGGCGCATTTCTGGTGCGGGTCGATGGCTACAAAAACGCAAAGCCCGTGCGAATCGACTGTAATGTCAATGCACCGGGCCTGGTGGAAGCCTTTGAAAAAAGCGGCCTAAGCCATGAAGCCTATATGACGGGGCAGTGTGCTTCGGTTTTTGTGAAAATGATGGTGGATCAGGCCTTTACGGCAAAGGGGCTGTTTGTCCCCGAACAGCTTCATGCCGATGCGCGCCGTTATTGCTTCCAGGAACTTGTCCACTTGGGAATAACTATTGAGAAGAAGATCGAAGTTCGCGATGCCCGCTAAAATGGTGGGATCAGCTATCATCTTGCAGACAATCTGGATCTTGCTTGTCCAAAATCATTATACCAACTAAATAATGTCCTTTGCGAGTTTTATCGTCATATTTGGTGACATATTTTACTTCGGATTTGAATACATCGGCAGGCTCCATCTCCTCTTCGGAATGATATCGCATATTCATTTTCAAACCAACTCTAAGATGCTTTAATATCGCTGATCCATCCTTAACGAGAAAACAAGCACCATGAGGTGAAATGTCCTTTAGCTTGAATAGATATATCGGAAGGGAAGATAGTTTCATTTCAACGCTGTGATATTTTTTTGGTCTTTCCCTTTTTTCTTTTCTTTTATCTTTGGAGTAGAAAACAAAATTATCTTTAGTCATGGTCAATTGTTTCTATCTAATATTTAAAGGTTACATTAATAGTGCTGGATTAATTTTGATTCTTCCCTGAAGTATGCCTGCAATTTTTCCTTTAATTTTAATTCTGGTCCCGGGTTTGACATTATTTATGTATGTCATTTGTTGACGATTTTGTGGAAATAGCGTTAGAAGGGTGCCAGGATATTTTGAAGTAGGCTTTGTTAATATTTTATAATGATCTGGCAAACTTGCAACCACCAAAATCTCCAATTCCCATTCAACTATCTTGCCTTGAATTTCTTTTTCTTTAATCTCTGCCTGATTGCTTATATCGGTGTTTCGGTTGTTTAATATTATTGCTAATTCAGTTGCATTAATTTGATCAAGAGAAGCGCTTGATATCTTTTGAATATCTCTTTTTATATGATCTTTTGGATTTGGAATTGCAAATGTGCAAATTATAGCTAAAAATCCTAGGCCGATAATCAGCTTAAAAAAGATTCCAGATTTAATTTTCTGCCCGCGATGCGAGCCTCCATCAGTGGGTCCGACATGGTCATTGTCACTAGTTTCACATTTCCTTGAATATGTTCTTTCAAACATAATGCCTCCCGTATAAATGGTAGCTGAGCTAATAACAGCTTCCTTTGATGATATTTTGCAATGGAATCTGCTTTTCCAAAGAATGTTTCCATATTTATTATCGGACAATGAAAAAGTTTCTTAAATTTTTTTTAGCAAGATTTATGCTCTCGGAAGTTAGTATGATAAACAATTAAGGAAGATCATTCATTTCAGATTTATTTGGCAGATCACGATTTGATACATAACCATCAATCTTTATTATTCGTGAATATCAACAGAAAATGCTAAAGCCTTAACCAGAAAATCCGATAATATCTAAAAGCAATTAATCCACAGATAGCAAAAAAGCTCCAAATTCTTGCCGATCAAACGAAAAAATGTTTTTCAGTATCTGGCCATTTATTCAAATATTTTTACACTATCAAATCCAAACTGGAAAGAAACCAAAGAGCTGCTTGAATTTCGATTTTAGGCATGGGGTGATAACGATTGAAGAACGCGGAAAGAGTTGAAAAACTGGTCCTTGAGAGCGAGAATTTACCGACTTTGCCCGGAATTGCTATTAAGATAATAGAGGCTTATCAGAAAACCGAGCCGAATATTCAAGAAATTGGTGATCTTTTAACAACCGACCCACCGTTGACGATTAAAATTCTAAAAATTGTCAACTCCTCTTTTTTTAGTTTGCCGACTAAAATAACATCAGTTCATCACGCCATTAAACTGCTGGGTATTAAAGCAGTTAAAAATTTGGCACTCAGTTTCACTCTCATCAATACTTTTCAATCAAATCAAAATGGATTAATTGATTACAAGCGCTTTTGGAAAACTTCATTAGTTGGCGCCACCGCAACAAAACTATTAGCAGAAAAATTGGAACCAGATCATGCAGAAGATGCGTTTATTCTTGGTTTGCTCCAAGATATAGGGATACTCATTTTAGGTTTTTGCATGCCCAGACAGTATGCTCTGGTTTTAAACGAGGTTGGAAAAAATTCAATTATTTACCCCCAAGCAGAAACTCGGGTTCTAGGAATCAATCACCAGGAAATCGGTGAATATTTAACCAAGTCATGGGATTTGCCCAATACTTTTTATCTTCCAATAGGATACCACCATATTCCGGATAAATTGCCCTCCGCTCAATCCAGCGTTATAAAACTTACCAGAATCCTTTATTTATCATCCCTTTTTATTGGCTTGCTAAGCGACAATAGCCGTGCAATGAGTCTTTGGAAATTAAAAGAAACGGTATATGATTATGGGTTTTCAACTGAAATCAATGTTAGCGAGATATGGGATAAAATCTGGAAACAGATACTGGAGATATTTCCTTTATTTGACCTTGAAGTCGGCAAGGATGAATATATTCAAATTATTGAGAGCGCCAGAGCTGAGCTATCAAAGCTCTCAGTTGAAATGATCAATACTTCTATTCAACAAGTCAAAGAGATGGAGGCTCTTAAGCAGCAAGTCATTCGAGACAGTATGACCCAATTGTATAATCATCATCATTTTCGTCAGTTACTTCAAAACGAGTTAGCAAGGGCTGAACGCTATAAAAGACCATTGTCTCTGCTTTTTTGCGATATTGATCATTTTAAGGCAATTAATGACACTTTTGGCCATCTTGCAGGTGACCGCGTTATTAAAGCACTGGCAACGAAATTAAGGATGGAAACAAGGGAGTCGGACCACGCAGCTCGCTACGGCGGTGAGGAATTTGCGGTAATTTTACCCGAAACAACCATTGAAGATGCGAAGGTTATCGCTGAAAGGCTTAGATCAGAAATCGAGTCTATGGATATAACTTATGGTGGCAATTCAATTTTTATTTCATTGAGTTTTGGCATTGCGGATTTGACAGATAATAAACCGGCAGACATCGATGAATTAATCAGTCGTGCTGATAAAGCTCTTTATCAAGCGAAAGAACAAGGCAGAAATCGGTGTATTGTTTTTGATTGAGTTTTCAAAATGTTAGCACAGATGGATATGGAATAAAATTAGTGCCCATTTGGTAACTGGAGACCGATATGATAAAAATAGAACTAAAGTTTAAAAATAAAATCCTAAAAAAGATTGAAACAGAAAAACCTGAAATAACCATCGGTAGAAGCTCAAGCACGGACATCCAGATCGATAATCTTGCAGTCTCCAAACTCCATGCAAGAATTTTAAACCAAAGACACCAATATACAGTCGAGGATTTAAACAGCACCAACGGAACATTTCTTAATGGTGAAAAGATTGTCAAGGCAATCTTAAAACACAATGACCTTGTAACTATTGGAAAGCATACTTTGAAAATCTATTATGAAAAGGAATCAAAAAAGCCAATACAAGATTTTGGTGATAGAACTGTTAAAGTAAAAACTTGATTTGGATGTGCTTTGGAGTCGACCAACGAAAAAGCCGGATGGGTATAATTTCACCCATCCGGCTTTTATAAATCAAAAATACTTATCCTTTTACCTTTAACCTTACACCTTTTGCCTTTCTATTACCAACCTCTGATGAGATATTCATGTATGGAATCGGCGGCCTTGCGCCCGGCGCCCATGGCTAAAATGACGGTAGCCGCTCCGGTGACGATATCGCCGCCGGCCCAGACACCCTTTTTATAGGTCTTGCCGGTGGCCTCGTCGGCTTCGATGTAACCCCACTTGTTCAACCGCAAATCCGGTGTGGACTCCGTTAATAAGGGGTTGGCACCTGAGCCCACGGCAACCACGCACAGGTCGCATTCCAGTTGGAATTCCGAACCCTTGATGGGAACCGGCCGGCGGCGACCCGAATCGTCGGGTTCGCCCAGCTCCATTTTCAGGCATTCCATTCCGGTCAACCTTCCCTTTTCATTACCGATGTATTTGGTTGGATTGGTCAGCAGAAAAAACTCGATACCTTCCTGTTCGGCATGGTGAATTTCAGCGGTCCTCGCCGGCATCTCCTGCCGGGATCGGCGGTAGACGATGCGGACTTTCTCTGCTCCCAGGCGCATGGCTGTCCGGGCGGAGTCCATGGCCACATTGCCGGCTCCCAGAACAACCACATTTTTGGCCCGCGGGATCGGCGTGTCCACCTTGGGATACAGATAGGCTTTCATCAGATTGGCCCGGGTCAGGTATTCGTTGGCGGAAAGGATTCCGATCAGGTTTTCCCCCGGAATATTCATAAAGCGCGGCAACCCGGCACCAACGCCTAAATAAATGGCATCATAGCCCTCCTCGAAGAGCTCATCCAGGCTCACGGTTCGGCCCACCACTGCATTGCACTCCATCTTGACCCCCAATCGTTCCAGGAAGTTCACCTCCTGGGCAACGATGGCTTTGGGAAGCCTGAACTCGGGAATCCCGTAAACCAGCACCCCTCCGGATTTATGGAAGGCTTCCATGACGGTGACATCATGGCCCTTGGCGATCAAATCGCCGGCGACGGTCAAGCCGGATGGGCCGGAACCCACCACGGCAACCCTTTTACCCGTTGGCGCGGCCTTGGGCGGCAGTTCACCGGTGCCGTTTTCTCTTTCCCAATCGGCCACAAACCGTTCCAGATTGCCGATGGCCACCGGGTCGTCCTTTTTGCCGACGATGCACCGCCCTTCACATTGAATCTCCTGGGGGCATACCCGGCCGCAAACTGCCGGAAGGCTGTTTTTTTGCCAGATGTGCCGGATGGACTTGGTAAACTCCCCGTCTTTAACCAGAGCGATAAACCCCGGGATGTCGATTCCCACCGGACAGCCTTCAACACAGCTCGGCTTTTTACACTGCAGGCATCTGGCGGCCTCCTGCATGGCCATTTCCGGGGTGTACCCCGTTGGAACCTCCAGAAAGTTCCTGGCCCTCACAGCAGGTTCCTGTTCGGGCATCGGCTGCCTGGAAATTTTTTCTTTTTTCACCTTTGTCTTAGTTTCTTCGGCCATAACTTCCTCCCCCAATAAATCTGAATAAGCTGATCGATCAAAAATATTTTGCCTTTAACAACCGTCTCAAAATTTGAGATAGTCTTTAATATTGCTGCATGGTGCAGAACTCATTGTAGCATTTCTTCTCATCTTCGCAGTAAGCCTGCAATCGCAGCATCAATTCATCATAGTCTACCTGGTGTCCGTCGAATTCAGGCCCGTCCACGCAGGCAAATTTTGTCTGCCCACCGACGGTAACTCGACAGCCGCCGCACATGCCGGTTCCGTCCACCATGATGGGGTTCAGGCTGACCATGGTCGGCACATTAAATTCCTTGGTAATCAAGGACACAAATTTCATCATCGGCACCGGTCCGATGGCAACCACCTGATCTATCTTTTCGGCTGCGAGGATCTCTTTTAGGACCTCGGTTACAAATCCGTGGTGCCCGTATGAGCCGTCGTCGGTGCACACGCGCAGATCATTGGATGCCGCCTTCATCTGATCTTCCATGATGAGCAAATCCTTGCTGCGGGCCCCGATAATACTAATGACATGGTTGCCGGCTTCCTTCATGGCCCGGGTAATCGGATGCAGGACGGCGATGCCGGTACCGCCGCCGACACAGACGACATTGCCGACTTTTTCGATATGCGTCTGTTTGCCCAGGGGACCGATAACATCCTGGTAGCCATCACCCACCTGCAGGGTTTTGAACAGGGCGGTGGATTTGCCGACAACCATATAAATAATCGTAATGGTGCCCTTTTCAACATTGGTCTCGGCCATGGTCAGCGGAATGCGTTCCCCATCCTCATCGGCTTTGAGGATAACAAACTGGCCGGGCTTGGCCTTGAGTGCAATCTTGGGTGCTTCAATCTCATTGAGGATCACGTTGCCTTCGGACATTTCTTCGCGTTTGACTATTTTAAACATTTCAAACCTCCAACAGGTTAATTGATACCTTTGCATTCATCGAAATGAGAATATTCTCAAAATTAAATTATTAAATCAAGGCAAAAATATTGAAATTCTCACCCGGGGGTGATAAAGGCGGGCGGGCAACTTGATGCTTGGTTCTTGATGCTGGAAATTGATGGTTTAATTTATGGGCGCAGGGCGCACGAGGCCCGGCCGATGATTACATCTCTTTTTTAACCGCGCGCCGTGTGCCGTGAGCCCTGCGCCGCCTATCCTGTGCCCGGCATCATTTCATCGGCACCAACCTAAAATTTAATACTAAAAAGTTGAATCGCCATGAACATCTTCGACAGCCATTGCCACCTTGATGACAAAACATATAACCGCGATCTTGCAAACGTAATCCAACGTGCACGCAGCGCCGGTGTCACCCGCATGGTAACCATCGGTATTGATAAACGGACTTCGGCCCTGGCAGTTTCCCTGGCCCAATCGTATAGCGGAATCTATGCTTCGGTGGGCGTCCATCCCCATGATGTTAAAAATTGCAACGAATCCATCCTCCAGGAATTGGTTAACCTGGCACAGAATAAAGAAGTCAGGGCCTGGGGCGAGATCGGGCTCGATTTCAACCGGATGTACTCTCCAAGGCAAGATCAGGAAAAATGGTTCGGCCGACAACTTGAAATTGCAGGCCAACTGAATCTTCCAATGATTTTCCATGAGCGCGACAGCAACGGGCGATTTCTCGAAATGCTGAAAAGCAATACCTTAAAAAATATTGACGGTGTTGTCCACTGCTTCAGCGGTACCCGAAAAGAGCTCACCCACTACCTCGACCTGGGACTTCACATCGGCATTACGGGGATCATCACCATGAAAAGCCGCGGAACCCAATTGCGTGAGATGGCTGCGCTAATTCCTGCTGATCGCCTCCTGGTAGAAACGGATGCTCCCTATCTGATACCCACGCCTGAGCGCAACCGCCATCAACGCAACGAGCCGGCCTTTGTCAAATCAGTGCTCCTGAAACTGGCCGAAGCGCGTGGGGATGATCCCGAGGAACTGGCACAGGTTGTTTGGGAAAATACTTGCCGGTTGTACAATATAGAGACTTAATCCTGATACCTGGTCGTTTGTCGCAGGTCACTGGCAAATTGTTAAAGGTGTCAGGTTTCGGGTTACTAGTATCTGGAGGTTGGTTACAGAGCACTGGAAACTGGCAGCTTAATTCTCGATGCTCGATACTGGATGTTGGTCTCTGGTTGCTGGCCGCTGGCGGCTGGCAGATAGCACCTGACTTCCAACCACTTGCCTGCTTTTTAGGGCTCCCTATTGTTTGAAATTTGGGATTGCAGACCTGAACATGTGAAAAATGAATTTTTAAATGAGAGATTTTTTCGCTGTGCAAGGCCGCACAAGGGTTTTTGCCTGAGGCGTACTACCAGTACGTCGAAGGTAAAAACCCGCGGAGAACGCCGCACAGCGGAAAAAGATCCATTTAAAAATCATTTTTGCATGAGGTGCGCGACGGCCTGCTCTAACCCGTCGATGCTCAACTCAAACATGGGGAAAATCTGGCGAATGGCGTGGATGGTGCGGGTGTAATCCCACATGGAGGCGGGAATGGGGTTTAACCAGACTGATTTGGGAAAGGTATCCGCTAAGAATTTGAGACAATTAAGACTTGGCATGCCGCTGCGTTCTTCAAGGTGTATCGACCCGTCGCTTGCCATGAGTTCGTAAGGCGCCATGCTGGCATCTCCCACCAATACCAGGCGGGTTTCAGGATCAAAGCGGGTGAATTCATCGATCCGCTGGGGCTTTTTGTACCGTGCGGGGTCCTGCCAAAGGTTGCTGTAAACGGTATTGTGAAAAAAATAGGTCTTCACGTCTTTAAATTGAGCCCCGGCATAGTCAAAAAGGGTCTGGACGATATGCACGTATGGATCCATCGACCATCCGCCATTGTCGATGGCCAGGATTACTTTCAGTCGATCTTTTAACCGCCGGTCAAAAACGATCTCGATCTCACCGCCGTTTTTCATCGTCTGGTAAATGGTCTCGTCGATATTTATCTCATCTTTAGGACCCACCGGGATTAAATTCCGTAGCCGTTTTAAAGCCTCTCCGACCATTGCCTGGGTAAGCGGCCCGCTTTGCGAATAATCTTTATAGCGTCTGTCCATGGCCACTTTAACAGCTGATTTGTTTCGGGATACACCCCCCACGCGCATGCCCCCGGGGTGGTAACCCGAATGGCCCACCGGGGAATAACCGCCGGTGCCGATCCACTTGGCGCCGCCATTGTGCTGCTCTGTCTGCTCTTTGAGGCGTTCTTTGAAATAGTCGATCAACTCCTCCGGGCTAAGCTTGTTGAGCGCCGACTCGTCCACGCCCAGCAGTTTAGAAAGCTCCCCGGAATTTTGCAGCCAGGCCTCCAGCATGGTCCGGGCCATTTCATCGAGCTCCATCCCCTCATAATCAGGCAGTTCAACCCCTTTAAAATGATACGCAAAAACCTGGTCAAACAGGTCAAACCAGCGCTCACTTTTAACAAGAATAGCACGGGACGATGTGTAAAAATCATCCAGAGACGTCACCAGACCCAGGGAAAGGGCTTTTTGAAGAGTCAAAAACGCCGTCGGGCTGACCGGGACTCCGACTTCTTTTAATTTGTAGAAAAAATTGACAAACATGGTTAAAGCTTCGCTTTTAAGCTGATAGCTCATAGCCTGTAGCTCATAGCAAAAAGGATTCTATCATTCTTTACTTTGAGCTTTAAGCTATGAGCTATGAGCTAATTTAATCTTCTCCCATTAACGGCCGCCTGGGCCCTGGCATAATCCGGGCTTTTCTTAAATAAAACCCCGAGATAGGGTAGATCTCCTTTGGCCAGCTGTTTGGGTTTAAAATCCGGATCGGCCGTCAGGGCCCTGATCCAGTTAATTAATTCACGGGTTGCGGGTTTTTTCTCAATGGCATCCAGTTGGCGCATGCGGTAAAATGCCGAAATAGATTTGTCCATGAGCTCGTTATCAAGTTCAGGGAAGTGCACACCGATGATTCTGCGCATCATATCCGGATCGGGAAAGGCAATATGATGAAAATTGCAGCGCCCCAGAAAAGGATCGGAAAGGTCCTTTTTGGCGTTGGAGGTAATAATGATTACCGGACGAGTTTCGGCTGAAACGGTTTTATCGATTTCGATAATATCAAATTCCATCTGATCCAGCACATCAAGCATGTCGTCCTGAAAATCGGTGTCGGCTTTGTCGATTTCATCGATTAAAAGCACGGTTCTGACATCTGAAGTAAAGGCCTGGCCGATCTTGCCCATTTTAATATAGTCTTCGATATTGCTGACATCCCGGCTGGAATCTCCAAAACGGCTGTCATTGAGGCGGGTCAGGGTGTCATATTGGTACAATGCGTCGATCAGTTTCATGCTCGATTTCACATTTAGCACGATTAACGGCATCTTCAGGCTTTCAGCAATTGCATGGGCCAGCATGGTCTTACCGGTGCCGGGCTCCCCTTTCAGCAGCAACGGCATCTCAAGCGCCATCGATATGTTGACAATCTTTGCCAGTTCCTCATCCAATACGTAACGGGTGGCCCCGCCAAATTTTCCTCCACTGTTGTTGTCTACCATTGATCTCCCCATTTTCATTTAGTTAGTTTGTAAATGTTAAGATGTTATCATGCATGCTGAATTGTAACTGATATTCAATTATAATAACGATTACCTTATAACAAATAACGCCTAATTGAGCGATTTTTGCTCAATTAGGCATATCGTTTTCTTATTTCCTCAGAAATCTCCCTGGTAACTCTAAGCACTTTTTGGGCAAGATCAATGCTCAGCGTCCCGGTGCCGCAGGCTGGTGTAATCAAGGACTGATTTATCAGCCGGTGCGGGTCGATTCCAAGGGTTTCGATATGCTTGACTTTGGCTTCAAACTGGCGCACCAGCGATGCGGTGGTTTCCTTTTCAAGGTCCTCGGCGTTTAGGGTCGGCACAATCCCCCAGGCCAAAAATTTACCGGATTCGACAAAGGCCTTAATCTGATCGGGATAAAGGATAAACCGATCGAAATAGGCATAGGCATCGAAGCTGACAATATCGGCCGAAGAGTCGAGTACCAGGGACCAATCGGTATTGGCACATACATGCACACCGGTGAGTCCGCCTGCCTGATGAACCGGCTCAAATACCTCTTCAAAACACAGCCCTACCTCTTCGCGGGAAATGCTTGTAAACCCCGATGATCCAAAACCGGCCAGGCCGGGCTCATCAAAAAAAATGATCACCGGTTTTTGAAATTGAGACAGCCGCTCCGCCTGCCATCGGGCCTTCATTGCCAGCAGCTTTAGGGCTGAATCTCTAATTTGAGGGTCATAAAATATGGCCCGCTTATCCTGGTCGACGATCCCGGTACAAAAGGTAAAAGGACCCGTTATTTGTCCTTTAACCGCTACCGGGGGAACGGCCGGCGTTTCCATTCGCTTCAAAAACCTGAAAAAGCCCCGGGCGCTATCCTCTTTTAATGCAAATCGGGAGTCATCGAGCTTGATGCTGCCCGCAGCCACCGCCAGGTAATCTTCATAAAATTGAAGCAGATCAGTATCGTAGGCCTCCCCCCTTGAATTGACCAGAAGGGTGTCCTGCTCATGGCAAATCCCAGGCAGCCCCGGTGTAAACTGCACCATCATCCCCTCTTGCCTGTTTGCCGGAAGTTGGGCCCACAGGGGAATTTCGGGCATATATTCCAGGATCAGTTCCGTGGCTTCATCGTGGTCTGCCAGCGGCAGACTGCCAATTAAAGTTGCAAGGCCGTTGGCCTGAAACCCCGCTGTCACCTTTGCGGCTCCTTTATACCGAAAGACTTAAAACATTTTTTCAAAATGATTAAATTATCATGGTCCAATCTGTTTGGCAAGATCAGGCCCGAGAAAATCGCAACTTGAAATGATTGACACTGAAATTGCCTGATGTTATATTCAGTTCGTCCATTGATCTTGCAAATTCCGTTAGCGCCAATCGAGATACACAGGAAGGCAGCGGATTTGAAAAGCATCTCCGCCTCTTGCACACAGGCGGACGGGAAATTGGAAAGAGCGTAACCGTATTTGCAAAGGTCTTGTAAACTCTCATTGGTTTTCGGAGCGCCCCGTGACGAATATCATATCATTTGAGGATAGAAAGGGCCTTGCAGAGGAAAAACAGGCAAACCTGACAAAAATGCGTAAGGTTCGGGCTGTTCGAAAAGTCTTTCAGTGCACACACTGCGCCCTTAAGTGTGAAAAATGCGGAGCGCAGATTAGCGGTGATTCAAGCGGTGCTGACACATATCAACGCAAACTGAGTGTCCCCTATAATTTTTGTGATGAGTGTTCAGATGAGTATCTAGACTATATCGAACGGCTTAAAGGAGCAGGGGATCCTGATTGCTATTGGCATAATGAGGCCTGGATTGGTGCCTGGAAGAGATGGATAGATTATCAAAGCAGTGTAGATCAGTATTTAAAATCAAAAGAGTTCAAGCGGCTTTTAAATGAACTCAAACAAACCGGGCCTGATGAATAGGAGGTAACATGTTTGGAATTGGAATGCCGGAACTTATCATAATTTTAGTGATTATCCTCATCATATTTGGTGCCGGAAAGCTGCCGGAAATCGGCGCCGGGATGGGGAAAGCAATTAGAAATTTTAAAGGTGCGTCAGACGAAGAGAAAAAGAAAGAACCTGAAAAAATTGAAGAGGAAAAAGAAAACAAATCCTGACGAACAACCTGTGATTTTGACGGACTAATATTACACAATCCCTGATTTACTTTTTGCTTTGGTTATCCGTTGATCTCGCCGAGACAGCCCTTGACGGCTGCTTTTTTTTCCTGACTTTCATTACCCGCCTGCCCAGCCAGATCATCGGTTTGGTCATAAATCCTTCCATTTCCTCCTGTACGTCTTTGAGCAGGTCAGGTATCGGAAGGTGCTGGGGACATTTTTCCAGACATTGTCCGCATTCCACGCACATGGACGCCATTGTCGGCTTTTCCGTTATGATAGGGAACTGCCGTATCAAAATAATTTACCCCTTGATCCATCGCATACATAATCTGCTTTTCGGCCAGTTTTTCATTTATGGATTGCCTCCTCACCGGGAGCCGCATACATCCATATCCCAGAACAGATAGCTTATCCCCGTTTTTCGGAACTTCTCGATATAGCATCTTAAATCTCCTTCATATTTCCAAAAAAAAGCCCCCAATCTTCACCCGGATTGGGGGCTTTGAATCAAATTATACATGGTTAGAATTCATCGCGCGTTACCGTCTTTGCGAGCTTTTCGAATCTTGACATAACGCGCTTGGTTCAAATCAGAACGGGATATCATCATCTTCGGGGCCCGGACCCGGCGCTCCCTGGAAATCTCCGGCCATTCCACCCGAAGAAGGTCTGGCGGCCTCGCCCGCGTCTCTGCTTCCCAACATAAGCATCTGGTTGGCAACAATCTCGGTGGTATATCGTTTATTTCCGTCTTTATCTTCCCAATCCCTAGTCTGAATTCGGCCTTCAATGTATACTTGCTTGCCCTTTGAAAGATACTCACCGCAGATTTCCGCCAATTTTCCGAAAGCCACAATTCGATGCCATTCCGTCCGGGTTTCCTTGGTACCCTCCTTATTGTTCCATGTCTCAGAGGTCGCGATATTAAAATTGGCAACTCCAAGTCCGCTTGGAGTATACCGTACCTCGGGGTCTTTTCCCAGGTTACCGATCAGAATTGCTTTATTCAATCCATTTGCCATTTTCACCTCCTATGATCTAGCCGATCCTGTTTAGGCTTTTTGATACAGCAATACCGCACCGATGTCAATGCTCGATATTCGTTACTCGATACTGGATGCTGGTTGGTGGTTTCTGGAAATTAGTGGTATAGAGTGTTTAGGGCAAAGCGCATAGCGCATGGTGCCTAGCGTACAAATCGATCATTCGGAAATCTCAGAGAACTCGAACGCCATGCCCTGGGCGCTGTGCGCCATGCGCTTTGTATCGAGAATCCAACATCGAGCAACGAGATTCATACCATGTCCATTGAAAGCCCGCTTTCCAAACGTATCAAACGGCATGTCATCGGCAGGCGGCGATCTTATTTTGTTGCTGCTTCCCCCGGTTTCGAGGCCCTATGTTACAGAGAGCTGTCGGATCTTGGTCTTTCCATGGAAAATGTATCGGTTGTAGAGGGCGGTGTTGAATTTAAGGGACAGCTGCTGGATTGCTATCAGGCCAATCTGCATCTGCGCACCGCCAGCCGTATTCTTTTGCGCATCGATAGATTTAAAGCCTCCGATTTCAGACAGCTTGAAAAAAAAGTGGCCGGGATTCCCTGGGAACTTTATCTTCCGCCCAAAATGTCGCCCGATATTCATGTCACCACAAAGCACTGCCGACTTTATCATACCGATGCCATTGGCCAGCGCTTTTTAGACGGCATCGCAAAGCATGGGTCGAATGCTGATTACAGCCGAGAAGAAATCAATTTGCCTCTATCGAACCCAACTGTTTTCGTCCGGGGCCTGGACGATCGCTTTTCGATCTCGATCGACAGCAGCGGGAGCCATCTTCACAAGCGCGGTTTGAAACGCCATCACGGAAAGGCGCCGCTGCGTGAAACCATGGCGGCAGCTGCCTTATTGCTGGTCGGTTATAATGGAACAGAGCCTCTGATAGATCCGATGTGCGGCACAGGGACCTTTTCTTTAGAAGCCGCATTGATGGCTAAAAAAATACCCCCGGGGTGGTTCAGAGAATTTGCTTTTATGCACTGGCCTTCCTTTAGCCAAAAGCGATGGGACTACCTGAAACGTCGGAGCGCCGAACAGTTTGCCTGCCCCCCGGGGCCGCTGATATTTGCCTCAGACCAGGATTCATCTGCCTGCAGTCGGCTTGATAGGTGCATTAAACAGAACCATCTATCAGAAATCATAACCGTTTCCCGCAAAAACTTTTTTGATTTTCTTCCGGGAGAGTTGACCGATCAAACGGGGGTGGTCGTTATCAATCCGCCCTACGGTATCCGTTTGGCAAGCCTTGAAAAAAGTGGCGCACTTTTTCTGGCCATCTGTGACAAATTAAAGCAGGCGTATACGGGCTGGAAACTGGTTCTGGTCGCACCCGACAGAAAACTTATCAAAAAGATGCCCTTTAAACTTGATATCCTGCCTTTTTTTCATGGCGGACTGAAACCGGCCCTGATGTTCGGGAAAGTGACCTGAAGCGAATTTACTTCAAGATTGACAGCGGATTTTTTCTTGCCTATGATCGTGATGGTTTTCTTCCGATTGCTCCAGCTCGGCATTCAATTGTGAAAGGGATATAAATAATGAATTCTGTCTGGCCATTTATTCTGCTGGCCTTAGCTGCCGGGTTCTGTCTCCCCACCCAGGCCGGCATCAACGCCCAACTGAACCAGTGGAGCCAATCAGCAATTCTGGCGGCAACCATCTCGTTTGCCGTGGGAACCATCGGCCTTTTCGTCTACGCCCTGTGTTTGAGAATCCCCTGGCCGGCGGTTGACACCATGTCCCGGCATCCGTGGTGGGTTTGGACCGGCGGGCTGCTGGGCGCTTTTCTGGTTGCTTCCACGGTCGTACTCGCCCCGCGGCTGGGGGCGGCATCCATGGTCGCGCTGATTGTTGCCGGTCAGATGACGGCTTCAGTGGTGCTGGATCATTTCGGATGGCTGGGATATCAACTGCATCCCCTCAGCGGAGTGCGAATACTGGGTGTCTGCCTGCTGGTCGGTGGCGTTGTGTTGATACGGTGGTTTTAAAAACTGCCAGGCGACCGATGGTATCCCCCGGCCCAGTACCGACGTTGATCCGCTGCTGGCCATCTCCAGAAATTTCCAGATACAAATCAACTCAGATAGGAATTAAAAGGACCGGGTTCGGTTTCCGTATTTGTTGAAAGATATTTTTTCAACCGGCAGAAACTCTTGGGGATGAGGCGCCTTTTGTTCCGCAGGATACCCCACGGCAATTATGGCTTCCACCTCCAGGGCATCGGGCAACCCCAGCAATTCCGCCACGCGCTCCCGGGCCTGGCGCCCATCGGCATGTTGGCGTTTACGAATCTGGATCCAGCAGCTGCCCAGGCCCAAAGAAGCCGCCGCCAGATGAATAAAAGCGCCGGCAATCGCGGCATCCTCAACCCAGACATCACATTTGCCGGGATCGGCGCACACCACGATGCCCAGGGCGGCATCTTTTAAAAAGCCGGCCCCTTTGGGTTTCGCACTGGAGAGCTGCTTCAGTAATTCTTTATCAGTTACCACCACAAATTCCCAGGGCTTGATATTATTCGAAGACGGGGGACGCAGGGTTGCTTCCAGGAGCTGGTCGATTTTTTCAGCTTCGATGGGCTTATTTGCATATTGACGAATGCTGCGACGATTGCGGACAAGTGAAAGAAACATGATGCCACCTTTCATTGCTGCTGATGTTATGTCAGGCTCCAGCAGCAATAGATGTTTGACTAATATTCAAAGAATAAAAGGCAAAATTCCAGAATCCAGCCACCCCGGGCCGGCTTTTGTACGGCGCTGATTTTGCAAGATATATCTTATAATGTCAATAAAAAGTTATCCTTTTCTTTTTCCACGTAAACAGCCAAGCGATTGCCCGGTTTTTTAGAAAAAAATTTAATAAGCTGATTTTATTTAATATTTTTTAAAGGCAAGCCGGTTAAATAATGCTTGACTGTTTATATCTTATAAGATATAAATTTCTCCAAAAAATGACAGGTTATTGACTCCGCAATGACCTAAAAATATTAAGAGGGGGCAAGAATTGAAGATAATTGTCTGTATCAAACAGGTTCCTGATACAACCAACATACGAATAGACCCTGAGACCAATACCCTGATTCGGGAGGGAGTGGAATCCATAATCAATCCGTTTGATGAATATGCCCTCGAAGAGGGTATCCGGCTTCAGGAGGAATATGGCGGCGAAACCAACGCCCTTTCCATGGGGCCGCCTCAGGTTGAAAACGCCCTGAGAGACACCTTAAGCATGGGCATCCAAAATGCCTATCTGTTATGCGACCGGGCTTTTGCCGGTGCGGATACTTTGGCCACCGGTTACACCCTGGCTGCCGGTATCAGGAAACTGGGCGGCGCGGACATTATCCTGATGGGTCGCCAGGCCATCGACGGCGATACCGGGCAGGTAGGCCCCGGCGTGGCGGAAAATCTGGGTATTTCCCATATCACCGATATTAGAAAGATTGAGCGGGTCGATGCTGACGGCACCCTGATCGTGCAGCGGGCGGTTGAAGACGGTTATGTGCGCCTTAAGACCCGGTTGCCGGTGGTTCTGACGGTGGTCAAAGAAATCAATGAACCCCGCCTGCCATCATTGAAAACCAAAATGCAGGCCCGCAAAAAAGAAATCAAAATCTGGAATAAGGATGACCTGGAAGTCGATACGGATCGGCTGGGTCTGAATGGTTCACCGACTTGGGTAACTAAAATCTTCACCCCCCCCAAATCCCAGAGGGGTAAGCTGTTTGCGGGAGAAAAAAGTGAGGCGGTGGCCGCGCTCATCAAGGAATTGAGGCAAGCCGGGATCGAACCTGATAAAAACAGGAGAATGCTAGAAAATGCAGGGAATTAAAGTAATTGCTGATAATTGTACCGCCTGTGGCGCTTGCGAAGAGTCCTGCGCTTATGATGCCATTCATGTGGTTGACGGAACGGCCCAAATCGACGAAAAATGCACCCTTTGCGGCGCCTGCGTAGACGCCTGCGATTTCGAGGCCATCGAGATCCACCGCAAGGCTTTCAAGGGCGAAGACATTGCCGCCTTCAGCGGCATCTGCCTGTATGCGGAACATCGCAACGACCGGCTTGCTTCCGTCGTGTTGGAGATTATTGGTGCGGCGCGGGCCCTGCAAAAAGACCTGAAGGAACCAATCAGCGCCATATTGCTGGGAAACGGCGTCAAGCACCTGGCCGAGGAACTCATCTCCTATGGGGTTGATGAGGTATGGCTGGTCGATGACCCGGCCATCGGCGATTTTTGCGAGGACATCCAGGCCGATCTGACCACAGAAATTATCAGAGAAAAAAAACCGGCGATATTTCTGGGGGGTGGCACGGTAATCGGCCGCTCCCTTCTTCCTCGGGTGGCGGCCAGGGTTAAAACCGGATTGACCGCGGACTGCACCGAGCTGACGATCGACGGCGGCAACCGGCTTCTCAATCAAACCCGTCCGGCCTTTGGCGGCAATATCATGGCCACCATCCTCTGTGAAAACAGCCGACCCCAGATGGCCACCGTCCGACATAAAGTCATGCCGGAAGCCGAAAAAATAGAAGGCGGACACCCGGGCAAAATTTTGGAATTCAATCATATCGCCATTCCTGAGCCTAAAATCGAATTTCTTGAGTTTGTAGAGGACCACACCCAAACGGTGAATCTTGTGGAAGCGGATTATATCGTGTCCGGAGGCAGAGGATTGGAGGATCCTAAAAATTTCGCGTTGATCGAAGAACTGGCCGAGGCAGTTGGCGGAGCCGTCGGCGCATCCAGGGCCGCGGTGGATGCCGGCTGGATTTCCTATTCGCACCAGGTTGGGCAAACGGGCAAAACAGTTAAGCCGGTAATCTATCTAGCCTGCGGGATCTCGGGTGCGATCCAGCATCTGGCCGGAATCAAATCATCTGACATCATTATTGCAATTAACAACGACCCCGATGCCCCTATTTTCGATGTGGCCCATTTTGGGATAGTCGGAGACCTCTTTGAGATGGTGCCGGAGATCACCAGACAAATCAAGGAGCCTCTGTAGAAAGCGTTGGGATGCGGGCAAATTATATTTGAAGCCATCTCAAAAAGAGCCGGGACCTATCCTGGGGAAAAATTTATTTCCCCTTGAAATCAAAGTCCTTTCGTCATATGGGGTATTTTTGCATCTTGATGACCCCCTTTTCCCCGGCAGAAGAAAATACCGAAAAAAACAACTGAATAAGGAAATAATAGGAGGAATAGACCATGAAAAAGAAAAAAGTAGGCATCATCGGCGGTGGGATTGTGGGAACAGCGGTTGGCTACAACCTGAGCCTTTACGATCCTATCGACGTCACCGTCTTTGAAAAAAATCAAATCGGATCGGGAACAACCGCCAAATCGGCGGGGACGGTCTGTCTGTTTGACGATTCATTGAGCAATAAATATTGGGATGTGCGCTTATACGGTTTTGAAACCTTCATGAAAATGGAGAAGGAAGAAAAGGGGTCTGCCGGTTTCGATAATTGCGGAACGCTGGTCGTTGCCACAGATGAGGAGGTCGAAAACGTCATAAAAACCGGTATCGCCCTGGCCACGGCCGCAGGGTATCGGGGAGATTATCTGACGGATCCGGACGAAATTCGCAAAATCATACCGGATTTGAGTTTAGATGGTGTTCTCGGCGCAGGCTGGACCGCAGATGACGGGTATTTTGATGCCACCATGATTTCCAATACCTTTGTTAAGAAAATGCGGGCCAACGGCGCCACGGTCCTGACAGGTACCAAAGTTGAAAAGGTCAATACAAGCGGTGGCCGGGTGACCGGCCTTGAAACCAGCAAAGGCAGCTTCGATTTCGACGTGATCGTCGATGCTTCGGGCCCCTGGACCCGTTTCACCGGCAAACTGGCCGGTTTGGACTTGCCTATCTGGCACACCAAGGCGGAGGCCTTCTTCCTGGCGCCCCCTAAAAAGAAGCTTGATTACCGGTTCCCCGTTTTAAAGTACCCCCGGTTTTATGCCCGTCCGGAAGGCGATAACATTTTCATCTGCAAAGCGCATCTCACCATGGACCTGAGTGACGAGTTGCATGCCGGTCGGTGGGATCCGGATCAACTGCCGGAAAAAGGCGGCACGGACGACTACTTCCTGGAATTTTTATTCGAGCAAATGGAAGAGCATATACCCGGGTTTATCGATTGCGGCGTATCGTTTTCCTGGCTTGGCTATCGTGCTGAGCCGCCTGACTTCATGCCGATTTTAGGCGACTCTCAGCTCGATGGATACCAGCTGGCGATTGGCTGCGGCGGCAACGGTGTCATCGAAGGGCCAACCATTGGCCGGGATCTGGCCAAGTATATCGCCACCGGTGAAAAAACGCTCCTGATCGAACATCTCAGCCTGGATCGTTTTGAAGGCAAAACCCTACCATAATAAGAAGTCTAGGGGAAATTCGCGCGCCGGGGTCATCGACTGAAACACGGATATGGATCATGGCCCCGGCGCCAACGTTTTGATCATACGATAAAAGCCATCCCAAAATTTGAGATGGCTTTTTGTGTCCTCCGGCAACTGGATCCTATCCCTGGGTTTTGGGAGCTTTGGTACGCAGAATCTTTCCCACCGTTTTCAAATGAGCCCTCAGTTCAACAAGGGCAAGATCCACATCCCGAGCTTCAATGGCATCCAGAATTTTCAAATGCTCCTTGAGGGCGGCTTCGATTCGCCCGCCGATCTGGGCTGCCGCAATTAATTCGACCAGGACCAGGTTTTGAAGATAAGCGTACAGTTTGCCAAGTCTTTTGTTGTTACTGGCGGCGACGATGGTCCTGTGAAACTCGGCATCGTATTGAACAAATTCTTTATAATTTTTAGCCAATTCAGGTCCCTGAAACACCTCGCGAAACCGTTGCACCGGAAACCCGGCCAAATTATCGCCGGCGGTTTGAAAGGCGAAGGTTTCCAGCAATAACCGCAGTTCCAGGATATCGGTGGCATCTTTGGCATCCAGCAAAATAACCGCATGACTGGTCCGGGGGGTGATCTGAATGAGATCCTCCTGGGCCAGCTTATTCAATGCCTCCCGAATCGGCGTTATGCTCAGGTTTAACTTCTCTGAAAATTCATCCAGCAGGATCCGTTCGCCCTGGGAAACTTCTCCGGATAAGATCATTTCTTTGATTTCATCGTAAGCAATTTCACTGAGGTTGGGACGACGTTTTTTGGGGTTGTTCACGGTTTGCTTTCCCTTTGGTTTTGGGGTTAAAAATTCAGGAGAACTCCTAAATAGAAGTCGTGGCGAAGATCAGCAGAAATCAACAAGGGCTCAAATTGCCTGGGAAACTGCCTGCAATTATTTAACATTTTGCAAAAAATATCTTATAAAACACATATTGTCAAGAATGAGTTTCGGAAATATCGATTCGGTAGAAATCCTCGGCAGAGCGGAATTCAAGCCGCTGCCCGGGGTCTAGGGCCATTTGCGACACCGTTTGGGCAGACTTTTTCTGTTGACAAAATATATTTTATAAAATATAAACCCTCACGAACTATCTAGGTACAATGGACCCTGGAACGAATGGTCGGTGCAACCATAATTGCTTCTAACATGCTGAAATGACATAAAATGAAACAAAATTTAAAAATTGTTGTCGCCCTGGGGGGAAACGCCATTTCCCGTCAGGATGAAAAGGGTGATATCCCGGATCAGATAAAAAACTGCCATCGTACCGCCGAGCACCTTGTCGACCTTGTTGCCGCCGGACACAAAGTGGTTGTCACCCATGGCAATGGACCCCAGGTGGGCAACATCCTGCGCCGGGTGGAAGCCGCCCGCAGCAGCGTGTATCCGCTGTCCCTTGACATCTGTGGCGCTCACAGCCAGGGGGGAATCGGCTATCTTTTGCAGCGAGAAATTAACAATGTCTTCAAGACCAGAGGTATGGATAAAATCGGCTATACCATCATCACCCAGTGCCTGGTGGATGCCCAGGATCCGGCCTTCAAAAACCCCACCAAGCCGGTTGGTCCCTTTTTCACCCGGGAGCAGATAGAGCCGATGATAAAAAGCGGCTGGAACGCCATCGAAGACGCCGGCCGCGGTTGGCGCCGGGTGGTTCCCTCGCCGATGCCCAAGTCCATCGTCGAAGAAGGCGTCATCAAGCAGGCCATTGAATTCGGCGATGTTGCTATCTGCTGCGGAGGCGGCGGAATCCCAGTGGTTGAAACCAAAGGGGGTCTTGAAGGCCTGGAGGGCGTCATCGACAAGGATCATGCCACCAGCCTTCTGGCCAGAAATATCGAGGCCGATTTGATGATCATCACCACCGGGATCGAAAAAGTCGCGATCAACTTCAACAAACCCGATCAAAAAGAGCTGGATCACATAACCGTTGCCGAAGCCGAAATATTTCTGGCCCAGGGCCACTTTCCGGCCGGTAGCATGGGCCCTAAGATTCAGGCCTCTATCAATTTTACCAAAGCCACCGGCAACGACGTCATCATTACCCTGCCGGAGATGACCCTGGCGGCACTGGAAGGCAGAGCCGGCACGCGCATTGTCAAAAACAAATAAAACTTGCCTAAGCGAATAAAAACATAATAAAGATTAGGACTAAAAATGAGGAGGAATCATCCATGTTAACCAAAGCATTACGGGGAAGAGATTTTATTACACTCAGGGATTTTAACAAACATGAAATCGAAACGATTATCGACACCGGGTTGGCCTTGAAACAGGATTATACCCTTGGCCGCCCCCACAGGATTCTGGACGGCAAGACCCTGTTTATGATGTTTTTCAACCCATCCACCCGCACCCGCAACAGTTTTGAAGCCGGTATTTTTCAACTGGGCGGGCATGGTCACTTTTTGCAGCCCAGTGCGACCCGTATCCCTTCTTTGGAAGGCGAAGATGTGGCCTATAAAACCGAGCGCATATCTGACATGGTGCGCTCTATCCAGGGTATGGGTGACTGTATTGCGGTTCGGATTCTGGGCGATGTGGTCGGTTGGGAATACGACAAGGGCCTGCGGGTGATCCAGGAGTTTGCCAAGTGGGCCCAAATCCCGGTCATCAACATGGAGGACAACATCTATCACCCCTGCCAGGGTATCGCTGATCTTATGGCCATGCGCGAAATCTACGGCCCGGATATGAAAGGACGCAAAGTCACCGTGGCCTGGACCTACTCGGACAGCACCAAAAAGCCCATCGCACCGCACCACGACATGATGTATGTATCAAGTCTCGTGGGTGCGGATATCGTTTATGCCCGACCGCCGGAAATGCGAATCGATCCCGACATCGAAGCGGCCATCAAGGCCAATGCGGAAATAAATGGGGGCAGCTACAGCGTAACGGACAACCTGGAAGATGCCTGCGCGGACGCCGATGTAGTTTACGCCAAAAATCATGTCTGCCTGGACCTTCTGCCACCGGTCCAGCAAACGCCTCAAAACGACGAAATGGCCAAGCTGTTCGGAAAATACAGAAACTGGATTGCCGATGAAAAGCGGATGAAGCTGGCTAAAGATACAGCCGTTTACATGCACTGTCTGCCATGTGAAAGAGAGCAGGAAGTTGCCAGTGGCGTCCTGGACGGCAAGTGGGGCCACGCTGTGTGGACCGAAGCCGAAAACCGCCTGCACGGTCAGAAGGCCATCATGTCGCTGATCATGCAATAGCAAATCGGCCCCATCGTAAGGGGGGGCTGATCGCAGAACTCCGGCAGGAAAACTGATGTAACCCGGCAGGGCGAAACTAACTTTTCAACCTGTTTTACAGGTAAAAAAAGGGGGCATCGATTGAAAATGGATTTAATCATTAAAAACGGCACGGTCGTGACTGCCAGTGAGATTATGGCGGCTGATATCGGCGTTAAAGATGGCAAGATAGCCGCCATTGCCGCCAGAATTGATGGTGGAACCAGGACCATCGATGCAACGGGCCATTACGTTTTCCCGGCAGGGGTTGAAATTCATACCCATCTCGATGGCATCCTGCATGGAATGCGGACGGTCGATGATTGGTACGTCTCCAGCGTGGGTGCGGCTTTTGGCGGCACTGCCACGATTGTCGATTTCCCCATGCCGGGAAAAGACCAATCGCTGCAGGGAATCGTCGATGAATTTACGAAAAGGGCTGCCGGCAAAAGCATCGCCGATTTTGCCTTCACGCCCATCATCAATAGATTCACCGAAGAAATCTACCAGGAAATCCCGGTGTTGATCGAAAACGGGATCCCTTCATTTAAACTGTTCATGTATTATGACTGGACGGTTCCCGACTACGACTTGGCCCGCATAATGGACACGGTCACGACCCATGGCGGTATCGTCAGTGTGCATTGCGAAAATGCGGGCACAATCGATTATCTGGCCGACAAAGCCATGGCAGCCGGCAATACCGGCCCGCAGTGGCATGCGCCCACCCGACCGCTCAGTACGGAAATCGAAGCCTCGTCCAGGGTTATATCCGTCGCTGAAGAATTAAACGCGTCGGTGCTGATTGTCCATATTTCGGCCGGTCCGGTGGTGGGGTTGATAGCAGCGGCCCGGGCCCGGGGAGTCAATGTTTATGGAGAAGCCATGCCCCATTATTTGTGCCTCGACGAAAGCGTTTATGATAAACCCGGGTATGAAGGCATGAAAGGCGTCTGTACCCCTCCGCTGCGGCCCAAGGAAAACCAGAAAGCGCTATGGGCCGGCCTGCGGTCGGGAGCGCTGTCGACCATCGGCTGCGACCATTGTGCCTTCCCTTACGAAGACAAGATCAGGCTGTTTGAGACCCGCGGCAAAAGAATCGACATGATCCCCCATGGAGCACCGGGCATTGAGACGAGGATTCCGCTATTGTTCTCGGAAGGGGTTAGCAAGGGTAGGATATCGGTCACAAAATTTGCAGAAGTGTCGGCCACGAACCCGGCCAAACTTGTGGGACTTTATCCGCAAAAGGGAACTCTGGCAATCGGCAGTGATGCGGATATCATGATTTTAGATCCTGAAAAAGAGGTAACCCTCACCCAGCAGAGCCTGCACAGCAATACGGATTTCACACCCTATGAAGGCTGGAAAGTAAAGGGGTATCCCATAACCACCATCAGCCGCGGTAAGATTCTGGTACAAGATTGCGAGCTTGTGGCTGAGGCCGGTCATGGCAAATTTCTGAAGCGCAAAAGATTTGAGGTGTTCTAGGTATTGACTCGTAATTGGAATTGGTATTGTCACCGGCCACTCGAGGCGAATGCTCGCCGGGCAAAAGTGGTAAATTAACCTTAATCGTTAAAAGGAGGTACAACATGTTTAACCATCGAATGGGTAGAGTTTTTTGTCTTAGCCTTTTAATTGCTGCAATGGTCATGGTTGGAATCATGCCCCTATCCGTGGCGACAGCAGCCGACCCCATTAAGGTCGGGCAAGTTTCCGCTTTATCGGGGCAATCGGCCAAATCCGGCGAAGCCATCATGCGCGGTTTGACCCTCGCCATTGAGGAAATTAATGCCAACGGCGGTGTTCTGGGCGGTCGCAAGTTCACCTTAATCAGCCGGGACGATGAATCCAACCCCCCGAAAGGGCAGATGGCCGCCCGCGAATTGATCTTCAAGGAAAAGGTAGTCGCCTTCTTCGGTGGCCTTGACTCCCCGGTTTCCCTGGCCATCGTGCCGGTGGCCAACAAGGAGAAGGTTCCCTTTATGGGTGTCTGGGCCGCTGCCACGCCGATCACCCGCAACGGGGCCGACCCGAACTACGTTTTCAGGGTATCGGCGATGGACGCCATCGTGGACCAGGCCCTCATTCAATATGCCATGAAAACACACGGGACCAAGATGCCCGGGCTGATGCTGATCAACAACCCCTGGGGGGAATCAAATGAAAAAGGTCTGCGGGCAGCCATTACCGACGCCAAGATCCAGCTGGCAGGGATTGAAAAGCTGGAGTCCCGCGATGTTGATGTTGTTCCGCAGCTGATGCGGCTCAAACAAGCCGGTGCCGACGCCATTATTCTGGTCGCCAATGTCCAGCCAAGTTCAACCGTTGTAAAATCCCTGGCACGCATGAACTGGGATGTGCCGGTCGTCTCCCACTGGGGAGTCTCCGGCGGCCGTTTCCCGGAGTTGGCGGGACCGGGGTCCCAAAAGGTCGATTTTGTTCAGACCTATAGCTTCTTCGGGGACCAGAATGAAGTCGGCAAAAAATTCATTGCCGCCGCCATTAAAAAATATGAGGATGTCAAGGGCCCGGAGGATATATTCCCGCCCGTGGGATATGCCAATGCTTATGACGCCATGCACCTTCTGGCGCTTGCCATTGAGCAGGCGGGCAGCACGGACGGCGATAGTATCAGGCTCGCCCTGGAAAACCTCAAGCCGCATCAGGGCCTTATTAAAAACTACCAGCCAGCTTTCACGCCGGAAAATCATGATGCCTTAGGCTACCAGGACTACGTGATGGTTCATTATGTCGGCAATGAAATCAAACCTGTTGGTAAATAATCAAATAAGCTCCGGGTCGTAGACGGATCGAATACGGCTGGGAAGTCCGCCTTTCGCGTTTTCAAATAAGGACGGATTTCCCGGCTCTTTTTCGAAATTGGGCGCCAGATTTCGTCCCTGGCGCCCAATGCCGCAGCCCGGAAAAGTTGAGGAGCTGTCTCAAAAAAGGATTTTGGGCCAAAATACTTTTTTGAGACAGATTCTCTTGCAGCGTTGCAAACAGCACCGCTAAAAAAAGGATTACAAGTATGCTAGTACTATCGGCCATCATTACGGGCCTTGGGCTTGGCAGCATGTACGGTCTTCTGGCACTTGGCTTCTATGTCACCTACTCTGTTTCCAACACCGTAAACTTTGCCCAGGGCAGTTCCATGATGCTTGGGGCCGTGATGTGTTATTCCTTTTCGGTGACCTGGGGGTGGAGCATTCCGGCCAGCATTTTAATGGCGCTCGCTACCTGCGGCGTGTGGGGGGCGGTCGTCGAGAGATTTGCCGTGCGCCCGTTCGCCAAAAAGGGCTCGCTTGCCTGGCTGATGTCAACGGTTGCAGCAGGGATTGTTTTAGATAACGTGGTGTTGTTTACTTACGGCAAAGAACCTCGCATGTTGCCCTCGATGATGCCGGATGTTTCTTTTATCGTCGGTGATCTTATTATCGTGCCCCTGCAAATTGTCATACCGTTAGTCGGTCTTTTGGTGGGCGTCGGGCTGCACCTTTATTCACGGTATACCAAACAGGGAAGAGCCATGCGGGCCGTGGTCCAGAACCCGGATTCCGCACGCCTGGTCGGCATCAACGTCAGCACGATCATCGTCGTTTCTTTTGTGATATCCACCATATTTGCCGGCATCGCCGGCATTTTGATCGCCCCCTTATTCAACGTCTCTTCCGACATGGGGACCCTTTTCGGGATCAAGGCCTTTGCGGTCGCCATCCTTGGCGGCATCACCAGCGCCTGGGGCGTCATCGTTGCCGGCATCCTTTACGGTTTGATCGAGGCCCTCATCACGGCCCTGCTGGGTTCACCTTACACCCATATTCTCACGTTCACGATGGTCATTGTCGTCCTGGCCATTATGCCCAATGGGCTTTTTGGTCGTGCAGAGGTGAAAAAAGTATGAAGTACCTCAAATATCTGGCCTACGCCGCACTCATTATAGTTCCCGCCGCTTACTGCTTTATCGGTAACGGCTATGAGCTTCAAATTCTATCAACCGTCGGGCTGATCACCATGGTCGGTGTCGGTCTCAACATCCTGATGGGAATGGTGGGGCAGGTTTCCCTCGGCCATGCCGGTTTCTATGCCATCGGCGCCTATACCTGCGCCATCCTCACAACCAACCACGGAATCAGCTTTTGGCTGGCTTTTCCAGCCGCCGGAATCCTGGCCGGATTGGTCGGGACCATATTAGCCCTGCCGGCTTTACGGGTGAGAGGCCCCTACCTGGCCATGATCACCATCGCCTTCGGCTTTATTGTCCAACATGGTTCCATCGAATGGCGCGGGCTCACCGGCGGCGCCAACGGCCTGATGGGAATTCCGAAACCTTCCGCTTTCGGGTATGAATTTGACGAACGTGGTGTGGCGCTTCTGATTATAGCGGTCACGGCCATATCGGTTTTGTTATTCGCACGGCTCGCCAAAAGCCGATGGGGGCTTGCATTGCGGGCGGTCAAGGATTCGGAAGTAGCCGCAGAGTCTCTCGGGTTAAGTGTGGTAGCAATTCACACCATGGCATTTACCTTATCAGCAGTCTTTACGGGTCTTGCAGGCGCTCTATTTGCCCCCCTAACCAGTTTTGTCAGCCCGGGCTCGTTCCCCTTTTTTCTGTCGATCGAATTTTTGCTGGTTGTAATTGTCGGTGGTTCAGGCCTCGTTTTAGGGCCCCTTTTAGGAGCGATGGTGGTCGTCCTAATGCCCGAGTTCTTATCTGCAATGGCGGAATACCGGCTGCTATTTTTTGGCAGCCTTCTGCTTATCGTGATGTGGGTGACCCCTTCGGGTATTGCCGGCGCAATCTTAAACCGCTTTCGCCGCCCCGACCTCAAAACAGCTAAACCCGGGGGGGCCACTGTCCTGGGCTATATTTCCCAGGGGGCCAAAAGTCAGAGCCTCACCATTGAAGATCTTTGCATCTCCTTTGGAGGCGTGTGCGCCCTGGATAGCGTCGGCCTGACGGCCCTTCCGGGTAAAGTAACGAGTATCATCGGCCCCAACGGAGCCGGGAAAACCACCGTTCTTAATCTCATGTGCGGCTTTTACAAGGCTGATGACGGATTGGTCAACCTGGGTGAAAAAAATTGTGCGCAATTGCCGCCTTACGCCATCGCACGGGCCGGAATTGCGCGAACCTATCAGACAACCCAGCTGTTCGACAGCATGTCGGTCCTCGACAACCTGCTCATCGCCTTGCGTCGCGGCCGGTTGGGTTCTGTTCTAAGTTCTCTTTTCAGAGTGGAAAAAGATGACGGCCTGAGGCGAACTGCTGAGAATCTGCTAGCCTTCGTCGGATATGGCGGTCCGATGCATAGTGCCGCGGGTGATCTGCCCCATGTGGACAAACGGCTGGTTGAAATTGCCCGTGCCCTTGCCATGCAGCCCCAGGTAATTTTGCTCGATGAGCCGGCCGCCGGTCTGGGACACCAGGAGACGGTCAGGGTCAGTGCCCTCATAAAACGGATCGCAGATACAGGGGTTACGGTGGTGCTGGTCGAACACCACATGAACCTGGTCATGAATATTTCAGACAACATCATGGTTCTGGACGCCGGCGCATGTATTTCGACCGGAGAACCGGCCGTTGTCAGAAATGATCCTGCGGTCCTGCGGGCTTATCTGGGTGAAAGCGGAATTCAGGGCCGTTCGCGCACGGTGTCCCTGATCGACACGGAAAAAGAGGTGCTTTCAGTCACCAAACTCGGTGCGGCCTACGGCGGGGTGCCTGTTTTGAAGGATATCGACCTTAATGTCAAAAAGGGGGAGTTCGTGGCGGTTTTAGGGGCCAACGGCGCCGGCAAGACGACCCTGATGCGAGCCATTAGCGGACTGCACCGCCCCGTGAAGGGGGCGGTGTTGCTTCTGGGCAAAGACATTACCTCTTTTGGGGCCCATCGCATTGCCGCTGAAAAGCTATTTTTGGTGCCCGAGGGTCGTCAGGTTTTTCCCGAATTGACCGTATTGGAAAACATTCGGCTGGGGGCCTATAGCCGCAAGGATTTCGATGCCCCCAAAGAAGTTGAGGAAATGTTGGAGCGCTTTCCGGCATTGCGCACTAGACAAAACAGCCGGGCGGGTCTGCTTTCCGGAGGCGAGCAGCAGATGCTGGCGGTCGCCCGCGGGCTGATTGCCAGACCCAGGATTTTGCTTTTAGATGAACCCTCCCTCGGCCTTGCGCCCGTAATCGTCAATAAACTTTTTGCGGTGCTGGCGGACCTGCGCGACGAGGGGATTACCATTTTACTGGTTGACCAAATGGCGGGACTGGCGCTGTCGGTCGCCGACCGCGGCTACGTTCTCCAGTCAGGCAAGGTCGTGCATGATGGCCCTGCGGCGACCATGCAAAATGATCCCGAAATTGAAAGGGCCTACCTTGGCACTTTGGAATAAAGGAAAATGATATGACCAAGCGGCAAAATCCTAAAAGAAACCGGGCCTTCGCCATCGAACAGATCGTCCCGGAGGCTGAAGGCTACCTCATCGTTGATCCAAAAAAATGCACAGGCTGTGGAAGCTGCATGCTTGCCTGTTCACTGGCCCACGAAGGCAAAGTCAACCCGGCCTTTTCCCGGATACAGATAATAAGCGACCCCCTGGGGTATTTCCCGACGGATATTCAGATGGCGGTGTGCAAACAGTGCTTATATCCCCAATGTCTCATCGTCTGCCCTACCGAAGCACTTCATATCGACAAAGAACACATGAATGTCAGAGGAATAGACCGGGAAAAATGTATCGGCTGCCAGAAGTGCATGCATGCCTGCCCGTTCGTTCCTTCAAGAATATTCTTTGATGTGAATCAAAAAAAGGCGTTTAAATGCGACCTGTGCAAGGCGGCACCTTACAGAAAAAAAAAGAGCGGCCAGGCCTGCGTTGAAATCTGCCCGGTAAATGCGATTAAGTTCAGTGCCAAAACGCCTTTTCCCCTTGGCGAGAACGGCTATACAAAAAATTTGAGGGGCGACGGCTGGAAACAATTCGGGCTGCCGACGGATTAGGGGGAAGGATCATGTATGGATTCACGGGTAAAATACTCCGCGTTAATTTGACAAATCAGAGCACTTCCACTTTGAATACAGCAGATTATGAAGAGTGGGTGGGTGGACACGGTATCGCCACCGCTGTTTTTTTTGATCTGATGCAGGATAAACTGGTGAGCGCCTTTGACCCTGGGAATACCCTGGTCTTGATGTCCGGATTGTTCGCGGGAACCCTGGTACCCGGTGCATCGAGGGTCGAAATGGTCGGCATTCAATCCCAGAGCTACCCCATTGAATGGTTTGGCAGGAGCAGCATCGGCGGCCACTTTCCGGCCATGCTTAAGTTCGCCGGATTTGACGGCATTGTCATTGAAGGCGCGGCTGAAAATCCGACCTGGATCGACATCATTGACGGCAACGTGGAATTTAAGGATGCCGCCGGCATGTGGGGGCTGGACACCGAGGAAACCCAACGGGTGATTTTCAGCCAGGTCTGCGGTGAAATTAACACCCGCAAACAACCCAACGTAAAAGCCGATAATATGACGCGCTGGCCGTGTGCGCTGGTGATTGGACCGGCGGGAGAAAATCTGAGCAGAATCGCCTCGGTCCAGCACAGTGCCGGACCTGCCTTTGGCCAGGGGGGGTTTGGCGGTGTCTGGGGTTCCAAGAAGCTAAAGGCTATCAGCGTATTTGGCACCGGAAGTGTGGCGGTTGCCGATCCGGGAAAACTGCTGCAGGAAACCATGCGGTTTCGCAAAAAATACGGCGCGGATTTCGACAATCCGACCGTTAGCGATTGGCAGGAATATATCACCTCGCATTTCGGGGGGCACCCGGGCCGGGGCGGGGCAATTTTCGATAACCAGCGAAGGGCCCATGGGTGTTATGGCTGCCATATGAATTGCCGGCCCAAAACTTCCATCGGAATCGGCACCGGGGCCATCTGCAAAAAAGGCCGGTTCTATCAGAAATTTGAACTTGCCAAGCGCGGGCGCGTTACCGAGATTTCGGGCAAAGCAACAAAATTATGTGACAGGTTAGGAATCAACGCCTATGTCATCGATGTCGATATCAACTACCTGAATACCCTCAGGCAAAAGGGGGTCCTGGGGCCCGGCAAAGAGATCGATACGGACCTTGACTTCGACCAACTGGGTGAGGCTGAGTTCATCGGGGATTATTTGCACAAAATAGCTCATCGCAAAGGCATTGGAGCCATCCTGGCGGAGGGAGTTGCCAGGGCAGCCGCGAAATGGGGACGGCTCGAAGAGGATCTGGCAAGCGGAACCCTGCCCCTTTTGCCCTGGGGCTATCCAATTCATTATGACCCCAGGACCGAGGTCTACTGGGGCTATGCTTCTCTGGTTTCATCCCGGGATATCAATTGCCACGACTTTAACGCCATTTCATACTGGATCCCCAATCTGGATGTCGCCGCCGGCAAAACGCCGGTGGTATCCGCGGCCCAGGCATCTGAAATAATAGCTGAAAAATGCCGGCCCTATAATGACCCGCTCATGATCGATTTCGGGGATGACAATATGTATTCGATCCACATGGCCCGTACCACCGCCTGGCTGCTGCATTACTCCTTATTCTGGAAGCAATCCTGCGGCCTGTGCGACAACGCCTTTGCCGATTTCATCAATCCTTACGCTCCCGACAATAAAGGTCTTACGCCTGATGGAGAAATAGCCTTTTTCAGAGCGGTCACCGGCAAAAAAATGAGTTTTGAAAATTCGATGGAAATCGGCAGAAAAATTTTCACCCTCAACCGGGCCATCTGGGCCCTGCAGGGCAGGCATCGAGACATGGAAAAATTTGCTGATTACATCTACGATATTCCTTCCGAGGGAATCGTGATGGTGCCCGGCAGATCTCCCAGCTACTTTATGCCGGTCAGAGAAAACGGTCAGTGGGATTACAAAAATGTCGTCCCCCGCAATCTGAATCGCGATCGGGTTGAGGAATGGAAATCCATTTTCTATGAATTGGAAGGCTGGGATGTGAATACCGGCAATCCCTTGAAAAACACCCTTGAAGCCATGGGCCTTCAAAGCGTTATTAACGTACTTCAAAAAAACGATAAACTGTAAATCACCAATTAAAAAGGAGATGAAGTATGGACCGTAAAGCAGCGATAGAGTTGATCGAAAAGTTTCTGGCAGCCAGCATGAGCGGTGACAAAGAAGGGTCGAGGGCCCTGGTGTCGCCGGACCTGGTGTTTACTTTTACCGGCAAGCGCCGTTTCGAGAGGGCCGAGCAGACCGGAGAATTCAACGCCAAGCGCTATGCCAATGTCAAAAAAGACATCACCACATACGATGTCTGCCCTGAGGAGGGGGGACGCCTGGTTGTCTACTGCCTGGGCACGCTGTTTGGCAGCTGGCCGGACGGAACCCCCTTCAAAGGCAACCGCTTCATTGACCGCTTCGAGATCCGCGACGGACGCATTGAAAAGATCGATGTGTGGAACGACAGCGCCGAGTGGCTTCTGACCCGCGCCGGCCTCGCCGAAGACCAGGACTAAAAGGAGAAACAGCATGAAAGAAGTCAGTGAGTTAAATTTTCCGGACGATCGGCGCTATAGCGATGATCACGAGTGGGCCAAACAGGTCGACGGTGTTGTCAGGGTCGGTATCTCCGACTACGCCCAGAACCAGCTTGGCGATATTGTTTTTGTCGAGCTGCCCGATGTCGGTGATACCTTCGAAAAGGGCCAGGAGTTCGGAACCGTTGAATCTGTGAAGGCGGTCTCCGAGCTTTACATGCCGGTCGGCGGGGAAATCACAGCGGTTAACCAGGCCCTTGAGGATGCACCGGAGCAGGTAAACAATGACCCCTACTCCGGAGGCTGGATGGTGGATGTAAGGTTGCAAGACCCTGCTGAGTATGGAGAGCTCAAAGACCAAAAAGCCTATCTTGATATGTTGAAAGGATAATACCATGCGATATTTACCCCAGACCCCTGAAGATATTGACAAGATGCTTCAGGTTGTGGGTGTCGACAACCTCGAGGGCCTATTTTCAGGTATCCCCGAAGATTGCCGGCGCAAGGAAGATCTGAACCTGCCGGAGCCGCTGACCGAATGGGAATTAAATCGCCGGATGGATGCGATGGCCGGTGCCATGGCGGTTGCGCCGGAATACAGGGTTTTTATGGGCGCGGGGTCCTATAGCCATTACATCCCTGAGGCTGTCAGACAGCTTTTGAACCGTTCCGAGGTCTATACGGCCTATACACCCTACCAGCCCGAAATCAGCCAGGGCACGCTCCAGGCCATCTATGAGTATCAGACCCTGGTAACACGCCTTCTGGGCATGGAAGTGGCCAACGCCTCCATGTACGACGGTGCCTCGAGCCTGGCTGAAGCACTGCTGATGGCCATCCGCATAACCCGCCGAAAAAAGGTGGCCGTATCCACTGCCATTCATCCTTTGTACCGTCGGGTCGTTCAAACCTATTTTGCTCCCACCGGATACGAAATCAAGGAGATTCCCTTTCTCCCGGACGGCAGGACCGATCTTTCCGGTCTCAAAGACCTGGAGGAGTTGGCCGCCGTGGCCGTGCAGTCCCCCAATTTTTTTGGCTGCATCGAGGATTTGAAAGCGGTGGGGGACAGGGTCCACGCCGACGATAAAGCCCTTTTCATCGCGGCTTTTACCGAACCGCTGGCCTATGGGGTTTTGAAAAGACCGGGCGATTGCGGCGCAGACATTGCGTGCGGAGAAGGGCAAAGCTTCGGTATCCCCCAGTCCTTTGGCGGACCCGGCCTGGGCATGTTCACCGCCCAAAAAAAATACGTACGCAACATGCCCGGTCGCCTTATCGGCAAGACCGTGGACCGTGACGGACGCCCGGGTTTCGTGCTCACCCTGGCCACTCGCGAGCAGCATATCCGTCGGGAGCGAGCGACCTCAAACATCTGCTCAAATCAGGGTTTGTGCGCCACCGCCGCCGTAATGTATATGGCCTCCCTGGGCGGCACCGGAATACGGGAACTGGCAAAATTGAATCACGATAAGGCCGCTTATCTTAAGTCGGCTTTTCAAAATGCCGGCCTGACCATTGCTTTTGAATCCCCTGTATTTAATGAATTTACCGTAAAACTTCCCGCAGGGTTTAAAGATACCCACGCGCGGCTTCTTAAAAAAAAGATCGTAGCCGGACTGCCCCTCGCCCCTTACTACCCCGAGCTTGCAGAACACTATCTTTTTTGCGCCACAGAAACGGCCACCCGGGAAGACATGGATGCTTTGATTGAGGAGGTCACGAAATGAAAGAACTGACAGGCACCACCGGCCATATCTTTAACGAGCCCCTTCTCTGGGAAAAAGGCTCAACCGGCAGGATCGGCTTTTCGCTCCCGCGACGGGATGTGGACCCGGTTCCAGTGGCAAAAGAGCTTGCCGGAAACGGCCCGGATTTCCCGGATTTAAGTGAGCTGGATGTCGTCCGCCATTTTACACGCTTGTCTCAATGGAACTTTGGTGTCGACAGCGGCATGTATCCTCTGGGGTCCTGCACCATGAAGTATAACCCTAAAACCAATGAGCGCCAGGCCGCCCTGCCCGGTTTTGCCGGGGCCCATCCCCTGCTTCCGGCAACCCTGTCCCAGGGGGCACTTAAACTGTTGTTTGACCTTGAACAGTATCTGGGGGAAATCACCGGGTTTCCCGCAGTCAGCCTTCAGCCGGCTGCCGGGTCCCAGGGTGAACTGACGGGTATGCTGATCTTTCATGCCTACCACCAGAGCAAGGGCCGACCCCGCTCAAAAATCTTGATCCCTGATACCGCCCATGGAACCAATCCCGCCAGCGGGGCCCTGTGCGGCTTTAAAGCCATTCCGGTAAAGTCCAATGAACAGGGCGTATTGTCGCCCGAAGCGGTCGCCGAGCTCATGGACGATGACACCACCGGCATCATGGTCACCAATCCCAATACCCTGGGTTTATTTGAAGACAACATTAAAAATATTGCAAAAATCGTTCACGACAGGGGCGGTCTTGTTTACGGCGATGGGGCCAACATGAATGCCGCCATGGGCATAGTGAACATGGCGAACACGGGGGTGGATGTCCTCCACCTGAATCTTCACAAGACCTTCTCAACCCCCCACGGCGGCGGCGGTCCGGGTAGCGGACCGGTTTGCGTAACCCGGGAGCTGGCAAAATTTCTTCCCGTTCCCCGGGTGGTCAAAAACAAGGACGGATATGCGCTCAGCGAAGATTACCCTGAATCCGTCGGAAAAGTTCACGCCTTCTACGGCAATTTCAGTGTCCTGATCAAGGCTTACAGCTACATCCTGAGCATGGGGCCGGACCTTAAGAAGGCCAGTCAATATGCTGTCCTCAACGCCAATTATATCAGGGAAAATCTCAAAGGGGTATTTCACCTGCCCTACGACCGACCCTGCATGCACGAATGTGTGTTTACGGACGAACACCAGCAAAAATTTAAAGTCGCCACCCTGGACATCGCCAAGCGGCTTATGGATTATGGGTTTCATCCCCCCACCGTTTATTTCCCCTTAGTGGTAAGCGGTGCCATCATGATCGAGCCAACGGAATCCGAATCCAGGGAAACCATAGATCAGTTTATCGACGCTATGATAAGCATTGCCAGGGAGGCCCAGGAGCAGCCCGAGCTTCTTCACGCTGCACCCCACAATCCGAAGGTGCAAAGACTGGATGAAACCCTGGCGGCACGCACGCCCTGCCTGACGGATTAGGATAAGAATCGCATGGCGGCGGCCGGGTGGAATTGTCTGCCGGGCCGGCAACCTGCGCTCAGTTTATACACGCTGTGGAGGATTTAAATATGGACAACGATTTAAAGCGAACCGTTTTTTACGATCGCCATTTGGCGCTGAATGCGACCATGGTTGATTTTGGCGGCTGGAATATGCCGGTTCAATACCGGAGCGGAATTTTGCAGGAGCATCTGGCAACACGCAACCATGCGGGTCTTTTCGACGTTTCGCATATGGGCCGCTTTATCATTTCCGGCCCCAAGGCCCTTGATTTTTTGCAGCACGTGCTTTCCAATAATGCCGCCGGCCTGGAAGTCGAAGAGAGCCAGTACACTATGATTCCCAATGAAAACGGCGGCGCCGTGGATGATGCCTATCTTTACCGATTTTACGAGGATGAATATCTGCTGGTCGTCAACGCGTCCAACCGCGAAAAGGACTGGCAACACTTTCAGCAGGTGCTCAAAGCATTTGACCAGGTACAATTGACCGATAAGACCTCTGAAATGGCGATGCTCAGCCTCCAGGGACCCCGGGCCAAAGTGATTATGGAAGGTATCATCGAGACGGGCCGTTTGCCGGAGCCGATGCGCAACCAGCTGTCTAGGGCAACGATCAAAGGGGTCGAGGTCCTAATCGCCAGAACCGGTTATACCGGGGAGCCCTTATGCTTCGAGCTTTTTCTCCCAAGCCAGGATGCGGTGATGCTCTGGGATCTGCTGTGCGAACAGGGTGCGGTGCCTGTCGGCCTAGGGGCCCGGGATACCCTGCGCCTGGAAGCCGGCCTGCCCCTGTACGGTCATGAGCTGGGGCTGGACCCCGAAAACAATCAGATACCGATTTTTGCCTGCCCCCTGGCCCGCTTTGCCGTCAGCCTCTCGCCGCTGAAAGGGGAATTTATCGGTCGATCCGCTCTGACCCGTCAATTTGAAGCTTTCGAAAAAATCGTTAAACGGGATTACAGCCGGATAAAGGATCTACCGCGCATCATCATGCCGGTGGCGCTGACCGGCAAAGGGGTCGCCCGGGCCGGCAACAAGGTTTTTGCAAACGGCCGGTGGGTGGGATTTATCACCAGTGGAACCGTGGTGCCCCATTGGGAATTTGCCGGAGAAGGAATCGATTCCCGCATAACACCGGAAACCGGGCGGCGCGCTATCACGCTGGCCCTGCTCGACAGCCGCTTGATGGCAGGCGATGCGGTTGACATCGAAATCCGGCAAAAAAAGGTTGCCGGGGTTATCGTACCTTATTTTTTAAGGAGCGAGGCCCCGCCCTTTGCGCGGGCGATCGACCTGGCCACGGACACGCCCGAAACCGATACGGGCCCCTCGGGGCAAGCGGTTATTGAAAAAGTAAACACCCTGATCGCCAAGGCCATCACCAACACCCGCTGGCGCCAGCAGGACTGTATCAATCTTATCCCTTCGGAGCAGTCGCCGTCCGCCATCACGCGCATGCTGACCATCATGGATCCGGTATGCCGCTACGGTGAGCATAAGGGGGTCAAAGCCTTTGAAGAGGCCGAGGTGTTCTACTATCAGGGCACCGATTTTATCGCTGAAGTTGAAGAATTGCTGGTCGCTGAACTGCGCCAGTTTCTGGGCTGCAGCGAAGTGGAAACCCGGCCTATATCCGGGCAAATGGCCAATACGGTTGTGTTCAGCGCGATGGTCGATTATATAAACCGGGCGGACCGCAAAAGTGAACAACGGCGTATCAATCGGGTGTTTAACAACCATATTATCCGCGGCGGCCACCTCTCCGCCCAGCCAATGGGTGCGTTGCGGGATTTTGTGGCCCGGGATCCCAAAACAGAAAAACCGGCCGTCGTCAATTTCCCGGTCCGGGAGGAAAATCCCTACCAGATCGATGTCGCCGCCTGCGGCAAATTAATCGAGCAACATCGGCCCGAACTGATCATTTTCGGCAAAAGCATGGTCCTGCACAAGGAGCCGGTCAAAGAAATCCGCACCCTCATTGATCAACTGGGGATAGACTGTGTGGTGCTATACGACATGGCCCATGTCCTCGGGCTTATCGGCCCCCATTTCCAGGAGCCGTTCCAGGAAGGCGCCCACCTTGTTACCGGCTCCACCCACAAGACCTATTTTGGCCCTCAGCGCGGCATTGTCGCCGGCAATTACCAAAAATCAGATCCGGACTATGAATTGTGGGAAGCCATTGAACGCCGGGCCTTTCCCGGCAGCACCAGCAACCACCATTTAGGCACCCAACTGGGCCTGCTGATGGCCGCCTACGAAATGAATGCCTTCAAAGATGAATATCAGCCGCGAGTCATCGCCAACGCCAAGGCTTTCGCCCTGGCCTTGAAGGATTGCGGCCTGGACGTGGCCGGCGATCCGGACATCGACTATACCGAGACCCACCAGGTGATCGTCAATGTCGGTTATGCCAGGGGTGCTGAGATTGCCCGGCGGCTGGAAGACAACAATATTATCCTGAACTACCAGGCGGCTCCGGATGAAGAGGGTTTCACTGCCTCCGGCGCCCTGCGCATGGGGGTGTCCGAGATGACCCGCTTCGGAATGGAAGCCGGGGATTTCCAACAACTGGCCCGATTAATGGCGGATGTCATCATCGGTCAGAAGTCCATCCAACAGGATGTGGCCCAATTTAGGAAACCTTTTTGCCGTATGCGTTATTGTTTCGACCACGACCAAATGGAAAATTATTTGCAGGAAATCCACCAATTGCTTAGGTGAAATACTGGAGGTGTTTTTAATGGAGCAAAAGAAATGGGAGACCTACAACCCTTCCGGCAGCAAACGAGTGATTGTCACCAAACTGCTGCCCGGTTCGCTGTGGCTGGAACGCCTGGTCGGGGCTGATTGCAAGGTGGAAGTCTGCACCTCCACCGATGTCCTCAGCGTAGAAGACATCAAATCCGCCATGGGCCAACAGTGCGCTGCCGTCCTGGGGCAGTTAACCGAGGATTGGGGCGACGAGCTGTTCGGCGCCCTCAAGGCCGCCGGCGGCAAGGCCTACAGCAATGTGGCCGTGGGTTATAACAACGTAGATGTGGATGCCGCCACCAGACACGGGATACCGGTGGGCAACACGCCGGGGGTTTTGACCGAAACCACGGCCCAGATGGCCGTGGCCCTGACCTTTGCGGCCGCCCGCCGCACCGGTGAGGCCGAACGGTTTCTACGGGCCGGCCAATACAAGGGCTGGCTGATGACCCTTTTTCTGGGAGAGCTGCTGTGGCACAAAACCGTGGGGGTTATCGGTGCCGGCCGCATCGGTGCCACCTACGCGCGTATGATGGTCGAAGGGCACAAGATGAATCTGGTCTATTATGACATCTATCCCAACCAGGACCTGGAAGATTACATCGCCGCCTACAGTGATTTTCTCACATCCCGCGGGGAAGAACCGGTTTCCTGCAAACGGGTGGACAGCCCCGAAGACGTGTTGCGAGAGGCCGACTGCGTCAGCGTGCACACCGTGCTGGATGAAACCACCCACCACTTAATAAATGCCGAGCGCCTGGCGCTGATGAAAGAAACTGCCATTCTGGTCAACACCAGCCGCGGGCCGGTGGTGGATGAAGCCGCCCTGGTCGACCACTGCCGCCGGAATCCGGATTTTAGGGCCGGACTGGACGTTTTCGAAGATGAGCCCGACATGAAGCCGGGGCTGGTCGATCTGGACAATGTGGTCATTGTCCCCCACATCGCCTCGGCCACCCGCTGGACCAGAGAAGGCATGGCCACCCTAGCGGCCAGTAACGTCGCCGGGCTGCTGACAGGCTTTCCGGTCTGGAACCGGCCGGATATTTTGCCGTTTCTGGAAACCGATGCGCCCCCGGCAGCACCCAGCATTGTCAATGCCGAAGCGTTAAATTTGCCGATTTTTGGGGAGTAGTAATTAGTCAAATAGTCAAATCGGTTGAAATCCTTTTACCCTATTTAACTATTCAACTAATCAACTATTTAACTAACAATAGAGGGGGAAAAATGAAGCTAGCACAACGTGTTGCCCGTCTAGGAACCGAAACGGCCTTTGCGGTCTCAGCCGAGGCTGCCGCCTTTGCCGCCCGGGGAAACAAGGTCTATCCTTTTCACCTGGGAGATATGAATCTTAAAACCCCGGCCAATGTGCTCGAGGCCGGCATAAAGGCCATGCGGGACGGCCATACCAACTATTGCCCCAATGCCGGTGTGCCCCGGTTGCGGGAACTGTTGGCCGAGGATATCGGCACCAGCCGCCATGTTCAGTATACGATGGAGAACGTGGCCATCCAGCCGGGCGGCAAGCCCACGATCGGCAAATTCTTCCTGGCGATGATGAACCCGGGTGACGAAGTGCTCTATCCCAACCCGGGCTATCCCATCTATGAATCCCAGATCGAGTTTCACGGCGGCAAGGCCGTGCCCTACGGCTACATCGAGGGCCAGGACAACTTTGAGATCGACACCGATATGCTGGCCGACCGGATCACACCACGTACAAAACTTCTGGTGCTCAATGACCTGCAAAATCCCACCGGCGCGGAATGCTCCAAACAAGAGCTTGAAAAGATAGCCGAGCTGGTGCTCAAACACGATCTGTATGTCTTGTGTGACGAGGCCTATTTCGACATCCGCTACGGCGGTCAAAGCCAATCCCTGGTATCATTGTCCGGGATGCGAGAGCGCTGTGTTATTTTGCACACCTTTTCTAAAAAGTTTGCCATGACCGGCTGGCGCCTGGGTGCCGCCATCGGCCCCAAAGAAATCATCGATGTCATCATCAAGCTCAACGTCAACGAGGAATCCTGTTCCAACCACTTTGTCCAGTATGCCGCCATCGAGGGCTTGACCGGCGACCAGACCGAGACCCTCCAGCTGTTGGACACCTTGAAAGAACGGCGTGATACGGTGGTGGATTTTCTCAACAGCATCGATGGCATTCGCTGCATTCGCCCCAACGCCACGTTTTATCTGTGGCCCAATGTCAGCGGGGCGATGAAGAAAACGGGACTGACCGATTATAATGATTTCCGCAAAACCGTCCTGGAAGAAACCGGCGTATCGTTTTGCACCCGCCTGCACTTTGGCCGCCCCCTGGAAGGCGAGGACAATTTTTACATCCGCATGGCCTATTCAGGGATCGATATTCCAGAGATCAAGGAGGGCTTGGCAAAGTTTAAAAAATTCATCCTGGGTTAATTTTTAAAACCCTGGATATGTCGATGCATAATTAAATGAGGGGTCGGAAAGTTTTTCAATGCCGGGCCGCTACGTGGATAATCACCACCAAAATCGCATGAACTCGACCATAAGGGATCGTAATGAAAGAACAGGTAACAATATGATAACCGACAATGTGCTCATTGCCGGGCGATGTGGTTAACTGAAAATCACCGACTAACTCTGTTCATTCAAAACGATCCCTAATGATCTCAGACAGCATCCGCTTTCGGTAGCGATCATCCTCTCCGCTATGATCGGGGCTCTACGCAGCAACCTCCCCAGCCCGACTGAGCTCGACGCAGGCCGTCAAGGGGGGAGAGCCATAGCCTCCCTCCCCTGGCGGGAGGGATTGAGGGAGGGGGTACCTTTATTTGGTTTATAGGACCGTAATTTAATGATCTGATGGCTTTTAAAGACTTGAAGATAAACGGCAGGCGGCTGCAGAGCACTCTGGAAGAAATGGCCCGGATCGGCGCAACTCCGGGCGGCGGTGTCCAGCGGTTAACGCTTAGCGCCGAGGATCAAGAGGCCCGAGGTCTTTTCGTCAATTGGCTGAAGGCGTTGAAGCTGGAAGTTACGATTGACGAAATGGGCAATATTTTCGGAAGCAGGCCGGGCAAGCTAAACGGTCTGCCGCCGGTGATGAGCGGATCGCATCTCGACTCCCAGCCCAAGGGGGGAAAGTTTGACGGAATTTTGGGCGTCATGGGCACCCTGGAAGTATTGCGCACACTGGACGAAAACAACATCGCAACCCAAAGGCCAATCACCATCGTTGACTGGACAAGTGAAGAAGGCTTCCGTTTTGCACCCGCAATGCTGGGGTCCGGCGTTTGGACAGGTGCACTGGACAGAGATTGGGTTTACAATCGCACCGATATCAGAGGCAGGCGCTTTGAGAATGAATTGAACCGCATCGGCTACAAGGGAGCGGCGCCATGTAAAAAATGGCCGGTGCGCTGCTACTATGAGTATCACATCGAACAGGGTCCGATTCTGGAGAAAGAAGCCAAGATCATCGGTGCCCCCAAGGGCATTGTCGGCCTGTACTGGTACGATATATATTTGAAAGGCGAGGCCAATCAGGCGGGTCCCACTCCCATGGAAGGGCGCCATGACGCCCTGTCTGCCGCAGCCGAAATGATATTAAAAGTCAATGAACTCCCGAATCGCATGGGGGGCAATCTGGTGGCCACGGTCGGCGAAATCCAGAATCACCCCAATTCCAGAAACATCATCCCGGACAACGTTCACTTTACCGTCGATATCCGCTCCTGGGACGACGAGCACGCCATCAACGCCTGGGATCTGGTCCGCAAGGATTTTGAAAACATCGCCGCGCGACGGGGATGCCCGATTAAAATCGAAGAGACCTGGCGGGTGGAACATTCCCCCTTTGACGAGACCCGCGTTCAGCTGATTATGGATTGTGCCGAAAACCTTGGATATTCCTGTCTGCACATGGTCAGCGGGGCCGGACACGATGCCAGCTACATGAACCAGGCATGCCCGACCGCCATGATATTTGTTCCCAGTATCGGGGGCCGCAGTCACGTCGAGGTTGAAAATACCCGATGGGAAGATTGCGAAGCCGGCGCCAACGTTCTGCTGCATGCCATGCTCCGATCGGCGAATGAAGAGTAGTAAAAGCAGTTAATGGTTAATTGTTATTGGAAAGGGCCAGTGCCCCTGGAAAAGGCGGCCACGGAGGGCCGCCCTACGAAAAAAGGTGCAGTTACACTCCTGCACCTTTTCATTTTAACTTTTATAAAACTGGTTTTAAATGGGTTCGAAGGGTTCACGCTTTATAAACCTCCCGCGGCCGACCTCACCCACAAATTCCATCTGATGGCCGTTCCATCGGGCTGATTTCTTGCCCCGCACGTATACGGCGCTGGGCATACCGGTAATCTCTACACCTTCAAAGGGCGTGTAATCCACATTCATATGCAGCTTGCTCTGGGTGATCGTAAATTTTTGATTGGGGTCCAAGACAACGATATCCGCATCTTTTCCGACCGCGATTTCACCTTTGTCCCTCAAACCAAACATGCGGGCGGTGCCGGTGGACAGCACGTCCACCATGCGCTCCAGGCTGATGCGACCCTTGACCACCCCCTCGGAATGCATCAGCATCGCCAGGGTTTCAATTCCAGCTGCACCGTTGGGAATTTTTTTATAGTCGTCTTTGCCGAACATATCCTTAATCCCTTTAAAATCAAAAGGACAGTGATCAGTGGCCATAACCTGAATATCGCCGCCCCTCAACCCTTCCCAAAGCGCCTGGTTGCTTTCTTTGGTTCTCAAAGGCGGAGACATAACATATTTGGCGCCGTTCCAATCCGGTTCTTTGTAACGGTCATCATCCAGCAGCAGATACTGGGGGCAGGTCTCGGCGTACAGATTTACACCGCGATCCCGTGCCTCTTTAATAACCCAGAGGCCCTCTTTGGAAGACAGGTGGACGATGTAAAGGCGCGAACCGGTCAGTTCCACCATCTTTGACGCTCTGTAGATGGCCTCCTGTTCGGCAATGTTGGGGCGGCTCATCGCATGGTAGTAAGGTTCCAGCTTGCCTTCTTTTTCCAGAACCCCGTTCATGTGATTGATAATATGAACATTTTCGGCATGGACCTGAACCAGACCGCCGTGTTTTTTGGTTTCCTCCAGCAGCCTGATCATGGTGGCGTCATCCACCCGGAAATCATAGACCATGAAAATCTTGAAGCTTGGCGTACCGTATTCCAAACAGGCCTTTTTAACCTCTTCGATGACTTCCGGTCTTGGGTCCATTATAGCCGGATGCAGAGAATAATCGACACAGGCTTTGCCTTCGGCCAGAGCTTTTTTGCGTTCCAGGGCTTCAAGAAGGGTTTCGCCCTTTTGCTGGAGATCAAAGTCCACCACGCAGGTGACACCTCCGCAGGCTGCTGCTTTTGTGCCGCTCTCATAGTCGTCCTGGGCGTAGGTCCCCATAAAGGGCATCGAAATGTGGGTATGGGGGTCTATCGCCCCGGGAAGAATGTATTTTCCCTTGGCATCAACAACTTCATCGGCCGGATTGTCGAGATCGGTGCCGATGGCTTTTATTTTGTCGCCCTCGGCAAACACGTCGGCCCCATAGCGGCCGGTAGCGGTTACGACGGTTCCTCCCTTAAATAACACACTCATTTGGGCCCTCCTTTGTAAATGGCTCTAGCTTGACGTCTTTTTTCAAATTTTTATCCATGACGGCGGTTTCCTGCCGCTTCCATTCACCGGGCATTTCTTTGAAGGTAATCAATCCGGGAACGGGGCAGACAAAGCTGCATATCATACAGCTCAAGCATTTATCCTCTATCAAATTCGGCCGGCGGTTTTCGGCATCCCATTCGATGGCCTGTCCGGCACCATCCTGGCAGACCATGTAACACTGACCGCAGCCAATGCAGCGATCCAGGTCATAGCTGGTGATCCCCTGGCGCTGAATTTCAAAAGCTTCGGTTTCATAAAGATTGGGAAGCGCTTTGCCGACAAGATCCGAGACCTTTTCAATTCCGCGCCCGGCCATAAAATCAGAAAGACCTTCGATCATGTCCTCCACGATCCGGTAGCCGTAATGCAGAATTCCCGTGGTAACCTGAATCGTTGAGGCACCGACCAGGATAAATTCCAGGGCATCGATCCAGGTCTCGATGCCGCCGATTCCGGAAAGCGGCAATCCCAGCTTCTCGTTCTGGGCCATGGAAGCAATAAAATTCAAACCGATGGGTTTAACCGCCGGACCGGAGGTGCCGCTGATGGCACCTTTGCCGAATACATTGGGGGTGGGAACAAAATCATCCAGACCGATACCGGAAATTCCCCTGACGGTGTTGATGGCGGAGATGGCATCGGCGCCGCCTTTTTTGGCGTACATCGCCGGTTCATTCATATCGGTAATGTTGGGTGTCATCTTGGCGATCACCGGAATAGATACCGCCTCTTTAACGGCCGCGGTGAATCCCTCCAGCAGCTGAAAAGCCTGGCCGACTTTATGGCCGGCACCCTCGATACACATATGGGGGCAGGAAAAATTCAGCTCCAGAATATCCGCGCCGTTGTCCTCGGCTGCCTTGGCCAGATATACCCATTCGTCGGTGAAAAATCCCATGATACTGGCGATGATGGGATGGTCCGGATAGTGCTTTTTCAAATAAAGAAATTCCACCAGGTTGTCTTTCAGCGGGCGGTCGGAAATCATCTCAACGTTTTGAACGGCGATTTCCCGCTTGGCCCCGTAGTGCAGGCAGTGCATCCGGGGAGAGGGATGAATGATCGGCAGTCGATCGGAATTCAAAGTTTTAAATACCACACCACCCCAGCCGGCATCAAAGGAGCGCGCCACCATTTCAGCACTGTTGGATACCGGAGAAGATGACAGCAGAAACGGATTTTTAAATTTTACGCCACAAAAGTCTATGGATAAATCGGTGTTGTTAGCCACAATATGGTCTCCTATCAAAACTGTTCGCTTCACTCATATATTGGAAAGATGGAATACGTTCGTGTTGCGCGTTTCGTGTTTCGAGTTGCGCGTTAACATCAGAGCGTTCAGACGCTCAACCCCGCAACCCGCAACCCGCAGCTCGCAACATTTATTCCATTATCTGGTATCTTGCCTCTAAATTTTGTAAGTTAATCAAGTCTTACTTCGCCAGGTAGGCCTTGATCGCCTTAGCCGCCACCTTGCCGTCCTGGACCGCCTGAACCACAAGGGCCGGACCGCGCACAATATCTCCGCCGGCAAAAATTCCCTCAACCGAAGTTTTGCCGGTCTCAGGTTCCACCTTGATCAGTTTTTTATCATCAATATCGACATTGGGATACCATTCGGGCGATTCTTCGGCCGCAATGTTGCCGATGGCCTCAATTACCACGTCTGTATTCATAACCCATTCAGAGCCTGCAATCATCTCGGGTGCTCTGCGGCCCGATGCGTCGGGCTCTCCCAGTTGGGTGCGCACCAGCTTCAGGCCGGCAAGCCGGTTTTGATCATCGGTCACATAATCCAGGGGCTGGTTCAACAGTAGAAAATGAACGCCGGCTTCCATGGCCTTGATGCGCTCTTCGGCTTCGGCCGGCATCTGGGAATAAGAACGTCGGTAGATCAGGTAAACATCCCTGGCACCCAGCCTGACAGCGGATTCAATACAATCCATGGCCACCGATCCGCCGCCGATAACCGCCACTGTCTTGCCTTGAAGTTTGCGTTCGATTTCTACAAAGCGGCCGTCACGCAAGGCCGCCAGATAGTCCACCGATGAGAATAGACCATCGATATCTTTGCCTGCCGGTCTGATACTGGCAGCGTCCCAGAGACCGGGGGCCAAAAATACCGCATCATATCCCTCCTTGAGCAGCTTTTCGGCCCCGCCTTTATCCCGGATAGGGGAATTGCACTCAAATTCAATTCCGAGGGACTTAATATCGTCCATCTCATGCGCGAGAAAATTCAGGTCTAATCTGTAGGAAACCACCCCGTAGCGCAGCACGCCGCCGGGCTCGGGTTTGGCTTCAAAAACCGTTACCTGATAGCCGTCTTTGGCCAGTTCGGCCGCACAGCTCAAACCGCCGGGACCGGACCCCACCACGGCAACTTTTTCCTTGCGGGCGGCGGCCTTTTCCAAAACCTTGAAACCCCTTTGCCAGGAATGTTCAATTAAAAACCGCTGGATTTTGCCGATCTGGATGGGGCGGTCGGCACCTTCGGGCCGGTTCTGGGATTTGAACATCGCACTGCACTTTTCCTCGCACAGGCGGGATGTGGGGCACAGCACACCGCAGGCACCGCCCAGGATATTATTTTCCTTTATCGTGCGAATCGCTCCGGTAATATTCTTGAAACGAAGTTTTCTAATAAAATCAGCCGGTTGTGTTTCTGCCGGACAGGCCTCGGAGCAAGGAGCATCATGACAGAGCAGGCAGCGGTCAGCCTCGGCGATGGCCTGGGCCAGGTCGAGCCCTTTGCCCATTTCCTTAAATTTATCAGCACTACTCACAGTGTATCCTCCTTCAGGTGATAATTAAAACAGAAAGCATGGAAGCATCTGCTATATGTGATTAAATGCAATAATGTTAGCTATCTAGGATCAGGAATAAGATTGAAGTTTACGTGTTTCGCTTAAAATTGTCAATTGTTAAAGACCGCTTCGCTAAAAAAGATTCATTAAATTCTACGATTTCATAAAAAATCTTGACGTGCATGACGGTGACAATATATATCTGATCAACTTCCACATGGCTATAAAATAGCTTCCCGATAACTTTTGATTTTTTTAAGGAGGATTCTTATGTCCAGAATTGTCAAATGTGCCCATATTCAGGCATCCAACGCCAAGCATGACGGCACACCAGCAGAAATCAAAGAGGCAATGATCCAAAAACACATACCGCTCATAGAGCAGGCCGGGAAAAAAGGGGTTCAGATTCTTTGCCTTCAGGAAATTTTTTGCGGCCCCTATTTTTGTGCCGAACAGGATATCAAATGGTATCAGAACGCCGAGAAAGTGCCCGGTCCGACCGTCGAACGAATTTCCGAATATGCCAAGAAATATCAAATGGTTATGATTATTCCCGTCTATGAGATGGAAATTGACGGCCTCTATTACAACACGGCCGCAGTGGTCGATGCCGACGGCAGGTACCTCGGAAAATTTAGAAAAATCCATATCCCCCACACCTGGCCGGGTTTTTGGGAAAAATTTTATTTTACGCCCGGCAATCTTGGTTTTCCCGTTTTTGAAACGGCTTATGCAAAAATAGGCGTCTATATCTGTTATGACCGGCATTTTCCGGAGTGTGCCCGCCTGCTGGCCCTGAAGGGGGCTGAGATATTGTTCAATCCCTCCGCCACAACCACCGGAAAATCGCAGTATCTGTGGGAACTGGAACAACCGGCCCAGGCGGTAGCCAACGGTGTTTTCATCGGTGCCAACAACCGGGTGGGCCTTGAAAAACCGTGGGAGTTCGGCAAATTTTACGGTTCCAGCTATTTTGTAAATCCGCGCGGTGAAATATTGGTCAAAGGCAGCGAAGATAACGACGAAGTCGTCATCGCCGATCTCGATCTCGAGCAGATTCGCGAAGTTCGCGACGGCTGGCAGTTTTTTCGAGATTTACGCCCCGACATGTACACCGAATTGACCCGCCCGCGCTCTATATAGGACGGTTTAGATTCAGATCTTCGGATATTTGAAAAATAATTTTGAAAGGAGGTGACGGTTTCAATTTTCAGGCAACCCGATAATCGCGGTAAATAAAAAAATTTAAGGAGATCAGATAATGAGCGAAGAAAAAAAGGACCATTGGATAGTGTATCCGATCGGCAGCAAACCCAAGTGGGGTTTGGCCGTCCTGCTCGGGATCCAGCAGTACCTGACCATGTTCGGTGCCACCGTACTCATTCCCTTTATCGTCGGCGGTGCCATCGGCATGCCGCCGCATCAGCTGGCTTTGTTGATTTCGACCATATTTTTCACCTCCGGGCTGTGCACCCTGATCCAGCAGTCGCCCCTGGGCAACAAACTGCCGGTAGTCCAGGGCGGAACCTTTTCGTTCTTAGGGCCAACCTTTGCCATTATCGGCATGGTAGCGGCTCAGGGCGCCAAAGGCGACCTGCCCCTGTGGCAGCTTCAGATCCAGAATATCGCCGGCGCCATCATGATCGCCTCGGTGGTTGAAATTGTGCTGGGCTACACCGGCATTATGGGCCAGGTGCGCAAGATCATCAGCCCGATCGTCATCGGCCCCACCATTGCCATGATCGGTCTGGCCCTGTTCGGCATCGGCGCCCCCTGGATGGCCAGCAACTGGATCATCTCGCTGATCACCCTGGTTGCTTTGATCCTGTATTCACAGGTGTTTTCCCATAAATCGAAGGTCTTTCTGCTCTTTCCGGTCCTGCTGGCCATTGCCACCGGCTGGCTGGCTTCTCTGATCGGCACGGTCGCCGGCCTGATACCGGACGGCAACGCCGCCAACCTGGCCGGCAAACTCGGCCTGGTCGCCGCCGCCGACTGGATCAGTTTTCAGCCCATGATCCCGTTCAAGTGGGGTATGCCCGATTGGGGCAGCTCCGTGCTGTGGGCCGGCGTATTCGGGATGCTGGCCGGGTACCTGGCCTCCATGATCGAATCCATCGGTGACTACATGGCCTGCGCGCGCATCTCCGAAGCGCCGGTTCCCACCGGCCGGATGATTTCGCGGGGCCTCGGCGCCGAGGGTCTCGGCTGCCTGGTGGCCGGTATCCTCCAGACCGCTAACGGTACCACGACCTATTCGGAAAATATCGGTTCCATCGGCTTGACCAAGGTCGCCAGCCGCCGGGTGATCCGCTGCGGTGCAGCGGTCATGCTGGTTATCCCGATCGTCGGCAAGTTCGGTGCCATCCTCGCGACCCTGCCCATGCCGGTTGTGGGCGCCATGTTTGTCGGTCTTTTTGGAATGATCGCTTCCGTCGGTCTTTCCAACCTGCAAATTGTCAACCTGAACAATTCACGTAACCTGTTTATCATCGGCCTGTCATTTTTTGCGGGCCTGAGTGTGCCTTTCTGGTTCACCCCCCACTTCGACGTCGGTACCGGTCAGATCGTCAGCGGCGCCATTGCCTGGGGAACACAGGGCAGCGCGCTCAATGTTATCGGTAATATTTTTCAGGCTATCCTGAGTACCGGAATGGCGGTGACCGCCATCGTCGGAATTATCCTCGACAACTTCCTACCGGGTGCCACCCGGGCCGAAAGAGGCCTGGAAGCCTGGGAACGGGATGCTTCCGAAGAAGCCTGGGAGGAAGCCGAAGCGCAGTGGGCGGCCATGAAAGAAGGCGAAATGCGCCCGGTGTAACTTCGATCAATTGTTAAGCCGAGAGGGGAAATTAATATTTTCCCCTCTCCTTTTATAAAATGGATTCCGGTGGGGTCTTCGATGCTCTGAAGACCCCCTGTCACTTTTGGCGCGGGATATTCAAAATTTGCCTCGCTTTCTATTACACACGATTTACGTCCTGATGGTTTTGATCGGGTTGGTGGCAATGTATTCGCTGCTGAACACGGGCAACCCGGACAGTCTGCTGCGTCCGCTCATCCCGAATCCGGCCAACGACGTTTACGTGGCGGTCACCTCTTCGGTCCTGGTATTCATCCTGGGGTTTTTTGTGTTCTTCTCCCGGGACCAGGAAGGATTTCAGCAACTGATCGAACAGAACGCCGACAAAATCCGGTCCCTGCGCAAAAGAAAAAAGACCGATGCGCAAATAGCCGATTCCATTCTGGCCGCCATGGGCAGCACCGGCGGCTACCGGCACAATATGACCCGAAAAAAGCTGATCGCCTATCTATCCGGATTTAAGTAGAAACGGAAAGTTTGATTATGCTCGATATCATCAAACACCAGCAGTGGATCGTCATTGCCCTGATATTTTTCGGTATTCTTGGCTACATTGCCATCATCCGCTGGCGGGACCGCAAATGGATCGAGAAGCGCTTCGGCAGCCAGAAGCTGCGGGCCATGAGCTTCGGCGTCAACTACTTCGGCAGAGCTACCGAACCCGGTAAACCGCGCCGTAGTTCCGGTTTCCTGCTGCTGCTGCCGGGCAGCCTGTTTTACCGCAGCCGGGTGAAAAAAATAGAACTGGAGATTCCCGGCAACCGTATCGCCCGGGTGTACCACGACCGCACCCACAAAGGGGTCGATCTGCATATGTCCCTGGTCAAAATCGATTTTATCAACGAAGAAAATGCAAAAGACACCGCCGCTTTTAAAGTGCCCTATCCGCCTCAGTGGATTCAGTCCATCGAAAACACGCTGTTAAAGAAAGCCTAAACACGAATACCTTCTATCCAGCGATTGACATCCTCAGATTCAGATTTAGGTTTTATGAAAAGAACCTTTAAAAGGAGGAAAAAAGGATGGATGCCAAGGTCTACTGCGACAGTGTTGGAATCGAACTCGCCGGCTGGAAAGCCAAACTATACGACGTCATCCGCAAAACAGATTCGTTGGCTGCCGGAGACAAAGAAAAAGTGGGGTCAACTTTGGCCGAGCTTCACGAAATTGTCGATGACCTGAATCAACGCATTGAATGGTTATCACGCGAATGCCCGGCGGACTGGGCCGGACCCAAAGAAGGGATCGAAGAAAAAATTTGTCAACTGAACGATAAGTGGAAACGCGTTTGGGGCGTGATGGGTGAAAAAGAATACGGCCTCGGCGGCGCATAAACTAAAAGGGAAATGGCCCTATTCCTCCCGCCGTAGGCGGGATTCTCCGCGGGTTTTATAACCTTCGACGTACTTGTGTCGTAAGCCTCAGGATAAAACCCTTGTGTCCGCCTCCGGCGGACTCATCGAAAATATTGCTCGTTTCCTGGTTAATCTTATGCTTTCGCAAAAAAACAGCAATTTATAGCCTTTTCTTCCTAGGACAAAAAATAAGAATATAGTAAACTGGCTCTAAAACTATTAGATCTTGATTGCGGGCAAGGCGCGATTCGGTTCAAAAGCGGAGTCCGCCGGAGGCGGATGAGCTGCTGATTTAAAACGAATCGCAACGCAGCCCCCGATCAAGATATGATTGTTTTAGGGCCAGTTTAGTCCAGGGCTGTTCCCCAGTCGTACTGCCGCTTAATATAATTCAGAAACAGGGATGTATCCGTCCGGACAATCCCATCAATTTTGTTTATTTTTTCAAAAATCAATTCATTTAATTCATCCAGCGATTTAACGACAAACTCTGTGTCGATCCCGGTACCACCAGTTGTTTGAACAATAAACCACAATGGTTTGAGTTTCTTTAACTCTTTAATAATCTTTTCCATTTTCTTAATTTCAACATGGATCCGAATATTGCCGACAATTTTAAAGCCAAGTTTGATCGGATTACTCACCGCCACAATCTGGATATATCCCTCCTGAATCAATCGGTTTAAACGGGTCCTGACCGTTGCTTCCGAAAGACCGATTTCCTTGGCGATATCGGTATTGGATATCCGGCCGTCTTTTTGCAGCAGCTCGATCATCTGGCAATCTATCTGATCCAGCATTTTCTTTTTATTGGATGAATTATTGCGCTTCATGATTCCCCCTTCCATATACCCTTCTACCATTAGAAAATTAAAAAAACAACCCAAAAAGTGATTGATAACGAATAATTAGATTTAAAAAAGTCCTAATTTCGTATATTTTTACCAAATTATTTATATTTTTCGCAGAAAATATAAATAATTTCTTGACAAGAAAATTTGATTTGCCTAAAGTGGCCTTATATTGCTAAGGCAGGTTTATCAATTCATTCACAATTGGTCTGTCTATTTTTTTCTTTCAAATTACCAATATCACCACTTTTTCTAAACCCAATAAAGGAGGAAAGGGTATGTCACTACCATTAATGAAAAACTACATCAACGGGGAATGGGTCGAATCCAACTCAACAACTTTGGGAGATGTTCGCAATCCGGCCACAGCCGAAAAAATCGCCCAGGTTGCCTATGGAACCAAAGAGGATGTTGACAAAGCGGTCAAAGCCGCCAAAGATGCTTACTGGGATTGGCGCACCACTCCGCCATTGACCCGCGCCCGTTATCTTTTCAGGCTAAAAGATGCTTTTGAAGAAAATTTTGAAGAAATTGCCGCCGTTCTGACCACCGAGCAGGGCAAATGCATCGATGAGGCCCGGGGTGAAGTGCGACGCATGATCGAAAATATCGAACATGCCACCGGTGTCACCACCCTGATGTGCGGTTATACCCTGGAGGATATAGCCACCGATATCGACTGTTACGGTCATCGGCAGCCCCTGGGGGTTTTTGCGGCAATCGTTCCCTACAACTTTCCCGGAATGGTTGCCTGGTGGTTTTTGCCTTACGCTCTGGTCACCGGCAACACCTTTATCGTCAAGCCGTCTGAGCAGGTGCCCATGACCCAGACCAAGATTTTTGAAATTATCGATGAAATCGGATTTCCGGAGGGTGTTGTAAACATGGTTCACGGATCCCGTGATGTGGTCAACGGTTTGCTGGATCATCCGGATATTGAAGGCATTTCTTTTGTGGGCGCAACACCGACAGCGAGATACATTTACCAGCGCTGCGGCGAAACCGGCAAGCGCTGCCAGGCACTGGGAGGAGCAAAAAACATTGTCGCCGTCATGCCCGACGCCAGTCTGGATGCCGGGATGCCCTCCCTGCTCACATCATTTTACGGCTGCAGTGGGCAGAGATGCCTATCCGGCTCGGTACTGGTGCCCGTTGGCGACATCGCCGATGAACTGGTAGAAAAATTTACGGCCGCCGCCAAAGCCATGAAAGTCGGCAGCGGATTGGATGAAGCAACGGCTATGGGCCCGGTAGTCAGTGCCGCTCACAAAGAAAGGGTACTGGGATATATTGAAAAAGGAATTGAAGAGGGCGCAGACCTCGTATTGGACGGCCGCGGCTTTCAGGTTGACGAATATCCGAACGGTTTCTTTGTTGGTCCCACCCTTTTTGACAACGTCAAAGCCGACATGACGATTTGCCGCGAAGAAATTTTTGGTCCGGTGGTCAGCGTCGTCCGGGCAAAAGATCTGGATGAAGTCATCGATTTGATCAACACCCGCGGATTCGGCAATGCCGCCTGTATTTATACCAGCAGCGGTGCGGTTGCACGTAAATTCAAATATCGAGTCAAACCGAGCATGGTCGGCATCAATATTGGTATCGCAGCTCCCATGAGTTTCTTCCCGTTTGGCGGGGCCGGCGATTCCATGTTCGGCGACACCAAGGGCCATGGCCAGGAAATTTTTAACTTTTTCACCGATACTAAGGTGGTCATTCAACGCTGGTTCTAGACGCGTTACGCGTTACGGGGTGCGGGGTACGCGGTCGAGCTGCTGACTGTTCAGATATTGTCGCACAAGGCGAAACCCCCAACTCGTAACGCGAAACTCGCAACACGACACAAGGAGGAATACCATGCCTCTTGAAAATTTCGGAAGCATTCTCAATTTCGCTGAGAATCTGGAAAAGCAGGATCAGGAATTTTTTGCGGCTGTGGCCGAAAATCCGGCATGTGCAGATTACAGGGAAATGTTTGCACAATTTGCCGATGACAGCGGCAAAAATGTTAAAGCGGTTCAACGGACACGCCGTGAAAATGTCACCGAGATGATTCTTGAACCCATTAGAGATTTTACCCGGGCACCGTATTGCGAGGAATGCGCAATGGCGGGCGGCATGAGTGTTGAAGATGCGCTGGCCACGGCCAAACGGCTGACTGACAGAGCCGAACGCTATTACACCGAGGCGGCAGCAAAAATCAAGGCCCAGCCGGATGTGTCCCGCGCCTTAAAAGCACTAGGCAAAAAACATAAAGCCCACCGCGAGAAGCTGGCTTCATTGTAATCATAGAAGCTGTCTCAAAAAAGGATCAACCAGCGGCATGGTTAATTAAAAGGAGGAAAAGACATGACCGACGTAATCGAAAGAATCAAGGAGATGACGGCTCATACCTATGGCACCTGGAACCGCCAGAAAACATGGAAGACCCCGCTGCTGATCACCGATGCGGAAGGAATTTATTTTTACGACCATAAGGGTAAACGCTATATTGATTTTTCATCGCAGTTGATGTGTTCAAATCTCGGCCATAAAAACAAGGTCGTGATTGAAGCCATCGTCAAGCAGGCCGAAAAATTGCCTTACATTGCCCCCGGCTTTATCACGGAAATTCAAATAGAGGCCGTCGAAGCCCTGCGCTCGGTGTTCCCGAAAGAACTCAGTAAATTCTTTTTTTCCACCAGTGGAACGGCGGCCAATGAAGCTGCAATGAAAATGGTGCGACAATCAAAATTTCCGTCATATAAGGTGATTTCCCGCTACCACTCTTATCATGGCGCAACCGCAGTCGGACAATCCTTAACCGGAGATCCGCGGCGCTGGTATGCCGAACTGGCACGCACCGTGGTGGATGGCGTTGTTTTTGCACCGGACAACTACTGCTACCGCTGTCCTTTCGGCATTACCTATCCGGAATGCAATGTGCAATGTGCCAGGTATGTGGACTATATGATCAAGGAAGAAGGCAATGTGGCTGCTATGATCGTCGAACCGATTGTGGGCACCAACGGCAGAATGATCCCGCCGCCGGAATATTACCCGATCCTGCGTCAGATCTGTGATGAACATAACGTTTTGCTGGTCTGCGATGAAGTCATGTCCGGCTGGTTCCGCACCGGCAAAATCTTTGCGATTGAACACTGGAATGTCCTGCCCGACATTCTGACCACGGCCAAAGGGGCCAGCGCGGCTTACACGCCGGTAGCCATTACCGCGTCATCCGACAAGGTCGCAAACTTTTTCGATGAGGAAGTTTTCTGCCACGGACACACTTTTGCGTATCACGCCCTGGCGGCCTCCGCCATTCCGGCAGCTATTTCCGAGCACATCAAATTGATGGACTCCGGATTACCGCAACGCGCCAGCGAGCATATGAAAAAAAGACTATATGAGTTGGCTGACAAGCATGTATGCATCGGTGATGTCAGGGGTGTCGGCCACTTTTGGGCCCTTGAAATTGTGAAAAACCGCAAAACCAAAGAGCCATTTGACACCAAACCGGACAAATTCAGTGGCAAAGCCCTGATGACGGGCAAGATCAGCGGCGACGCCATGCAAAACGGGCTGTACCTGTCGTTCTGGTACGATACCCTGGTCATCACGCCACCGCTGATCATTACCGAGGACCAGATCGATGAAGCCATCGCTATTCTCGACAAATCTCTGGAAATCGCCGATAAAGAAGCTGTTGAAACCGATGTGGCGGCTTCCCGGAGTTGTGAATATACAAAATAATCTTTCTGGCATCAGGACAGGTAAACATTAAGCAGGATGTGGGGCACTCGTCCCGCTCCTGCTTTTTTATTATTATATTCATAAATTACCAGCGGGTTGGACCCTTCCCGGAGTTTTTGCTCGCCCCGAACGCCAATAAATATTTATGTTTTCAAAACAATATGTTATGACTTGTTGCTTGACACCGCTGATGCGGCTTTCTATAATTATTAATTACAATAATTATGAATACGAGTACCCGGGCATCTAAAAAATGGCGATCATAAATCTAAAAAAAAGGGAAGTTGAATGCAAAATCGTGTACTACGGCCCGGGCAGATGCGGAAAGACGACCAATCTGGAATATGTATTTAAAAATAGTCGCAAATTAATGACCGATGAAATGGTTTCGATCAAAACCAAAGGCGATCTGACCATTTTTTTTGATTTTGTCCCCATGGATGCCGGCAAAATAAAGGGGTGCGATGTAAGGTTTCAGATGTATACCGTTCCCGGCCAGGTGAAATACAATTCCACCCGCAAACTGGTATTAAAAGGGGTCGATGGTATCGTTTTCGTTGCCGATTCCTTGAAGATCCGCCATGAAAAAAATGTGCTTTCCCTCAAGAATCTCGCCGAAAATTTACACGGTTATGGTTTGAATATCATGAAAATCCCGCTGGTCATGCAGTGGAACAAAAGAGATCTTGCCAATGAAGGCCTGCCCCTGTTGTCCATAGAGGAAATGCAGCACGCTTACAACCGCCAACTCAAGGCCCCGGCCTTCCCAGCCAGCGCCATGACCGGCCAGGGCGTCAACGATACCTTGAAAGTCTGCCTCGTTCAAACATTGAGGTCCCTGAAAAAAGAAGCGGGATGGGAGTAACCTCGCTACTGGCCGCTGGTTTCTCGTCTCTGGTTCCAGTTTCTGGCAGTCGGTCACCAGTAACCAGAGACCAGCGACAGCGTGCCAGGCAATTAGAATGAGACCGGTTTCGAAACTACAAGGATTGTAAACTTGAAGTTAATTGTCTTGCGGGGGATTGATGAGGTCGCTGACTTCCGGGAATTTTTTTTCTAATTTCTTAAACTCCCGCTGATAGCTTTTTCCCGATCCCATCATCACACTGATGGGCTGCAGGGGTTCAATATTCTCACACACAATTTTAATGGCGGCTGTAATCGGAATCGAGAGCAGTGCGCCGACAATTCCCCACAGCCAGCCCCAGAATAGCAGCGACAGCAGGATAACCACCGGACTGAGATTCAACTGATCACCCAAAACTTTCGGGGCAATGCCATTGCCGATGCTCAGCTGGATGGTTAAAAGTGCAAAAAAGGTAATAACACCGGGCCAGAAACTGGGATAAAACTGTATCAGGGCCAGCAGGATGGGAGGGATGGACGCGGCAATGGAACCGACAGTAGGAATGAAATTCAGAAAAAAAGCCAGCGCGCCCCAGGTAACCGCAAAATCGACGCCGATCAATGAGAGGGCCAGCCACACCAGGCATCCGGTGCAGAAACTGATCAAAAATTGCCAGGATAAATATCGCCGGATCTGGCCGGTGATCGAAAAGGTAATCCGGCTTAACTGGTTGGCTTTGTCATCGGAAAAAGATTTGAGAATTTTGTACTTGAAAAAGGGCTTTCCCAGCAGGATGAAAAACAAAAAAATGACCACCAGCACCAGCTTGGAAGCAAAGGAAAAAATTGACCCGGACAATGTCACCAGAAAACTGCCGACACTCTGTCCCCAGTTGATGCCTGCAAGGGGATCAAAGCCCAGATCCAGCCGGCTCGTTAAGGCGGCGATCAACTCGGTCATCCGCGAATGATATTTCGGATAAGCCGCGGCAAAGGCCGAAATCCGGCTATACAAAAAGGTGCCCGACAGATAGATCACGCCCACCAGAAGGATCAGGACGATAAAAACCGCCAGGGTCGCCGGGACTTTCCTGTCGGTCATGAAATTGACCACCGGGCCGATCAGAAAGGAAAACAGCCAGGCAATAATCAACGGAAGGATGGCGGCCCCGGCATACTTGAGCACGACCCCCACGGCCACCAGTACCAGAATGCCCATGAAAATAAATGATACTTTATTTCGATCAACGTCTACCATTTAGAAATAATGCTCCAGGACAGCCTGTTATAGCGGTTATTAAAAAAACGTTCCGTCATTGGAACGTTTTTTTCTACAACCACTTAAATTGCGAACATATCAAATCCCAAAGAGCCTAGCAACATCAAAAGCGGGTTGCGGTTGGTCGGTAACCGCCTGAAAGATAGAATTCATTTCACGTTAAGTCCTCATTTTCAACCAGCAGGGCATACCCATGACTGATGGCCTTTTCACCTTCCTGGTTGATAACGTCAAAAAATATTGCGCCGGCATGGTTACCGGCCCTGCTGCCATATACCTGCAATCGAATTTCGGAGCCCGGCAGAACCATGCCGGAAAATCGGCAATAGATCTCCTTTAGCTTTGATGGATTGCCGTCCGCCTCCCGGTTAATTATTTCGCTGACCGCCAAAGCCAGGGTTGCGGTTCCCTGGAGTATGATTCCAGGAAGCCCCATCTGATGGGCAAATTTCTTGGAAGTATGTATCGGAAAGACAATGTTGGTGCATCCATCATAGACAAAGGGCAGCAGCGGATCTATCGCTATACATAGCTCCCATCGCAGCCGATCTTCAGTGCCCCTGTCCGGAACCGACGGAAGCGTCTCTAAGCCGCTACCGCTGTCATCGCATTTAACCCCCCGCATCATTGCGCCGTTATGTTCGGTAAACACCGGCGCATGGTTTTGGTCAAACGCTTCGAAGCGTATGACTATATGGGTGCCGGCACGATGGGGCATAATTGCTGCAACCCGGCCCTCTATGGAAAGTGTCTGCCCCGGGATGAGCGGACGATGAAAACGGATGTGCTCGGTATAGTGCACCTGGGATAACAGTATTTCCCGGGAAAAAGTGTCTGCTTCGATATGATCCGGAATGTTCCCGGCAACCGGCCAGGTGGCCGCCACGGCAAACATGGGGGGGGCGATGATGCCTGCGTTGCGCTCATCGTCGAAATACTGCGGGTTGCCGTCATTAATGGCCGCGGCATAGTTCATGGTGTCCCGCCAGGTAATTTGGGATTGATAGGGTTTTAAAGGCGTACCCACAAATTGAGAACTGATTTGCATGGATTGCTCCCACTGCTGCAAAGAACTTGGCTGAAGCAAACTGCCGGGACGGAACCGGGCGATTCATTTCAATATTTGGCAAACTCCGGTTGGCGCTTTTCAGAGAAAGCGGTTAACCCCTCCTGGCCGTCGGGGTGCACGGCACACGCTTCAAGGGCTGCTCTTTCGATTTCTATCTGGGTTTCAAAGGAGGTGTTAAAAGAATCCGTGATGAGCTTTTTGGTCCAGGCAAAAGAGTTTAAAGATCTTTGGGCCAGATCCTGCGCCAGCGCCATGGCCTCACTCAGCGCCTGCCCGTCCGCCGCCACTTTGGTCACCAGCCCCCAGTCAAATGCCTGGGCGGATGCAATCGGTTTATCAAAGGCCGCAATCTCAATGGCCCGGGCATACCCTACCAGTCTTGGCAGGATGAAGGTACCGCCGCCGTCAATACATAATCCGGCCGATGTATAGGCCTGATTTAAAGCAGCGGATTGGTCCATGACCCTAAAATCGCAGGCCAGTGCCAGGGAGAACCCGCCACCGGCCGCCACCCCGTTGATGGCCGCCACCACCGGCTTTTTCATCCTGCGAATTTCAAGAATTGCCAGATGAAACTGGGCAGCCAGTCTATGGAAAGCCGCCGCAGGTCCATTCGAATTGTTGAGGGCCCACTTCAGGTCTCCTCCGGCGCAAAAGGCTTTACCCCTTCCGGTTATGACCACGCCCCGCACCCGGTCATCTCCGGCCAGGGCCGTCAAATGATTTGCCAGTTGTGAAACCATCTCGTAGTTGAAGGCGTTGTATGCCTGAGGCCGATTCAGGGCCACTTGGGTGATGGTGTCGTGTTGTTCGAGCTCGATTAATTCGCTCATGCAATTCTCCCCTTTCGGGCCGCTGGTCACTGCTCACTGGTCACCGGTCACTGGTTTCTGGTCTCTGGAGTGCAATGGTAAGCAGCAAGCCCTAAACATCTTCCATATTCAGTTCCGTCGTAATATCCACACAGTCTTTAATGGTGCGGGCCACCGGACAATAATCCATGTGAAACCCGTGCACTTTTTCTGCAGTCTCACGCTGCTCCGGTTTTAATTTTAGCGCGTAGGCAACATGGATGCGTTTGATCACCATAACCTTACCGTCCAATTCGATTTCCCCCTTTACCTCCGAGGTTAGAAACCCTTCGCCGGCCGGAATTTTGCGCGCTTCCAGCGCGCCGCCAAATGTTCCGGTCAGTCAACCGGCCGCCGAGGCCACTACATAATCCAGGGTTGTCGCCTGGGGCTCATGAACATTGGGATCGACCCCGTAATGCTCGGCAATCTCGGAATGCACGCCGAAAAACACCGGTTCTTTGACCTTTGGTAAATAAGCGCGCCGCAGCGGTCCCCTTACCCGTTCAATCCTCGACTTAGACGTATAAACAACTTGATCGCTCATATTCTCTCCTTTTATCACCGTTAAAAGAATTTCCGCCAAGTATAACCCAATCCAGAAAAGCCAGAACAAAAAAGAAAAATCTAATCACGAAAACACGAAATCTGGAAAGCACGAAATTTTCTTTTCACTTTCTTGTTTTCGTACCTTCGTGATAAAAAGATTTGTTACTTAATGCAAAAACTATAAATTAAGAGACTAAGCCACTGTATCCGATACCAATGACCCCCTGCGGGCGGAAATGATACCGTCCACCACATAGCCCCGTGTTACGGAAGCGCGCTGTCTTGCATCCGTCATGGGATACTTGCCATAAGTCTCACGAACATCCAGATAGTTTTTAATAACCAGCTGTTCATCTTCATCACTCCCCCGGGATAATTCTTCGGCTGACAGGTTGCTGCGGTCCAGGGCCGCAACCATACAGCTATGCACATACCCCGGACGGTTGACGTGGTTATCCAACAGCAAGGCGACACCGTATTCCGAAGTTATCAGGTCAGCCAACGAATGTCCGTTTAGTTTAGAAGAGTTGACATAAAGAAATTGCTTGATACGATTGGCGGCATGTCGTATCTGAGCAGCCTGGACTTCGATGTCGGCACCTGCCCGGGCAAAGCGATAGGCCCAAATATGCTCTCGCAGCATGGATTTATCTACCGCCGAAATCAGCTTTTTCCCGCGATAACTGAACCAGCCTGTTTTGAGACCGACCTCGACCACATCCAGCCCGAACTGCCCCCAGTAATGTTGAAAATTATCCGGATGGCTGTCCTTTATAATTTTCAGCAGTGCCGGCAGTTCACCGGGTTTGCCGGCGCCACCCGCCGTCCACTGGAACATACCGAAGCTCAGAAATTGATTATCCCAGGTATTAACGGCATCCAAATTGCCCTCATTTTCAGAAGTCGCAAATATTACATTCATCTCGGAGTCGTTCAGATTTACTTCCTGCAATTTTATGCGATGATTGGCAATAAAATTTTCGGGATCATGCAAACCTATGCGATACAGGCCTTTGCGGTGTAAGCGACCCACAAAAATTTTTTCCGGTTTGGCTATCAGGGTCGCATAAACGACTCTGTCTTCGACACTGATTCTAACCCGCTCTTTGCTGACCGCTTGAACGCCTTCGGAGGTATTTACAACACTGGGCACTTCGGCCACGGTCCCCGGCAATTGCAACCGCTGTCCCACCCGTATGCGGTCCGGGTTGATGATTCCGTTCAGCTCTGCAATGACGCGCCACTGGCCGGCTGAGCCTAATTTCCCGGTCGCAATTTTCGAAAGGGTATCACCCGGCTTTACGATATATTCCGCGATTGTGTGGCCCCCTTGAAGTTGTCTTTAATATTATCCGGATGAAAAGGCATTTATCCGGTCAAATACATTTGATCCTCGAACACGTCTCCGGATGGCTTAACCGGCTACAATATCCACTTCAGGCAATAGTTCGTAAAGTACATAGTTGCGGTGCCTCCAGGCAGCATGGATAAAATGACTCGCATCACAGTCGTCCAGACTCCCCTGAGCTTCCAGATGGCCGCTGATCCGGTAATACTGCCATAAATCCTCAGAGTAATTTACCTTTTTGTCTTTCTGGGTGGCCTGAAAAAGAGCATTGCCGGATATGGCCTCCCGCCATTGATCGATACGCTCCTCCTTTTTACCTTCCTTGCTGAGGATATTCTCCAGGGTTGGTTTTATGCTGTTCCAGCCGCGCTGGTCCGGCGTACCGTGTTCAGCGTTGTCTTTTAAAAACTCCACAAAAAAACCATAGAGCAGTTCGCAGGCCTTAAGATAGTCCCTGGGGTTTTCTCTTTTAACCAAGCCCCGACCATCTTCGGGAAGATACTGCCATTTCAAATAAGGACGATCAGGATAAGTTGCTACCGCGCCGTGCCCGACGGGGACCGTCTGGGCGAAGGTTCCGGCAATTCTTATCTTGAAGGTTTCGAACTTTTCTTTAATGTATTTCAGAATCCGATCGCTATGGGATTTTCGCGAGGTAACGGACTCACTTTTGACTTTGTTCCAGCCGCAGCTCAACCCAACAAAGCCGTAATGAGCAAACGTATCGGCATAAACATGGGCGGTGATTCCGGCCAGATGAAGACCAAAGGGCTTCGTTTTATGACTGAGGGCGTGTTGGAGAATCATCGCTGCCGGTTTGCTTTCCGTAGCCTTGAGGCAGACCATTTTGTCGTAAAAAGACCGTGCCGTGCTCATATTACCCGGTAAAAAATGAAACGCCACCCAGACCTTCCACTGATCTCTCAAAACCGTATTTTTATAATCCATGGGTATATGGGAGGTAATGATCGGGTAGACAGCCGTGTTATTGGCTAAAATGCTGACTTCGCCGTCGAGCGCATCGTCTACAAACTGGGAGGCATAGGCGATGGTATAGGCCGAATCAGGTTTAATTCCCGCGGCACGCGCCAGGGCATAGATTCCGTAAAAATGCATATCCAGTTGCATTGGCTACTCCTTTCATTAAGAATATAAGAGTTGATCATAGAACATCACAAACTTTTTCCCGGGCTAAACAAGGGTTGGAACATGATTGGTGCGTCAAACAGGGTCAAATTTCGATGAGATGCGTGAAGGGCCGATTTATACCGCTTTTCAAAAAATAAGTTCCGAAATACGGAAGGCTGGTATAAGTGGTTGTAGAAAAAACCGTTCGAATAGCGGAACGTTTTTTTGACAACCGCTATAACAAATTGGAATAGACTTCCAGGACAGCAATTAATCAGCCGCTTTTGGACCGGTAATATCGGATTTGGCTAAAATGTCAAGGATTTAATTGGTTGGACGTAAATTCCTCTAGCGTTAAAACCCCGGCATAAGCGGACCCCAATGCCGCCATGAATGAACCATGGACTTGCTCGGCAGCAATGGTTTTGCCCCCGAATTCAAGATTGCGTGTGGCGCAGGCATCCTGAATGACCATGCACTTGAACCCCAAATCAAAGGCCGCGCGGGTGGTGGCATCAATGCACATATGGCTCATGGCGCCGCAGATCACTACCTGTCCGATCTGATTTTTTTTAAGTTCTTCCAGAAGCGCGGTCTCTCTAAAACTGTTTGGATAAAACTTTTGGATGACCGTCTCATCAGAAAGCGGCTTGATACAATCATGAATCTCAGCTCCTTCTGTGTCCGGCAAAAAAAAGGTCGCCCCTTTGCGGGCCGCTAAATGCTGGATGTGAAAGGTCCGCCAGTTGTTTTCACGGAAAACGGATAGCAGTTCAGCGGCCTTTTGACCGGCTTCTGAAATTCCCACCAGCTCCATCCGACCCCCTGCAAAATAGTCGTTTTGAATATCTACTAATATAAGCCCTGTTTTCATGGTGTACCCCCATTTATTTATCATATAAATAAAACCTACCCCAACTTAATTATCCTAGCTCAGCCGGTCAAGCCCATTAATGAACTACCCCGCCGCAAGTAGCGGGGTATCAATCGCAATATTTATCACCGCCCCAAGGGGCGGAGAATTAAACCTTTATCCGCCGGCGGACTAAATTAGACCTTTCCTTTTTAAAATCAGACGCTATAATCTGACTTAAAAATTGAGTATTTGCTATCTATGCAGTCGGGGAGAAATAAAATGTCTCGTAATTCGATAATTCGCCATTTAGGCTTAATGGTCGTCCTGATTCAGCTGGGGGCAATCCTGAACCCTTCTTTTGTCACCGGACAAAACGCACCGTCCGGGACTTCATCCCAACCGCTTGTGGTAACCTCACAATCCATAGCTGACCTGTCCCTGGATAAACTTCGGCTGAAACGATCTGAGCTGGAGGCCTCCCAGGACCTGGATAAAGCCGGTAAAGACAGTGCGCTCCAGATGCTCGACCAGGCAATTGGCTTTCGTCAACTGCTCGATGAATTAGCCCGGCAATCCGAGGTCCTCTCCGGGCAGATAAAAACCGCACCGCAACGAATTAAAACGATTCAATCTGAACTGGCCCAACCGCCGCCGGAAACGGTTAAAGGGCCGGCCTCGGAAAAAAATTCTCTTCAGCTGGAACAGATGGTACAGCGGGAAATGGCGCAGCTTGTCGCGGCCAAGGATCGTCTTGCCGGCTGGAATGATCAATTAAGCCAACAAAAGGATTTTCTGGAGCAGCTTCCAAAGAATGCTACCGCTGCTAGAGCACGTCTCAATCAAGTAAACGAAGAATTGCAAAGCCCGGTTCCTGACAACGAGCTTGCCGCCATCACCGAATCCCGGCGACTCATGCTTCGTGCAGAGCAGCTCAAGCTGGCGGCGGAAATCAAATTGTATGAACAGCAACTAAATGGCCATGAAATACTGGTGTCCCTGGCGACGGCCGAAAGGGACCTGGCCGCCCGGGAAGTTGCCAGGCGCGAGATTCTGGTAAAGGAGTGGCAGGCCCAGGCCGCCGAAAAATCTCAACAGGAAGCCGCCAAAGAAAGGCAAGAGACCACAGAAGCCAGGGATAAGACCCCGGAAGCGGCCGCGGAGGTGAAGACTGAATACGACATCAATATCGCCCTCAGCGCGGAGCTGGAAGAGGTAGGCCGCCAGGAAACAGCCGTCGCCAAAGCTCTTGAGGATGTTACCAATCGCCTGAAGGAAATAGAAGACGACTTTGCACTGGCAACTGAAAGAGTCAAGACCCTGGTATTAACCGAGACCATCGGCCTGGCGTTGCGCCGCCAGCGCCAGATGCTGCCCAGCGCCGATAAATATCGTCGGAGTTCCGCCGAACGGAGGCAAACAATGGGCAAAATCCGCGAAGCTCAACTCCGACTCGATGGCCAGCGCCGGGAGATTATCGACCTCAACTCCCTGACCGACCAAATTATCGATTCGCTGGTTTACTTAACGCCCGACAAAGCTGAAACCCTGAGACCGACTGTCCGCAATCTTCTCACGGATCGACGCCAGCTCCTGGAAAAATTGCAGGCCGCCTACAACCGTTATTTCAAAGACCTGCAAAACCTGGAGATTGCAGAACAGCAACTGGTTTCAGAGGCGGAAGCGTATGCCGATTTTCTTGACACCCATCTGGTGTGGATTCGAAGTTCCAGTATCGTCAGCTTTAGCGACCTGCAAAACAGCCTTGCGGTCATACAGGAGCTGGTTGATCCCGCCCGCTGGCGCCGGACCGTCTCGGATGCGGCAGCTTCCTTCGGGACGAATCCGGGCCTGTGGGCCCTGGTATTGTTGATCAGTGCCGCGCTTCTGTTCGGGCGCAGGCGGGCGCGGCGCGAGATATCCAGAACGGCCGAAAGGGTCAACCAGCAACGCCAGGACAGTTTTTCTTTAACCCTTCGGGTACTGGCCTTGACGGTCTATCTGTCCGTGGGCTTTCCTTTTTTAATAATGTTTGTGGGCTGGCAACTGCTGCAATTGCCTGGAATACAGCAATTTACCCGTGCTGTCGCCACCGGCTTGATGACGGCCGCCGGAATGTTAGCCGGACTCAGATTTTTCTACAATGTCTGCCGGCACAAGGGCCTGGCCCATGTTCATTTTAAATGGAATGAATCGATCCGGCAGACCCTGCGAAAAAATCTGTGGTGGTTTACGCCGGTGGTGGTGTTAATGGGATTTTTGGTTTCCGCAATGGCCAATGGCAAAGAATTCGAATCCTCCGATTCAATGGCGAAACTGGCATTGATTATTCAGATGGTTGCCGTCTCAGCGTTTTTGGGCCGAATTCTGCGGTTTTCAGGCGGCATCGTTACAGCCTTGCTAAAGACTTATCCCAGCGGCTGGCTGGCGCGTTTGCGATATGTCGGGTGGCCGCTGGCCGTGGGGTTACCGCTTTTCCTGGCTGCCCTGGCGGCCAGCGGCTATTTTCTTTCGGCTCTGGAGTTTCGGGATTTAAGTCGCTACACCGCATTGCTGGCGATGACGCTGGTCGTGTTAAACAGCCTGGCGCTGCGGTGGTTGTCTCTGGCCAGTCGCAGGTTGGCCATCCGGGAAGCCCGGCGCAAGTGGGAGGCGCAGCGCGAAGCAGACCGTCAGAAACGCGCAGATGGCCATCCTTCGCCGGCTGATGAGGAGAGCAAGCCGATTCTCCCCGAACCTGAAATCGGCCTGGCCGAAATTAGCGACCAGACCCAGGCCTTCCTGCGAACCGTCATGTTTATACTTGTCGCCATCGGGTTATGGGCCATCTGGGAGCCTGTTTTCCCCGCTTTCGGCATCTTGCAGAACGTTCAGCTCTGGAGCTACAGTGAGGCGGTCAACGGCGTTGCGGCCCAGATACCGATCAACCTGGCCAATCTGCTAATGGCTGTCGTGGTGGTCGTCTTCACGATCATTGCCTCAAAAAACCTGCCGGGGTTGCTTGAAATCACGATTCTCAACCGGCTTCCCGTGGACGCCGGTGCGCGCTATGCCTTTACCACTCTTTGCCGCTACGCGATTACGGCCATTGGCATTCTCCTGGCCGTCAACACCATCGGGTTCAGATGGTCGAGTGTTCAATGGCTGGTGGCGGCCCTGGGTGTCGGCCTCGGGTTCGGTTTGCAGGAAATCGTGGCCAATTTCATCTGCGGCCTGATCGTTTTGTTTGAAAGACCCTTCAGGGTCGGGGACACGGTGACCATCGGGGAGGTCAACGGCACGGTGTCGCGGATTCGCATTCGGGCCACCACCATTATTGACTGGGACCGCAAGGAATTGATTGTGCCCAACAAGGAATTCATCACCGGCCAGCTGATCAACTGGTCCCTATCGGACCCCGTCACCCGCTTTAAGATCAAAGTTGGTATTGCCTACGGCTCCGACACCGAGCTGGCCGAAAAGTTATTGGTAAAAGTGCTCAACGAAAATCCAATGGTACTTAAGGATCCCAAACCCAGCGCCTATTTTCTAGGTTTCGGGGACAACAGCCTTGATTTCGAGCTGCGGTTATTTATCAGCAACATCGACCACCGCCTGCCCGTCCAGCATGAACTGCACAAAGCCATTGACCGCGAGTTCCGTAAGGCCGGCATTGTCATTTCATTCCCCCAGCGCGATGTCCATTTTGATGCCGACCAACCGCTGAAGATTCAGATGGTACCCGACAAGTCGGATATAACGACTGACGAACCGGAACCGGACAGCACGGAATAGCATATTTTTTGTTTATACCGCTATAAGCGCCCTGCCCTCTGAGGTCTAACTATCCGTGTTGAAGTAGGTTGTCTCAATATACGCAACAGCCAGCCTCCGGCTGTCCTGCTTTTTAACAGCTTCAGCAATCTCGGAGGCGCGACCGTAGTACCTTTGTCCGGAGACACATTCGCTGATGGCTTTTGAGAGCCGCTCGGCTGTCAACTGAGACCTTCGTAAAGGTTTGGGACCCAGTCCGCAGCGATAAACTCTTTCCCCCCAGTAATATTGATCGAGAATATGAGGTACAATGATCTGGGGCACGCCTGCCAGGGCTGCGGCGGCCGTGGTTCCCGAACCGCCGTGGTGCACCACCGCGGCCAGACGGGTAAACAGTAAAGGATGCGGAACCTCATCGACAAAAATACAATTTTTCGAATCCGCAAAGCAGGTCTCGTCAAAACGGAAACCGGATAGGATTCCACGCTGTCCGGTAAGCCCCAGGCTTGCCCGGATTAAGGCAACCAGGGCTTCCTGCCCACGGGTTGACATGCTTCCAAACCCGAAGTAAATGGGTGCCGGCCCCGTCGCCAGAAACGCTTCGAGTCGCTCAGAAATCTTTTTATTGGCCTGCAGATGCAGATAACCGGTCTGGAAGCAGTCCAATCCAACATCCGGCGGTACTTCGGCAATAACCGGGTCCGATGCCACCATCACATGCTCTCCGATGACGTGGTCCAGGATGTCTTTAACAGGCGCCAGTTTCAAACGGCGGCGTTCTTTGTTAATCAGCGCTGTAAAGTTCATCCTGTCCAGTATCCGGGCCATTGCCCAGGATAGCCGGTTTAGCCATGGCGGCAGATTGTGAGATTTCAAGGCAACAAAGGGATGGTGGGCCGATGGCAGTATTTGAGGTGCCATGGCAACATATCCATACGGAATGCCCTTTAATTCAGCAGCCGAATGAAGACCCAGGCAAAGGGAAGCTCCCAGGACAAGATCCGCGCCATCTATAATAGCCGGCAGCTGGGATAGCTGCTTTCGAATTTCGAGCCGCAGGAAAGCGAGAAAATCCTTCACCGGCTTTAGGGTATGCACCTGGGGATGGCGGCTCAGCATTTGGGTGAAGTCGCTTCCCAGGGCTTGAAAGGCGCATCCGCAATCCTCAACCCGGACCCCTTGCTCCGGGGGAGCCGCGATGAGGGCTTCGTGTCCCCGACTGGTTAATGCCCGGGCCAGAGCAATCAACGGTTGGATATCACCCCGCGTTCCACAGGTTGCAATGACTATTTTTTGGGGATCTTTCAATAGATCATTTAGGGCTCAAGATTCCCTGGTCAGATAGCCGGGTGCTTTGGGATCTTTGTGAAAGGTGCCGTAATTTTTGCCGGATGGATAATACTCGGCAAAAGATTGGACACTGCCGGCGGTGCTGTCCCCGGCCTCATGGTTGATAAACTCCAGGGCCAGGTCAATTCCGGCCGACACCCCGGAAGATGTCCAGAGATGGCCGTCTTTAACGATTCGCTCTTCGACAACTTCAACGTCTTCTAATTCCCGCAACTGCTTAAGCGATAACCAGTGGGTGGTTGCTTTTTTACCCTTCAACAGTCCGCAGGCATGTAAAATAAAAGAACCCGTGCAGACAGACAGGATCGCCTTGCAGTTTTTGGCCTGTTTTGAAACGAAACGGATCAAGTTTTGATTTTCGACCTGATCCCTTGTCCCAAAGCCTCCGGGTATTAACAGGTAATCTAATTTTGGTGCATCTTCAAACGCTACATGGGGTTGGATGATCATCCCGTTTGAGCAGCGCACAGGCTCCTTTGTTTCAGCAATCATCAGGCATTTTTCAGGACCATCGGCATACTGGCTCCACATGGCAACCATTTCCCAGGGTCCGACCAGGTCAAGTTCTTCTAAATCCGGAAATAAAAGAAAACCAAAAATCATTGCGCCTCTCCTCATCTATCCCCTGAAGCAGGAAGTTTGTCCAGGTTCATAAAATTGTTCCTGTCCTTAGGCCGGCAATTTCTTTAGGGCATGGTGGCCGCTTTGGCAAAATTGCTCAAGGCATTTTCAACTTTTTTGATAACTTCAGCGCATTCGGTAAGTCCGTGCCTCTGGGCCAGATAATTTGGATCATTATAAGACAGCCACACCTGCCCTTTATCATCTTGCCAGATGAGCGCTTTTTGAGGCAGGTCAATGGCAACACTTTGACTGCACTGGATAAGCGGTGTGCCGACCTTTGGATTACCAAAAACAACCAATTCTGTGGGCCGCAACTTTTGGCCCACCTTGGCAGCACCGGCGGCATGATCAATTCGGATGAATACGGTCATGCCCTTCTGGTTTAAAACGTTTTCTAAACGATCCGCTGTGGCCTTTACATCGTTTGAACTTTTAACACTGATTAACCCATTGCCGGCGGTAGCCGTCGACGCAATAAACAATATTGCTAAAATAGAAAAAAATGTTTTCTGCATTCTTTTCCCCCCATTTAATACCTTTGCCATCCTAGAATGAGATTTTTGCCGATTTCTTATAACTATTTAACCGATAACTAATAACTTCTAATTGAGCGTCTGGCGCTCAATTAGAGTATGCCCCGGCCCGCGCCATCCGGGCCACAACCAGATGGTGAAACGGCCGGAACAGATTAAAATACACTGGTCCGGTCCAGTGCAGATAGTGTACGATGGTAACAATATAATACCGTTTCAGATCATTTTCCAGTGGTTCTGACACTATACCGAAATAGGCCCTTAAATGCCTATCCGGTGGTGTTTCTGCAAACCAGGAGACATCTTCTTCCACGGAAAATAGGAAAGATAAGGAGGATTAAGGCAATGTAATGGCAGATCTGTTTGTCAAATAGATTCATGGGCCCGGTGCAATACTTCTAATGCAAGATCTATATCATCAGAGCTGTTATAAAGATGGGGAGAAAACCGTACGAAATCTGCCCGTGGAGACACGATGACACCCTGTTCTTTCAAAAAATCTACAAGCGTGCGTGAAGAAAAGTCCGGAAAACGCGCGCTGACGATGGCGCTGCACTCTTTCTCGTTAGAAGGACTCAACAGCTGGGCGCCAAGTTGTTTTAAGCCTTCGACCAACCGCGCTCTAAGCTTCAGGTCATGCTCGAATATAGCATCTGCCCCCAGCCTGAGAATAAATTCAACGGCTTTGCCCAATCCCAGGGCGCAACCATAAGCCATAGTGCCGAATTCGAACCGGCCGGCGTCATCATGATATTGGATACGATCGGCCCGTAGGTCCCACATGTCTTTGTGGCTTCGAAAACCGGCCAGTCCGGGTTCAAACCGGGTTTGCAGGTGCGGCGCAACATACATGACAGCTGCACCAAAGGGGCCGCAGAGCCATTTGTAGCCGGCTGCAACCAGAACGTCGACACTGTCACGGTTTACATCGATGGGGATCGCTCCGGCTGACTGGGTGGCATCCACGACCAGCAGTGCCCCGTGTGAATGGGCAACTTCTGACAGCCGGCGCAGATCATACCGTTGACCGCTGCCGAACTCAACGTGGGAGACAGCAACAACCGCAGTATTGTCATCGATGAGCCCCGCCAGCTCTTCCTGGTCGGCATAGTAGTCTGTGGTAGGCAAAAAGCGGATTTCACAGCCGGTGGTATGGGCCACCCGCAGCCAGGGATAGATCGTGCTCGGAAAAACCACATCGACCCCCACGATATTTTTGCCCCCGGCGGGCATCATTGCCCAGGCCAATGAAGCAACCAGTTCGCTAAAGCTAGATCCTACGGCGATATCCCGGGACTCGGCTCCTATGAGCTTGGCGAACACTTCGTGCAAACTTGAAAAAACATTTTGCTCGGCGGCTTCATCAAAACAAAGGGTGCCGTTTTGTGCCAGGTCTCTCTGCCAGGCAACGGCCGCCTCACTGGCGCCTTTATACATCAAAGCAATCGAGGCGGCGTTGAGATAGGCAGATCTTGAAATGGCCGGGAAGTGCTCCCGGCCGGCGAGTGGTTCGATATCCATCTGTACTCCACCTCAAATCGGCCCGCAAAGGATGCTAAATCGTAACAACAGCCGGCAGCGGTTTGATAAAATTTTGCCTGAGACTGTAAGTATAGGCTCCCTGGGACGGAATCAGCAAGATGTCGCCGGTTCGGATATCATCACCAAAGTACATGTAGCCCCAGATGTCATGGGGGGTGCACAATGAGCCAAGGATGTGGCAGGGTTGTTCATTAAGCGATGGGCGCGTTAGATTCAAGATGGGACAATAATCGCTCTCGAAGCGTTCCCAGCCGACCGTGTTTGTGCCGGCATCGGTGATGACCAGATCCGCTGCCTTTTTATCGACAACTGAAATCAGCAATTGGACTGCATCGTTGCATATCCAGCGTCCCGGCTCCAGACAGATTCTGCAAGTCACGACCGGGAAAAGGTGCTCGCGAATTGCCGCACTGAGTCCCGCGGCGAATTCTTCAATGGGATCGGCCGGCAGACGGTAATGGGTTTCAACCGCGCCGGCCCGGTTTCCGAGGGCCTCGAGCAGTTTGCCTTCGGGGGTCCCTGCGGCCTGCAGCCATTCGCCCTGTCCCGGCCAGTAGCCACCACCGATATCGATAAACTCAATTCGGGTTTTAAACCCAACGGGCATATCCGCCAGCAGCTTGCCGAGTGATCGGATAAAGGCAATCTGAGGTCCGGGTGAAAGATTCCAGCTGGAGTGAAATTGCAGCCCGCGCAGTTGAATGTGGTCACAGCGGCAGACCTCATCATAAAAGGCCGGCAACTCCTGGGGAACAATGCCGAATTTGCGCCACAGGCCATTCGGATTGACGGTCAGGCGCACCCCGCAGCGGATATTTTGATTCAACCCGGCTGCAATGCTTTCCAGCCGGCGCAGCTCACCGAAACTGTCGATCAGAATCACTACCTGATCGGCATGCGCAACCGCCAGGTGCAGCTCTTTATCCGTTTTTCCGGGACCGCTGAAGATAATGTCGCGCGCGCCAAGATCCAAAGCCATTTGCAGCTCAAGCCCGCTGGAAACATCGAGACCAAATTCAACTTCGAGCAAAATCCGGGCAATATCACGGTGGTTATTGCTTTTGACGGCATAATAAAATTCAACTGCGGGCAAAAGCTTTTGGAAAGCACGCTTCAGCCGCCCGGCGCGATCCCTTAAAATTGATGACTCTTGAAGGTAGAGGGGGGCCGGATGCTTTTCAATGACCTGCAGGTAAAAATCCCGCCGGTCAAAATGGTATTGCACATAGGCACGCAGCTCATCGGGCGGCAACAGCGGGGTGGTTCGGCTCACGACTTCGCTGAGTTGTTGGCTCAAATCTGATGGGTTCACTCTCTTCAAAACTTACTCAATCTCCACGATTAGCTTATCTAACAAGGCCAGGCACTGCGATTCCACTTCGCTATCGCCATCCGGTTCAAAGATAATGTGTCCCAAAAGCCAGGAGTCATAGTCATCCGGGGGCATTTTGATCAGGTGTCCCGGTTGACGTGTCAAATGGATCTCACGGAGGCGGGCATCACTTTGCAGGTGATGGCTGTCGACTTTTTTTAAAATTCCGCTTTGGCGGGCATGCAGGCGCAATCCAACCGACGGGCGCAATTCTGATATTCGGTTCAATCGCAAGGGGCGCTGCCGTGAGAAATCCAACAGCAATTTCAAAACATCCAGATGGAAACTGTGGCGCAGTAAAAACGGCAGGCAATCTCCGCCCGGCCTGGGCGCCATCTCCAGCAGAACGATCCGGCCATGATCGATCATAAAATCCAGCATACAGATCGCTCGCTCAAGTCCCAATGCCGCCGCACTCCGGAAAAGGGTTTGACATAATTCAGGTTCATCGGTTTCAGCGGGCAAAATGCCGGGCAGCAGATAACCCAGCGCTGTTCCGAAGGGCCCTTCCGAAGATATAATCTTGCGCGTAATCCGAATAATTTCAACCCGCCCTTTATCGATTACAAAATCGCAGCTGTATTCGTTGCCGGCAATGAATTCTTCGGCCAGAATATCGGGCTCCGGCGCTGATAGGGACCTAAAAAGCCGATTGTCCCCGCGGCGGGTCAAACCGATTCGGATTTCGCGATAGTTATGCTCGCATTCCGGGATGCTGTCGCAGCGATAGATCAGTTCACTGCCGCTGCCGCTTAGCGGCTTTAAGACACACGGCCCCCCGAACTCCTGAAAAAAATGCGCCGCCTCGGTCTCCGACCGGATGATTCGAGCCTTTGGGGTGTGGAGATCGTTTGCCTGCCAGAGGGTTTTCGAAAGAAATTTGTTGCGGCAGTTGTTGACGGCCTGAATGGAAGGATAGGGCAAATCGTATGACTGCCCCAGATGCGCGGCCAGCTCCATCGATTCGCAGTCATAGCAGGCGACGCCCTCCAGCCTGAATCCATTTTGGTCCAGGTGTCCCTGAATCACCTGCCGGCTGCGGTCATAATCGGATAGATCGCACAGGATCTCTTCGGCCGCCGCCGGACACGGCTCTTGCGCCTGCCGGCGCACTTTGGGATCGGTGAGAAACACAGCGCGGCCGGGACAGCTGCTTCGAATCCAATCAATGTAGTCCGCGGTTGTACCGACGACCAGAACTTTCGGCTCACGCGGCACAGGCTGCTCTCTGTTCGATAAAATCAGCCGGCCAATCCTCTATTTCCTGCCGCTGCGATATTTGGTAGAGCGGCCGGGGGCTCAGGTGAAACCTGTTTTTCCAGTTAAAATCGCCGCAGAGAAAGTCCACCTCCGATAAACGCTGATGGCAGGCCCATTCAATATGATGAAAGTTGATCAATTTGGCTACGCCTGGAAAATTGGAATCGGTGCCGCCCGCCAAAACGACATAGCGCGAGTTCCATATGGCTCCGACATCCACGGCGGCAACTCGGCCCCCAATTTGAACGGTGGTCACCCGCAGCAGATGATTGTCATGCAGCCAGGCGAAAAGGCGCTCAAATGATTTCAAAAAACGGGCATCGGCAAAATAGGATTGGTCCCCGAAGTTATCCAGGTTCATGCGAAACATTATGTCGATATCGGCCGGTTGATCATAGCGGTAGCATACACCGGGTTTTTGGAGACAGTCCAGTTCACGACGAATTTTTTTGCGCGATTTGCCCGAAAAGCACTGCAGGTATTCCTGAAAGGAATAGGCGTATTGGGAGGGATAGAAAAGATAACCGACCTCATCAACGGAGGCTGAAGATTCAGGAGCCGGAAAGGAATCCGAGCTCAGGTATCGAATCTTGAAAGCCAACGGAATGTGATCAAGCAGTGCATTAAAAACCTCCGGTTCGCCGGCCAGCACCCTGTTTTGCTCCAGCCATGTTTTGCCCTGCCAGAGTTCACCCGGGAAATGCCCGAAACACTGTTCTTCATCGATCCAGCTTAAAGCCAGCATGCCCTGGAATTGCCCGTTCTGACTGGCAACAATGAAGTGCGGGCTGTGGTTGAATTGGGATTGAAAGCACGCTCTGACCGGCCACAAATCAAACAGGCATTCCTGGGGCCAGTGGCGCTGCCATAGCTCTTTGACCTGGAAGAAATCTTTATGTTCGCTTATTTTGAGCATGAGGGCCCTCCTGGTTAATGACGTAATGTGACGTTCAATGTGCTGTGGCTGCCGCCGAAATAGGTTTGCGAAAATTCTCTGACAGCTTCAGGGGCGTACTCTTTGCAGCTGAAAACATCCAGGTAGGTTGTATTCGTCTGGTTGGCAAAGTGGGCCGATATCAGGGAAGTTTCGATAAGCTGCACCATGGAGTACCCGGCCACGCGCTCATCTTCACCGAAATGCACCACCTGGGTTTCGCCGAAACGTTTCATTTCGATTAAGTCACAAAGTTCGGCAACAAAACGCCGGATAGCTGTGGGACTTCGGATTAATTGAGGTTCACAATTATAAATGTCGATAGACGAAGCAATTCCCCATACCTGTGGCTGGATGGCAGCCCGTACAATTTTCGGATTCTGTTTCCATGACATGTGTTCAACCGCTTGCAGATTGTGCATATTTTTCTCCGTTTCTGGTTTAGGTTCCTGCCTGAAAAGGTTTATCTCGACAACCCCTGGTATCAGCATTCCGTATTTCGGAACATTTAATGGCTGCTAAGCAGGTTTTGTGCCAAAAATTTAAAAAACTTTTAACATACTAATATATTTGCGTATTTAAGATTAGCCCAGGAAAGTACAAGAGTGCTTTAAGTCATAAATAAGAAAAATATTTCTGATTTTTGTTGATTAAGGTAATAGAATACCGTAATAAGGAGGATAATTGCTGGAGAAGGTCGAAGGCGTCTTCAATAGGCTCGATTGACCCTGTTTAGAAAACAATGACAAGGAGTTATGTGAACCAGTAAAGCTTGTTGCCATGCTCGTCGGTTAGAAAACCGGTAAATTAATACTGATAGTATCATCACTGTGCATGGTGTCAAACCAGCGAAAAAGGCAATTGAATTCCGATGAAGGGAGGTCCCGGTGATTATTCGCGTTGGATTGGCGGTTAAGGAAAGCGGCCTGCAAGGGCATTTGAAGCGTAAACTCTCGGACACCGATACGCGGGTGGAAACATTCAATCCCCCGCGGTCGGTCTGGCACAAGGTGTTGCACAGCGGGTGTGATGTCATTATTATCAGCGCCGCATTTATCATCAAACCCATCGATAATGGTATCTCAATTCTTAATGAGCTGCCCGAGAATCCCACAACCGTCATTATTCATGAAAGTGATTCCCCGGAAGAACATGCCCGTCTGGCAGCCGCCGGCGCTGATGTTGTACTTTATGCGGGCATATCAAAGATGAGAATATTCCAGGCCATCGAATCCGCCCTGGAATCCCGGCGCCAATTCATCCAGCGCAAACGCTATGATCGCCGGGGCGTTTCCGAGCCCAAAATAACTGATTTCGTTACTGAAAGTCAGGCCATGCGGATTTTCATGGAAGACGTTCATCAGGTGATTCCAAGCGATTCACCCATTCTGCTCACCGGCGAGACCGGGGTCGGCAAAGAGCATCTGGCCAAAGCCATCCACGCCCAAAGCCCCCGCTCTGTCGGTCCCTTTATTTCGGTCAATACGGCCGCAATGCCCGAGCAGTTGCTTGAAAGCGAGTTGTTCGGACACGAGCAGGGCGCATTTACAGGTGCGATTCGATACCGCCGGGGGGCTTTTGAACTGGCCCACGGCGGAACCATTTTTCTAGATGAAATCGGGGAAATGCCCCTGCATCTGCAGACAAAGCTGCTGAGTATCTTACAGGATTATGAAGTCAAGCCCATCGGGGGGGAAAACACGATTGAATTGGATGTGCGCGTTATCGCTGCAACGAACCAGAACCTGGAAGAGGCCATTGCTGCGGGGAATTTCCGCCAGGACCTTTACTACCGGCTGGGGGTTTTGATGCTGACGATTCCCCCGCTGCGGGATCGCAAGGAAGATATTCCAACGATGACCCGGCGATTCACGACATATTTCCGGTATAAAATCGGTCGCGAAATAAGCGGTTTCTCCAATAAAGCCATGCAGGCCCTCTGCAACTACGATTGGCCGGGGAATGTGCGCGAACTGATGAATGTGATTGAGCGCGCCATGCTGCTTAGCAAAACCGATGAGATCGGCATGGAAGAACTGCCCAACGTCTTCCATGGAGATTCTTCGGCACTGGCAACGCTTATGCCAAATGGGAATTTGGGTGGAACCGATTGGTTGCAAAAAACGCTGCCGGAGCTCCAAAAAGAAATCATGGCTCAGGTTGAGCGAATTTATCTTGAACGCGTACTCACCAAAACGGGGGGCCGCGTGGGTCAGGCGGCCCGGATCGCAGGTATCCACCCCAGGGGCCTGTACAGCAAAATGAAGCAGTTCAACCTGCACAAAGAGGTTTTCAAGCACTAGCGCCGGCGGTATAAATTTGAACTAGCTCATCGACCAACCCGCTAAATTGGTTGATCGCTCTTTTGACCGGCTCCGGCGAACCCATGTCGACGCTGGCTGCCAGCAGTTCATCCAGAGGAAATTGGCTGCCGCCGAGTTTCAAAAAATCCAGATAGACCTGACGGGCGGTGTCCCCCTCGTTGACGACTTTGTCCGCCAGCGCCATGGCCGCCGATACTCCGGTGGCATATTTGTAAACATAAAAAGCAGAGTAGAAATGCGGAATTCGCAGGCACTCGAGGGATAGCTCGGGATCAAGCACCAGGGTGTCGCCGAAATAGGTTTCAAGCAGCTGACGGTATGTTTCGGTCATCACATCCAGCGTCAAGGGTGAATTGGCTTCACCAATCGCGTGGATAGTCTTTTCAAACTCGGCAAACATGGTCTGCCTGAAAAGCGTGGCCCGGATGTTGTCAATTTCCCGGTTCAGAATGTAGGCCTGCATTTTCGGATCATCTTTGTAAAACCCCAGCAAATATCGGCTGAGAAGATCTTCATTGAAAGTGGAGGCCACCTCCGCCACAAAGATCGCATAATCATGGTCCACGTAGGGCTGGTGCTTTTTGGAGAAATACGAATGCATGGAATGCCCCGCTTCGTGGGCCAGGGTGTAAAGGCTGTTAATATTATTTTCCTCGTAGTTGAGCAAAATATAAGGCGGTGAATCATAACAGCCCGAGGAATAAGCGCCGCTTCTCTTCCCCCGGTTCTCATAGCGGTCCACCCAGCCGGATAAAAGCCCGTCTTTGAGAATGCAGCTATATTCATCTCCCAGTGGCCGCATGGCCCTGGCGCACACTTCCACAGCCTCTTTGTAAGGCATGTGGAACTGGACATCGGCGATAATCGGTACATAGGTATCATAGAAATGAAGCTCCTTGAGTCCTAAAACCGTCTGCCGGAACTTCAAATATTTAAAAAGCGGCGCGAGGTTGCCTTTTACGGTCTCGATAAGATTGTCATACACCGCTTGCGGGATGTTGTCATTGAAGAGAGCTGAAGCCCGGCAGTTTTCGAAATTTCTGGCCCGACTGTCGAAGAGGTCTTTTTTAACCGAATGGGCCAGGATGGCCGCCAGGGTGTGTCGATGATCATGGTAGGCCTGATAATATTGGAAAAACACCTTTTTGCGGATGTCACGACGGGGGTTGATTAAGAAGGTTGTAAAATTCCCATGGCTCAATTCTATTTCATTTCCACTCTCATCGGCGACGGTCCCAAATTTCAAATCCACGTTGTCCAGCTGACCGAAGATCTGTGACGGGGCACCGGCAAGCTCCCGACTCATGGCCAGAATCTGTTCTTCTGACTCGCTGCGGGTATGGGGTTTGTAGCGCAAAATTTTTTCCAGATAAAATTTATATTCGCCCAGGGATTTATCTGCCAGGTAATGATTTACAACCTTATCCGGCATCGATTGAATTTCGGGTGTCATAAAGCTTGCCAATTCCGAAGCACGCGTATAGACATTCAGCGCTCTCTGGTGCAGCCCTAAATAAAACTGGTTGGATTTATCCTCATCGCTTTTAAGATGGGCATAGGTATACAGTCTCTCAATCCTGCGGTTCAGTCCCAGATGAAATTCAATGGCTTCTTTGAAAAGACCAACGGCGTCCTTGAGCCGCCCACGGTAGTCACCATAGCGCTCCAACGCCTTCTCAACCTCCGAAAATAATTGTTCCCAGGCCCCATCGGTTTCAAATAACGGTGCCAGAACCCATTTATTCTCATCCGGAACATCTTTTCTTTCCGCTAGCTTTTTTGTTGACATGTCGTATCCCCTCTATATTGATTGACAGTTTTGACACTGTCGGCTATAATTATCAGAAAATATAGAATTTTTTGATAGCCTTGCATTCAAAGACCGAACCTGCTTCGAAAGGCGTCACACCATCGCTCGACAAAATATTATGATGATTTCCAAGAGGGTGCAACCCGTTTCCTCTGGTTCAGGCACCTTTTATCATATAAATACTCTATAATCATTTTGCCAAAGAGGATATTTTGGCGACAAAAGCGATCAAACTCAACTATCTTTCGGCCGAGCGATTCTTCAAAGACTATGAGCGGTTATGTAAGGGTAAGATTTTTCTTCCTACGAAAACCCCCCTGCCCCTGAACGCCAGAATATCTTTAAATATTTCGGTTCCCGATATTGAAGAGGTGCTGACCGTCGAAGGGGGTGTCATTAAAACCCTCGACGAGCAAACCGCTGCTCAGCTCAAAAAACCTGCCGGAATGGTCGTCGGTCTGATCGGAGGACCGGAAGTCGCTCTCCAGAAACTAAACGGGGCCCTGAGTTCCAACACCTATTACCGTATGCTGCTTAATTTGCCGGCGTCGACCGGCCCAGATAAAACCCCACCCCCGGTTCCGGATGCAGGCGAAGATGATACCAAAAAACCCATCACCGAAAAAACAACCTCAGAAGTTGCCGCAGATCCGGAACCAGCATCCGAACCCGCCGCAGATAACGCTTTGACCATGGATTGGATCCGAGAGGCCATTGCCCAGGAAGAGGCCGCCAGAGAAAAGGAGTCGAGCGCTCAGATTGCCGCTGCAGCGGTCACTGAAAAAAAACAGCTCAGCCAGGCAGACCGTGAGAAGGTAAAGCCTTCCGGTGAATTTCTCATGGACCTGACAAAGGCCATGCTGCGCAGCGGATATTACGCCTCTGACCATCCCGGTTCGGAAGGCGCCAAGCAAGGTCTATACGAAGCCTTCAAAAAATGTTTGGGAGATTCCAGCGAAATAATGATCACACACGAGGAAACCCGGGAGCACAGCGATATCCTGATTACCGGTATCCTGGATGAACCCGTAAACGTGAGAACGCTGGTCGGATCGAGCATGGCCGAGCTTTTCGTGCCCAAGCTGCGGGAATATTTTAAACGCAAGGGCATCGTCAGCTTTGCCATCAAAAAAGATATTACCTCGGAACATTTTGACCGCTTTGTGGATATCATGAGTGATCCCAAGGTGGATACAGGCGAGAAAGATAAAATCGGCGAGCTTCTGTCCCATGCTTTGATTGATCACGGGATCACCGAAATTTCCACAGTTTTTGTGGATGATTTGATTCTGCTGGAGTTAAATCTTCCCTTCCGGGTTGAGATGGCCATTCAACGCCTGGCCAAGGACCTAAAGGTGATGCCCCTGTTTAAAAGCAAAGACCATGAGGGCATCCGCACCATGAAACTGCAGATCATCCAGGACATCCTGCGCCCACTGAAGCATCCGGAATTTCTCAAAGATCTCATTATTAATTGCTACATCATCGCCCAGCACGTCGAAGACCTCGAGACGGAAGATATCGAACAAGTCATCATCGACGGCTTCCCGTTGAATTCACTGCTGCCGACTTCACGCTATATTTATCAAGAGCTCGATCGCCTGCGGGAAATGAAAGTTGACAATCCGGACAACGCCACGCTGGAAAACCGCTTTGCAGGTGTCAAAAGAATTTTAAAATGGGTTGCGCGACGCCTGGTGCTTGAAGATGTCAGCGGTGCCCAGAGCTTTTTGGAGGAGCTGTATTTAAATCAGGTATTAGCTTTTGACGAGCTTCCCTCTGACGTACAATATCTGGTCAATACCGAAAAAATGGCCAAAGATGTGACAGGCCATATCCGCAGCTATGCCAACCGGATACTGAATATCACCACCTCCGATGATGCTGCCATTATGGTAAAGCTTATGCGCCGCATTCTGCCGGCCTTGATAGAAAAATCCGATTGGCAGACCACGTTTTATCTCACCAAAGCGATGGCTAAAGCCGCCAACACCAGTGATCTATTCATAACTGCGCCCGGCCTGCCTGCTAACCCGATCGGATTCGTGTTCAAAGAGCTCACGGATGAGATGGTAACCGGCTACGAAAATGCGGATGAATCCCAGCGGTCCTTGATTGACAAAATCACCGATTTATTGGGCACCCAGGGCATTCAAATTTTGAGCAAAGTCCTTTCCGACAGCGAGAATCGCGGCGCCCGCAAAAACGCCATGGACGCCCTCACCCAAAAAGGCGACCGGGTCAGAGACTGGATATTTAAAGTGCTGGATGACCCCAAGCAAAAATGGTTTCTAATTAGAAACGCGCTGATGCTGCTCGGTCATGTCGGCAAAAATGAGAAAGATATTGAGCACGCCCGTAAACTTTTGCACCATGAGCAACCAAGGGTGCGTGACGAAGCCCTGAATGTGGTAATTTCTTTGAAAGCCGCCGATGCGGAAGATGTCGTCCTGACGGCATTGGGCGACGCCGATGACAAGGTGCGCTGGCGCGCCATGAATGGTCTCACCGATCTATCCCCTGTTTCTGAAGGTTCGATTAAAAAACTGTTGGGGCTGATTACCGTCCAGGCGCCTGAAGACAAAGAAGAAGCCGTCGGACATTACCGCAAGGTTGCTCAGCTGATCAGGGCCCTTGGAGGAATAAGCGACATACCCAATGGCGAGGAAGCCGAAGATACCATTCTTGAAATGGCCAACCGATCTTCGGAACAAAAAAAGGGCCTGCTAAAGCGCATCAAAAAATCTTCCGGTCCGGATCAATCCGCGGTCCTGTCAGCTGCCATTACCACCCTTGGCAATATCGGCGGCCCAAAATCGGAAGCATTTTTAGACGAGCTGGCCGGAAGTAAATCACCCCAGGCCGAAGCCGCCCAGAAAGCCGCCAGCAATATCCGTCTACGCAAC
>Ga0210060_1000030_pt1 | contig 99388 bp, 97 predicted proteins | sample Joice_CattailNLB_FD_184871 | JGI IMG/M metagenome (GOLD analysis project Ga0210060, IMG submission 184871) | Wetland microbial communities from San Francisco Bay, California, USA, that impact long-term carbon sequestration - Joice_CattailNLB_D2... | ecosystem: Environmental > Aquatic > Marine >...
GCCCGCCTTGAGCCGCGTTCCCGCGAGTCTCGCCAGCGTGCTGAGGGTATCGGCGCTCATCGAAGGGTCAGAACAGGACGCGCTTGGCCACCGCAAGCACGAGTAGCGTATAGCCTGCGGCGAGCAGATCATCGAACATCACGCCGAAGCCGCCCTTGAAGCGCCGCTCGACGGCGCGGATCGGCGCCGGCTTGGCGATGTCGAAGCCGCGGAACAGCACGAACCCGGCGAGCTGCCAGGGCCAGCCGTCCGGCACGAGCGCGAGGACCAGCAGAAAAGCGACGACCTCGTCCCAGACCATCGCGCCGTGGTCTGCAACACCGAGGTGACGGCCGGTGACTGCGCAGGCCCAGACCCCGAGCGCGAAAAAGGCGACCAGCACGGCGCCCATCGCGAGCGGCTCGGTCAGCTTGCCGAGCAGCCACCACAGCGGCAGCGCGACGAGCGTGCCGAAGGTCCCCGGCGCCACCGGCAGCGCGCCGACGCCGAAGCCGAGCGCAATGAAGTGCGCGGGATGGGCGAGCGCGAACCCCGGAGCGGGATGGCGCGGCATCACGGCGCCTCGGCGAAGTGGTCGTAGCCGGCAGGCAGTGCCATCGGCTTTCCCCCAGCGTCGAGCACGACGAGCCGTGTCGGGCGCGCCTGGATCGCGCCGACGCGGCTGAGCGGGAGATCGATCTCGGCGGACAGGGCCTCGAGGACGCTGCGCGCGTGCTGCTCGGCGGTGAAGATCAGCTCGTAGTCGTCGCCGCCGGCGAGCGCGCACTGCGCATCGAGCGCGGCATCGCCCGTGCGCACGCCGGGCAGCATCGCGTAGTGCACCAGCGCGCCGACGCCCGAGCGCTCGAGCACGTGGCAGAGATCGGCGGCGAAGCCGTCCGAGACGTCGATCGCGGCGCTCGCGAGGCCGCGCAGCCGCTCGCCCAGCTCGACGCGCGGCTCGGGCGTCTCGAGCCTGGCGCGCGCGGCCGACGCCAGCCGCCCATCGAGCTGCACCCGCCCCTGCAGTGCGGCGAGCGCCGCGGCGGCCTGGCCAAGCATCCCCGAGACCCAGATGTCATCGCCCGGGCGCGCCCCGCCGCGTAGCAGCGCGTGCGCCTCGGGCACTTCGCCGAGCACGGTGACCGAGATCGCGAGCGGCCCGCGCGTCGTGTCGCCGCCCACCAGATCGACCTCGAAGCGCCGCGCGAGTGCGAACAGCCCTTCGGCGAATTCCGCGAGCCAGGCTTCATCGGCCGCCGGCAGCGCAAGCGACAGCGTCGCCCAGCGCGGCGTCGCGCCGACCGCGGCCAGGTCCGAGAGGTTGACCGCGAGCGACTTGTGCCCGAGCGCGCGCGGCGCCGTGTCGTTCGCGAAATGGCGGCCGGCGAGCAGCATGTCGGTGGACACTGCGAGCGCCATGCCCGCATCGACACGCAGCAGCGCCGCGTCGTCACCCACGCCGAGCAGCGTGCGCCCGCCCGCGCGCGCGGGCCGGTCGAAAAACCGCCGGATCAGATCGAATTCGCTCGCCATCGCGCCAGGCGAGAGCGTGCCTCAGGCCGTCTGCCGCAGCCGTGCAAATTCGCCCGGACGCACGGCTTGCGCAACGCGCTCGAGCACGCCGTTGACGAAGCGATGCCCCTGGGTGGCACCGAAATCCTTGCCGAGGTCGATCGCCTCGTTTAGCACGACTTTCACCGGCGTGTCCGGTTGCTCGGCGAGCTCGAGCGTGCCGATGCGCAGGATCGCGCGCTCGATCGGCGAGAGCTCGCTCAGGCGACGCTCGATCAGGTGCGGCGCGATGAGCGCATCGAGCGCCTCGGCGCGCTCGATGCTGCCGCGCACCAGCGCCTCGACGAACGCCGTGTCGGCGCGCGCATAGCCTTCGAAGCCGCGCGCCTGCTCGAGCGCTTCGGCGGCGTCGCCCCCGCCGAGCTGCCAGGCATAGAGCGCCTGGAGCGCGATTTCGCGCGCGCGCCGCCGCGCGTTCTTCACCGGGCGCGCTCCGCGAGGTCGCTGCGCAGGCGCGCCATTTCGACCGCGACGCGAACCGCTTCGGCGCCCTTTTCGATTCTCGCCACGGCCTGCGCCTCGTTTTCCGTGGTCAGGATCGCGTTTGCCACCGGCAGCCCGTATTCGAGCGCGACGCTCATGACGCCACGCGCAGATTCGTTTGCCACCACCTCGAAGTGGTAGGTCTCGCCGCGAATCACCACACCGACGGCGACCAGGGCGTCGTAGCGACCCGACTGGGCGAGCCATTGCAGCGCAAGCGGAATCTCCAGCGCACCCGGCACGCCGACCTGCACCACGTCGCTGCTTTTCACGCCGAGCCGCTCGAGCTGCGCGGCGACGCCCTCGAGCAAGCGCGTCCCGATCGGCTCGTTGTAGCGGCTCGCGACGATGCCGACGCGCAGCCCGTCGCCATCGAGCCGCCCGCGGCGCTGGCCGGGAACGGCGTCAACCGCGCTCTGTGTGGCGGTGCCCATCGCCTAGCCGCCCGCGCGCTCGCGCTGCTCGGCGTAGCGCACCACCTCGAGCCCGAAGCCTGCCATGCTCGGCATCTTGCGCGGCGCAGCCATCAGCACCATGCGTCCGACGCCGAGATCGCGCAGGATCTGCGCGCCGATGCCGTAGCTGCGCAGGTCCGCCGTACGCGCTTCTGCCGCGTCGCGCGCCGCGCGCGCAGGGCCCGCGAGGCGCGCCTCCAGCATCGCGTCGGTCTGCGCGCAGTTCAGCATGACCATGACGCCCGTGCCGTGCGCCGCGATCGCCTGCAGCGCCTCGTGGACGCTCCAGCTATGCGTGCCGGCGCCGGTCTCGAGCAGATCGAGCGTCGACAGGGGTTCGTGCACGCGCACCAGCGTGTCGTCCGCCGGCCGCGGCGCGCCGCGAATCAGCGCGATATGCGTCCCGCCCGAAGGCCTGTCGCGGTACGCGACCATGCGAAAGCGCCCGCTCGCGGTCTCGACGTCGCGCTCGGTCACTCGCGCGACGATCGATTCGTTCGCGCTGCGGTACTCGATCAGGTCGGCGATCGTGCCGATCTTGAGGCCGTGATGGCCGGCAAAATCGATCAGGTCGGGCAGTCGCGCCATCGTGCCGTCGTCGTTCATGATCTCGCACAGCACCGCCGCCGGCGTGAGGCCGGCCAGCCGTGCGAGGTCGCAGCAGGCTTCGGTATGTCCGGCGCGCATCAGCACGCCGCCGGGCTCGGCGATCAGCGGGAAGACGTGTCCCGGCTGGACGACGTCCTCGGCCTTCGCCTGCGGCGAGGCCGCCACCTTGACCGTCAGCGCGCGGTCGTGCGCCGAGATGCCGGTCGCGATGCCCTCGGCCGCCTCGATCGACGCCGTAAAGTTGGTGCCGTGGCGCGAGCGGTTGCGCGCCACCATCGGCGCGAGGCCGAGTCGCCGGGCATGCTCGGCGGAGATCGGCATGCAAATCAGTCCGCGGCCATGCTTGGCGAGAAAGTTGATCTTCTCGGGCGTCACGAAGTCCGCGGCAAAGACCAGATCGCCTTCGTTTTCGCGATCCTCGTCGTCAACCAGCACGACGATGTTGCCGGCGCGGATCTCCGCGATGATCTCGGCAATCGGGCTGACGGTCGTGGTATCGCGGCGCATGAAGGTCATTATAGCGACGCGGCGCCGGCCCAAACGAAAACGGGGCGCCCTGCGCCCCGTTGCTGGTCTGCGTCGCCGTCCGGCTAGCTCGCAGCGTCCTCGTCGTCGACCGCGCTCGCCTGCTGGCTGCCCGTGGCGCCGCGGGCGCGGATGCGCTCGCGGATGCGCGCCGACTTGCCGGTACGTCCGCGCAGATAGTAGAGCTTGGCACGGCGGACCTCGCCGCGACGCTTCACCTGAATGCCCGCAATCATCGGCGAATGGGTCTGGAAGGTCCGCTCGACCCCCTCGCCCGAGGATATCTTGCGCACCGTGAACGAGGAGTTGAGGCCGCGATTGCGCTTGGCGATCACCACGCCCTCGAAGGCCTGGGTGCGCTTGCGGTTGCCCTCGACCACGGTCACGTTGACCACGACGGTGTCCCCTGCCGAAAAATCGGGCACGTTCTTGCCGAGCCGCTTGATTTCTTCCTGCTCGAGTTGCTGGATCAGATTCATTGCTTCGCTCCGTCTTCTTGATGCTCGCGCTGGAACTCCTCCAGCAGCGTGCGTTCCTCATCGCTCATGCCACTCAACCGCCGCGCCGCGATCAGCTCGGGCCGCCGCAGCCAGGTCCGCCCCAGCGCCTGCTTCAGGCGCCAGCGCCGAATGTTCTCGTGATGCCCGGAGAGCAGTGCCTGCGGCACCGGCTCGCCGCCGACCACCTCGGGTCGGGTGTACTGCGGGCAGTCGAGCAAACCGTTGACGAACGATTCCTCGGCTGCCGAATCCGCGTCGCCGAGCGCACCCGGCAGCTGGCGCACCACGGCGTCGATCAGCGCCATTGCCGCGATCTCGCCGCCCGAAAGCACGAAATCGCCGATCGACAGCTCTTCGTCTACCCGCTGCTCGAGCAGTCGCTCGTCGATCCCTTCGTAGCGACCGCACAACAACGTCACCGCCTCCCGCTGTGCCAGCGCCACCACTTTCGCATGGTCGAGCCGGCCACCCTGCGGCGAGAGGTAGATCACCTTTCCCGCCGTGCCGCATGCGGCGCGCTGCGCTGCCGCGGCCGCATCGAGCGCCCGTGACAGCGGCTCGGCCATGAGCACCATGCCGGGCCCGCCGCCATACGGCCGATCGTCCACCGTGCGGTAGCTGTCGGTGGTGAAATCACGCGGATTCCAAAGCGCCAGCGCCCACAGTCCCTGCCCCAGCGCGCGGCTGCTGATGCCGCTGTCGGCGATCGCGGTGAACATCTCCGGAAACAAGCTCACCACATCGAATCGAATCACCGAACTACAACCCGCGCCACAAATCTGCCAGGCGCCTCACCAATCCGCGCCCCACTGCACCTCGATGCGACCCCGCTCGAGGTCCACCGCCCGCACCACCGAGGGCACCCAGGGCAGCAAACGCCCGGATTCGCCCGCCGGCCCGTCGAGCGCCATGACGTCGTGCGCGCCATTCGAGAACAGCGTCTTCACGCGCCCCAGCACCACGCCCGCCTCGTTCACCACCTCCAGGCCGACCAGGTCGTCCCAGTAATACTGCCCTTCCTCGAGCGCCGGCAGAACGCTGCGCGGCAGCTCCACCGCCGCGCCGTTCAGTGCCTGCGCCTGCGCTCGGTCCTCGATGCCCGCGAGCTTCGCGAGCAGCGCGCCCGAGTGCGGCTTTGCCGCCTCGACCGCGCGCGCCACGCCCGCGACCCACCACTGTGGCTGCTGCCTCAAATCCTCCGGGTCGTCCACCACCACCCGAATCCAGCCACGCACGCCGTAGGCGCCCGCGACCTGCCCCATCGTCACGCGCTCGTCAGGCGGCCTTCTTGCCAAACTGCTTGACCAGCCGGACCACCGTCGGCGAGAGCTGCGCGCCCTTCGACTTCCAGTGGTCGACACGCTCGAGATTCACGCGCAGCGTCTCGCGTCCTTCGGGCGCCTTGGGGTCGTAGAACCCGAGGCGCTCGATGAACCGACCGTCGCGCGAGCGCCGCGAGTCCGCAACCACGAAGTGATAAAAAGGCCGCTTGTTGGCGCCGCCGCGCGCCAGTCGAATCACTACCATCTCGGAAATCCTGCCTTGCTGCGAAAAGCCGCGGATTATACGGGAAAAATCAGGGCGTTGGAAAGCCTTTGGGTGGGGTCTGTTCAGCGCAGGCCGGGCGGCGCGCCGCGCAGGCCGCGCATCATCCGCGCCAGTCCGCCACCCTTCATCATCTTCATCATCTTCTGCATCTGCTCGAACTGCTTGAGCAGGCGGTTCACCTCCTGCACCGCGACTCCGGAGCCGGCGGCGATGCGCCGCTTTCGGGAGGCCTTGATGAGCTCGGGCCGGCTGCGTTCGGTCGGCGTCATCGCGTTGATGATCCCCTCGACGCGCCGCATCTGCCGCTCGTCGTTCATCTGCCCCGGAGCAATCTGCCCGGCGAGCTGCGCGGGCAGCTTGTCCATCAGCGCGGCGAGCCCGCCCATCTTGCGCATCTGCTGCAGCTGCCCCTTGAAATCCTCCAGGTCGAAGCCCTTGCCCTTCTTGAGCTTGTCGGCAACGCGCTGCGCCTCGTCCAGGTCGACCTGCTTGTGCGCCTCCTCGACCAGGCTGACGATGTCGCCCATGCCGAGAATGCGCGAGGCCATGCGCTCCGGATGGAAGGGCTCGAGGCCAGCCAGCTTCTCGCCCGTGCCGACGAACTTGATCGGCTTGCCGGTCACCTGACGCACCGAGAGGGCGGCACCACCGCGCGCGTCGCCGTCGAGCTTGGTGAGCACCACGCCGGTGAGCGGCAGCGCCTCGCTGAACGCTTGCGCGACGTTCACCGCGTCCTGTCCCTGCATCGCGTCGACGACGAACAGCGTCTCGACCGGCGCGAGCAGCGCGTGCAGCTCGCTGACCTCGCGCATCATCGCCTCGTCGATCGCCAGCCGGCCCGCCGTGTCGACGATCAGCACGTCGAAGTAGCGTGTCTTGGCGTACTCGAGCGCACGCCGCGCGATCGCCGCGGGCGCCTCGCCCGCATCGGTCGGCAGGAACTCGGCGCCGGCCTGCGCAGCGACCGTTTTCAGCTGCTCGATCGCCGCCGGGCGATACACGTCGCAGGACACCAGCAGCACACGCTTGCGCTGCGCGATCAGCCAGCGCGCGAGCTTGCCGGTGGTCGTCGTCTTGCCCGAGCCTTGCAGGCCCGCCATGAGGAACACCGCGGGCGGCTGCGTCGCCAGATCGAGCGCAACGTTCGCCTCACCCATCAGACGCGTTAGCTCGCGATGCACGACCCCGACCAGCGCTTGCCCCGGCGTCAGGCTGCCGATGACCTCCTCACCGAGCGCCTTTTCGCGTACCGCGGCGATGAAGTCCTTGACCACCGGCAGCGCGCAGTCGGCCTCGAGCAGCGCGATGCGCACCTCGCGCAACGCATCTTGAACGTTCGCTTCGGTGAGCCGCGCCTCGCCGCGGATCGTTTTGACGATGCGCGCGAGCCGTCCAGTCAGAGTCTCGAGCATGCGCTGTGGCCGGTGCCGCACGGCGCGTTCGGACGCAGCGCGGTGATACACTGAATCGATGCCCGATATTTTAATGCACGGCGCCGCAGCCGCCGCGTACGCCGGGCTCGCACTGCACTTCTGGAACACCCGCTGGCGCAGGCATCGCCAGCCGGCGGCGGGGCTGCAGCCTTGGGAACGCGCCGCGATCCTGCTGCCGCTCGTGTTGCACGGCTGGACGCTGGTCGAGGCGCTGTTCGTCACGACGCCCGTGCGCTTCGGGTTCGCGCAGGCACTGTCGGTCATGCTCTGGCTGGGCGTCGCAGTGTACTGGGTCGAGAATTTCCTCTACCACCTCGAGGGCGTCGAGCCGCTGGTGCTCGGCGCCGCGGCGCTGGCTGCGCCGCTGCCGGCCCTGTTTCCCGGCCTGCCCCTGGGCGACGCGCGCCTCCACTCGATCGAATTCCGGCTGCATCTCGTGCTCGCGATGATCGCCTACAGCCTGTTCGTGATCGCGGTGCTGCACGCAACGCTGATGGCCCTGGTCGAGCGGCGCCTGCACCACCTGCCCCACGGCGCCGCCGCGCAGGACGCGGCCGGCGGGCCGCTCGAGGGACCGCTGTCGCGCCTGCCACCGTTGCTCACGCTGGAGCGGCTGCTGTTTCGCATCATCGCGCTCGCCTTCGGGTTCCTCACGCTCACCCTGGTCACGGGAGTCCTGTTCTCCGAGAGTCTGTTCGGACGGGCGCTGCGCTTCGATCACAAGACGGTATTCGCCATTCTGTCCTGGCTGACCTTTGGCGCGCTTCTGGTCGGCCGGTACTTCTACGGCTGGCGCGGACGCACGGCACTGCGCTGGACGCTCGGCGGCTTCGTGCTGCTGCTGTTCGCCTACGTCGGCAGCCGGTTCGTGCTCGAAGTGATCCTGGGGCGCGGCTGAGGCAGCGCCGGTGGACTGGCTCGACGACTACGAGTTTACGGTCGAGGTGATCGGCCTGCTCGTCCTGCTGGTGATGTCGGGCTTTTTCTCCATCTCGGAGACCAGCATGATGGCGCTCAACCGCTACCGGCTGCGCCACCTGGTGAGCGAAGGCCACGGCGGCGCGAAGCGCGCCGCGGCGCTCCTGCGGCGCACCGACCGCCTGCTCGGCGCGATTCTGATCGGTAACAATTTCGTCAACATCGCCGCGGCGACGCTCGCGAGCCTGATCGCGATCGACCTGCTCGGCCAGGGCAAGCTGGCCTACGCGGCGAGCACCGTCGGCACGACCTTCGTTCTCGTGGTCTTCGCCGAGATCGTGCCGAAGGTGATCGGCGCCACCTACCCCGAGCGCATCGCGCTGCCACTGGCCTACCTGCTCGGCCCGCTGCAGCGTCTGCTCGCACCCGTGGTCTGGTTCGTCAACCTGTTTGCGCGGCCGCTGCTCCACCTCGGCGGCGTGCGTCCCAATGCAGAGCACGAGGCGCCGCGCCTGTCGCCGGCGGAGATCCGTACGCTGGTGCTCGAGTCGTCGCACTTCATGCCGAAGAAGCACGTTTCGATCCTGCTCAACCTGTTCGACCTGGGATCGATCACGGTGCAGGACATCATGGCGCCGCGCGCCAAGATCGAGTCGATCCGTCTCGATGACGACATGGAGACCCTCGCGCGGCAGCTCGCCACCAGCTACCACATGCGGCTGCCGGTCTACCGTTCGAGCATGGGCGAGGTCGCGGGCGTGCTCCACCTGCGCAAGGTGCTTGGCCTGCTGCACGCGGGCGGGCTCGACCGCGCCGCGCTCGAGGAGATGCTCGCCGAGCCGTATTTCGTGCCCGCCAGCACGCCCGTGCTCGCGCAGCTGCAGTATTTCCAGGAAAACCACGAGCGCCTCGCGCTCGTGGTCGACGAATACGGCGAGGTGCTCGGCCTGGTCACCCTGGAGGACATCATCGAGGAGATCATCGGAAAGTTCACGACCTCGCTGCCCTCGGCGGCGCCGGCGCTCGCCTGGGATGAGCAGGGCAGCGTGCTCGCCGACGGCGGCATGGCGGTGCGCGCGGTGAACCGTGCGCTCGGTCTGTCGCTGCCGACCGATGGCCCAAAGACGCTCAACGGGCTCGTCCTCGAGCAGCTGCAGGACATTCCCGAGACCAATGTCTCGCTCAAGATCGACGGCGTACCGATGGAGATCGTCGCCGCCCAGGGACGGGTGGTGAAGACCGTACGCCTGTTCCGCCCGCAGGCCCCCGCCGAGCCGGCCGAGGCGGGCGCTGCTTAAGCATCTGCAAAGGGCCGCTCCGGAAACCGGGAAAAACTCACATACTCAGGCCCTTAGAACGGAAACCTGAGGCTTTACAAAAAAGAGCCCGCGAGGCATCATCGACCACTGTCTCGGGGTGCGGGCACACCGGAGGAAGCAGGTATGGCAACGGCGGCGGCAGCGAAACCCAAAGAGTTCGTCTTCACCTGGGAAGGCAAGGACCGCGGCGGCAAGACGCTGCGCGGGGAAATTCGCGCGCCCGGCCAGAACGTGGTGCAGGCGACCCTGCGCCGCCAGGGCATCCTGGTGCAGAAGATCCGCAAGCAGCGCATCCGCGGCGGCGGCAAGGTCACCGAAAAGGACATCGCGCTGTTCACGCGACAGATGGCGACCATGATGAAGGCGGGCGTGCCACTGCTGCAGTCATTCGACATCGTCGGCAAGGGCGCATCCAATCCCGCGGTCGGCAAGCTGCTGATGGACGTCAAGACCGAGGTCGAAACCGGCGCCTCGCTCGCAGCCGCGTTCCGCAAGTATCCGCTCCACTTTGACGCGCTGTTCTGCAACCTGGTCGCCGCCGGCGAGCAGGCCGGCATTCTGGAGACGCTGCTCGATCGCCTGGCGTCATACAAGGAAAAGATCCTCGCGATCAAGTCGAAGATCAAGAGCGCCCTGTTCTACCCGATCGCGATCATCGTCGTCGCGTTCATCATCACCGCGGTGATCATGATTTTCGTGATCCCGGCGTTCAAGCAGGTCTTCGAGAGCTTCGGCGCCGCCCTGCCCGGACCGACCGTGTTCGTGATGACGGTCTCGGACTATTTCGTCGAGTACTGGTACATCATCTTCGGCGTACTCGGTGGCGGCCTCTACGGATTCCTGGAAGCCTGGAAACGTTCGGTCGCGGTACAGATCTTCATGGACCGCCTGGCGCTGCGGGTGCCGGTGTTCGGCGAGCTCATCCGCAAGTCGACCATCGCACGCTGGACGCGCACGCTATCGACCATGTTCGCCGCTGGCGTGCCGCTGGTCGAGGCGCTGGAGTCGGTCGGCGGGGCCTCAGGCAACCACGTCTACATGATGGCCACCCGGCAGATCCAGGCCGAGGTCTCGACGGGAACCTCGCTCACCGTGGCGATGCAGAATTCGAACGTGTTCCCCTCCATGGTCATTCAAATGTGCTCGATCGGCGAGGAAACGGGTGCGCTCGATTCGATGCTGTCCAAAGTCGCCGACTTCTTCGAGGCGGAAGTCGACGACGCGGTCGAGGCGCTGTCATCGCTGATGGAGCCGATGATCATGGTCGTGCTCGGCACGCTGATCGGGGGCATGGTCATCGCCATGTACCTGCCGATCTTCAAGCTGGGCCAGGCGATCTGATCGCGCGGCGGCTTCGTCGCGCGGCATGACCGCGCTCGGCTGGGTCGCCCAGCCCTCGGTTTTCCCGTGGATTGCGCTGGTGCTCGGCCTGTGCATCGGCTCGTTCCTGAACGTCGTCATCCACCGCCTGCCGAAAATGCTCGAGCGCGACTGGCGCGCCCAGTGCGCGGAGCTCGAGGGGCGCGAGCGCCCCGCCGCCGAACCCTACAATCTGGTGGTGCCGCGCTCGCGCTGTCCGAGTTGCGCGAAGCCGATCACGGCGCTGCAGAACATTCCGCTCGTCAGCTGGGCCGTGCTGCGTGGAAAGTGCGCCGGCTGCGGTGCGCGGATCAGCCCGCGCTATCCCCTGGTCGAGCTGACGGCGGGGCTGTTCGCCGGCTACGCCGCCTGGCGCTTCGGCTTCACGCCCGCCGCGTTCGGCGCCATGCTGCTCGTCTGGACGCTGCTCGCCGCCGGGGTGATCGACTTCGACACCCAGCTGCTGCCGGACGACCTGACGCTGCCGCTGCTCTGGGCCGGGCTCGTGTTCAACCTGTTTGGAACCTTCGTCACGCTGCCGAGCGCGGTCATCGGCGCGATCGTCGGCTACCTCGCGCTATGGCTCATCTACTGGACGTTCAAGCTGACCACCGGCAAGGAGGGCATGGGCTACGGCGATTTCAAGCTGCTCGCCGCGCTCGGCGCCTGGCTCGGCTGGCAGGCCTTACCCCTCGTGATCCTGCTGTCGTCCGTCGTCGGCGCCGCGATCGGTATTTCGCTCATCGTGTTTGCGCGGCACGGCCGCGAGACGCCGATTCCGTTCGGTCCCTACCTCGCGATCGCGGGCGTGATCGGCCTGTTCTGGGGCGCGGAGATCGTCCGCCGCTGGCTCCCGCTCCTCGGCTGACGCCGCCCGCGTTGCGCCGCAGCGCATGCCATTGGTGATCGGTCTTACCGGCGGAATCGGCAGCGGCAAGAGCGCCGCCGCGGATGCCTTCGCGCGGCTCGGTGCGACGCTGGTCGACACCGACCTGATCGCGCATGCGCTGACCGCGCCCGGCGGCGCCGCGATCGACGCGATACGCGAGCTGTTCGGCGACGACGTGATCGATGCAAGCGGCGCGATGGATCGCGCCAAGGTCCGCGCGCGCGTGTTCGCCGACCCGGTGATGCGCAAGCGCCTGGAGGCCACGCTGCACCCGATGATTCGACGGGAATCCACCGCGTGCGTCGGCGCCGCGCAGGGCCCCTACGTCGTGCTGGTCGTGCCGCTGCTGGTCGAATCGGCGGCCGCCCGGTCGAACGTCGATCGCGTGCTCGTGGTCGACTGTCCCGTCGAGCTGCAGGTCGCGCGCGTGCGCGCGCGCAGCGGACTCGCGGAGGACGAGGTACGCCGTATCATCGCCGCGCAGGTTTCGCGCGAAACGCGACTCGCGGCGGCCGATGACGTGATCGACAACAGCGGCACGCTGGATGCGCTGCATGCCCAGGTGGCAGGCTTGCACGCGCACTATCTCGCGCTTGCGAAATCCGCCTGAAGCGGCTGTGCGGGGCGCTGCCCACCGCCTGTGCGACGGCGTTCGGTTGTCATGCGGGCATCGTTCCTTCAGAATTCAGGGAATTTCCGATCGCCAACCGGCCGGGAAGGGTCCGTGATCACCTACGAGTACCCTCTCAACGAGCGCATCCGGACGCTACTGCGCCTGGAGGACTTGTTCGAACGCTCGCGCTACTTCATCGCGCGCGCGGGCGCGCATGACCACCATATGGCGCTGATCACGCTGTTCGAGGTGCTCGAGGTGGCGAGCCGGGCGGATCTCAAGTCGGATCTGCTGCAGGAGCTCGAGCGCCAGAAGCAGGTGCTGCACGCCTTTCGCGACAACCCGGAAATATCCGAAGAGGCGCTCGATAGCGTCCTGCGCGACATCGAGCAGGCTTCCGGGGCCATTCTCGCGATGACCGGAAAAATCGGACAGTACCTGCGCGAGAACGATTGGCTGATGTCGATCAAGCAGCGCACCGGCATTCCGGGCGGCGCCTGCGAGTTCGACCTGCCGTCGTTCCACTACTGGCTGCACCGGCCGGCAGAAGAACGCATGGATCAGCTCTCCGCCTGGACGAGCCCGCTGCACCCGCTGCGCGACGGCACCGCCATCATCCTGCGCATCCTGCGCGAGTCCGGCAAGCCGCAGACCGCGAGCGCGGCGCTCGGCACCTTCCAGCAGATGCTGGGCGGCAAGTCCGCGCACATGATGCGCGTGCGACTCGCCGAGGACGTTCCCTGCGTGCCCGAGATCAGTGCGAACAAGTACGTCCTGAACGTTCGCTTCCTGCTGCAAAGCGGCGAGGATCCGCGGCCGCGGACCCCCGACTGGGACGTCGATTTCGAGCTCACCTTCTGTTCGCTATGAGCGCGCAGCCCGTCGTGCCCTGTCCGCGCTGCGGTGCACCCGCGGCGTTTTCGCCCGCCAACCGCTGGCGCCCGTTCTGCAGCGAGCGCTGCAAGCTGGTCGACCTCGGCGACTGGGCGAGCGAGCGCTATCGGATCCCGGAGGCGGAAAAGCCGCTCGCGGCGGACGACGCAGACGAGTCGCCATGATCGAGCGCCATCCCGGGCTGCCGGATCCTTTCCTGGTGCTCGAGCGCATGGACACCCCTGGGGACTACGCGCGCGCATACGGCGACCGGCTCGCCGAGCATTACGAGTCGCTGGGCGCGATCGTGATACCGCATCTACCGATCGATTTCGACCTCGCGTTTCTGCAACAGCTGGAATTTCCGCGCGAATGGAAGAAGGTCGGGACGCTGAACGGCATCGAACGGCCCGTGATCGTGCGCAAGGACGCACAGATCGCGCCGGACCCCGCGCATCCTCTGGTCGCCATACTCAAGGAGATCCCGCTTGCCGTGTACGTGCAATCGCAGGTGGCCCGATTCAACAGCCAGCTGCGAATCGCAATGCGCACGCTGTTCCCCCGGTACTTCTCTCTCGAAAAGAACGTCAATATCACCTGGCGCCTCAGCGAGACGCGCGATGAAGGCATGCATCTGGACGTATTCGACAACGGACGTCCGATGAATGCGAGGCTGCGCGCGCAACACCGGGTCAAGATTTTCGTCAACATCGATACCGAGCCGCGCCGCTGGCGCGTGTCCTACGTCCTGCCCGAGCTTCTGAAACGCTGCCGTGATCAGCTTCCGGACGCGCTGCCCGATGATCTGAACGTGCTGAACAATGTGCTCGACAAGGTCGGCGTGCTCGACGACCTGCCTTCGCATCAGGTGGCGTATCCGACCCTCTCGGCGGTCATCGTCAACGCCGAAGCCGTTGCGCATGAAGTGGTGTTCGGACGGCGCATGGTGGCCGGCGAGTTCATCTGCGACAGCGCGGATATGCTCGATCCATCGCGCCACACGCATGCCTGCCTCGCGCGCTGGCTTGCGCAAGCCGGGTTCCGGATTGCACCGGATCCGGCCGAGGTCGCGCGACAGTACGCCGACCTGATCGGCAGCTACGAACTGAAGCAGTCCGTGGCCGCCGCACAAAATCCGGGTTAGGCCCAGCTTCCGGTGATCATTGCAAGGCCGTGCGCGCCGTGTTGCCGCGCGCGCTCGAGATCGTTCGGGCGCATCCCGCCGATGGCGTAGACCGGCAGGCTCGCGCCGCGCGCGATCGAAGCGAAGCCCGCCCAGCCGAGCGGTTTCGCGCCGGGATGCGACGCGGTGGCCTTGACCGGGCCGAGCAGCGCGAAGTCGAACGCGAGCCGCATGGCCTGCGCGAGCTCCTGCGCGTCGTGACAGGAGGCCGCAACCAGCGGCCGCGCAGGTCGCGCGGACTGCGCCATCAGGCTGCGCGCAGGGTAGTGCACCCCGTCGGCGCCGACCGCGTCGGCGAGTGCCGCATCGTCGTTGATCAGCACCCGGGCGCCGACGCGATGCGCGCGCTCGACCACGGCACGGGCAAACGCCGCGCGGCGCGCCGCATCGAGTTCCGGCTCGCGCAGCTGCAGCAGCCGCAATCCCGAAGCGAGGCGCGCATCGACGCCTGCGAGCTGCGCCTCGACGCCGAGCGCCGCGGCATTGGTGATCGCGTACTCCTGCGGCAGCGCGAGCGACGCGAGCACCGGCGCGTTCGCCGGCAGCATCGGCGCAGCGAGCGGCTCGTTCAGCCGTTGCCAGCAGATGTCCTGCGCCTCTCTCGGATGGGGCTCGCCGCGCCATGCGAAGACGCGGAAAAAATGCAAGCGCACCGTCGCGTGCGCATAGGCGAAAACGCGCGTGATCCACGGCGTCGCGCTCAGCACGTCGATGCCAAGCTCCTCGTGCAGCTCGCGGGCGAGCGCCTCGGTCAGGCGCTCGCCGGGCTCCACCTTGCCCCCCGGGAACTCCCAGTAACCCGCGTAGACCTTGCCTGCGGGGCGACGGGCGAGCAGGAACGCGCCGTCGGGCCGCAGAATGACCGCCGCCGCGACCTCGACGATCGCACCCACCGCCCGGCGCCCTAGCGCCGCTTGCCCGAGGGCGCGCGCCGGCGCGGGCCGGGTCCGGTCAAGCGACGGCCGGCCCAGTCGCGGGCAAAGTGGTAGGCGACGCGACCGCTGCGCGAGCCGCGTTGCAGCGCCCATTGCAGCGCCTCTTCGCGCGCCGCGACCGCGTCCGCCGCGCTGCAGCCGAAGCTTTTCAGCCAATGCGCGACGATCGCGAGGTACTCGTCCTGGTCGAAGGGATAGAAGGTCACCCACAGCCCGAAGCGCTCGGACAACGAGATCTTTTCCTCGACCGTCTCGCCCGGGTGGATCTCGTCGCCGACATATTTCGTCGCCAGATTCTCTTCCATGTACTCCGGCACCAGGTGGCGGCGGTTCGAGGTCGCGTAGATCAGCAGATTCTCGGAGGTCGTCGAAATCGAGCCGTCGAGCGCGACCTTCAGCGCGATGTAGCCGCCGTCGCCCGCCTCGAAGCTCAGGTCATCGCAGAACAGCAGGAAGCGCTCCGGTCTCGTGGCGACCGCGTCGGTCAGCTGAGGCAGGTCCATGAGGTCGTTCTTCTCGATTTCGATCAGCCGCAAGCCCTCCCGGGCGTACTTGTTGAGCAGCCCCTTGACGATGGAGGACTTGCCCGTGCCGCGCGCACCGGTGAGCAGCACGTTGTTCGCCGGCCGACCGGCCAGGAACTGGCGGGTGTTTTGCTCGACCTTGCCGATCTGGGCGCCGATGCCTTGCAGGTCGGCCAGGCGCATGCGGTGCACGTGACGCACGGGCTCGAGGCGGCCCGCGCCGCCGTCGAGGCCCCCGCGCCGGCGCCAGCGAAAGGCGATGCTCGCGTTCCAGTCCACGGGGGGCGGCGCCGGCGGCAGCAGTGCGGCGAGGCGCTCGAGCACGGTTTCGGCCTTGCGCAGCGTGGCCGCGAGGTCTTGTTTGCTTTTCATCAGGTCCGGTATTCCGCGTTGATTTTGACGTAATCGAAGGAAAGATCACAGGTCCATACGGTCGCCATGGCCGCGCCGCGGTTGAGCGCCACGCGCACTGCGAACTCGGGCTTGCGCATCGCGGCCACCGCCTGTGCCTCGGCATACGCGGGATCGCGCGCGCCCTGCGTGGCGACCCGCAGCCCGTCCAGGTACAGGTCGATGCGGTCTGCATCGAGGTCGGCGACGCCGGCGTAGCCGATCGCGGCAAGGATCCGACCGAGGTTCGGGTCGGAGGCGAAGAATGCGGTCTTGACGAGCGGCGAATGCGCGATCGCATAGGCAACCCGACGGCATTCGGCCTCGTCGCGCCCGTGCTCGACCTGCACGGTCACGAACTTCGTCGCGCCCTCGGCGTCGCGCACGATGGCCTGCGCGAGCCGCATCGCGACCGCGTCGATCGCCTCACCGAGCCGCGCGAGATCGCCAGCGTCGCGCGCCACCACCCCTGCGCCGCCGCTCGCGACCAGCATGAATGCATCGTTCGTCGAGGTGTCGCCGTCCACCGTGATGCAGTTGAACGAGCGTGCGGCGGCCTCACGCAGCAGCCGCTCGAGGTCGGCGCGCGCCACCGCGGCGTCGGTGGCGACGAAGGCGAGCATGGTCGCCATGTCGGGCCGGATCATGCCGGCGCCCTTCGCGATGCCGGTGACCCGGACGTCGCCGCCCGAAAGCGCGACGCGCTGCGACACCGCCTTGGCCACCGTGTCGGTGGTCATGATCGCCTCGGCGGCCTGCGCCCAGTGGCTCGGATCCAGGTCCGCGACCGCCGCCGGCAGCCCGGCGAGAATGCGCTCGGCGGGCAGCGGCTCCATGATCACGCCGGTCGAAAACGGCAGAATCTGCTCGCGTGCACAGCCCAGCGCACGCGCCAGGCCCTCGCAGACGGCGCGCGCGCGCGCGATGCCGTCCGCACCGGTGCCGGCGTTCGCGTTTCCGGTGTTGACGACCAAGCCGCGCGCCTCCCAGCCGGCAGCCAGGTGGCGCTGCGCCAGCAGGACCGGCGCCGCGCAAAAACGATTCTTGGTGAATACGCCGGCGATCGTGCTGCCCGGCGCAAGGCGCATCACCAGCAGGTCGCGGCGTCCCGCCTGGCGGATGCCGGCCATGGCGACGCCGAGCTCGACGCCGGCGATCGGCTCGAGCGCGGCGGGATCGGGCGGCGCGAGATTGACGGCCATCTGCGAACCGGTTTAGGGGAGGTCGATACGCCGGCGCCAGCGCACGCGGGGCTGCAACGGGGTCAGATCAGCCGGCCGTGGCAGTGCTTGTACTTCTTGCCGGAACCGCAGGGACAGGGCTCGTTGCGCCCGACCTTCTGCTTCGCGCGCGCCGGCGGCGGCAGCTTCTTCGAATCCCCCGCCGCGGCCCCCAGGGCGTCTGCATAGTCGGCGTGCTGCAGGCGCACGTTCTCGACATGTTGGGCGTCGTCCACCGGCGGCAACTCGGTCGAGGCGCGAATCTCGAGCGTCATCAGCGTCTTCGTCACCTCGAGCTTCACCGCCTCGAGCAGCGCCCCGAAGAGCTCGAAGGCCTCGCGCTTGTACTCCTGCTTCGGGTTTTTCTGCGCATAGCCGCGCAGATGGATGCCCTGGCGAAGATGATCGAGCGCGGCCAGGTGCTCGCGCCAGTGTCCATCGAGGATCTGCAGCGTGATGTAGCGCTCGTACTGGTGAAAGGCCTGCTCGGCCTGGACAGGGACCTTGCCCCGATACGCCGCGTGAACGTGCTCGATCACGCGCTCGAGCAGGGTCTCGTCGTGCAGGTCCGGTTCCGCCTCGAGCCAGCGCCGGATCGGCAGGTCGACCGCCAATTCCGCCTTCAGGGCGGTCTCGAGACCGGCGGGATCCCATTCGTCCTCGACGCTCTCCTCGGGCACGAACTGGCGGAACAGGTCGGTCGCCACGCCGGCGCGCAGATCGGCGATCCGCGACGACACGTCCTCCGACTCGAGGAGCTCGTTGCGCAGGGCGTAGATCGTCTTGCGCTGGTCGTTCGCGACGTCGTCGTATTCGAGCAGCTGCTTGCGGATGTCGAAGTTGCGCGCCTCGACCTTGCGCTGCGCGCTCTCGATCGAGCGGGTCACCATGCCGTGCTCGATCGGCTCGCCCTCGGGCATCTTGAGCATCACCATGATGCGGTTGATCCGCTCGCCCGCGAAGATCCGCAGCAGATCGTCCTCAAGCGACATATAGAACCGCGACGACCCGGGGTCGCCCTGCCGGCCCGCACGTCCGCGCAGCTGGTTGTCGACGCGCCGCGACTCGTGGCGCTCGGTGCCGATGATGTGCAGCCCGCCTTCGCGGATTACCAGGTCGTGCAGCGCCTGCCACTCGGAGCGCAGCTGCGTGACACGCTTCCCCTTCTCCGCGGCCGCCATGTTCTCGGTCGCCTCGATGAGGTCGCACTGCTTTTCGACATTGCCACCAAGCACGATGTCGGTGCCGCGACCCGCCATGTTGGTCGCAATGGTGATCATTTTCGGACGCCCCGCCTGCGCCACGATCTCCGCTTCCCGCGCATGCTGCTTGGCGTTCAGCACCTGGTGCGGCAGGCCGTCTTTCTGCAGCATCGCCGAGAGCAGCTCGGACTTCTCGATCGACGTCGTGCCGACGAGCACCGGCTGCCCGCGCTGATGACAGTCGCGAATGTCGTCGACGATCGCCTTGTACTTCTCCGCGGCCGTGCGGTAGACCTGGTCGAGACGGTCGTCGCGAATCATCGTCATGTGCGTCGGCACGACGACCGTTTCCAGGCCGTAGATCTCCTGGAATTCGTATGCCTCGGTATCGGCCGTGCCGGTCATGCCGGCGAGCTTGGCAAACTGGCGAAAGTAGTTCTGGAAGGTGATCGAGGCGAGCGTCTGGTTCTCGTTCTGGATCGCCACGTTTTCCTTGGCCTCGACCGCCTGGTGCAGACCGTCGGACCAGCGCCGGCCCTGCATCAGGCGCCCGGTGAACTCGTCGACGATGATCACCTCGCCGTTCTGCACCACGTACTGCTGGTCGCGCTGGAACAGGTGGTGCGCGCGCAGCGCCGCGTACAGCTGGTGAATCAGGTTGATGTAGGTCGGCTCATAGAGGCTCGCGCCCTCCGGCAGCATGCCCACCCGCCCGAGGATCTCCTCGGCCTTCTGGTGGCCCGATTCCGAGAGCACGATCTGGTGGTTTTTCTCGTCGACCCAGAAATCGCCTGCGCCCTTCTCGTCTTCCTGGCGCGTCAGCAATGGCGCCACTTCGTTCATCCGCTGATAGATCTCGGTCCGGTCCTCGGCCTGGCCAGAGATGATCAGCGGGGTCCGCGCCTCGTCGATCAGGATCGAATCCACCTCGTCGACGATCGCGTAATGCAGCCCACGCTGAAACCGTTCCTCGACGTGCATGGCCATGTTGTCGCGCAGGTAGTCGAAGCCGAATTCGTTGTTCGTGCCGTAGGTGATGTCGGCCGCATACGCCGCGCGCTTCTCGTCAGGCTCCAGCCCGGGGACGTTGACCCCGACGCTGAGACCGACGAAGTTGTAGATCTTGCCCATCCACTCGGCGTCGCGCCGGGCGAGATAGTCGTTCACCGTGACGATGTGCACGCCCTTGCCGGTGAGCGCGTTCAGGTAGGCGGGTAGCGTGGCGACGAGCGTCTTGCCCTCGCCGGTGCGCATCTCGGCGATCTTGCCGTCGTGCAGCACCATACCGCCGACCAGCTGCACGTCGAAGTGACGCATGCGCAGCACGCGCTTGCCGGCCTCGCGTACGACCGCGAAGGCCTCGGGCAGGAGCGCCTCGAGCACCGCGCTTTCGACGACGGCGCGCCGCTCCGGCGGCACCTCCGCCATTTGTTCGGCATAGCGCTGGCGGAACGCGTTGGTTTTTCCGGCGAGCGCCGCATCGGACAGCGTCGCAACCTCGGATTCCAGCGCGTTGATCCGCGCCACCGCGCGCGAGTACTGCTTGAGCAGCCGGTCGTTGCGGCTGCCGAATATCTTCGTTAGGACGTTGGCCATCGTGCAGTGGTTGCCGCGCTCGCGGGGCGCTCGGACGGGCCGACGCGCGAGCGTGTCGCGGACCTCATCGGATCCGGCGAAAAATCAAAATGTTAACACGCGAAGCAGGCCGATTTCGCGCGGGAAGCGCGCGCGGCGCTATTTTGCGGCTTTCGCGGTCTGCTGCGCGACGCTCTTGCCGTCGCCGGATTTGGCAAGGAAGCGCATCGGATTCTGCGGCACGCCCTTGAAGCGGACCTCGAAATGCAGGTGCGGTCCGGTGGTGCGGCCGGTCGACCCGACCAGCCCCAGTTTGAGCCCGCGCTGCACGATGTCGCCGACCTTCACGAACAGCTTCGAGCAGTGCGCATAGCGCGTCACCAGGTCGTTGCCATGGTCGACGTCGATCATGTAGCCGTACTGCCGGTGGTAGCCGGCGAAGCTCACCACGCCGTCGGCAGCCGCGTGGATCGGCGTGCCCCGCTCGGCGAGGAAGTCGATGCCCTCGTGCATGGCGCGCTGCCCGGTAATCGGGTCGATCCGCATGCCGAAGCCGGAGCTGTTGTAGGGCGCACTCACCGGGAACAGGGTCGGGCGCAGCTTCTTGCGAATTGCCTCGTCGAACAGCTTGGCCTCGAGCACCCCGAGCATATCGCTGCGTGACTCGACGTCGCGTGACAGGGCCTGCAGGCGCTCGTTCAGCTCCACCTGCGTCAGGTTCTGCGGCGGCAGCAGCGTGGGCGAGGCACCGCCCAGTCCGGGCAACTCGGAGAAGCTGAATTCCTGCGGCCGGAGACCGGCGCGCGCCGACAGGCGCTCGCCGAGCGCATCGAGCCGGGTGAGCTGCGCCTGCATCTCGCCGAGCTTGACGGCCATGGCATTCAGGTTCTGCTGCACGAACGCGCGCGCGCGTTCGTCGTCCTTTTTCTGGGTCGAGACCGTGAACACGCTGGGGAACACCGTCTCGAAGCGGGCCGCGTCACGCCGCACCGTCCAGTACACGGCGGCCGCCAGGGCGCTGGCGAGCGACAGGCACAGCAGGATCATCAGCACGGCCAGGCGCGGCGTCAACGTCACCGTCCGCGCTTTTGCCAGACGGCCCGGGATCAAGATAATCTGCACTGTCCCCTTTCCTGCTCTGACCCGCATTGAAGAACCCGCCGCGACTCGACCGCGTCCTCGTCCAGGACGCCGACCTTGGGCCCGTGGTCCAGAAAGCCCAGGACCTGGCCGCACTGTCGCGGAACTGCGTCGCTGCCCTGCCGCCTCAGCTCGCTGCCCAAGTCCGCGGGGTCAACGTCCGCAACGGCAAGCTCACCGTCCTGGTCGCCAACTCAGCCGCCGCCGCAAAGCTGAAGCTGTACTCTGTCGTTCTGTGCCAACAGGCTGCCAAAATGCGGGTCGAGGTTAATTCAGTTTCCCTGAGGGTGCAACCAAACACGTCACGTAAAGGCGCGCCGGATCAGGTCACTGTTGCGGCGCACAAATCGTGCATCTTGTCACCCTCTGCGCTTGCCCGATTGTCGGCGCTGCACGACCGGCTGGGTGAGTCTGCGGCGAAGCGGGCACTCGCCACGCTGCTGGCCCACCAAGGGGCCCGGGTCACGCCGGACCCAGAAGATGCTCAAGCAGCAGCAGGAGCAGAACAACCCCGACCGCGGCGCCCGCGACGCTGACGACGCGCCAGGCAAGGCGGCGCCAACCGGGCCGCCCCGTCAGTACGTACATCAGCACGCAGACGCCCAAGGCGACCGCGGCCGCCATGGCAATCAGGCGGATCAAAGGCACGCGGCGTGCGGCCGGCCAGGCTCAGGCGAGTTGGCGCACCATTGCCGCCACGCCGGCCGGCGCCGATTCTGGTTTGTCGAAGGATACGATTTCCCAGGCCGCCGCATCGGCGAGCAGCGCGCGCAGCAGGCGGTTGTTCAGCCCATGGCCCGACTTGTGCGCACTGAACGCGCCAAGCAGCGGCTTGCCGAGCAAGTAAAGGTCGCCGATCGCATCGAGCACCTTGTGGCGGATGAATTCGTCCGCGAAGCGCAGCCCGTCTGAATTGAGCACGCGGTACTCGTCCAGCACCACGGCGTTGTCCAGCCCGCCGCCGAGCGCAAGCCCGGCCTCGCGCAAGGCCTCGACTTCCTGCATGAAACCGAAGGTGCGCGCCCGCGCGATCTCCTTCAGGTAGGAAGTGTGGGCGAAATCGACGCTCACCGACTGGGCGCTGCGGTCGATGACGGGGTGATTGAAAACGATGGAGAAAGTCAGCCGCAGGCCCTCGTAGGGCTCGAGGCGCGCCCATTTGTCGCCGTCGCGTACCTCGATGGCGCGCAGGATGCGCAGGAACCGCTTCGGGCTCGCCTGCTCGACGACGCCGGCCTGCTGGATGAGCAGCGCGAACGGCGCCGCGCTGCCGTCCATGATCGGAACTTCGGGGCCATCCAGATCGACATACACGTTGTCGACCCCGAGACCGGCGAGCGCCGACATCAGGTGCTCGACCGTATGAATGCGCTGCCCCGCGTGCACGAGGCAGGACGACAGGCGCGTATCGCCCACCAGCTCGGCGCGCGCCGGAATATCGACCGGGGTCGGCCCGTCGATCCGGCGAAACACGATCCCGCTATCGGGCTGCGCAGGACGCAGCGTGAGCTGAATCTTCTTTCCGGTGTGCAGCCCGACACCGGTCGCGCGGACCAAGGATTTCAGCGTACGTTGGTGAAGCATGATTGGTGCAGTGCAGAATTGGGTGATTTTACCAGTCCTGAGGCGCACATTGCGGCCGGAAACGGGTCATCCGGGGCACCGGCAAGGAGGTTCGGTGCCCCGGCGTCCCGGGTCGGCCACGGCCCTGGCGCCGCGCAGTCCGCTGGTCGCGTGCGCTCAGTCGGCCTGCTTGCGCAAAAACGCCGGGATGTCGTACTTGTCGACGCCGCTCTGCTGCATCGCCTCGACCGTCGCACGGTTCTTGCGGAACACCGCCGGAGTCTCGGACATGGCCCCGTAGTCGGGGGCCTGCGGGGCCTGATCATCGGTGCCCGTTTTTTGCGACACCACGAGCTGCGGCTTGGGCTGGCGCACCATCACGCCCGCGCCGAGTCCGGTCGCCACCACGGTGACCCGCAGCTCGTCGACCAGGTCGTCGTCATACACCCCGCCGTAGATGATCGTGGCGTCCTCCGCCGCAAAGGCGCGAATGATGTTCATCACTTCCTTGGTCTCGCGCAGCTTGAGACTCTGGCGCGACGCCGTGATGTTGACCAGCACGCCGCGCGCGCCCGCGAGGTTGACGCCCTCGAGCAACGGGCAGGCGATCGCCTGCTCCGCGGCGATGCGCGCGCGGTCGATGCCCGCGGCCTGCGCCGAACCCATCATCGCCATGCCCTGTTCGGACATCACGGTGCGCACGTCCTGGAAGTCGACGTTGACCAGACCAGGCAGATTGATGATCTCCGCGATTCCGGCAACCGCGCTGTTCAGCACGTTGTCGGCGGCGCGGAACGCCTCCTCCTGGGTGACGTCGTCGCCGAGCACTTCCTCGAGCTTGTCGTTCAGGATCACGATCAGCGAATCGGTGTGCGGCGAGAGTTCCTGCAGTCCCTCGTCCGCCAGGCGCGCGCGCTTGGAGCCTTCGAACGCGAACGGCTTGGTCACCACCGCGACGGTCAGGATGCCGAGCGAGCGCGCGATCTCCGCGATCACCGGCGCCGCGCCGGTGCCCGTGCCACCACCCATGCCCGCCGTGATGAACACCATGTGCGCACCCGCGATCGCCTCCTCGAGCCGCTCGCGCTCGGCGAGCGCCGCGGCGCGCGCCTCCTCCGGCCGCGCGCCGGCGCCCAGGCCGCTCGTACCGAGCTGGATCTGGTTGCGCGCCGTGTTGCGGCCGAGTACCTGCGCGTCCGTGTTCACGGCGACGAACTCGACGCCTTCGACCCCGGTGGCGATCATGTGGTTGATGGCGTTACCGCCGGCACCGCCGACGCCGAGCACCTTGATGATCGGGCCTGCCGATTGCGCATCTACGATTTCAAACATGCGATTTCCTCCTTGCAAGGTAAGAACAACAATGCGCTGCAAAGCAACACGTCGTGCCGCAATGCATCACCCCACTTTCAGACAAACGCCTCTGATTTCCAGTCATCAGAAGTTCCTCTGAAACCATTCGCGCATGCGCGCGATGACCGAACGCAGGGACCCGCTCTGTCGCGCGCGGTGTCCCTGTCGCAGTTGCGAAACGCCTTCCAGAATCAGCCCGACCACGGTCGCGTAGCGCGGGCTGCGCACCACCTCGGCCAGCCCGCCCGCGTAGCGCGGGATGCCGACCCGCACCGGCATGTGGAAGATCTCCTCGCCGAGCTCGACCATCCCCTGCATCACCGACGAGCCGCCGGTCAGCACCACGCCCGAGGACAGCAGCTCCTCGAGGCCGGAGTCGCGCAGCACCTGCTGCACCAGCGAGAACAGCTCCTCGACGCGCGGCTCGATCACCTCGGCGAGCGTCTGGCGCGACATCGCGCGCGGCGCGCGCTCGCCGATGCCCGGCACCTCGATCATCTGATTCGCATCGGCGAGCTGGCGCAGCGCAACGCCGTGGCCGATCTTGATGTTCTCGGCGTCCGCGGTCGGCGTCCGCAGCGCCATCGCGATATCGTTCGTGATCTGGTCGCCGGCGATCGGAATCACCGCGGTATGGCGGATCGCGCCCTGGGTGAAGATCGCCACGTCCGTCGTGCCGCCGCCGATGTCGACCAGGCACACGCCGAGATCACTTTCGTCGTCGGACAGCACCGCGCGCGCCGAGGCGAGCGGCTGCAGGATCAGGTCGTTGACCTCGAGCCCGCAGCGGCGGACGCACTTCACGATGTTCTGCGCCGCCGACACGGCCCCGGTCACCATGTGGACCTTGACCTCGAGACGAACGCCCGACATGCCGATCGGCTCGCGCACGTCGTCCTGCCCGTCGATGATGAACTCCTGGCGCAGGACGTGAAGGATCTGCTGGTCGGTCGGAATGTTGACCGCGCGCGCGGTGTCGATCGCGCGCTCGACGTCCAGCGCGGTGACTTCACGGTCCTTGATCGCCACCATGCCGGTCGAGTTGAAGCTCTTGATATGGCTGCCCGCGATGCCGACGTACGCCGAGGCAATCCGGCAGTCCGCCATCAGCTCGGCTTCCTCGAGCGCGCGCTGGATGGCATTGACGGTCGCCTCGATGTTGACCACGACGCCTTTCTTCAGGCCTTTCGACTCGTGGCTGCCCATGCCGAGAATCTCGAGCGTGCCGTCCTCGCGCAGCTCGGCGACCAGCGCCACCGCTTTCGAGGTGCCGATGTCCAATCCGACGATCAGGTTCTTTGCGTCCTTGGCCATCTCAGCCTTTCGATCCCGATGCCTCGACCGCGTCGTGCTCGACCCCCGGGACGCGCAGGGCAAAGCCGTTCGGGTAGCGCAGATCGACGTAGTCGTGGTGCCCCTCGACCTTGGCCAGCGTCGCCGGGTATGCCGCAGCGAAACGCGCCAGGCGGGCTTCCGCAGAGCGCGTGCCGACGTCGCGGCCGAGCTCGATGTGCAGGCCGCTGTCGAGCGTCAGCCGCCAGGCGAAGCGCGGCGTGAGCACGACGCGCCGGATCGTCACCCCGAGCGGCGCGAGGATCTCGCCGAAGCGCAGGAAACGCGCCACGACTTCCGTCGCCGTGCCCTCGGGACCGTCTAGCCGCGGCAGCGGCGCGTCGCTGCGCGCCGCGAAGCGCTCGCCGAAGGTGTCGACCAGTGCGTCCTCGCCCCAGTGCGCGAGTGGCACGTGCTCTTCGATCGTGACCTCGAGCCGGTCCGGCCAGGCCCGCCGGATCTGCACCGTACGCACCCAGGGCAGCGCTTCGATCGCCGTGCGCAGCGCGCCCAAATCGACCGCGAAGAAGTTGCCCCGCACGCGTCCGCGCGTCGCGCGTTCGACGTCGGCTTGCGCCGTGTGCGCCAGCGGTCCGTCCACTGCGATCTCGCGCAGCGGGAACAGCGGCGAGCGCAGCAGCCACTGCGTCGCCGCGAACAGCAGCGCGAAGCAGGCCGCCGCCGTGAGCAGCGCGGCGACCGTGTTCAGCAGGCGGGGGTTATTCCACATGCGCGCTCAACCCAGGCGGGCCGCCTCCAGGATCCGCAGACACAGGTCTTCGTAGGACAGGCCCACTGCGCGCGCCGCCATCGGCACGAGCGAGTGGTCGGTCATGCCCGGTGCCGTATTGACTTCGAGCAACTGCGGCTCGCCGGCGGCGTCGAGCATCAGGTCGACACGACCCCAGCCGCGACAGCCGAGCGCGGCAAACGCCTCGCGCGACAGCGCCTGCAGCGCGCGCTCGCGCGCCGGCGGCAGCCCGCAGGGCAGGATGTAGCGCGTGTCGTCCGAGACGTACTTCGCCTGATAGTCGTAGAAGTCGCGCGGCGTCTCGAGCTTGATGATCGGCAGGACCTCGTCGCCGAGAATGCCGACGGTCAGCTCGGGACCCTCGACGAACTGCTCGGCCATGACGACGCGGTCGTAATTGACCGCGAGCGCGTAGGCCTCCTCGAGGGCGCCGGCCTCGCGCACCTTGCTCATGCCGAGCGAGGAGCCTTCGCAGACCGGCTTGACCATGAGCGGCAGGCCAAGGCGGGCCGCCACCGCGCGCAGGTCCGCGTCCGCCGGCAGGATCTCGTAGGGCGGCGTCGGCAGCCCGCTCGCCCGCCAGAGGAGCTTGGTGCGCAGTTTGTCCATCGCCAGCGCCGAGGCGAGCACGCCGCTGCCGGTATACGGAATGCCGAGCCACTCGAGGACACCCTGCACGGTGCCGTCCTCTCCGAAGCGCCCATGCAGCGCGATGAACACGTGGTCGAAGTGCGCATCCATCAACGCATCCAGGCCGTGCTCGGCGGGGTCGAAGGGATGCGCGTCGACGCCGCGGCCGCGCAGCGCGGCGAGCACCATGCGGCCGCTTTTCAGCGAGACTTCGCGCTCGGCCGACTTTCCGCCGAGCAGCACGCCGACCTTGCCGAAATCGACGGGGCTCATGCCGCCGCCTCCCCGACAATGCGTACTTCGGTCACGAGCTCGACGCCGGTGCGTTCCCGCACCGTCGCGCGCACCGTATCGATCAGCCACTCGATGTCCGCGGCGCGCCCCGCGCCGTTCGGATTGACGATGAAATTGGCGTGCTTTTCGGACACCCGCGCGCCGCCGCGCGAGAGGCCCTTCAGCCCGCAGGCCTCGATCAGCCGCGCAGCGTGGTCGTTCGGCGGATTGCGGAACACGCTGCCCGCGTTCGGCAGCGCGAGCGGTTGCGTCGCAACGCGCCGCGCGAGCAGATCCTTGATGCGTGCGCGCGCAGCGGCGCCATCGCCCGCGGCGAGACGGAACCAAGCCGCAGCGAACCATTCGGACGCGCCCAGGACGGCGCCCTCCTTCAACGCGCAGTGCCGGTAGCCGGTCTCGAACGCGGCGGCTGCGCGACGGCGCTGCACGCCGCGGCGGTCTATGGTCAGCACCTGCTCGACGATGTCCCAGGTCTCGGCGCCGTAGCAGCCGGCATTCATCGCGAGTGCGCCGCCGACGGTGCCGGGCACGCCGGCGAGGAACTCCGCGCCTGCGAGATCGTTGCGCGCGGCAATGCGCGCCACCTTCGGACTCGCGACGCCGGCCTCGGCAACCACACGCCCGTCGACGAGCTCCGGATGCCGCCCCGCGGCGTGCGTCAGGACGACCGTGCCGGCGAATCCGCCGTCGCGCACCAGCAGGTTGGAGCCGAGGCCGACGAACAACAGCGGCTCGTCGGCCGGCAGACGGGCGAGGAGCGCCGACAGGTCATCCAGGTCGGCCGGTCGGTAAAGCCGGCGCGCGCGTCCGCCGGCGCGCCAGGTCAGGTAGCGCGCCAGAGGCTCGTCGAGCCGCAGCACGCCGCGCAGGCCCTCGAATCGGTCGAGATGGAATTGATCGGCCATGTTCATTCGCCGCGCCTCAAGCCTCGCTCCCGACGAGCTGTGCCGGCACGCTGCCGATTGAACCTGCGCCCATGGTGATCACGACGTCGCCGTCGCGCGCGACCCGCAGAATCGCCGCGGCGAGCGCGTCGATCTTCTCGACGAACACCGGCTCGACGCGCCCGGCAACGCGCACCGCACGCGCGAGCGAGCGTCCGTCGGCGGCGACGATCGGCTCCTCGCCGGCCGGATAGACCTCGGCGAGGAGCAGCGCGTCGGCGCTCGAGAGCACCCGCACGAAGTCCTCGAACAGGTCCCGGGTACGCGTGTAACGGTGCGGCTGGAACGCGAGCACCACGCGCCGGCCCGGAAACGCGCCGCGCACGGCCTCGAGCGTCGCGGCCGCCTCGGCGGGGTGGTGGCCGTAGTCGTCGATCAGCGTGAAGCGCCCACCGCCCGGCAGCGCAACCTCGCCGTGACGCTGGAAGCGCCGGCCGACGCCATGGAACTCGGCAAGCGCCTTGCGGATCGCTGCGTCCGGCAGCGCGAGCTCGGTGGCCACCGCAATCGCGGCAAGCGCGTTCTGCACGTTGTGCAGGCCGGGAAGATTGAGCGTCACCTCGAGCGCGGCGCGCTTCTCGCGGGCTACCGTGAAGCGCATCGCCCCCGCGGCATGCTCGACGCGCTCGGCACGCAGCATGGCGTCGGGCGCGAAGCCGTAGGTGAGCAGCGGCTTAGACACGAAAGGCAGGATTTCGCGCACGTTCGGGTCGTCGACGCAGAGGATCGCGCTGCCGTAGAAGGGCAGGTTCTGCAGAAACTGGACGAACGACTGCTTCAGGCGCGCGAAGTCGTGCGCGTAGGTGTCCATGTGGTCGGCGTCGATGTTGGTCACCACCGCGACGACCGGCTGCAGATGCAGGAAGGAGGCATCGGACTCGTCGGCCTCGACCACGATGAACTCGCCCGTGCCGAGCCGCGCGTTCGACCCCGCGGCCTCGAGCCGCCCGCCGATGACGAAGGTGGGGTCGAGACCGCCTTCGGCCAGTACGCTCGCCACCAGGCTCGTGGTCGTCGTCTTGCCGTGCGTCCCCGCGATCGCGATGCCCCGCTTCAGGCGCATCAGCTCGGCGAGCATCAGCGCGCGCGGCACCACCGGGATGCGCGCGGCGCGCGCTGCCGTCACTTCCGGGTTGCTCGCGACGACCGCGCTCGAGATCACGACCGCGTCCGCGCCGGCGACGTGCGCGCTGGCATGACCCGGATGGATGCGCGCGCCGAGCCCGGCAAGGCGGTGCGTCAGCGGGCTTTCGGCGACGTCGGAGCCGCTCACCTCGTAGCCGAGGTTGAGCAGCACCTCGGCGATGCCGCTCATGCCGCTGCCCCCAATGCCGACGAAGTGGATGTGGCGCACCTTGTGCTTCATCGCGCCAGCGCCATGCAGCGTTCGGCCACGACGCGTGCCGCCCCAGGCTTGCCGAGCGCGCGTGCGCTGCGCGCCATGGCGAGCAGCCGTGCGCGGTCGAGACCGGCCAGCAGATCGGCCAGGTGCTGCGGCGTGAGCGCCGCCTGCGGCAGCAGCAGCGCGGCGCCCTGCGCCACCAGGAAACGCGCATTCGCCGTCTGATGATCGTCCACCGCATGCGGATAGGGAACGAGCACGCCGGGCACGCCGGCCGCGGCAAGCTCGGCCACCGTCATTGCGCCCGCCCGGCACACGACGACGTCGGCCTGCGCGTAGCGCGCCGCCATGTCGTCGATGAAGGCGAGCACTTCGCCCGCAACGCCGCAGGCCGCGTAGCGCGCGCGCACCGCCTCGAGATGCTGGGCCCCGGCCTGGTGCACGACGCGCGGGCGCGCGGCCTCGGGCATGCAGGCGAGTGCCGCAGGCACGGCGTCGTTCAGCGCCTGTGCGCCGAGACTGCCGCCGACCACCAGCAGCGCGAGCGGCCCGCTGCGGCCGGCGTAGCGCGCCTGCGGTTCGGCGAGCGCGGCGATCTCGGCACGCACCGGGTTGCCGGTCCATTCCGCGCCACGCAATGCGTCCGGAAACGCGGCCATGACCTTGTCGGCGACGCGTGCGAGCACCCGGTTGGCGAGCCCGGCGATCGCGTTCTGTTCGTGCAGCGCGAGCGGGCGCGCGAGCAGCGCCGCCATCATCCCGCCCGGGAACGCGACGTAGCCGCCCATCCCGAGCACCACGTCGGGCCGCTCGCGAAACAGCGCACGCGCGCTCTGCCAGAACGAATACAGCAGGTTCGCCGGCAGCAGCAGCTGCGCGAGCAGGCCCTTGCCGCGCAGCGCGCGCGCCCGGATCCAGGCGGTTCGATAGCCGCGCGGCGGCACGAGCCGTTCCTCCATGCCGCCCTTCGCGCCCAGCCACACCACGTCCCAGCCCGCGGCGCGCAGCTCGTCGGCCACCGCGAGCCCCGGCATGATGTGGCCGCCGGTGCCGCCGGCCATGATGAGCACGGTGCGGCTCATGCCGCCATCCCACGCGCGAGTTGTCCACGCGCGAGCTGTCGGTTTTCCCAGTCGATGCGCAGCAGGATCGCGAGCGCGGCGAAATTGATGAGCAGCCCTGTGCCGCCGAAGCTCATGAGCGGCAGCGTCAGCCCCTTGGTCGGCAGCAGGCCCATGTTCACGCCCATGTTGATCAGCGCCTGAAAGCCGATCCAGATGCCGATGCCCTGCGCGACGAGCGAGGAGAAGTGCCGCTCGCGCAGCGCCGCCTGGCGGCCGATGGTGAAGGCGCGCAGCACGAGCCAGAGGAACAGACCGATGACCACGGCGACGCCGACCAGACCGAGTTCCTCGGCGATGACCGCGAGCAGGAAATCGGTGTGCGCCTCGGGCAGGTAGAACAGCTTCTCGACGCTCGCCCCGAGCCCGACGCCGAGCCATTCGCCGCGGCCGAACGCGATCAGGGCATGCGTAAGCTGGTAGCCGCCGCCGTAGGGATCGGCCCAGGGGTCCATGAACCCCAGGATCCGCTGCATGCGATACGGCGAGGACAGCACCAGACCGGCGAACCCCACGCCGAGCATCGTCAGCAGGGCCGCGAAATGCAGTCCGTTCATGCCGCCGAGAAACAGCAGGCCGAACGCGGTGACGGCGATGACGACGAAGGCGCCGAAGTCGGGCTCGCGCAGCAGCAGCCAGGACACGAGCAGCATCACTGCGAGCATCGGCAGCAGCCCCTTTTTGAAGTTCTTCAGCACCGCGTGCTTGCGCACCGTGTAGTCGGCGGCGTAGAGCACGACCGCGAGCTTCATCAGCTCCGAGGGCTGCAGCGTCACGAGGCGCAGATCGAGCCAGCGGCGCGCACCGTTGACCTCGCGGCCCAGTCCCGGCACCAGCACCAGGGTGAGCAGCACCAGGCCGACGAGGAACAGCCACGGCGCCGCTTTTTGCCAGCCGCGCGCCGGGACCAGAAAGACCATCGCCCCGGCGAGCAGCGCGGCGGCGAGAAACATGCCGTGGCGCAGCAGGAAGTAGCTCGGGTTCTGTCCGGTGTAGCGGCTCGCTTCGGCCGTCGCGACCGACGCCGAGTACACCATCACCAGGCCGAGCGCCGCGAGCAGCAGCGCGCTCCACAGCAGCGCGCGGTCGTATTCCGCGGCCGGCGGCTTGTGGATCGTGCGGGTCGTGCGCAGGACCGCCGCCACGGCTAGCGCTCCAGCGCGCGCACGGCGCGCGCGAAGGCATCACCGCGCGCGCGGTAGTCGCGAAACATGTCGAAGCTGGCGCAGGCCGGGGAAAGCAGCACCGCATCGCCCGCTTGCGCCCGCGCCGCAGCCTGCGCAACGGCGTCCTCGAGGCTCGCACAGCGCGCGAGCGGCACGCCGGTGCGCGCGAGCGCAGCCTCGATGCGCCGCGCATCGCGCCCGATGAGCAGCACGCAGCGCGCATGCTCGCGGACCGGCGCGGCGAGCGGAGAAAAGTCCTGGCCCTTGCCGTCGCCACCGGCGATCAGCAATACGCGACCGTCGATCTCGAGGCCGCGCAGCGCGGCGACGGTTGCGCCGACGTTGGTGCCCTTCGAATCGTCGAGCCACAGGACCCCGCGGCGCAAGGCGACGCGCTGCAGGCGGTGCGGCAGCCCGCGGAACGTGCGCAGGCCCGCAGCGATCGCCGCGTGATCGGCACCGAGCGCATGCGCGAGCGCCGCTGCGGCGAGCGCATTGGCGAGATTGTGCCGGCCGTGCACGCCGAGCGCGCCGACCTCGACGATCGGCCTGCGCCCCTGCGCAAGCCAGGCGGCGCCATCGTGCGCGATGATCCCGACATCGTCGTCGCGCGGCGGCGCGTCCAGGCCGAAGCTCAGGCGCCGCGCGGCGGGCGCGGCGAGCGCGCTGGCCCGCGCGTCGTCGCGGTTCACCACGGCGAGCGCCGCACCGTCGTAGATCCGTGCCTTCGCGGCGCCGTATTCTTCGAGCGAGGCGTATCGGTCCAGATGATCCTCGGACAGGTTGAGCACCGTGGCGACGTCCGGCGCGAGCGACCAGGTCGTCTCGAGCTGGTAGCTCGAGAGCTCGAGCACCCAGGCCGCGGGCAGCCGGCCCTGCGAACGCCGGCGCATCAGCGCCTCGAGCGCCGCCGGGCCGATGTTTCCCGCGACCTCGCAGTCGATGCCGGCCGCGCGCAGCAGCGCAGCGACGAGCGCGGTCACCGTCGTCTTGCCGTTGGTTCCGGTGATCGCGACCACGTGCGCGCCCGGCGAGGCCCGCAGTGCCCAGGCAAACAGCTCGATGTCGCCGAGCACCGGCAGCCCGCGCGCGATCGCCGCCTGGACCACGGGCTCGGCGAGCGCGAGCCCGGGGCTCAGGCAGACCAGATCCACGGCCTCGAGCAGCACCGGGTCGAACGCGCCGAAGCGCTGCTCGGCCTGCGGCAGGCGCGCCGCGAGCGGCGCCGCGCCCGGCGGTGTGCCGCGGGTATCGGCAACGCGCACCCGGGCACCGGCCTGCGCGACCCAGCACGCCGCCGACAGCCCGCTGTCACCGAGCCCGAGCACCAGCACCCGACGCCCGGCGAGCGCCATCGGCTCGGGTCGGGGCAGGAGGCTGAAGAGCGGTGCGTGCATGTTCATGGCTAGCGCAGCTTCAGCGTCGACAGCCCGAACAGCACGAGCATCATGGTGATGATCCAGAAGCGCACCACGACCTGGGACTCCTTCCAGCCCTCGAGCTCGTAGTGGTGGTGCAGCGGGGCCATGCGGAAGATCCGCTTGCCGCCGCTCGCCTTGAAGTACAGCACCTGAATCATCACCGAGAGCGTCTCGGCGACGAACACGCCGCCCATGATGAACAGCACGATTTCCTGCCGCACGATCACCGCGATCGTGCCGAGCGCCGCACCGAGCGCGAGCGCGCCGACGTCGCCCATGAACACTTCGGCCGGGTACGCGTTGAACCACAGGAATCCCAGCCCGGCGCCGGCCAGCGCCCCGGCGAATACGGCGAGCTCGCCGGCACCCGGGATGTAGGGCAGGCCGAGGTATTTCGAGAACCCGGCATGCCCGGCGACGTAGGCGAAGATCCCGAGCGCGCCGCCGATCATCACCGTCGGCATGATTGCGAGCCCGTCCAGCCCGTCGGTGAGGTTGACCGCGTTCGAGGTGCCGACGATGACGAAATAGGTCAGCACGACGAAGCCGAGCGCGCCGAGCGGATACGCCACGTGCTTGAAAAACGGCACGATCAGCTGCGACAGCGCGGGCGCGCTCTTCGCCATCCAGGCGAGCGCGATCGCCGCCGCCAGGCCGATGAGCGACTGCCAGAGGAATTTCGCGCGCGCCGAGAGGCCCTTCGGATTGCGCCGCACGACCTTGCGGTAGTCGTCGATCCAGCCGATCGCGCCGAATGCAACCGTGACCAGCAGCACGATCCAGAGAAAGCGGTTGGACAGGTCGCCCCAGAGGAGCGTGGTGATCCCGATGGCGAGCAGGATGAGCGCACCGCCCATCGTCGGGGTGCCCGTCTTGGTGAGGTGGGTCTGCGGGCCATCGTCGCGCACCGACTGGCCGATCTTGTAGGCAGTCAGCTTGCGGATCACGAGCGGTCCGAGCATCAGCGAGATCGCCAGCGCGGTGAGGCAGGCGAGGACCGCGCGCAAGGTGATGTAGCCGAACACGTTGAACAGGCGCACCTCGCGCGCGAGCCATTGGGCCAGTTCGAGCAGCATCAGTGCACCTCCGCGGTCTCGCCGGTGAGGGCTGCGACCACGCGGTTCATGCCCATGAAAAGAGACCCCTTGACGAGGATCGTGGCGCCGGACCGGGCCGCGTCCGCGGCTGCGGCAACGTCGTCGACGTGCAGTGCGCCTTCGCCGAAGGCGTCCACCGACGCGCGCGTCGCCTCGCCGAGCGCGACCAGCCGCGCAATCCCCCGGGCGCGTGCGTAGGCGCCGACTTCCCGGTGGAACGTCGCCCCCTGCGGACCCAGCTCACCCATGTCACCGAGCACGAGCACCGTGGGCCCCGGGCAGCCCGCGAGCACGTCGATCGCCGCGCGCACCGAATCCGGGTTGGCGTTGTAGCTGTCGTCGAGCAGCGTGGTTCCGCCGGGCAGCGGCTTGACCTGCAGCCGGCGCGTCGCCGGGCGAAACGCGGCGAGACCCGCGGCGATCGCCGCCGGCGCGACGCCTGCCGCAAACGCGCAGGCGGCCGCGGCGAGCGCATTGCGTACGCTGTGCAGCCCGGGAATCGAAAGCCGCGCGGCCGCCTCGCCCGCCGGCGTGCGGATCCTGACCTCGCTCGAGAGCGCGCCGAGCGTGACCGTCGCGCCGACCAGCGCGGCGGACTCGAGGCCGAAGTCGACGATGCGCCGCGCGCCGGACGCGCGCCGAAAGCGCATCGCCTGCGCATCGTCGGCGTTTACGACCGCGATGCCGTCGGCCGGCAACACGCGCAGGACGTCGGCATTCTCTTCGGCCATTTCCTCGACGCTGCCGAGAAACTCCAGGTGGTCGCGCAGCGCGTTGGTCACCACGGCGATCGTCGGCTGGGCGATGCCTGCCAGCAGGGCAATCTCGCCGCGATGATTGGTGCCGAGCTCGATCGCGCAGACCCGGTGCCGCGCGCGCAGGCCGAGCAGCGTGAGCGACACGCCGATGTCGGTGTTGAGGTTGCCCGCGGTGGCGAGCACGGCCGCTTCGCCGGCGTGCGCGTGCAGGATCGCGGCGAGCATTTCCTTGGTCGTCGTCTTGCCGTTCGAGCCGGCGATCGCGATCAGCACGGGCGAAAAGCGCGCGCGCCAGTGGCGCGCGAGATCGCGCAGCGCCTGCCGCGTATCGCCGACGACGAGAACCGGCAGCGGCTCGCTGCCGGTGTAGTCCGCGTCGACGATCGCGCCGACCGCACCTGCGGCGCGCGCCGCGTCGAGAAAACGGTGGCCATCGAAGCGCTCGCCGCGCAGCGCGACGAACAGCGCCCCGCGCGCCAGTGTGCGGCTGTCGCTCGACACCGCTTCGAACGGCGCGTCGCCGCCGCGCAGCCTGGCGCCAAGCACGACCGCGGTCTCGGCGAGCGACATCATGCGGCCTCCCTGGCGGCAAGCGCCGCGCGCGCGACCTCGACATCGGAAAACGGCCTGTGCTCGCCGCCGATCTCCTGGCTGCGCTCGTGACCCTTGCCGGCAATCAGCACCACGTCCTGCGCGGCCGCCGCGCCGATCGCCGCCTCGATCGCGCGTGCACGGTCGGGCTCGAGCCCGCAGGGGCCGGTCACGCCCGCGCGAATCGCAGCGAGAATCGCCTGCGGGTCCTCGCTGCGCGGGTTGTCCGAGGTCAGTACGATGCGGTCCGCCAGCCGTGCCGCGACCGCGCCCATCAGCGGGCGCTTGCCGGGATCACGATCGCCACCGGCGCCGAACACCGCCACCAGCGCACCGCCGCGCGCCTCCGCGACCGGACGCAGGGCGTGCAGGACCTTCTCCAGGGCATCCGGCGTGTGCGCGTAGTCGACGATCACGAGCGGCGCTGCGTGACCGCCCAGCGCCTGCATGCGTCCGGGCACCGGCGGCAGCGACCGCAGGCAGCCGAGCGCCGCCTCGAAGCCGATGCCGTACGCAATCAGGCAGCCGAGCACGCCGAGCGCGTTCGACACATTGAACCGCCCGAGCTGCGGCAGCGCGATCTCCGCCGCGCCCCAGCTCGAGATCAGACTGACCCGGGTCGCCTCGCCCGCGACCGCGACGCTGCGCGCGGCGAGGTGTTCACCGACCATGTCGCGCACCGCCTTGGACGCCATCAGGCTGTAGCCGATCGTGCGCAGGCCGCGTGCGCGCGCGCGCTCGGCGAACCGCACCCCGGCAACGTCGTCCAGATTGATCACCGCCGCGTCGAGCGACGGCGCCTCGAACAGCAGGGCCTTGGCCGCGCCGTAGGCCTCCATCGAGCCGTGGTAGTCGAGGTGGTCCTGCGAGAGGTTGGTAAACAGGGCGCAGTCGAAGGCGACCCCGTTCGTGCGTCCCTGCGCGAGTCCGTGCGAGGAGGCTTCCATGGCGACCGCGTGCGCGCCCGCCTGCCGCATCTGCGCGAGCCGCGCATGCACCTCGAGCACGTCGGGTGTGGTGTTCTGCGCATTGTTCAGCGCGCCGGGAAAGCCGCTGCCGAGCGTGCCGATCACGCCGCTGTGCACCCCGAGCGACTCGAGCGCGGCCGCGATCCATTGCGTGCACGAGGTCTTGCCGTTGGTGCCGGTCACGCCGCAGACCCACAGCGCCTCCGAAGGACGGCCGTAGAAGTCATGCGCGATCCAGCCCGCCTGCTGCTTGAGCCCGGCGACGCCGGTGTTCGGCACCTGCCAGCGCGTGTCCCAGCTGAAGCCTTCGGATTCCCAGACCACGGCCGAGGCGCCGCGGGCGAGCGCGTCGGCGATGTAGCGGCGACCGTCCGCGGTCTCGCCCGGATAGGCGAAAAACACGCAGCCCGGCGCGCAGCGCCGGCTGTCGGAAGCGAGCTGCTCGATCATCGCGTGCTGGTCGGCGAGCCGTTGCAGAACGTGCGTAGCCATCGCTGTGGATCCGCCGCGGCGGAACTCATGTGCTCTCTCGCGCGTGGTCGGTCTCGCCCGGAAGCTCGAACGGCTCCGGCGGCGCATCGAGCGGAACGCCGAGCAGACGCAAGGCGCCGCGCATCACCTGGGCGAAAACGGGCGCGGCAACCAGGCCACCGTAGTACCCGCCTGTCGAGGGCTCGTCGATGACGACTGCCGCAATCAGGCGCGGCGCGGACACCGGCGCGAGTCCGACGAAACTCGATAGGTATTTGTCCGGCGCGTAGCTGCCATTCACCAGCTTGTGCGCGGTGCCGGTCTTGCCCGCGACCCGCCAACCCGCAATGCGCGCGAGCGGCCCGGTGCCCGTGGGCTGTACGGCCGCCTCCAGCATCTTGCGAACGGCACGCGCGGTCTCGGCGGAGACAATCTTCACGCCGTCGGCAACCCCGGCACTGCGCAGCAGGGTGAGCGGCACGAGCTCGCCGTCCCGTGCGAATACGGTGTACGCGCGCGCGAGCTGCACCAGGCTCACCGAAATGCCGTGTCCGTAGGCCATCGTCGCCTGCTCGATCGGCCGCCAGCTGCGGTACGCACGCAGCCGTCCGCTCGCCTCGCCCGGAAAGCCGAGCTCGGGCGGGCTGCCCAGGCCCATGCGCCGGAACAGATCCCACATCGCTTCGCTCGGCATCGAAAGCGCGAGCTTCGCCGCGCCGATATTCGACGACACCTGCAGCACCTGGGTGACCGTCATGGCGCGCGCAGGATGGGCGTCGCGGATCGTGTAGTCCGCGATCGTCAGGCGGCCGCCTTCGGTGTCGATCATCGTGCGCGGCGTCGCCTTGCCGGTCTCGAGCGCGAGCGCGATGGTGAGGGGCTTGAGCGTGGAGCCGGGCTCGAACACGTCGGTCAGCGCCCGATTGCGCAACTGGGCGCCCGCGAGCCGGGCGCGGTTGTTCGGGTTGTACGAGGGCACGTTGACCAGCGCGAGGATCTCGCCGCTCGCCACGTCGATCACGATCGCCGCGCCCGCCTTGGCGCGATGCTTGTCCACGGCCGCCTTGAGCGCCCCGTAGGCGAGCGTCTGAATCTTGCCGTCGATCGACAGCACGAGGTCCTGCCCGTCCTGCGCCGCCTGAATCGCGCCGATGTCCTCGACGACGCCGCCGTGACGGTCCTTGATCACCCGGCGAGTGCCTGCGCTGCCGGCGAGGCGAGACTGGAAGGCAAGCTCCATGCCCTCCTGGCCGACGTCGTCGACGCCGGTGAAGCCGACGACATGCGCGGTGACCTCGCCGCCCGGGTAGTAGCGCCGGAACTCGCGGTGCTCGAACACGCCGGGCAGCTTCAGCGCGGCGACCCGGCGCGCGGTCTCGGGCGGCAGCTGGCGCTTGAGGTAGACGAAGTCACGCCCCTTGCCCTCGGCCAGCTTGCGCTCGAGCGCCCCGAGCGGCATGTCGAGCGCGCGCGCGAGCGCCGCGCGCTGCCGTCGATCGGCTTCGAGCTCCTCCGGCATGGCCCAGACCGATTTCACCGGAGTCGAGATCGCCAGCGCCTCGCCGTTGCGGTCGAGAATCCGACCGCGCGTCGCCGGGACGTCGATGACGCGCGCGTAGCGCGCCTCGCCCTCTTCCTTCAGGAACGCTGTGCGAATCGCCTGCAGATAGCCGGAGCGGCCGGCGACGGCGACGAAGCCGAGCAGAAAGAGCACCAGGACGAAGCGCGCCCGCCAGATCGGCAGGCGCACCAGGGCCGGCGTCGCGCTGTAGCTCATCGGCCGGGCACCCGCTCCAGGCGCTCCAGGCGCTCCAGGTAGACGCTGCGAATGCGGCGCGGCTCCGGCATTTGCATGCCGAGCTTGCCCGCCGCGCTCTGCGCAATCCGCGCGGGCCGTGACCAGGTGCCGGCCTCGAGCTGCAGCCGCCCGTACTCGACGTCGAGCTCGCGGGCCAGCGCCTGTGCCTGCTCGCGCTCGGCATAGAGCTTGCGCGCCCGGTGCTGCGCGCTCACCAGGGTGAGCGCGCAGGCGACGAGCATCACGAGCAGCAGCAGGTTCAGCTTCGCCACGCATCCTCCAGGCGCGGCAGCACCGCGGCATCGAAGGCTGCCGCCGTGCGCTCCGCGACCCGCAGGCGCGCGCTGCGCGCGCGCGGATTTGCTGCCAGCTCGGCGGCCGAGGGGCGTTGCGCACGACCGACGAGCCTAAGCTGCGCTGCAGGCATCTCGCTGGCGCGAATCGGCAAATCCACCGGCAGCTCGGGGCGCGAAGCGCCCGCGAAGAAGCGCTTCACGACGCGGTCCTCGAGCGAATGAAAGCTGATGACCGCGAGCCGCCCCCCGGGGGCGAGGCGCGCGACGGCCTGCGGCAGCATCAACGACACTTCCTCAAGCTCCCGATTGATGAAAATCCGTAGAGCTTGAAAGGTGCGCGTCGCCGGATCCTGGCCCGGCTCCCGTGTGCGGACCGCCGCACCCACGAGATCGGCAAGTTGCCGTGTCGTTCGGATGGGCTCGCCTGCGCGCGCAGCCACAATCGACGCTGCAATCTGTTTAGCAAACCGTTCTTCGCCATAGTCCCGGATCACCTCCCTGATCTCCGGCTCTGCCGCCGTGGCCAGCCATTGCGCCGCCGACCGTCCCTGCGTGGGATCCATGCGCATATCGAGCGGTCCGTCGGCGCGAAAGGAAAATCCACGCGTCGGGTCGTCGAGTTGCGGCGAGGACACGCCGAGGTCGAACAGCATTCCGTCCGCGCAGCGCACGTCCGCCGCATCCAGTACGCTGCCGAGCGCGCTGATCGGCGCGTGCACGGCCTGCAGGCGCGGATCGCCGATCGCCTGCGCCGCGGCGATCGCCTGCGGATCGCGATCGATTGCGATGAGTCGCCCGCGCGGCCCGAGCCGCGCCAGTACGCCGCGCGCATGCCCGCCGCGCCCGAAGGTTCCGTCGACATAGACCCCGTCCGGGTGCAACGCGAGCGCGGCGAGCGCTTCGTCGAGCAGCACGGGGCGATGCGGCGGGGCGGCCGGGTGCATCGTCCGCCTCCGCGATCACAGCGAAAAATCCTCCATGCCCGGCGGCGGCGTCATGCCGCCGGAGAGCGCCGCGTCGCGCTTCGCGGCCCATACGCCGCTGTCCCAGAGCTCGAAATAGCGTCCCTGGCCGATCATGCGCACGTCGCGCTCGAGCCGTGCGTGCTCGCGCAGCGCGGCCGGAAACAGGATCCGCCCCGCACCGTCAGGCGTGACGTGCTCTTCGAAGCCGAGCAGCAGACGTTTCCACCAGCTCGCCTGCGGGTGAAAGCTCGGAAAGTTCTGGATCTGTGCCCGGACGGGCTCCCAGTCGGCTTCCGGGTAAAGGACGACACAGCCGTCCGGGTGCGCGGTGAGCACCAGGGTCTTGCCTTGCTCGAGCAGCGCCTCGCGATGGCGCGTCGGAATCGCAAGGCGACCCTTCGCATCCAGTGTGACGACCGTCGCGCCGTGGAAGCTCCCACCCATCCCCTGTTCTTTCCTGGCGCACCACGGATTGACCGTCTAACCCGCTTTTCGCCACTTTTTTCTACGTTTTCCCACTTTAAGGGAAGGATTTTTACAGGTCAAGGCACGAACCGGAATTTTTTCTCACCGTTACAAATACTTAGAGACTTTTTGGGATAGATTTTTCAGAAACATAAATACTTAATCTTCAGTCACTTACACAACTTAGTCAATGTTCCTTATGAGGAAATCGATCTCTGCGCCCCTGTGCTAGGGTCCGCCGACCATGCAATCCCCGCTCGAGGTGATTCGGCGCTATCCCGCGCACGACTTCTCCCTGAATGGCCTGCTTGCGAGCCGCGCGCGCCTGCGCGCGCAGCACCCGCTGCTCTCGAGCGGCACGCAGCACTGGAGCTACGCGACGTTCGCGGCGCGCGTCGACGCGGCGGCGCGCGCGCTGCATGCGCGCGGCATCGCCGCAGGCGAGCGCGTAGGGGTCATGACGACGAACAGCCCGAACCTGGTGGTGCTGCTGTTCGCGCTCGCGCGCCTCGGCGCGATCTTCGTGCCGGTGAACCCCGCGTTCGGCGCGCGTGAAGCCGGCTACATCCTGCAGCACGCGGGGGTGCGCGCCGTGGGCACGGCGCCGTCGCCGCTCGCGACCGTGCGCGAGGCGGTTGCGCCGCTGCATCCGGCGCCGTGGTTCTTCCTGCTCGACGGGACGCACGAGAGCCTGCCGACGCTCGACGCGATGATCGACGCGGCACCGGCGGCGGCGGCGCCGCAGGCAGGCTCGGCCGCCTCGACGGTGTTGATGCTCTATACCTCGGGCACGACCGGATTTCCGAAAGGCGTCATGCACAGCCAGCGCAACTTCGTGCTCGCCGGTGAGGGCTTCGTTGCGCGCATGTGGCTGCAGCCCGAGGACCGCGTGCTGTGCATCCTGCCGATGTTCCACATCAATGCGCTGTTCTACTCGCTCGCCGGGACGTTTGCCGCCGGTGCCAGCCTGGTGCTCGCGCCCAAATTTTCCGCGTCGAGCTTCTGGCGCACCGCAGCCGAAGCGGAGGCAACCCAGGTCAACATCATCGCTGCGATCGGCAACATCCTCGCGCGCCGGCCGCGCGAGGAGTTCGATCCGCGCCACCGGCTGCGCGCGATCTACGGCGCGCCGATCACGCCAGAGCTCGAACGCATCTTTCGCGAGGACTTCAATGTCCCGGTGATGATCGAGGGCTACGGCATGACCGAGATTCCGGGCGCCTGCAACAATCCCTTCGACGGCGAGCGCCGCGCCAACAGCATGGGCCTCGCTGCGCGTCATCCCGACCCGAGCGTGAAGTTCGCCGAACTGCGCGTCGTTGCTGACGACGGGCGCGACGTCGCGGACGGTGTCGAAGGCGAGCTTTGGGTGCGCACGCCCATCCTGATGCAGGGCTACTACAAGGATCCCGAGCAGACCGCCGCGAGCATGGACGACGGCTGGTTCAAGACCGGCGATCTCGTGCGGCGCGACGCGGACGGCTACTACTACTTCGTCGCGCGCAAGAAGGACATCATCCGCCGGCGCGGCGAGAACATCTCAGGCGCCGAGATCGATCGCGTCGTGGACGATCACCCCGAGGTGGTGCGCTGCGCCGCGATCCCCGTGCCCTCCGAGCTGGGCGAGGACGAGATCCTGGTCGCCATCGTGGCGACACCCGGCGCCACGGTCGGTGCGGCGGAGATCGCCGCGTGGTGCCAGGCGCGCCTGGCGCCGATCAAGGTGCCGCGCTATGTGGTCTTCGTCGACGCGCTGCCGACGACCGCCACCGAGCGGGTACAGAAATTCCAGCTGCGCAGCGACAAGACGCTGCTTGCGCGCGCAACCGACTTGCAGCGCGGCTGATGCGCGCGCCGCGCCGCGCCGCGCGGCGCAATGCGACTCAGTGCCCGGGCGTGACGATGTGGACGTGGTCGCGGCTGACGTTGATGAACGGCGCCGTCAGCACCTGCCGGCCGCCGAGCACGGCCTCGTAGACCTCGGCGTTGGTGACCGCGATGAAATGCTTCGCCTCGGTCATGTAGTCGGTCAGCCGCGCACCGGGCACCAGATCGACGTAACCCTTGATCCGGTAGCTGCCGGTGAAGATGGTGACCTTGGTGCCGTTGCTTTCCTGTGCCATGCGTTCTTCCTCCGGGCGTTCAAGCCCGCGTCGCCATGGCATGGAAGATTACCCGCAAAGCATGGGTCGCTCAAACGCCGCGCGCGAGCGCATCGATCTCGGCACGCGCCTTGCCCAGCGATTCGGCGGCCGCGCCGATCTCGTTCCAGGTCGTCGCGTCGACCGCAATGCCCTCGCGCTCGCGCCGGGCGCGGGTTTCGCGCTCCGGATCACCCGCGATGCGCACGCGCTCGACGCCCTCGCCCGGCGGCGAGCGCTTGACCCAGTCGATGAACGCCGCGGCTTCCTGCGCGAACGCGGGCGCCGTGCCGAGCTTTTCCGGATCGATGAGCACCGTGAGCATGCCGTTCAGCACGCGCATCTTGCTGCGGTCTTCGCTGTGCTGCGTGCCGCCGCCGGTGAGCGCACCGCCGAGCAGCTCGGCGGCAACCGCGAGCCCGTAGCCCTTGTGCAGGCCGAAGGTGGTCAGCGCACCGAAGGGTTGAATGACACCGAAGCGCGGGTCCGTCGTCGGACGACCCTGGTCGTCGAGCAACAAGCCGGGGGCAACCGCCTCGCCCTTGTTGTGCGCCACGCGAATCTTGCCCTGCGCGACGCCGCTGGTTGCCATGTCGAGGATGAACGGCGGCTGGCCGGCGAGCGGGATGCCGATCGTCACCGGATTGGTGCCGAAGCGCGCGTCGGTCCCGCCGAACGGCGCGACGATCGAACGCGAGATGACGTTGACGAAGTGCAGCGACACCAGACCGGCGGCGACCGCCTGCTCGGCCCACTGGCCGATGCGACACAGATGGTGCGCATTGGACAAGCCCACGACACAGACCCCGTGCTGCTTCGCGCGCGCGATGCCCATCTCCATCGCCTCGCGGCCGATCACCTGGCCGTAGCCCGCCTGGCCGTCGAGCGCGAGCAGCGCAGCACCGTCGAACTTGATCCTCGGGTGCTGGTTCGGCGCGAGCCCGCCCTCCTGCAGCGAGGCGACATAGCGCGGCATCATGCCGATGCCGTGCGAATCGTGCCCGGTGAGATTCGCGTTGACCAGGTTCTCGGCGACCAGCTGCGCTTCGCGTGCCTCGCTGCCGCCTGCCGCAACGAGCGCTTCGATCGCGCGCCGCAGGGGCGCGGCGTGAAAGACGTGGGTTTCGGCCATGGGTTCTCGGTCCTGGGCGCGGGGCGCTCGCCCGCGGGGCGCAAGTGTAACGTTTTCGATCTTGCGCCGGTCGCTAGCGCAGCGGCCCGGATGCCTCGAGGATGCGCTCGACGCTGCGCTTGAAGCGATCCGCCCGCACCAGGTCGCCCGCCGCCTGCGCGCGCTGGATCTCGACGTTTAGCCAGGCGAGCAGCGGCCGTCGCCAGCCCTGCGCGGACGCGGTCTCGCGGGCGAGCGCGATCCCCGCCGGCGACAGACGCCCGACCTCGAACAAGGCGCCGGCGGCGATGAGCCGCGCGCGTGGATCCTCGATCGCGGCGAGGGCGGCCTCGGGCGCCGCGCCCGCTTCAAGCACCGATCGATACGGGTCCGGGAGCAGGCCGGGATCGACCTGCGCCCAATGCCCGGCGAGAAAGTCCGCATAGGCCTGCTCGGCCGCCGGCGCATCGGCGCGCAGGGCTTCGAACCCGGTGCAAGGCTCGAATTCGAGGCTGGCGACGCGCAGCGCGCAGCGGGTCAGCACCACGCGCGCGAGCAGGTCGGCGCGGCCGGTCCGGGCGACCGCGGCGCGCGCGCGCGCGAAATCGCGCTCGGCGAGCCGCCGATTGCCCTCCAGCACATGCCGCGCGTACGCGTCGAGCGCGCCGTGGGCCTCGATCTCCCAGTCGGGGGGCGGCGGCCCGCTCGCGCAGCCCGCGAGCAGCGCCACGATCGCCGCGACCGCAGCCAGGCGCGCTGCCGTACTCACGGCAGCTTGACCTCGGTATCGCGCGCCAGCGGCCACTTGCGGTTCAGCTCGTCGATCAGATGGCCGAGCTTGCGCACGCTGTCGTCGACCTCGGCGCGCAGCGTCGCCAGGTCGGTGCTCGCGGCCTTGGCTTCGCCGCTGATCACGCGGGCGTCCGCGCTGACCGCCTCGATGTTGACCAGAATGGCGTCGACCTGCTTCAGGCGGGCGCGCGCCTCGCCGAGCAGCAGCCGCGCCTCGACCACCGCCTTGCTGGTTTCGTCCACCAGGCCACCCTTGTCGAGCACCTGATGCTCGGCCTTGGTCACGAGACGCTCGCTTGCGCGCGCAACCCGGCTCAGCTCGGCGAGCAGCGTGTTGGCGCGCTCGAGCGCGGCGACCGCCTTCTTCGCGTCCTCGGGACCCCCCAGCACGGCCTCCAGCGCGCCATGCTCGCCGCTCAGACGCGCGGTGAACGTCCGCAGGTCGGCCACGCTTGCGCGCAGCCCGGAACCCGCGCCGGTGATCTGCTCGATGTTCTCCAGAACGGAGCGCAGCGTGGCCACCATGCGCGGAATTTCCTCGCTGACGTCGCCGCGCAGCACGTTGCGCTGGGCCCCGGCTTCGAGCGGCGGATCGCTGAGATCGCCGGTAAACGCGCGCAGCCGCGTGGCCCCGACCAGAGATCGCTCGAGGGTATAGACGCTCGAGCTACGCAGCCAGCGCGCATCGCGCCGCGCCACCTCGACCTCGAGCCGCGCGCGCCCGTCCGGGCCGAGCGAGATGCGCCGCACGCGGCCCACCGGGAATCCGGCGAACGTCATGTCCATGCCGACGGTCACGCCCTCGGCGTTGTCTGCGATCAGCGTGAGCCGCTGGGTCGGCTCGAACACGCCGCGCGCGTAGAGCACGTACAGCACGAACGCCACCACCAGCGCGGTGGTGACGGTGATCAGCAGTCCGACCTTGAAGCCGAGATGGCGGATCAGCGAGCTGGATACAGGGGGGCGTTCCATGCGTAATCAATGATGGTGCATTCGCCGTAGCGGCCTTCGAGCGCAGCGAGCGCTGCCGCGACGAACGGCGGGTAGTGGCTGTCAGGCAGAAGATAGCCGGGACGCTCGATGACCACCAGCGCCGGCGCCCCGGCCACGGCGCGCAGCAGCTTCACCTGGAAGCGCTCGGCGTGCGTCAGCGCCGCATCGCGCTTGCCCGCGCAGGCCAGGCAGTCGAGCTGCTCGAGCAGCGCCATCGCCTCGCCGGCCGCCGCCGCCCAGCCGAGGTCGCGCAGGTACTGCGGCACGAGCGCGATATTCTCCAGCGCCGACAGGTTCGCGCGCAGCGGCAGCTCGCTCGAGACCAGCGCCGCCCCGGGATGTTCGGCGACCGCGGCGCACCGCGCCGCGTCGTCGGTGACCCACTTCATGCGTACTTGAACGCCAATGACCCCACCTCGATCAGTAAAAGGACGAAAAACAGCCGCATCATCCCGCGCAGCACGGTCACCGGCGCCGAATGCGCCTCCCGCGGGCCGCCGAGGCCTTCGCTGATCGGAATCACGCCGACCGCGATGCCGAAGAACAGGCATTTGAGACCCAGCCCGATCGTGATCTGCGCATCGAACACGTTGCCGACCGTGCGCGTGAATTCGGGCACGCCCCAAAGGAAGAAACCGTACACGCCGAGGTAGGCGATCACCAGCGCGATCGTCCCGCTGAACACCGTCAACGAGATCACCGAGACCACACAGCCCACCAGTCGGGGCACGAACTCGAAGCGCATCGGATCCACCCCGGCGCGCCGCAGCGCCTCGATCTCGTTGCGCAAATTCATCAGCGCGATCTCGGTGTTGATCGCGGCGCCGGAGCGCAGCGACACGAACAGCGCCGCGACGAGCGGGATGACCTCGAGCACGAGCATGCGCATGGTGAGCTCGCTCGCGAACTGCGACAGGCCGAAGTCGCGCGCAGTCGCGTCGACGATACGCACGATCACTGCGCTCAGGACGGCGACGAACAGCACGAAACCGGGGATCACCTGCCAGGCCGTGAAGTAGATCTGCTTGGCGACGACCGCACGCGTCGCCGGGTTGTAGACCGACGGCGAGAGTGCTGCCACGATCGCCGCGCCGCCAAAGCGCAGCAGCTGCAGCCAGCCGGCGGCCCATGCGACGAACGCCACGCCGCGTCGGCGCAGGCGACGTTGCGGATCGGCAAAGCCGAGCATGCGCGCATCATACCGTGCGGGCGACGCGCGCGACGCCGTTAGAATGGGCGCAGGCGAGACCACCAGGACTGGCGATGGCGGCAATCAAGAAGCGACCCGAGGACCTGCGCAGTCACCGTTGGTTCGGCCTCGAGGACCTGCGGTCGTTCGGCCATCGATCGCGCGCGGCGCAGATGGGACTGGACCGCTCGGATTACGCGGGCAAGCCGATCATCGCCATCATCAACACCTGGTCGGACATCAATCATTGCCATACCCATTTCCGCAGCCGCGCCGAGGAGGTGAAGCGCGGCGTATGGCAGGCCGGCGGCGTCCCGCTCGAGATGCCGGCGATGGCGCTTGCCGAGACCATGCAGAAGCCGACGACCATGCTGTACCGCAACTTTCTGGCGATGGAGACCGAGGAACTGCTGCGCGGCTACCCGGCCGACGGGGCGGTGCTGATGGGCGGCTGCGACAAGACCACGCCGGCGCTCATCATGGGCGCGACCAGCATGAACATTCCCGCGATCTACCTGCCCGCGGGGCCGATGCTCAACAGCCACTGGCGCGAGCGTACGCTCGGCTCGGGTTCCGACGTGTGGAAGTACTGGGACGAGCTGCGCGCGGGGCGCATCACGGACGCCGACTGGAAGGAAATCGAGGATTCGATCGCGCGCTCGCCCGGCACCTGCATGACCATGGGCACGGCCGCGACGATGATGGCGCTTGCCGAGGCGCTCGGCTTCTCGCTGCCGGGCTACAGCTCGATCCCTGCGGTGGACTCGAACCACGCGCGCATGGCGACGCTGACCGGCAAGCGCATCGTCGAGATGGTCTGGGAGGATCTGCGGCCGCGCGACCTGCTCTCGCGCGGCTCCTTCGACAATGCGATCACCACGCTGATGGCGATGGGTGGCTCGACCAACGCGATCGTCCACCTGGTCGCGATGGCCGGGCGCGCGGGGCTCGCGTTTCCGCTCGAGCGCTACAACGAGATCAGCGACCGCACGCCCGTGATCGCCAACGTGCGTCCCTCGGGCGAACGCTATTTGATGGAGGACTTCTACTATGCGGGCGGCCTGCGCGCGCTGCTCAACGAACTGCGCGAGCTGCTCGATCTCGGCGCCCGGACGGTAAACGGCAGGACGCTCGGCGAGAACATCACGGACGCGAAGGTCTGGAACCCCGAGGTCATCCTGCCGCGCGCCGCACCCCTCCAGGCCTCGGGCGGCATCGTCATGCTGCGCGGCACGCTCGCGCCGGATGGCGCGGTGATCAAGACCAGCGCCGCCGACGCGAAACTGATGCAGCACACCGGTCGGGCAGTGGTGTTCGAGGACTACAACGACATGGCGGCGCGCATCGATCGCGACGACCTCGAGGTCGACGCCTCGTCGGTCCTCGTGCTGAAGAACGCGGGACCGCTCGGCGGCCCCGGCTTTCCCGAATGGGGCATGCTGCCGATCCCGAAGAAGCTCGTGCGGCAGGGCGTCAAGGACATGGTGCGCATCTCCGACGGGCGCATGAGCGGCACGAGCTATGGCACCTGCGTGCTGCACGTGGCGCCCGAGGCCTACGTCGGCGGACCGCTCGCGCTGGTGCGCACGGGGGATCCGATCGAGCTCGACGTCGGCAGGCGCGAGCTCAATCTCAAGATCCCGGCCGACGCGCTCGCCCGGCGCCGCGCCGCCTGGAAGCGGCCGCCAGCGAAATACGAGCGCAGCTACGGCGCGATCTTCTCGCGCCACGTGAAGCAGGCCAACGAAGGCTGCGATTTCGATTTCCTCGAGGGCACCGCGCCGACGGCGGAGCCGGAGATCCACTGACGCGGAGCCGATCGTGCCGCTCGGCTAGAATCGGCCCCTCCCCATCCTGGAGCCGGAGCGCATGGACTTGCCCCGCAATGTGTTCAAGCACGCCCTGAAGGCCGGCACGCCGCAAATCGGGCTGTGGTCGAGCCTGTCGTCGTCCTACACGGTCGAAGTCATCGCCGGCGCCGGTTTCGACTGGATCCTGCTCGACATGGAGCATTCGCCGAACGACCTCGAGAGCCTGCTTGTGCAGCTGCAGGCCGCCGCACCCTATCCCACGACATCGATCGTGCGCGTGCCCTGGAACGACATGGTGACCATCAAGCGCGTGCTCGACGCCGGCGCGCAATCGCTGCTCATCCCCTACGTGTGCAGCGTCGAGGAAGCCCGCGGCGCGGTGGCGGCGACGCGCTACCCGCCGGCGGGCATGCGTGGCGTCGCCGGCACGACGCGCGCGACGCGCTTCGGACGCGTCAAGGACTACGCCAAGCGGGCACAGGAAGAGCTCTGCGTGCTGGTGCAGGTGGAAACCAAGCCGGCGCTCGATCAGCTCGAAGCAATCTGCGCGGTGGACGGCGTCGACGGCGTGTTCATCGGCCCCGCGGACCTGCACGCGTCGATGGGCTACCCCGGGGAAACCGCGAACCCCGCGGTCCTGCCGCTGATCGAGGACGCCATGCGCCGGATCCGCAAGGCCGGCAAGGCGCCCGGCTATCTCTCCCCGGTGGAGGCGGACGCCAAGCGCATGCTCGGCGCGGGCGCGCTGTTCGTCGCCGTCGGCGCCGACGTCGGTCTGCTCGCGCGCGGAGCCGAAGCGCTTGCCGCCAAGTTCAAATCCTGACCGAGGTCATGAGAGCCATACGACGACCATGAAAGCCGACATTCTGCTGACGACCCCGATCTACGAGCGCACGCAGGCGGTGCTCGAGAAGGAATTCAACTGCCACAAGCTGTTCGCGGCGGACGACCGCGCAGCCTTCCTCAAATCCGTCGCGGCGCGGGTGCGCGGCATCGCGAGCTTCGGCAGCAGCATCGATGCGGCGCTGATGGACGCCTTGCCCAAGCTCGAGATCGTCTCCAACTTCGGCGTCGGCGTCGATTCGATCGATCTCGCCGCCGCGAAGCAGCGCAAGATCATCGTCACCAATACGCCGGACGTGTTGAACGACTGCGTCGCTGACACGACCCTCGCGCTCACGCTGAACGTGATGCGACGCTTTCCGCAGGCGGAAGCCTATCTGCGCTCGGGCTACTGGGGCGCGCGCGGCGCGTATCCGCTGACGACCTCGCTCGGCGGCAAGGTCATGGGCATTCTCGGCCTGGGCCGCATCGGCGAGGCGATCGCCCTGCGTGCGCAGGCCTTCGGCATGAAGATTCATTACCACAACCGCAACAAGAAGGACGTGCCGTATGTCTACGCGCGCGATCCGATCGCGCTGGCGCGCGAGAGCGACGTCATCGTCGTCGTCACCCCGGGCGGCGCCGCGACGCGGCATATCGTCGACGCGCGGGTGCTCGATGCGCTCGGACCCGAAGGCTATGTGGTCAATATCTCGCGCGGCTCGACCGTCGACGAGGCAGCGCTGATCCGCTATTTGCAGGAAGCGCGCATCGCCGGCGCCGGGCTCGATGTGTTCGAAAACGAACCGCGGATCGACCCGCGTTTCTTCGCCATGGAAAACGTCGTCGTGCTGCCGCACGTCGGCAGCGCGACCGTCGAGACACGCACCGCGATGGGCAATCTGCAGATCGAGAACCTGCGGCTTCACTTCGCCGGCAAGCCGGTGCGTACGCGAGTGGTTTGAGCAGCACCGTGGACCGAGCCGACGCACTGGTGCTGTTCGGCGTCACCGGCGATCTCGCCTACAAGAAGATCTTTCCGGCGCTGCAGGCGCTGGCGAAAAAGGGCCTGCTCGATCTTCCGGTCATCGGCGTCGCGCGCGAAGGCTGGACGCTCGAGCGGCTCGTCGAGCGGGCCCGCGAGAGCCTCGAGGCACACGGCAGCTTCGAGCCCGGGCCGTTCGCGCAACTGTCCAAGGCGCTGCGCTACGTGCCGGGCAACTACACCGAGACGGCGACCTTCGATCGGCTCTGCGAGGCGCTCGGCGGCGCGCGGCGGCCGGTATGCTATCTCGCGATTCCGCCGAGCCTGTTTCCGCAGGTCACCGAAGGCCTGGCGCGGATCGGCTGCACCGGTGGCGGACGCGTCGTGCTGGAAAAGCCGTTCGGCCGCGACCTGGCATCCGCGCGCGCGCTGAACCGTACCCTGAATGCGGCTTTCGGCGAGGACGCGATTTTTCGCATCGACCATTACCTGGGCAAGGAAACGGTCCAGAACATCCTGTTTTTCCGCTTCGGCAACAGCTTTCTCGAGCCGATCTGGAACCGCAATTACGTCGAGCGCGTCGAGATCACGATGGCCGAGGAATTCGGCGTCTCCGGACGCGGCAAGTTCTACGAGGAGGCAGGTGCGATCCGCGACGTCGTGCAGAACCATCTGCTGCAGGTCCTGTGCCTGCTCGCGATGGAGCCGCCGGTCGGACCGGACACCGAGGCGTTTCGCGACGAAAAAGTTCGCGTGCTGAAGTCGATCCGTCCGCCGGCGAAGAACGCGGTGGTGCGCGGACAGTACGCCGGCTACCGCGACGAAGCGGGGGTCGCGCGCGAGTCCGCAGTCGAGACTTTCGCCGCGCTTCACCTGGAGCTGGAATCCTGGCGCTGGCAGGGCGTGCCATTCTATCTGCGCGCCGGCAAGCGCCTGCCGCTCACGGCGACCGAGGTCCTGGTGACGCTCAAGCGCCCGCCGCAACGCACCTTCTCCGGGCGCGCGTTCGACGGCGGCGCGGCAAACCACTTCCGCTTTCGCATGAGCCCGAACGTGGAGATCGCGCTCGGCGCGAGCGTGATGGCTGCCGGCCGGCCCGGCGAGCTCGCGGACGTCGAGCTGTTCGCGCGTCGCGATCCGACCCTGCAGGTCGAGCCCTACGAGCTGCTGCTCGGCGCGGCGATGGCCGGCGACAACCTGCTGTTCGCCCGCCGCGACGAGGTCGAGGAAGCCTGGCGCATCGTCGACCCGGTGATCGCGGGTCCGCCCGCGCTGCACGCCTATGAATCCGGCAGCTGGGGACCGCCCGAGACCGCGCAGCTGATTGCGCACAACGCAAGCTGGCACGATCCAAAGCCCGCCGCCTGAGGCGGCGGCACGGGCGCCGGCTCGGCGCTCAGTCCTCGCTGCCCGTGCCCTGTGCGCCGTCCTGTTCCGGAATCGGCTCCCGCGTCACCAGCTCGCCGCGCCGCGCGGTCAACAGGAACAGGGCAACCACCCCAGCCGAAAGACCGAGCAGGACGAACGCAAACGTGTTGAATCGCGTCACGTGCAGATGCACGACGTCCATCCACACGAATAGCACGCCGATCAGCGGCCAGGGCAGCCAATGGATCGGCTTGCCGAGAAACACGTTGCGCAGTTGCATGGCTCAGCCGCCCGCCGGTGCCAGTGCGGTCCGGGCGCGGCCGCGCAGGAAATAGATCACGCCCACGCAGACCGCTCCCAGCAGCGTGACGAGAAAGCCCGACAGGCCGAAGAACTTCAGCTGCGGCGGGTAGAGCAGCAGAATCGCCGAGCCGAGCATCAGCGTGCGCAGCAGGACGTTCAGCCGGCCGTGCAGCCAGCCCTCGATCGCCGTCGACAGCGCCCAGACCCCGGCGAGCGCGGTGACGAAAGAGAACGCCGTCATCCACAACGCGCCGTGAAAGATCAGGCTCGGGTTGTAGACGAAGATGAACGGCACCAGGTACTTGGTGATCCCCACCTTGGCCGACTCGAACGCGGTACCCATCGGCGGGCTGCCGGCGATTGCCGCGGCCGCGAACGCGGCGAGCGCGACGGGCGGCGTGATCGTCGAGACCACCCCGTAGTAGAACGCGAACATGTGCGCGGCCATCGGCACCACATGCATCTTCTCGAGAGACGGAATGATCAGCGCAGCGAGCGTGATGTAGACCGCAGTGGTCGTCAGCCCCATGCCGAGAAGGATCGAGGCGATCGCGGTGAGAAAGAGCAGGACCACCAGATAACCGCCCGACAGGTCGATCACCGACTGCGTGAACTTCAGCCCGAGCCCCGAGACGAACACCGAGCCGATGATGATGCCGGCGCAGGCACAGGCAATGGTGACCGGCACGGTGCCGCGCACGCCGCTCTCCAATGCGGCGAACAGGTCGACCGAGCTCATGCGTGTAGTCGGGTTGATGAAGCTCAGGGTCACGATGGTGACGATCCCCCAGAAGGCCGACATCATGGCGCTATAGCCGATGGCGAGCAGCGTCATCAGCACGACCAGCGAAAACAGCAGGTGCCAGCCGCGCTTCAGCACCTCGATGAAGTCGGGCAGCCGTGCCTTCGGAATGCGCTCCAGGCCGTGCTTTTCCGCCTCCAGGTGGACCATGAAGTACACCGTGGCGTAGTACAGAAACGCGGGAATGATGGCCGCGACGATCACGGACATCAGGCCGACGTGCAGGAACTCCGCGATGATGAACGCCGCGGCGCCCATGATCGGCGGCGTGATCTGCCCGCCCGATGAGGCGCAGGCCTCGACCGCGGCGGCGAAGCGTGGCCGGTAGCCGAGCCGCTTCATCAACGGGATCGTGAATGAGCCGGTCGTCACCACGTTGGCAACCGCCGAGCCCGACACCGTACCCATCATCCCGCTGGCGACCACCGCCGCCTTCGCCGGGCCGCCGGTGCGATGCCCGGTGAGCGAGATCGCCAGGTCGATGAAGAACCGTCCGGCACCCGAGCGGATCAGGAGCGCGCCGAAAATGATGAACAGCAGGATGTAGGTCGCCACGACCATCAGCGGAATGCCGAAGATGCCATCGGCCCGCATGAAGATCACGTCGATGTACTTGCGAAACGACGTCGGCGGTCCGTACAGGAAGCCGAAGAAGTGGTGCGAATACAGCGCGTGCACCACGAAGAATCCGGAGACGAACACCATCGCCCAGCCGACCGCACGCCGCGTCGCCTCGAGCACGAGCAGGATGAAGCCCGCGCCGACCCAAAGGTCCAGGTGCGTGATGTCGCCGCCGCGCATGTTGAAGCCGTCGATGTCGTACAGCGTGTAGCCCTGCACGAACAGGCCGAAACCGACGAGCACGAGGTCGATCCCGAAACCGAACATGCGCAGCGCATCGCCGCGGCCACCCGGCGTCGCGAGCGGGTCCCGATACGAGCGACGAAACAGCGGATTGAGCAGCAGCGCCAGCACCAGCATCACGGTGAGGTGCGTGCCGCGAAACGAGCGTGTCTCCGGCGTGCCGAAGACCGCCGCATACAGGTGGAACAATGCCAGCGCGATCGCCAGCACTGCACAGACGGTCGCAACGAGAACCGGGAGGCTCGTCCCGCGGTCGCGCAGCACCGTCTCGAGCAGCGAGGTTTCCTTGACCTCGTGATACTCGAGCCGGTCCTCGACGATCTGCGGTTGTCCGGATTCAGCCATCCGATGACCCAGCTGCACCCAAGGGCGCGTGAGGTCGCCTCAAGGTCTACGGCGCGACGCGGCCGTGACGGCGACGAGCGGCTCTCGGCATGCGGAAGGATGTACGCACGGGCGAGCGCACATCGGTCCCGCGCGATCCGCGCCGGACCGATGCGTCCCCTCGAACGCTACATCTTCTTGACGCCCAACTCCTTGTAGCAGCGCTCCGCGCCCGGATGCACCGGGATCGCCGCCGCCGCCAGCGCATCGGCGAGCTTGACGTCGTTCCAGGTCTTCTTGACCTCGACGAAAGTCGCATGCTCCTTCCAGAACACCTTGCACATGTTGTAGACGAGGTCGTCCGGCAGGTCCTTGTTGACGACCATCACGGTCGCCGTAGCGAGCGTGGGGACATCGCTGTCCATACCCTCGTAGGTGCCCTTCGGGATCTTGGTGGCGAACGTGCCCGGGTTGTCCTTGATGATGGCCTTCATCTTCTCGGGGTCGATTCCGATCAGGCGAATGCCGGGTTTGAAATTCAGGTCAATGAACGACGCCTGCGGCATCGAGGTGACCGCGACGAACACGTCGATGTGGCCATCCTTCATGAGGGCCACCGAATCCGTGTAATCGACGTGATGCACCGTGCCGCCCGCCTGCTTGATCTTGTCGAAGCTCAGGCCGTAGCCATTGAGCACCGTCTCGGCGAAAGCCGTTCCGGTCCAACCCGCCTTGCCCGGGCTGATGTTCTTGCCGTTGAAATCCGCGATCGACTTGATGCTCGAGGACTTCGGCACGGCGATCTGGACAACGCCCGGGTACAGCGTGGCGAAAAAGCGCACGCCCGTGTACGGCTTGTCGAACTTGCCGCGGCCGACATAGCCGTTGTACGCCGTGTGGCCGTAGCTCCAGCCGATCTCCGCGTTGCCCTGGCTGACCTCCTTGATATTGCCCACCCCGCCACCGGGGCCGTTCGAGGCAGAAACCCCCTTGATGTCCTTCTGCATCACCTGCATGATTTTCGCCCCCAGCGGGTACCAGCTGCCGCCGGCAGGGCCCGATACCATGCGCAGGAACGTATCCGCAGTGGCAATCGGCGGGACGAGCGCAAGGCCGACGCCCAGCGCCACCATATTCAATGTCCGGTTCATCGCTTCCTCCTCCTGGTTGGTCTGCGACCCGATCAAGTCTAGCCGCATTTCACAGTGGAGCAAAGCCGGGGCGGCCCGGCGCCGCCGTGGATGACCGGCGTCCCTCAGGGCGGGGACCCGCTAGCGCTCCTCGTCGATCTCGCGCACCTCGCGCTCGACGCGGTACTCGCCCTCGATCACCGACCCGTCGCCGCGCTCCATCTCGCGCCGCAGATGGCGTGTGCGCCACATGAGCCAGCCCCAGATGATCAGCGCGAGGATTGCGGCAACGGCGAAGATCACCGACGCGAAGATGAAGGCCGCGATCAGGAGCGCGATCCCGACAACGAGACCGATCGCGCGTTGCAGAAAATTCATGCAAGACCGCCGGGTGCAGGCTCGGTACGATCAAAGTCGATCTCGATCTTGGCGCCGTTCGGATCGTGAAAGAACAGCTGCCAGGTGCCCCACTGCCCCGGCAAGCGCCGCAGCTCATAGGGCACGCCTTGCCTGTCCAGGCGCTGGACGGTCGAGATCAGCCCCTTGCCGGTGAATGCCATGTGGTCGATCACGCCCGGCACCAGCGAATCCTTCGGCTTGTCGGCAATGACATGCAGGATCGGATCGCTGCCGCCCTGCGCGTACAGCCAGGCGCCGGAAAACGAAAACGGCGGACGATCGCCCGGGCGCAGATTGAGGTGCTCGCCGTAGAACGCGAGCGTCGCCTCCAGATCGTCGGTGAGGATCGTAAAGTGATTCATTGCCGAAACGCCCATGCGGCCCTCCTCAGGCGCCACGCGCGGCGGTCTGCGCCTGCCGCGTCTTGTCGAGCACCGTCATTGCCGTCGCGACGAAGCTGGCCAGGTCATTTGCGCTCGCCGGGATGATCATCGTGTTCGCCTTGTCTGCAAGATTGCCGAAGGCAAGCACGTACTCCTGCGCAACCTTCAGGTTCGCCGCTTCCGTACCGCCTTTCTCGGTCATGGCCTCGCCGACCGCACGCAGCGCCGCGGCGTTGGCTTCGGCGATCAGGCGCAAGGCGGTCGCCTCGCCCTGCGCACGGTTGATCGCCGCCTGCTTTTCGCCCTCCGACCTGAGCACCGCCGCCTGCTTCTCGCCGTCGGCGACGTTGATTTCCTGCTGGCGCTCGCCTTCGGACTTGGCGATCAGCGCGCGCTTCTCCCGCTCGGCGGTGATCTGCTGCTGCATGGAGCGCAGAATGGCCTCGGGCGGCGTGATGCTCTTGATCTCGTAGCGCAGCACCTTGATGCCCCAGCTGCGCCCGGCCTCGTCGAGCACGGCGACGATCTGGCGGTTGATCTCGTCGCGCGACTCAAAGCTCTTGTCGAGCTCCATCTTGCCGATCTCGCTGCGCAGCGTGGTCTGTGCGAGCTGCGTGATCGCCATCACGTAGTCGGCCGAGCCGTAGGACGCAAGGCGTGGATCGGTCACCTGGAAGTAGATCACGCCGTCGACCGCAAGCTGGGTGTTGTCCTTGGTGATGCACACCTGCTCCGGGACGTCGAGCGGCACCTCTTTGAGCGAATGCTGGTACGCCGCGCGATCGAGGAACGGAATGATCAGGTTCAGGCCTGGCTGGAGAATCGTGTGAAAGCGCCCGAAGCGCTCGATCACGAATGCGGTCTGCTGCGGCACGATGCGTACACCCTCGATGACGAATGCCACGACCACTGCGATGACGAAGATCCAGATCGCGTAGGGCGCGGTCTGCGGAACGAACGCCGCAGCGATCGATACGGCCAGCGCGATCAGTAGTTTGGGAAACATCGTGACCCTCCGAATCAGGCTCTTTGCGGGCGCCGCGCGCAATTCAGCCGGGCGGCGTTTTCGAGACTTTAAGCGTGTTGCCATTCGCGTTCAGCACGTAGAGCGTCGCGCCGGCTTCGAGCGCCTGACCGCCTTCGACGCGCGCGTCCCAGGTCGCGCCGCGATACTGCACGCGCGCGAGCGCCGCGGTTTGATCGATCCAGGCTTCGAAGCGCGCCGGCTGGCCACGATCGATCGGCGCCATCTGCTCGGCGCGGTTGCGCGCCCGGTAGGCATGGACTGCGTAGGCACCGACCGACGCGACGATCACGGCGACGATCGATTGCGCCGGGAAGCCGACGCCGGCGAGCGCCACGCCCGCCGCGCCGAAGCAGGCGACGCCCAGCATGAGCAGGTAGAACGTTCCCGTGAGCAACTCGACGATCACCAGCGCCAGGCCGACGAGCGCCCACACGATGTAGGGTTCCATGGCGGGCTAATGTGGCATGAGGCCCATGAAACCGCAACTCGGCCGCCGTCGCGGCGCGGTTAGAATTTGTGCGCGGGCAGGCACTTGCATGCGTGATTCCCCTATCGAGCCGATTGCGGCAGAACTCATCCGGCTGCACGAAAACGGCAGCCTGAGCGCGCCGTTCAGTGCACGCTACACCGACCTGACGCCAGAGGACGGCTACCGCGCCGCAGCGCAGCTGCATGCGCACCGCGTCGCGCAGGGCTGGAAGCCCGTCGGTCGCAAGATCGGCTTCACCAACCGCACGATTTGGAAGCGCTACGGCGTCTACGAGCCGATGTGGGGCATGGTCTACGACCGCACGCTGCTGTTCTCGCAGAAAGGGCGCGCGCGCGTCGCGCTCGCGGGACTCGTCCAGCCGCGCATCGAGCCCGAGATCTGTTTACGCCTCGCCTCGGCGCCGCCGCGCGGGACGCGCGATCCGCACGCCCTGCTCGCCGCCATCGACTGGGTGGCGCACGCGATCGAGATCGTGCAGTGCCACCACCCGGACTGGCGGCTCAAGATCGCCGATTGCACCGCGGACAACGGCCTGCACGGCAGGCTGGTGGTCGGCACGCCGGTGCCGGTCGGCGCGCTGCCCGACCTGGCGGACCGCCTGCCCGCGCTCGAGGTCACGCTGCGCTGCGGAGCACGCGTCGTAGACCATGGCGTCGGCGCCAACGTGCTCGACAGCCCGCTCAACGCGCTCGCCTTTCTGATCGAGGTGCTTGCCAAGCAGCCCGAGGCGCCGCCGCTCGCCGCGGGCGAGATCATCACCACCGGCGTGCTGACCGACGCGCACCCGGTGGCACCGGGCGAGACCTGGTCGACGACCTTCGAGGGACTGCCGCTCGCCGGGCTGGAAGTGAGCTTCGAATGATCCGCCCGCTGGAGGGTATGACGGTGGTCGCGCTCGAGCAGGTGATCGCCGGGCCGTTCTGCACGCGCCAGCTCGCCGAGCTCGGCGCGCGCGTCATCAAGATCGAGCGCCCCGGCGAAGGGGATGCGGCGCGCGGCTACGACCAGACCGTGCACGGCCTGTCCTCGCATTTCGTCTGGGTCAACCGCTCGAAGGAGTCGCTCGCGCTCGACGTCAAGCATCCCGAGGCCAGGCCGATTCTCGACGCCCTGCTGGCGCACGCCGACGTGTTCCTGCAGAACCTCGCGCCCGGCGCGGTCGAGCGCCTCGGCCTGGGCGCGGCCGAGCTGCGCGCCAGGCACCCGCGGCTGGTGTGGTGCGGCATCTCCGGCTACGGGCCAGCGGGACCCTACGCGTCGAAGAAGGCCTACGACCTCCTCGTACAGTGCGAAGCCGGCCTGCTCTCGGTGACCGGCACCGAGCACGCGCCGGCGAAGGCCGGCATTCCCGTCGCCGACATCGCCGCCGGCATGTACGCAATGACCTCGATCCTCGCTGCCCTGCTGCGCCGCGCCTCGAGCGGCGAAGGCGCGACGCTCGACATCACGATGTTCGAGGCGCTCGGCGAGTGGATGGGCTTTCCGGCGTACTTCACGCACTACGGCGGCACCCCGCCGCCGCGCCGCGGCGCCTATCACGCCACCATCGTGCCTTACGGGCCGTTCAGGGCGGGGGACGGCGGCACGGTGTTTCTCTCGATCCAGAACGACCGCGAATTCGCGCGCTTTTGCGAGATCGTGCTGCAGCAGCCAGCGCTTGCCGCGGACGCGCGCTTCGCGACCGGTCCGGCGCGCTACGCCAATCGCGATGCGACGCATGCCGAGATCGAGGCGGTGTTCTCGGTCCTGACGTCGACGGAGGTCATCGCGCGCCTCGAGCAGGCCGGCATCGCCAACGCGCGCCTGAACGACATGGCGGAGTTCTGGGCGCACCCGCAGCTCGCCGCGCGCGATCGCTGGGTGAAGGTGGGATCGCCCGGCGGGGAGATCGACGCGCTCAAGCCGCCGCTCAACCTGTCGGATTTCGAGCCGCGCATGGACGCGGTGCCGGCGCTCGGCGAGCACACGCGCAGCATCCTGGCCGAACTCGGCTACGATCAGGAGGCGATCGGCCGGCTGGTGTCGGCAGGCACCATCGCCGGCGCCTGAGGCCGCCGGGCGCGCGTCAGGTCTTGGTCCGGCCGACCTCGATGCCTGCGCTGCGCGCGAGTTCGCGGTGGATGCGCGCCACCCGCTCGACCTCGCCCTTGGCGGCGAAACGCTCGTAGAACCCCTCGGCGCGAAACTCGCGCGCACGCTCGGCCCAGGGGGCGAGACGCTCTTCCCAGCGCGCCTGCCGGCCGGCCTCGGGCTCGGCATCCTCGCGGGCGAGGTCGGCGCACACCCGGACGAAGGCCTTCAGCGTCACCGGCTTGGTGACCATGTAATTGTCGTTGCCCCAGCAGGCATCACCGAATGCGGCGCGCGCCGCCTTGAGAAAATCGCGCACCATCGCGTAATAGCGCGGCACTTCCTTGCCGCTGCCGCCGGCGAGCTGGATGCTGCGCCAGCGTCCCCGCACCCAGCGATGCAGCTCGTTGAACAGCTCGGCCTGCAGGATCCACTTGTCGCGCTGGCTGCGCCCGCCGAGCCGGTTGATGCGGTAGCGCAGCGGGCTGTCCCCCTCGCTGTACAGGCGCTCGACCAGTCGCGCGGCGAAGCGCCGGTCGGGGGCGGCGAAGGAAACGCGCTCGTACAGGTCGACGAGATGGCTCTTGTTGATACGCGTCGGTGTCGAGTTGATGATGACGAACATCTCGGTCGCGAAGTCCTCGCTGCGACCGTCGAAGATGATGCACGGAACCTGAATACCGCCCGCCTCATCCGGCTTGTCCTTCATGTAGAAATGCAGTGCCGCGAGCCGATGCTGGCCGTCGATGATGAGGAACTTCGAGCCCGGTTCGGCGAGCCGCCCGCCGCCGTCGGTGTTCTCGGACTGGAAGCGCAGCGTCTCGGGGGTAAACAGCAGCACCGTGCCCGGAATCGGCGGCTGGGTCACCGCGGTTTCGTAGAAATTGCGCAGCGCCTTGACCTTGGCGCGCGACAGGGTCCGCTGGAAAGCCTTGTCGGTGCGCTCGATCTTCGAGATGAACTGCGCGATGTCGTCGTCATGCGCAATGCGCGTCGGCGCGATTTCTTCGCCCTCGCCGTAGAAACGGCTGATGAAGCGAACCTTGGACAGCAAGTCCGCCGCCCGGTAGTTCGCAAAGTAGAAGATTCCGTCCTTCTGACGGATCTGCGTCGCGTGCATGGCCCTGCCCCCTGTTTTTCTCGGGTCCCGCCCCCCGCCGCGGGTTCGGCCGAATATACCCGAGTGGGGCCCGGGGGCGAAAAGGAAAACGCCGCCGGACGGCTCAGCCCGGACAGACCGGGAGCATCAGCGCCTGCACCACCTCCGCCGTGCGCTGGCTCTGGACGAAGGCCACGACCCCGGTCGCGCCGGGCGCGGCCGGCGGCAGCGCCAGGCGCTGTCGCAGGGTGAGCACAGCGTCCGGCCCGAACGGGATCGGGCCTCGCCAGCCGAAGGCGACGTGGTCGTGCCTGAGCCTGCGCCCGGCGTTTTCGCCCGCGCGCACCTCGCTGCTGAGCCCGCTCGCGGTCGCGGCGAGATACAGAGCCTGCGTGCTCGGCGCCGAGCGCAAAGCCGGATCGAGCAGGCGCGCCTCGACCTCGACCTCGACGCCCGATTTGGAGCGCCCGACGATCGACAGCGCGATCCGCGCCCGCGCCGGACGGGCCGAAATCGCCTCGACCAAAGACTCGAAGCCGCCCTGCGACCAGCGCCGGAAGTCGCGCCCCTGGAGCAGAACCTGCGGCGTATAGACGACACGCTCGCGCCGGATCTGCGCAAGCCTGTGCTGGCGATCGGAAAACGCCGCCTGGGCAAAGCGGTCCTTCCAGCCGATGTAGTCCCAGTAATCGACATGCCAGGCGATCGGAACCACCGTGCCGGGACCCGCCGATGGCCTGCCGAGGCTCGAGAGCCAGCGATCCGCCGGCGGGCAGCTGTTGCAGCCTTCCGAGGTGAACAGCTCGACCAAAACGTTGGTGTCCTCAGCACTCGCCGCGCGGCAGGCGGGCGCGTCGGCCAGCGCGCGCGTCGCAAGCAGCCCGCAGGCGAGCGCGAGCAGCGCAACCGCCAGGCGATTGCTGCGGCGCAATATGCGCCCTCGTGGGTTCTTGCATTGAATTTTTCCGGTCACCGCCCTGCTTGGTCCGCGATGACCGCCGCGGCATGACAGGCGCCCGCAGGGCAGGCGCAGGCCGCGGCTTAGACGTTCGAGCGCTCGTTCGCGCCCAGCTGCTCGGCGAGCGGCACTTCCCCGTTTGCCGCCCGCTCGCGCTTGAACATGGCGGGCGCGAGCCCGTGGCGTTCGAGCAGGCGGTAGAACTCCGTGCGGTTACGCCCGGAAAGGCGCGCCGCGTGGGTCACGTTGCCTTCGGTGATCTTCAGCACCCGGATCAGGTAGTCACGCTCGAAGGCGCGCCGCGCCTCGTCGAGCGGCGCGAGCGAAGCCGGTGCCCCGCCCAGCGCCTGGCGGACAAGCTCCGCCGAAATGACGTCTCCCACCGCGAGCGCCGCCGCCTGCTCCACGACATTCAGCAGCTGGCGTACATTGCCCGGCCAAGGCGCGCCGATCAGCAGCTCGGTCGCCTCGGTGGCAAGCTCGAGGCGCGGGCGACCGTAGCGCGCGGCCAGCCGCGCCAGAAAATGCTTCCCCAGCAGCGGGATGTCCTCGCGCCGTTCGGCGAGCGACGGCAGCGTCAGCTTGACGACGTTCAGGCGGTAATAGAGGTCTTCGCGAAACGCGCCGGCGGCGATGCGCTCTTCGAGTTTGCGGTGCGTCGCCGAGATGATGCGCACATCGACATCGACGGCCTCGTTCGCGCCCACCGGCCGCACCGCGCGCTCTTCGAGTGCTCTCAGAAGCTTGACCTGGATCGCCCCCGGCATGTCGCCGACCTCGTCGAGCAGCAAGGTGCCGCCGTCGGCAGCCTGGAATAGACCCCGGCGGTCGTGCGTCGCGCCGGTAAATGCGCCGCGACGATGGCCGAACAGCTCCGATTCCAGAAGCCCGTCCGGAATTGCGCCGCAGTTCACGGCAACGAACGGCGCGCGCGCGCGCCGGCTCGCGAAGTGGATGGCGCGCGCCAGCAACTCCTTGCCAGAGCCGCTCGGGCCGTGGATGCATACGTTCGCGTCGGTCCCGGCCACGCGTTCGGCCTGCGCGAGGACGTCCTCCATCAGCGGCGAACGCGTGAGAATGTCGCTGCGCCAGACCGCCATGGCGCCCGGCGTGACCGGCGAAATGCGCAGCGCTTCGGCGACCGCCTCGAGCACCACCTGCCCGTCGAACGGCTTCGAGAGAAATTCAAACACCCCGCGTTTCATTGCGTCGACGGCATCCGGAATCGAGCCGTGCCCGGTGAGCACGATCACCGGCAGCGAGGGCGCCTCACGGTGGATCGCATCGATGATCGCCAGACCGGCGGCACCCTCACCCGGCAAATCGGTGATTGCGACCCGCGGCCGCGCCACCGCCAGTTGTGCGATCGCCGCCTTCAGCGTCGCGGCGACGACGACGTCGTAGCCCGCATTCGTCAGGCGCGAGCCGAGCAGCTGAACCTCGTCGCGGTCGTCGTCGATCAGCAGGACGCGTGGCCGCTCGCGGCTCATGCCAACTCCTGCGCCGATCCTCGCGTGGCGCCGTCCGCCACGCGCGCAGGCATCCGCTGGATGTCCTTGACCATGTTCATATAATCGAGGCAAAGCATTGTATGGGGTAGGGCGAATGTCACAGTCGCCGCAGGGAGACGCCGCTGGTGTGCAATCCGTCACCGCCGAACGGCCAAAGCGCGGCAGGCGCAGCCGCCCGCAGCTCTGTCTGCTCGCAGCGCTCGCGTCGAATGGGGTCATCGGTGCCGACGGTCGCCTGCCATGGCATCTGCCCGAGGACTTGCAGCACTTCAAGGCCCTGACCCTCGGGCACCCCGTCATCATGGGACGGCGCACTTGGGAATCCATCGGCAAGGCGCTGCCCGGACGACGCAACATCGTCGTCACGCGCCGGCCCGATTTCATTGTCAGGAGCGCGGAGCGGGCCGCATCCCTCGAGGCGTCGATCGCGCTGTGCGAAGGCGCGCCACTCGCCTTCGTCATCGGCGGCGCCGAGCTCTACGCCGCGGCGTTGCCGGTTGCCGATGCGCTCGAACTCACGGAAATCGGCGCGGCGTTCGAGGGCGACACGACATTTCCCGAATTCGATCGCAACGCCTGGCGCGAGGTTCGGCGCGAAGCCCACCAGCGCGCGGACGGACTACGGTTCGACTTCGTGCGCTACGAGCGCACCGCGCTCAAATCCGCGGCAGCGTGACGCCGCGCTGGCCCTGGTACTTGCCACCGCGGTCGCGGTACGAGGTCTCACAGACTTCGTCCGATTCGATGAAGATCACCTGCGCGACGCCCTCGTTGGCGTAGATCTTCGCCGGCAGCGGCGTCGTGTTCGAGAACTCCAGCGTCACGTGCCCCTCCCACTCGGGCTCGAGCGGCGTCACGTTCACGATGATTCCGCAGCGCGCATAAGTCGACTTGCCGAGGCAGATGGTGAGGACGCTGCGCGGAATCCGAAAGTACTCGACCGTGCGCGCAAGAGCGAAGGAGTTCGGCGGAATGACGCACACCGCGCCCTTGAAATCGACGAACGACTTCTCGTCGAACGCCTTCGGGTCGACGATCGTCGAGTTGATGTTGGTGAATATCTTGAACTCGTCGGAACAGCGGATATCGTAGCCGTAGCTCGAGGTCCCGAAGGACACCACCCGCCCGCCGTCGACCGAGCGCACCAGGTCTGGCTCGAACGGGGCGATCATGCCCTGTTCCTGCGCCATCCGGCGAATCCACCTGTCCGACTTGATGGTCATGTGTTCTGTACGACGATGTTCGGAAATTTCGAGGTCAGATCCTTCTGCGCTTCGGCAATCTTGACCGCGCAGCGCCGGGCAATGCGCCGGTAGATCTCGGCAATATTGCCTTCGGGATCGGCGACCACCGTCGGCCGGCCGGAGTCCGCCTGCTCGCGAATCCCCGCGTCGAGCGGCAGCTGGCCAAGCAGCTCCGTGCCGTACTCGCTGCACATCTTGTCCGCGCCGCCTGCACCGAATATGTGGCTCTCGTGGCCGCAGTTCGGGCAGACGTGGATCGCCATGTTCTCGACCACGCCGAGGATCGGGATGCCGACCTTCTCGAACATCTTGAGGCCCTTGCGCGCATCGATCAGCGCAATGTCCTGCGGGGTCGTCACAATCACCGCGCCGGTCACCGGCACCTTCTGCGCGAGCGTCAGCTGAATATCGCCGGTTCCCGGCGGCAGGTCGACCACCAGGTAGTCGAGCTCGCGCCAGCGCGTGTCGCGCAGCAGCTGCTCGAGCGCCTGCGTCACCATCGGGCCGCGCCACACCATCGGCGTGTCGCTGTCGATCAGAAAGCCGATCGAGATCGCCTGGATGCCGTGCCCTTCCATGGGCTCGAGACTCTTGCCGTCCTTTGACTCGGGTCGCCCCGAAATGCCGAGCATCATCGGCTGCGATGGCCCGTAGATATCGGCGTCGAGCACGCCGACCGAAGCGCCTTCGGCAGCGAGCGCCAGCGCGAGATTCACCGCGGTGGTCGATTTGCCGACGCCGCCCTTGCCCGAGGCGATCGCGATGATGTTCTTGATGCCCGAAATCAGCTTCACGCCGCGCTGCACCGCATGCGGCACGACCTTCGAGTGCACCTCGACGCTGACGTTCGGCACACCCGCGTCGCGCAGGGCCTGTGTCACCATGCGTCGGATCGGCTCGAACTGGCTCTTGCCGGGATAGCCGAGCTCGATTCCGAGCGTGACGCGATCGCCGTCGACCTTGAGCTGTTTCACCGCGCGCGACGAAACGAAGTCCTTGCCGGTATTCGGATCGATCAGGGCGCGGAGCGCGTCCTGGACCTGCGATTCGCTGAGGGCCATGGGGGCTGCTTGCAAGGGATGGGGAAAAGCCGACTAGTCTACCGAAATCGGCGCAGCCGCGTCATGTTGACCCTACGGCCTTTGCTAGAATTCGCGCTCTGCGCGCGCTTCGCGCCCGGCAATCGATGCCATCCCGCCATCTCTTCGTCACCACCGCGCTGCCGTACGCCAACGGCGCGTTCCATATCGGTCACATCATGGAGTACATCCAGGCCGATATCTGGACGCGCTTCCAGCGCATGCAGGGACACGCGGTGCACTTCGTGGGCGCGGACGACGCGCACGGCGCGCCGATCATGCTGGCTGCGGAAAAAGCCGGACAGACGCCCGAAGCGTTCATCGCCCCGATCCAGGCGGGGCGCAGGCGCACCCTCGCGGGCTTTCACCTTTCCTTCGACCACTGGCATTCGACCCATTCGCCGGAGAACACTGCGCTGTCGCAGGACATCTACCGCAAGCTGGCAGGCGCCGGGCTCGTGTATCGCAAGTCGATCGAGCAGCTTTTCGACCCCGTGAAGGGCATGTTCCTCGCCGATCGCTACATCAAGGGCGAATGCCCCAACTGCGGCGCGAAGGATCAGTACGGAGACGCCTGCGAGAACTGCAGCTCGGTCTATGCGGCGACCGCGCTGAAGAATCCGTACTCGACGCTGTCGGGCGCAGCGCCGGTGGTGAAGACCTCGGAGCACCACTTCTTCAAGCTTTCGGATCCGGCGTGCGTCGCTTTTCTGCGCGACTGGCTGCAGCGGCCGGGCCGCCTGCAGCCGCAGGTCGTGAACAAGGCCTGGGAATGGCTCAGCGGCGAGGGCGACAAGGCGCTCGGCGACTGGGACATCTCGCGCGATCCGCCCTACTTCGGCATCCGCATCCCGGATCTGGCGGAGGAAAAATACCTCTACGTCTGGCTCGATGCGCCGATCGGCTACCTCGCCTCGCTGAAGAGCTACTTCGACTCGGGCAAGGCGAAGGCCAACGGCGAAACCCGCAGCTTCGAGGCCTTCTTGTCGGCCAAGGACACCGAGCAAATCCACTTCATCGGCAAGGACATCATCTACTTTCACACCCTGTTCTGGCCGGCGATGCTGCGCTTCGCCGGTCCGCCGTATCGCGTGCCGGATCACGTCTACGTGCACGGCTTCATCGGCGTGTCGGGCGAAAAGATGTCCAAGTCGCGCGGCACCGGCATCGATCCGCTGCGCTATCTCGAGCTCGGCATGAATGCGGAGTGGCTGCGCTATTACATCGCCGCCAAGCTGAACGCGAACGTCGAGGACGTGGACTTCAATCCGCAAGACTTCATCGCGCGCGTGAACAGCGATCTCGTTGGCAAGTACGTCAACATCGCGAGCCGCTGCGCAGGGTTTCTCACTCGATACTTTGATGGAAAGCTGACGCCCGCCGCCCAATCCATTCGCGAAGGCATCGATGACATCGCGCTACGCGGTGCAGTGGAAATCGAGGACGACGTGACGGAAGCTTATGAAGGGCGCGAATTCGGCAAGGCGATGCGTCTGATCATGCAATATGCGGACCGCATCAATCAGTTCATCGACGAGCACAAGCCTTGGGAGCTTGCCAAGTTTCCCGAAAAACGTGCGCAACTCCATGTTGTGTGCAGCGTAGGAATGGCGGGTTTTTATCGCTTGACGATCTTTCTCAAGCCAGTGCTACCCGCGGTCGCCCGGGCCGTCGAGGCGTTCTTCGGAACGCCGGAACTTCAGTGGGACGATTTGGGAACAAAGCCGCAGCAAATCGTCCGGGCGCAGGCGATCGAAAAGTATTCCCCGCTCATTCTGAGGGTGGAGGAGAAACAGCTCGATGCGCTGTTCGCGCCGCCGCCGGTCGCCCCGGCGACGCGCTCGCCGCAAACGCACGCCGAGCACCAGCAGCACGGCTCGCAGAAGGAAGGCCAAGTGAACGCATCCATCTCGATCGACGATTTCGCCAAGCTCGACCTGCGCGTGGCGCGCATCGTGACCGCCGAAGCGGTCGAGGGCGCCGACAAGCTGCTCAAGCTCACCCTCGACATTGGCAGCGAGACGCGCACCGTGTTCGCGGGCATCAAGTCGGCGTATCCGCCCGCGGCGCTCGTCGGGCGCCTGACCGTGATGGTGGCGAACCTCGCGCCGCGCAAGATGCGCTTCGGCCTGTCCGAAGGCATGGTGCTCGCCGCCTCGGGCGAAGGGCCGGGCATCTTCCTGGTCGCGCCGGACGCGGGCGCGGCGCCCGGCATGCAGGTGAAGTAGAACGCGCCTCGGTCAGCGCCCGAAAAGAAAACGGGCGGCCATGGCCGCCCGCTTCAGCATGCGCGTTTTGCTGCTCACGGCTTGAGATAGGCGTAGCCCTCTTTCTGCTGCAGCATCGTGACCTGCCAGACGCCCGAGGGCACGTAGGTTGCATACTCGATGAACTGATCCTTCGAGAGCTTGCGGCTTTTCAGCGTCTTCTCGCAGACCTCGAACTTGACGCCTTTCAACTGCAGCCGCTCGACGATGTCCTCGAATTTGTTGCCGCGCTTGTCTTTCGCGCCCTTCATCAGGAAATCGACGCCCTTGGAGTGCGCGACGAACACGATCTTCGCGTTCGGATCAACGTCCAGCTGATTGTTCGCGTTGCGCAGCCCGTTCGACGCCTGGTCGAGGCCTTCGTTGATGTGGTAAATCACCTTCATTTGCCCTTCGGCCGCGACGCCGCCTGCGAGCGCCATCGCGAGTGCTGCACCTGCTGCCAGCAGAATCTTCTTCATTGCGCCTCCTCCTTGTCTGTCCAGGGCATCATGGCCCGTCGGCGGATGTTACGCGCGGTTATTCGATGCCAGACGCAAATGAATCTTATGGCCGGATAAGGCGTTCCGCGCCCGCCGCCCGCGGCTGGCGCATCGCGCAACCCTAGCCCACCTTGAGATAGGCGAAGCCCTGGCTTTGCAGCTCGGCGATGCGCACCACGCCCGAGCGCACCGCAGTCACGCCCGGCAGGATGCGATCCTTCGGCAGCCCGATCGCGTCAATGGTCAGGGTGCAGTACTCGAGCTTCACCTTGTGCAACGCGCGCAGCTGCTTCAGCCGCTGGATGAGATCCGGGCGCTCGCGGCGAAAGTCGGCATCCTCGGCGAAGGGCGTGTTGGCGAGCGGATCTTCGGTGACGAAGCGAATGCCGCCGGCGAGAAAAACGATGCGCACGTCGTAGTCGATCAACTCGCCCTGGTAGGTCGTGACCATGTTGTTCACGTTCTGGATCAACGCCGAGAGGCGCCGTGGATCGGCGAAATCCACGTGCCAGACCGCCTTCGGATCCTTCGCGCCGGCCTGCTGCGCGCGCGCGCTGCGCGGCACTGCGGCACCGAGTAGCGCCAGCAGGGGCCCAGCCGTGAAAAGCAGACGTCGGAATCGTTTCATCGGCGCGTCCCTCAGGTCACCCATGCCGGCCCGCCGAGCGACGGTCTGGATCGTGTCGGCGCCGCGATCAAAACCCGGCGTCAAAAGCGTCGCGGTGGGAACTCGGGCGCTCAGCGCCCGCCGCAGTCGTCCGGCATGGCCCGATTCGGGTAGCCGCGGCAGCGCCAGGATACCTTGCCGCTTTGCATGATCGGCGTCAGCGCGATCTCGATCGCATTCTGCTCGTTCCAGCCGCGGATTTCGCCGCTCGGCGCGACGATCCACTTCAGCTCGCCGAATTTCGGATTTTTCGTTGACGCCAGCTTGACGCCGGTGCCCGCACCGTCCAGCGTCTTGGTTTTTTCAGCAGCAGCGGCCACCTGCTTCTTGGCCGCTTCGGAGCCGGTCAGCAGGGCCTGCGCGGCCTCGCGCGCTTCCGCGTCGGACATCATCGGCAGGACGACCGCGACCGCAAGAAAACCGACCAGCGCCAGAACTGCGACCACGATGAGGACGACGCGCATCTTTCCCCCCTAGAATGTTGCCGTGCGTTTTGCGCGCAGCTTACCATGGAGTCCTCCGACCTTGAGGCGGCGCCGCAGGTGAAAATGCGCAAAATCGGACGCCGTTTACAGATCACGGGCACCGTGCAAGGCGTCGGCTTTCGCGCTGCGCTGTGCGGCGCCGCAGAAGCCCGCCGGCTGAGCGGCTGGGTCCGCAATCGCCGCGACGGCAGTGTCGAAGCCGAAATCTCGGGAACGGTCGAGGACGTCGAATCCCTCATCGCGTGGGCGCGGCGCGGTCCCCCGGCGGCCCGTGTCGCCGCGCTGCGCGTCGAGACGATCGACGCGGCGGCGGTGCCAGCCGACGGATTCGTGCTGCGCGCGACAGCCTAGCTGCGTCGGCGCTTCAGCGCGTTCACCACCGAGAATTCCCAGGGTCGGCAAGCCACCAGCAGGGCCATGCCGGCGCGGCGGCTCGACGGCAGGCCGGCATCCACGCTCGACAGCTCGTTGAACTCGCTGAGCACCCGTTCGAGCCGGCGTCGTAGGACGGCGGCCGACTCGGGCGAGAGCTCGCGTGCCTCGAATTTGAGCAGCTCGAGCCCGCCGCCGAAGCGGCCATCGAGAAACTCCTGCAACACGCGCCGCCCGTAGGCCTTCTTCACCGGTCCGCCCGCGCGCCACTGAAAATCGCTCGCCACCCGCAGGCGGACGTGCTCGCGCGGGCCCCAGTCGATCAGCTTGAGCCGCGCGAGGCGGCCGAAGGCCAGCGTCAGCGCGCTTCGGCTGATGCTGTAGGTCGCCAGGATGTCCTCGGCCCGCCAGCCGTTCTGCACCAGCCAGAACACCGACAGCAGACGCTCGTCCGCTGCGAGGGCGGCCTCCTGCTCGAGCGACAGCTCGACCGGTCCCGGCGCGCCACCACGCGTCAAGCGCGCGAGTTCGTAGAAGTCGAGCTCGAGCACCTCGAGCACCGCCTCGAGCCGGGCGAGGGTAAAGGTCGCACGCGAGAACATGCGCTTCACGCTCGGCTCGGAGAGGCCGAGCGCCCGGGCGAGGTCGCGATAGGTCAACCCGCGGGCGCGCAGGCTGCGCTTCAGCGTCTCGACCAGCCGTTGGCGTCCCGGCATGCCACGAAGAGTATCAAAATTTGATACTTGAAAATATGGTGTTGATTCTTCCCGACCGGCTGCCGACACTGCGCACGCCCACCGACCGCAGGAGGTTCACATGGCGCCGACGCAGATCCTGGACTTGACCACCGCCGATCGCCCAGCGCTGTGCTCTGCCGGAGATCTGCGCCGCGCGGTGCTGCAGGCACGCGCGGACGCGCCGCGCCTGGCCTTCGCGGGGCTCGATCGCATTCTGCGTTGGGACAGCGCGCGCGCGCTGATCGAAGTGCAGTCCGGCACGTCCTGGCGCACGCTCGCGGCACGCCTTGCACGGTCGGCGCCGGCGCTCGAAGCCTGCGTCGCACGCGGCGCACTGCCGGAAACCGTCGGCGATGCGCTGGAGCGCAACGCGCCGGGGCCCGACGGACAGCCGCTGGTCGCGCTGGTCGAGGCGGCGACGCTGGTCACGCCCGACGGTGAACTGCGAACCCTGAGCCGGGCGCGCAATGCAGACCTGTTCGCGCTCGCCGTCGGCGGCCAGGGCCTGTTCGGGCTGACCTACAGCATCAGCCTGCGCGTCGAGGCGCTGGCGCAGGCCGCGTTGCGCGCGCGGCCCGCTGAGACGCTCGAGCTGCAGCGCCCCGGCGGATGCGCCACGCGCGCCACCACGCTGCTCGTTCCGCCGGCACAGCTCGAAGCCTTTCTCGCCGACGCACGCGCGCTGACCGACGAATGGCGCGTGCCGATCGCGCGCATCGATGTGCTGCGCACGCTGCCCGAGCAGGAGACCGTCCTGCGCTGGGCAAAACAGGCCTACGCCGCGGTGACGCTGCAGCTTGCCCTGCCGCAGCCGCTCGGCGCCTGCGTGCGCGGCACACAGCTTTGCCGCGCGCTCGTCGACTGCGCGATCCTGCACGGCGGCAGCTTCCCGATCGCCACGACGCGCGACGCGTCACGTGCGCAGCTCGAGACCTGCTACCCGGAGCTGAAGAGCCTGCTTGCGGAAAAAGCGCGTCGCGACCCCGGCGCAGGTCTCTGCAATGCCTGGTACCGCCACCACCGGCGCGTGCTCGAGGATGCCCCCGTCGTCGTGCGCTGGAACAGCCCTCAGGCCGCCTCGGCGTAGACCAGCTGCACGTTCTCAGGCGCCAGCCACTCCGACAGGCGCTCGATGAGCGGGCTCTCGGGGCGCACCCGCCAGCTGTCGCCGAGGACCACGTCGCAGGCCGCGCGCGCGCTTTCGTAGTGCACGAGCACCGGGCAGGCGCCATCGCCCGCCGCGCGGTACGGCGAGAGCAGCTCGCGCAGCTGCCGCGCGTCGGCTTGCCCGTTGAGCGCGATGCGCAAGCGCGCGGCATAGCGGCAGCGCAGCGCGGCGAGATCGAGCACATCCTCCGCGGTGACCCGGAAGCCACCGGAAAAGTTGTCGACCTGGACCTTGCCCTGCACGATCAGCAGGTTGTCCTCCTTCAGCTTGTCGCGATGCTGCTCGAACAGCTCGTTGAACACCGTGAGCTCGATCTGCGCGGTCCCGTCGTCGATCACCACCACCATCATGCGTCCGCGCCGCGTCATCTGCACGCGCGCAGCGTTCACGATGCCGGCGAGCCAGACGCGATGCTCCGCGGTCGCCAGTCGCGCGAGCGCCACCCGCGGGAATCCGTCAAGCGCACGCTCGTAGATAGAGAACAGGTGACCCGAAAGGCAAAAGCCGAGCGCGGCCTTCTCCGCGGTCAGCTGCTCGCGCAAGTCCCAAGCCTTGGCCTCGACCAGCGCGTCTGTGATGCCGGCGCCCGCCTCGGCCTCGCCGAACAGGCTGGATTGCGACGCCTGGCGCTCGGCCTGCTCGGCGATTTCCAGCGCGCGTCCCACCGACGCCATCAGCCGGGCCCGGTCACGCTCGACCGCGTCGAAGGCGCCCGCACGCACGAGCGCCTCGACGACCCGCCGATTCACGATGCGCTTGTCGACGCGCCTGCAGAAATCGAACAGATCCACGAACGGCTGCTCGCTGCGCGCGCGCAGGATCGTCGCGATCGCCGACTCGCCGGTGCCGCGCACCGCGCCCAGGCCGTAGCGTACGGTGGTCGCATCGACCGGCACGAACCGGTACTCCGACGCGTTGATGTCCGGCGGCAGGATGCGCAGACCGTTTGCCCGGCTGTCCTCGGTGATCGTGCGCACCTTGTCGGTGTCGTCCATGACGGCCGAGAGGTTCGCCGCCATGAACGCCGCGGTATGGTGCGCCTTCATGTAGGCCGTCTGATACGCGAGCAGTGCATAGGCGGCGGCGTGCGACTTGTTGAAGCCGTAGCCGGCGAACTTCTCCATCAGATCGAACAACTGCGTGGCTCGGCCGCGCTTCAGACCGTTCTTTTCCGCGCCGTTGACGAAGATGTCGCGCTGCTCCGCCATCTCCTCGGGCTTTTTCTTGCCCATCGCGCGCCGCAGCAGGTCGGCGCCACCGAGCGTGTAGCCCCCGATGACCTGCGCGATCTGCATGACCTGCTCCTGATAGATCATGATGCCGTAGGTCGGACCGAGGATCGGCTCGAGCCGCGGATCCAGATACTCGACCCGCTGCTGCCCGTGCTTGCGCGCGATGAAATCCGGAATGAGGTCCATCGGCCCGGGCCGGTAAAGCGCGACGAGCGCGATCACGTCCTCGAAGCGGTCGGGACGCGCACGGCGGATCATGTCGCGCATACCGCGCGATTCCAGCTGGAACACCGCGGTGGTATTGCCGGCAGACAGCTGTCGATAGGTCTCGAGGTCGTCGAGCGGGATCGCCTCGAGCGAGAATCCGCTGTCGCCCAGGGCACGCACATGACGCTGCGCCCAGTCGAGGATGGTCAGCGTGGTGAGGCCGAGAAAGTCGAACTTCACCAATCCGACCGCCTCGACATCGTCCTTGTCGAGCTGCGAGATGACGTTGCTCGTACCCTCGGCTGCGTAGAGCGGACAGAAGTCGGTGAGCCTCCCCGGCGCGATGAGCACACCGCCCGCGTGCATGCCGACGTTGCGCGTCAGTCCTTCGAGCTTCTCGCCCAGCGCGAGCAACTCCCGGACCTCGTCCTCTTTCTTTTCGCGCTCGGCGAGCAGCGGCTCCATCCTGCGTGCATCGGCGAGCGTAATGGTCTTGCCCGGCTGAAACGGAATCAGCTTCGCAATCTGATCGCAGAAGTTGTAGCCCAGGTCGAGCACGCGACCGGTATCGCGCACCACCGCACGCGCCGCCATGGTGCCGAAGGTCGCGATTTGCGAGACACTGTCCTCGCCGTAGCGCCGGCGCACGTATTGGATCACGCGATCCCTGCCGTCCTGGCAGAAGTCGATGTCGAAATCCGGCATCGAGACGCGTTCCGGGTTGAGAAAGCGCTCGAACAGCAGGTCGTAGCGCAGCGGATCCAGATCCGTGATGCCGAGCGCATAGGCGACCAGCGAACCCGCGCCCGAGCCGCGCCCGGGCCCCACCGGCACCTCGTTCTGCTTCGCCCAGTTGATGAAGTCGGCGACGATCAGGAAGTAGCCTGCGAACCCCATCTGCACGATCGTCTCGATCTCGAACGCGAGCCGTTCGCGGTAGCGCGGCGCGTTCGATGCGCGCGCGTCGGCATCCGGGTACAGCTTGTCCAGGCGCGCATCGAGTCCGGCGCTCGCCTGCTCGCGCAGGAAGGTCTCCCGGGTGACGCCCTCCGGCGTCGGAAAATCGGGCAAGCGGTTCTTGCCGAGCGTGATCTCGAGCGTGCAGCGGCGCGCGATCTCCACGGCGTTCTCCAGCGCCTGCGGAAGGTCGGCGAACAGCTGCGCCATCTCGTCCTGCGACTTGAAGTACTGCTCGGGCGTGAACAGCCGCGGCCGGCGCCGGTCGCCCAGGATATAGCCCTGCGAGATGCACACGCGCGCCTCGTGCGCCTTGTAGTCGTCCGGCGCAAGAAACTGCACCGGATGCGTCGCGACCACGGGAAGTCCGAGCTTGACCGCCAGCCCGACCGATTGCGCAACGAGCCGTTCTGTCTGCGGCTGCCCAGCGCGCTGCAGCTCGACGTAGTAGCGCTGCGGAAAGCGCTCCGCCCACGCCGCGGCCAGCCGCTCGGCCGCCTCGGCGTTGCCGGCGAGCAGGGCCTGCCCCACGTCCCCGGCGGCGGCGCCGGAAAGCGCGATCAGCCCTTCACTGCCTTCTTCGTCAAACCACTCGCGCTGAATCTCGGGCCGCCCACGATGCTGGTTCTGCAGCCAGGCGCGCGTCAGCAGCCCGCACAGGCGATGGTAGCCGCTGCGTGAGGCGGCCAGCAACAGCAGCCGCTGGGGCTTTTCGCGATCGCCGTCGTTCCGCAGCCAGCAATCGACGCCAATCACCGGCTTGACGCCGGCCTCGCGCGCCGCCTGGTAGAACTTCACCATACCGAACACGTTGCCGGCGTCGGTCAACGCCAACGCGGGCATGCCGTCGGCCGCAGCGCGCTCGACGGCATCGTCGATGCGCACGATCCCGTCCGTCACCGAGTACTCGCTGTGTAAGCGCAGGTGGACGAAGCGCGGATCGGTCATCGCGAAAAAATTCTACACTGGCTGCCCGCGTGCGGCTGCGCAATACAGGTCACGCAACACGCAGCGCACGGCATCGTCGCCGCTGCGCGTCAGACGACGACGGCCTCGGCTGCGCCGTCGCCGCGCTCGATGCGACCGATCTCGAATACCGTCTCGCCTGCCGCCGCGAGCAGCGCCTGGGCGCGCTTCGCATCCTCGGCCGTCAGCGCGATCACCATGCCAATCCCGCAGTTGAAAACGCGGTGCATCTCCGCCTCGGCGACGCCACCCTCGCGCTGCAGCCAGTCGAACAGCGGCGGGCGCGGCCAGGCATGCGCCTCGATCACCGCCCGCACCCCCTTCGGCAGCATCCGCGGCACGTTGCCCGTGATGCCGCCGCCGGTGATGTGCGCGATTCCCTTCACCGGCAGCGCCGCGAGCAGCGCGAGCACCGCCCGCGCATAGATACGCGTGGGCTCGAGCAGCACCTCGCCGAGCGGGCGGCCGTCAAAATCGGCGCGCAGGTCGGGCCGCACACGCTCGAGGATCTTGCGCACGAGCGAGTAGCCGTTCGAATGCGCGCCGCTCGAGGCGAGTCCGAGCAGCACGTCGCCCGGGACGATCGCGCGGCCGTCGACGATGCCGTCGCGCTCGACCACGCCCACGCAGAAACCCGCGAGGTCATACTCGCCGTCCGGGTACATCCCGGGCATCTCGGCAGTCTCGCCGCCGATCAGCGCGCAGCCGGCCTGCTCGCAGCCCTGCGCGATGCCCCGCACCACGTCGGCCGCAACCTGCGTCTCGAGGCGGCCACAGGCAAAATAATCGAGAAAGAACAGCGGCTCGGCGCCCTGCACGACGATGTCGTTCGCGCTCATCGCGACCAGGTCGATGCCCACCGTGTCGTGGCGCGCGAGCAGAAAGGCCAGCTTGAGCTTCGTCCCAACGCCGTCGGTGCCGGAAACGAGCACCGGCCGACGGTACTTGCGCGGGATCTCGCACAGCGCGCCAAAGCCCCCGATGCCGGTCAGCACCTCGGGACGCAGCGTGCGCCGGGCAAACGGCTTGATCGCTTCGACAAGCGCGTCACCGGCGTCGATGTCAACGCCTGCGTCCCGGTAGGAAAGGCCCTGCGTCATGGAGCGTGCGCGCGGCGCTGCGCAACCGCGTGATAGAGTTTCGCCTCCGCGGAATTCTACCTTGCCGCTGCGGGCCCACCCCGACGATGCAGCAGCTGCCGCTCGAAATCTCACGCCCGCCCGAGCCGACGCTCGACAATTTCATCCCGGGTGCCAATGCCGAGGCCCATGCACGCGTGCGGGCACTGGCCGAGGGCGTCCGCGGCGAGAGCGTCGTCTATCTCTGGGGCGCCGCCGGGACCGGTCGCAGTCATCTGTTGCTTGCGGCGGCACGGGCAGGCGGTGCGCGCCTGGTCTGCGCCGACGACGTCGACGGGCTCGACCTGGCCGGCCAGCAGGCGCTGTTCAATGCCATCAATGCGGCGCGCGAAGGCGGCGCTGCCGTGCTCGCCGCAGGCGGCGCCCCGCCAGCCCAGCTCGCGCTGCGCCCGGATCTCGCCAGCCGGCTGGGCTGGGGCCTGGTCTATCAGCTGCATCCGCTGACCGACGCGCACAAGGCCGCGTGGCTGCGTGGGGAAGCCGCGCAGCGCGGCCTGCAGCTCGGCGATGACGTGGTCGACTACCTCCTGACCCGCCTGCCGCGCGACCTGCCCTCGCTCGCGGCGCTCCTCGCGCAGCTCGATCGTTACGCACTCGCCCGCAAGCGCCAGATCACGCTGCCGCTGGTGCGTGAATATCTGCAGTCGCAACCACGGTGAAGCTCGCGCTGTTCGATCTCGACAACACGCTGCTCGCCGGTGACAGCGACTACGAGTGGGGTCAGTTCCTGGTCGACCGGGGCGTGCTCGATCGGGCCTCTTACGAAGCGCAGAATGCAGCCTACTTCGAGCAATACAAGGCCGGAACGCTCGATATCCACGAGTACCTGGGATTCGCACTGCGCCCTCTCGCGGCGCACGCACCGGCGGACCTGGCGCGCTGGCATGAGGAATTCATGCGCACGCGCATCGAGCCGATGATCGGCGAGGCGGCGCGCCGCTTGGTGCGCGAGCACCTGGCGCGCGGCGACCTGTGCGCAATCGTGACTGCGACCAACAGCTTCGTCACCGCACCGATTGCGCGCGCCTTCGGCATCGTGCACCTCATCGCCACCGAGCCCGAGTCGCAGGGCGGGCGCTTCACCGGGCGCGTATCGGGCACCGCGTGCTTCAGGGAAGGCAAGATCGCGCGCGTCGACGCCTGGCTCGCCGCGCAGGGACGTGGGCTGGCGCAGTTCGACGAAAGCAGCTTCTACAGCGACTCGCATAACGACCTGCCGCTGCTCGAACGCGTCTCGCGACCGGTCGCGGTCGACCCCGACGCGCCGCTCGCGGCGGAAGCCGCCCGCCGCGGCTGGCCGGTCATCTCCCTGCGGGACTGAGCGGGCCGCCGTCTCGGACGCCTGCTAGAATCCGCTCCGCTTCATGATCAAGCGATTCATTCGACGCGTCTTCGGCTTGCGCGAGGACGCCCCGCTGCGTATTCCGCGCTCGAAGCACGGGCTGCCGCGCGAGGCGCTCAGCCCCGGCGCGCTCAAGGTTTGCGACGTGCTGCAAGACGCCGGCTTTGCGGCCTACGTCGTGGGCGGTGCGGTGCGCGACCTCCTGCTCGGCATTGAACCGAAGGATTTCGACGTCGCGACCGACGCGCGCCCGGAGCAGATCAAGCCGCTGTTTCGCCGCGCGCTGATCATCGGCCGCCGATTCCGGCTGGTGCACGTCATGGTCGGGCGCGACACGGTCGAAACGTCGACCTTTCGCGCCGCCGGCGTGGAAGCCGCCGAGCCCGGCGCGAGCGAGGGCGACACGCGGCGGGTACAGGACGAGCACGGCCGGGTGCTGCGCGACAATGTGTTCGGCTCGCAGGCCGAGGACGCCCGGCGGCGCGACTTTACGGTCAATGCGCTGTATTTCGATCCTGCGACCGAGGTGATCGTCGACTACCACGGCGGGCTGGCCGACCTCAAAATGCGCGTGCTGCGGGTGATTGGCGATCCGGCCACGCGCTACCGTGAGGACCCGGTGCGCATGCTGCGCGCGGTGCGCCTCGCCGCAAAGCTCGGCCTGACGCTCGCTGCGGAGACGCGCGCGCCGATCCGCAGGCTCGCGCCGCTGATGGAGCGCGTGCCGCCCGCCCGGCTGTTCGACGAGATGCTGAAGCTGCTGCTCTCGGGTCATGCGAGCGCCTGTCTAAGGCAGCTGCGCGACGAGGGCCTGCACCATGGCGTGCTGCCGCTGCTCGACGTGATCCTCGAGCAGCCGCTCGGCGAGCGCTTCGTGACGCTCGCGCTCGCGCAGACCGACGAGCGGGTGCGCACCGATCGGCCCGTCTCGCCGGCCTTTCTGTTTGCCGCACTGCTCTGGCACGAGGTCCTGCTCACCTGGCGCGCGCGCGAGAAGCGCGGTGAGCGTGCGGTTCTCGCGCTCGAGTCGGCGATGGACGAGGTGCTGGACGCGCAGTGCGAAAAACTGGCGATCACGCGACGACTGACTGCAACGATGCGCGAAGTCTGGGCGATGCAGCCACGCTTCGAGCACCGCTCGAGCATCCGCGCGCAACGTCTGCTCGAGTCGGCGCGCTTTCGCATGGCCTACGATTTCCTCGCGCTGCGTGCCGCGAGCGGCGAAGTCCCGGCGGAGCTCGAAACCTGGTGGCGTGCGTTCCAGAGCGCGGATGCCGCGACCCGCAAGGCCATGCTGATGCCCGAGGTCGGGCCGAGCAAGAAGCGTCGCCGTCGCCGGCGCAAGAAGACCGCGCCGGCGGCTGGCGCGGCCTCCACTGCGTGAGGCACGTCGCCTTCGTCGGTATCGGCTCGAATCTCGACGGACCCCGCGCGCAGGTGCTCGCCGCGTTCGCTGCGCTCGACGCGGTGCCGCAAACGCGCGTCACGGGGCGCTCGCCCCTGTACTGCAGCGCCCCGCTCGGCGGCCCGCCGCAGCCCGACTACGTCAATGCCGTCGCGCGCCTCGCGACCGCGCTCGACCCGGAGGCGCTGCTCGATGCGCTGCGCGCGATCGAGGCAGGGCAGGGCCGTGCGCGGAGCGAGGAAAATGCGCCGCGCACGCTCGATCTCGATCTGCTGCTCTACGACGCCACGATCCTCGACACGCCCCGCCTCCAGCTGCCGCATCCGCGACTGCACGAGCGCCGCTTCGTGCTCGCGCCGCTACTCGACCTCGAGCCTGCGGCATGGATTCCCGGGCGCGGCGCGGCCGCCGACCTGCTCGCGCAATGCGCCACGCAGCGGCTCGAGCGGCTGCCGTGACGGAGCCGCACCGGTACATCGCGGTCGAGGGGCCGATCGGTGCGGGCAAGACCTCGCTCGCACGGCGTCTCGCGGCACGCATGCGCGCGGCGCTGCTGCTCGAGCAGCCGGGCGAGAATCCGTTTCTCGCGCGCTTCTACAAGGACATGGCCCGCTACGCGCTGCAGACCCAGCTGTTCTTTCTTTTTCAGCGCACGCGTCAGCTCGAGCCGCTCGCGCAGCGCGACCTGTTCAACCAGGCGACGGTGGCCGATTTCCTGATCGACAAGGATCCGCTGTTCGCCAGCCTCACGCTGTCGGCCGACGAGTTCGCGCTTTACCAGCGGGTATACGAATCGTTGCGCCCGCAGGCGCCGGCACCCGACCTGGTGATCTATCTGCAGGCCCCGACCGAAACGCTCGTCGAGCGGGTGCGACGCCGGGCTGCGCCCTTCGAACGCGGCATCAGCGAAGCCTACCTCGCATTGCTCGCCGAGAGCTACGCGCGGTTCTTCTACCACTACGCCGCCGCGCCGATCCTCATCGTCAACTCGCAGACGCTGAACTTCGTCGATCGCGACGCGGACTTCGAGCTGCTCGTCGAGCGCGTGCGCGGGATGCGCTCGCCGCGCGAGTACTTCAGCGTTGGCTGAGGGTCTCCCTAGGCAGGATAGGGATCGAAGGTCATGGACTCGACCGGATAGCCGAGCGTTTGCGCCATCTGGTCCATGGCGTCGTCGGTCAGCTGTATCGGTTCGAAGTCCGCCTCGCCGCCCTTGGAGCGGATGAACGCCGCCGCCGCGTCTTCGCTGTTCCAGGTCACCACCGGATCGGGCGAGACGCCGGGCAGCTGTCGGCAAATCGGCAAACCATCGGCTTTAAAGACGATCGCGTACATGCAACCACCCTCGAAGATGTCAACGCGGGTCCGAGCCCAGGGACGTTCGAATTTAACCCAAGCTCGATGTTTGTTCCACTGCCCAAGACACAGTTCCTGCGAGATCGCAAGAAATCTGCATTTCGACACGTTCGCGCAGCGGCGAGCGTCACAGGCGACGATTCCACAGGCGGCCGGACCCCGAGCGCCAACGCCGGTCCGAAGCCGGCGACCGCGACGCCGAACTGGGATTCGATCTGGAGCGTCTCGGACATCGAGCCCGAGCCGCGGTCGCCGATCGCTGCGCATTTTCAGCAGACCATCGTTCGCCCGCCGACCAGGCGCGCGCAGCGCGCGAACAACGCGCGTTCGGCCGCGCCACGCATTGCCTGCGCACGGTGTTTTCGCGGGCGATTCCAATGGTCGAGACCGATCAGCCCCGCGTGGCGCAGCTAAGTTAAATAGTTCCTGCCTGCGTCGCGCCCGCCACAGTCAGATGTTAATTAGTTCACACCAGGACTGTCGTTATGCGGCGACAACCCGTCCGGATCATTGCTCTCCACTAAGAATCAGGCGTTTAATGCCCATAAGCGCGCTACAAACTTTCACTTTCCTTGGCGCGCAATGGTGTAGCCCTCGCTTGACCGGGGGCATTTTTTTCGTCTCTGCGATAGGGAGGGCAACATGAGCAACATGAACGACGTTTTCGGTCCACGCCTGCCGTACGGCAAGATCAACAGCCAGTACCAAACCGAGTTTGAGCCGGCCACCGGCGCGATCTGGGGATATCTCAATCCGAAAGGCAATGCCTGCTTCAGCCTTGGTCTGCTCAAGGACATCCACGCCCACGACAGTGCGCTCGTGGCGAACGATGGTCAGGTCGAGGTCGGCGGTGTTTCCAACAAGGCCGAGGTCTACGTGCTCGGCTCGCGGACGCCGCGTGTTTTCAACCTTGGTGGCGACCTCGCGCTGTTCGTGTTGCTCATCAAGTCGCGCGACCGCGACGCGCTCGCGCACTACGCGCGACTGTGCATCGACAATCTGTATCCGAGAATCCAAAATTTTTCCTGCCGCAGCCTGACGACCATCTCTCTCGTGCAGGGCGATGCCCTCGGGGGCGGGTTCGAGGCAGCGCTCACCTCGGATGTGATCGTCGCCGAAGAAAGCGCACAGCTTGGCTTTCCCGAGATTCTTTTCAACCTGTTCCCGGGAATGGGTGCGTACAGCCTGCTTGCACGCCGCATCGGCACGCGCGCCGCTGAAGAGCTTATCGTCTCCGGGCGGGTACTGCCGGCCAAGACCTTGCTCGACATGGGCGTCATTGACGTCGTCGCGAAGGATGGTGAAGGCGAAGCCGCCGTACGTGAATGGATCGCGCGGACCGAAAAGCGCCGCAACGGCATGCAGGGCATTTTCAGTGCGCGGCAGCTCGTCAACCCCATTACGCGTGAGGAACTCGACGCAATCGCCGATACCTGGGTCGACGCGGCGTTGCGCCTGCGCGATCGCGATCTGAAGATGATGAGCCGAATCGTGCGTGCTCAGATGCGGCGCACCGAGCTCGGCGACGTCGAGGACGTCACCGCAGTGGCGCTCGAAGAAGAGCGTGTAGCCTGCGCGGTGTAAGACCGATGACCCTCAACCGGCGACGCGGGTCGCGAACCCGCCGTCGCCGAACATGAGGCCGAACTGGTAGAAATTGACGCGTGTCGACTGGATGATCGACGCCTGCGCAGGCGGATCCTGAATCGTCTTGATCAGCACGTTCATTTCCGCGACATGATCGGCGTCCATGGTTGCGTGAGACGACAGGAATTTGAAGCCCCCGTCGTCGACTTTGCGCCCGATCGCCTGGGCGATCGAATCTGAGACGCGGCCGCCGTAGACCGAGGCCACGACCTCGAGCATGTACAGCATGCCGAGCACCGAGCAGGGATGGCAGCGGTCCGCCATGTGGTAATTGAACGCAATCATCGCCTGGATCGGCGGACTCGGCGGCTCCGCGCGCGCCTGCGCCACGTCCCCGCCCACCGCCTCGAGATCCTCGAGCACCCAGGATTCATGACCCTGCTCCTCCTGGATGCGCCGATAGAGGTCATAGCGCACGTCGCGAAACCGGTCGTCCAGCCGCGTCGCTGCCGCTGCCATGATCGGGCAGAAATGCCAGACGATGTGATAAAGGTCATGCAGAAACGCTTGGTACTCTCCGAGCGACAGCCCATGGTGAATCATCGAGTGCAGCTTCGGGATGCTCTCGAGCGAACGCCGTTCGGCGTCGGTCATCTCGATCAGCGTAATGAAGAACGACATGCGGTCCAGTCCAAAGAGATAATCGCCCGCCGCGCAAGCGCGCGGGCAGGCGGATTCTAGCGCGCCTGGGGCGAAATTGCCGTCAACCCGTAGAGCGACGCCGCTCCATGATATAGCGCTCGAGTTCGGCGCGCGCCGCGCCGAGCTCCTGCGTCAGCGAGCGCATCAGCGCCGGCCCCTGGAGCCGCATTTCGCCGTCATTCAGCGCGCCGAGGCTCGTGCACAGTCGGGTCAGACGATCCGTGCCCATGCTCGCCGACGAACCCTTCAGCGCGTGCAGCAGGCTGCGGAACTCCTGGAACGCGTGAGCCGAAACCGCGGTTTCCATCTTGGCGACGAGGGTTGCATTGTCGGCGAGAAAAACGCCGACCAGCTTTTCGATGAAGCCGGGCGTCGAGCCGAGCTCCTCGAGATTCGCAAGCGTCTCGACATTGACGACGGGCACCATGCCGTCGGCGCTCGCCCGCGGCGTCTGCACCCGCGGCATCGGCGAGGGCTCGCTGGCCTGCGCCACGCTCGCCACGCGCTGCACTTCGTTCAGCAGGCGCGGCGCTTCGACCGGCTTGCCGAGGTAGCCGTCCGCCCCGGCTTCCAGGCACTCCTCACGCGCCTCCGGAGTCACGTCCGCCGAGACGATCAGCGTCGGCACGCGCGACTGCGCCGGATACATCGCGCGCAGCGCCTTGAGGACCTCCAGTCCGCCCATGTCGGGCATGTTGCGATCGAGCAGCACGACGTCAAACGACGCCCCCTCCAGCGCATCGAGCGCAGCCTCGCCGCCGGCCACGAGTGTCGCTTTGTGGCCCGCGCGTTCCAGAATCCGGCCGAGCACTTCGCGGTTGGTCGCATTGTCATCGGCCACGAGGACGTTGAGCGCGCGCGTCGCGGTGGCTGGCTGACCGTCCTTTTGAGCGTAGTCCTGCAGCCGGATGACGCCATCGCGCGCACTGTCGACCTCTTCTGCGCTCACGGCGTGCAGCACGTTGAACAGCAACCGCTTGTCGAAGGGCAGCTCGAGCACCGCGGCAAACCCGGCCGACAGCACGTCGAAGCGCGCGACCTCCGCAGCACGCGGCACGGCGAGCACCACCGGTGGCGCCGGTGCCGGAACGGCGCGCCGGAACCGTTCGGCGAGCTCCAGATCGCCGTTCGCGCTGTAAACGAGGACACTGCGATACGGACGCTCGAGGCTGATTTCGGCCACGACCCGCGCGACGCCGCTTTCGACCCGCTCGGCAACGACGGGCAATGCCCCCCAGCCCTCGAGCGTGTCGGCGAGCGCGGCGCGCTCGGCCGCCGGGAACCCGACCATCAGAATTCGCGCACCCGCCAGCTCGCCGCTCGCCGCGCCCGGGCGCTCATGCTGCTTCTGGAGCTTCAACTCGAAGGAGAATGTGCTGCCGAGGCCGACGGCGCTCTCCAGACTGATCCGCCCACCCATCAGCTCCACCAGCTGCTTGGCAATCGTGGTCCCAAGCCCCGTGCCGCCGAAGCGGCGCGTCGTGGTCTGATCGGCCTGGCTGAAGCTGTCGAAGATCCGCGCCTGCGCTTCCGGCGGGATGCCGATGCCCGTATCACGCACCGAGAACTTGAGCGACACGTCATCCGGAGTCTCTTCCTGAACCGAGACATGCACCGTGACGCTCCCGCGCTCGGTGAACTTTACGGCGTTGCCCGCAAGGTTGATCAGCACCTGGCGCAGGTGGTGCGGATCGCCGCGCACCGCAGGCGGCACCTCCGGCATGATCGAGACGACAAACTCGACGCCTTTTGCCGAAGCCTGTGCCGCGATGATGCGGCAGGTGCTGTTGACGAGCGCGTGCAAATCGAAGTCCGTGTGCTCGATGTTGAGCTTGCCGGCCTCGATCTTGGAAAAATCGAGCACGTCCTCCACGAGCCCCAGCATCACCTGCGACGAGCCGCGCAGGGTCTGCAGCATGTCGGCCTGCTCCCGGTTGAGCGAGGTGTCGCGCATCAGATCCGACATGCCGATGATCGCGTTGAGCGGCGTGCGCAACTCGTGGCTCACGACCGAGATGAACCGGCGCTTCGCCTCGTTGGCGATCTCGGCGCGCGCGATCGCGCTGAACAGCTTGGTCACCAGCGAGCGGACGTAGAGGCTCACTGCGACAAGGCCGACCATCAGGCCGTAGCCCAGCCCGAGATGCGCCTGCCAGAAATCGCTGACCAGCAGCACCATCGAAAAGCCTGCAACGCTGATCCCGAGCGCCCAGAGCAGGTAGGGCGTACCGTAGCGGAATCCGTTCGCCAGCGTGATCCAGACGTAAAGCAGGATCATCGGCGCCGCGCGCTCGCCGAGGAATGCCATGCAGATCGATCCCGTACTGACGTCGCCGAGCGTCGCGAGTACGCGCCGCGTCGGCGAGATGCCCGGCGCCACCAGAATATGCCCAAACACGCAAAGCGAAATCCCTAGGTAGCCGAGCATCACCCACATGATCGGCTCGGCGCCCCGCTCGATTGCGCCGGGGACCAGATACAGGACGAGCACGAAGGTGACGACCACGCGCAGGATCGCCTGCTCGTGCTCGGTGTCCGGGCGCGCGGCGAGCCGCGCGCGCAACTGCCCGAACGCGCTCGTGACCGGGTTCATGCGTGGGCCAACCGACCCACGGCCTCGGCCGGGTTACGCGTCACCATCGCGGGACGTGCCCTGGTCTGTGAACTCACGCCACCCCTCCCAGGGCTCGGACATTGATCGAAATCTAGCCTACGCCCGGGACACTGCGATGTCCAGAAACAAGCGCGCGCGACGCGTCGATTGCACAGGCGAATTGCAACGTTTCACAGTCGCTCCGCGCAGACGTCGCGCCTACCCGGCAGTTCCATGCGCCAATTCCGTGCGCCGCCGTCCCAGCCAGCTGAGCACGATGCCCACCGCGGCCACGCCCAGTGCCGTCGAATTGATCTCGAGATGCGTGTAGCCGAAGATTTTCGGATTCGCGGGCAGCGCCAGGATGAGACCGCCGACGACCAGCAGCACGCGTCCCGGCCAGGCCATGGCGCCGCCATCGAGCGAGCCCACGCCATAGAGGTAGCCTTGCAGGCCGCTCGAGATCAGTACGATGCCGATGATCGCCGTCGTCAGGACGAGCGCGATCTCGCCGAACGGCCCCTGGCCGATCAGCGCAGGATTGAGCACGAAGAAGAACGGCACGAAGTAGATGATGCTGCCGAGCCGCATCGCCTCGAAGCCGGTTTTCATCGGATCGGATTGCGCGATCGACGCGGCTGCATAGGCGCCGATCGCCACCGGCGGCGTGATGAAGGAGATCATTCCCCAGTACATCAGGAACAGATGTACGGCGAGCTTGTCGAGTCCGCCCGAGACCAGCGCGGGCCCGATTGTCACCGCCAGGAACAGGTAGGCCGCGGTCACCGTCATCCCGATGCCGAGAATGAAGCTCGTCAGCGCGCCCATGATGAGCAGCATGATCACCGAGTTGCCCGCAAGCCGCACCAGCTCGTAGGTCAGGCTGCCCACCTTGCCGGTCAGGGTGAGCGCGCCGATGATGAGCCCGACGCCGGCGAGCACGCAAGCGAGCTCCGCAAACAGCTTGCCGACGCCGTCGGCGAACTCGATGGCGCGCGCGAAGTTCCAGCGATGCTTTTTCGCCAGCTGGTTGATCGTGAGCAGCACCGCGGTGGCGTAGTACGGCGCCTGTGCCTCACGCTGCAGATAGAGCAGCATCACGATCAGCATCACGAAGACGAACACGAAATACCAGCCGTCGCGCAGCACCTCCAGCACCGGCGGCAGTTCCGCCGCCGGCAGGCCCTTCAGGCCGAAGCGTGCCGAATAGGCGTCGATCTGCATGAACAGCCCGAGGTAATACAAGATCGACGGAAACGCCGCCGCAATGACGATCTCCGCATAGCCGATCTCGAGAAAGGTCGCCATGACGAACGCCGTGGCGCCCATGACCGGCGGCATCAGCACGCCGCCGGTCGAGGCGCAGGCCTCGACGCCGGCGGCATACGCGGGGCGGAAGCCGACCCGCTTCATCGCCGGAATCGACATCACGCCGGTGGTCAGCACGTTGGTGATCACGCTGCCCGACATCGAGCCCATCAGCCCGGAGGCGAAGATCGCAACCTTGGCGGGCCCGCCGCGCCGCTTGCCGAGCAGCGCGAAGGCGAGGTTGAGGAAGAACGCGCCGCCGCCGCTGTACTGCAGCGCCACGCCGAACAACAGAAAGCCGACGACCAGATTCGCGAACGCGGTCATCGGGATGCCGAGCAGGCTTTCGGTGCCGAAGATATGAAACCCGGCGGTCACGGTCGCCGACACCGCTTGGCCCTTGAGCACCCCGGGCGCGAGGTGCGAGAACACCGGATACACCGAGACCACGGTGCAAATCACGAAGATCGCGGTCCCGCCGGCGCGGCGCAGCCCCTCCAGGATGAGAGCCCAATAGACGAACGCCAGCACCTTGGCGTGCAAGGGCGCCGTGTATTCCCATCCCTGGTTGAGGATCGCATCGCCCTTGATCGCGAAGTAGGCCGGGATGGCGAACGCCATCGCGGCAAGCAGGGCATCAAACCAGGGCAGATGGTGCCGCGAACCCTTGCTGAACGGAAACAGCAGGAACACCAGCGGGATCAACAGCGCCAGCATCACGTAGAAGTACTCGGTTTCGAGCAGCACGTAGGTCTTGAACACGTTGCCGAGCCCGAAAATCATGTAGGCCGACAGGAACACCGCGCCGACGGCGCCGACCAGCACGCACAGCCGGATAAAGCGGGATTCGGTACGGTAGCGTTTGATTTCGACGGCTTCGGCCGCCTTCTCGCCCGCTGTGACGTCCAGGGTCATGGCACGATTACCCGTTCAGTGCGGGTGGCTCAATAACAAGAGGGCTGGCCCGCGGCCAGCCCTCTCGTGCGTAGCAGCGTTCTGCTCGGCTTACTCGAAGATCACCGGCATGCCGGCCTTCTTCAGCGCCGCCGCGCGAACCTTCAGCCAGGCTGCAGCGAACTGATCGTCGGCCACGCTCTTGCCCTGCATCTCCTTCCAGGCCGCCGCGAGCACGTCCTGCCGCTTCATGAGCATCGCGTTGTGCTTGTCGTCCTCGGCGGTCCAAACGCCCTTTTCCTTGTAGTACTTCACCGCAGCCGGATGGTAGGGGAAGATGTAGGCCAGGTTCTGGTTGCCAAGCTGGTAGCCGTCCATGCCCGGACCGTTTTCCTTGAACGACTCGTAGTTCTCCATGACCGCCTTGGTCAGTCCGTAGGCGAGATCGTCCGGGGTATTGCTCATCCCGACGAAAATCGGATACGGGTAGTTGCTGCCCTGATGCGGCAACGGCGTATCCTTCGCCCCCTTGATCATCGCGGTCACCATCGCCGGCGACCACCAAGGCGCGACTGCCTTGGCACGCGCCCAGCCCGCCTTGTCGCTGTGCGTGAGCGGCGGGAAATAGATCCCGCGCGGCGACGCGGCGAGCTGCGCGTAGGCGCTCGAGATCGTGCTGCCCCAGGCGCTGTCGGCCTGGCCGTTGATCACGGCCTCGATCGACTGCTTCCAGCCCGGCACTTCGACTTTCTGCACGTCTTTCCAGGTCAGGCCGCCGAAGGCAAGCATCGCGGTCATGTTCTGGTTGAGCGCGTCGGCGCCTTTCACCCAGGTCACCCGCTTGCCTTTCATGTCGGCCGCGGTCTTGATCCCCGCGTCGGCCGCAGTCATCGCCTGCTGGCCGTTGCGGCCGATGTTGTTGAACAGGTTGTAGAGCTTCATCGGGCCCCAGTCCTTGGCCGCGAACATCAGCACACCTTCCTGCGCGAAGTAGGCAGCGATGCCACAGGCACAGAGCGGCGACTGCCCGGCCTTCAGCGGCGCCATGCGCGAGACGTCGTTCTTGCCGGGGATGATGCGCAGGTCCGCGTTGTACTTCTCCTTCAGCATCTTGCCCAGGCCGACCGACTGCGCGTATCCCGACGAGGTCGTGCCGTACGCGGTCCAGGAGACGTTGCTGGGCAGCTTGACGTCGGCGGCCGCAGCCGAGCCGATCGACAAAGCCATGACGGCGATGGACGCCGAGGTACGCAAAAACGTCGTGGTCATGCGGGATTCCTCCTCCTCAAAATCGTAGGCGCCAATCCCGCGAACGCGGGTCTGGCCCATGGTTGCGCAACAGATTACGCGACCCGAACCATACTCGTATCACGGGCCAACGCCAAATGCCAAGCGAGGTTTGCAGGCGCGCGTATTGCACTGCGGCAAGTGCCGCGCGCGCGGTGGCCGCGCATCGATGGTGCCGGAAGAGAGACTCGAACTCTCACGCTGTTGCCAGCGGCGGATTTTGAGTCCGCTGCGTCTACCAGTTCCGCCATTCCGGCATGTTTCGCGACGGGCTTGGAAAGCACCGAAGTCCGGCGCCACCGTGAGTCGCTCGAGGCGCGAATTCTATAATGCGCGGCCATGCGTCTGAGCGAATTCGACTATGCACTACCCGAAGCGCTCGTGGCGCAGCATCCCGCCGCCGAGCGCGCGCGCAGCCGCTTGCTGCACCTGGATGCCGCCGGCGCCCTGCACGACCGCCGCTTCACCGAGCTGCCCGAGCTAATCGCGCCGCGAGACGTCGTGGTCCTGAACGACACGCGCGTCATCAAGGCGCGGCTGTTCGGCCGCAAGCCCACGGGCGGCAAGGTGGAGGTATTCGTCGAGCGCATCGTCGCCGCGCGCGAGGCGCTCGCGCTGGCACGCGCCGGGCACCCGCTCAAGGCCGGGCAGCGGCTCATTCTTGGCGACGGCGTGGAGGCCGAGGTGCGCAGCCGCGAAGGCGATCTGTTCCGCGTTCGCTTTGCCGAACCCGTCATCGACGTGCTCGAGCGCTGCGGCCACGTCCCGCTGCCGCCCTACATCCGGCACCCGGACGACGCGCAGGATGCCGATCGCTATCAGACCGTGTTCGCCGAAAAACCGGGCGCGGTCGCCGCGCCGACCGCGGGCCTGCACTTCGACCGGGCCGTCCTCGACGCCATCGCGGCGCGCGGCGCCGCCGTCGCGCGGGTGACGCTGCACGTGGGCGCCGGAACGTTCCAGCCGATCCGCGGCGACACGGTCGAGACGCATCGCATGCACGCCGAGCGCTACGAGGTCCCGGCGGCGGCGGTCGCCGCGATCGACGCGGCGCGCGCGCGCGGCGGCCGGGTGCTCGCGGTCGGCACGACGGTGCTGCGCGCGCTCGAGTCGGCAGCGCGCGGCGGTGCGCTGCGCGCCGCCGCGGGTGAAACCGAGCTGTTCGTCGCGCCCGGTTTCGAATTTCGCGTGGTCGACCGGCTGCTGACCAACTTCCACCTGCCGCGCTCGAGCCTGCTGGTGCTGGTCTCGGCGTTCGCCGGATGCGCGACGATCCGCCGTGCCTACACCCACGCGATTGCGGCGCGTTACCGTTTCTACTCCTATGGCGACGCGATGCTGATCGAGCGGCCCGCATGAAGTTCGCAGCCACCCACCGTGATGGCGCCGCACGCCGTGGCGTGCTCGAGCTGGCGCACGGCCGCGTCGACACGCCCGCCTTCATGCCGGTGGGCACCTACGGTTCGGTCAAGGCGATGGCGCCCGACGAGCTCGAGGCGATCGGCGCGCAGATCGTGCTCGGCAACACCTTTCATCTATGGCTGCGCCCGGGGCTCGAGGTCATCCGCGCGCACGGCGGCCTGCATCGCTTCATGGGCTGGCGCCGACCGATCCTCACCGATTCGGGCGGCTTCCAGGTGTTCAGTCTGGACGCCTTGCGCAAGGTGAGCGAGGACGGCGTGCGCTTCGCCTCGCCGGTGAACGGTGACCGCCTGCTGCTGACGCCTGAAGTGTCGATGGAGATCCAGGCCGTGCTGGATTCCGACATCGCCATGGTGTTCGACGAATGCACGCCCTATCCGGTCACGGCGCAGGCCGCGGAGCACTCGATGCAGCTGTCGTTGCGCTGGGCGGCGCGCTCGAAGGCGGCGTGGTCGCAGCTCGGCAGCCGCAACGCGCTGTTCGGCATCGTGCAGGGCGGCATGCACGAGGCGCTGCGCGACGCCTCGCTCGAGGGCCTGCAGTCGATCGGCTTCGACGGCTACGCGATCGGCGGCCTGTCGGTCGGCGAGCCGAAGGCCGAGCGGCGGCGCATCCTCGTGCACAGCGCACCGCGCCTGCCGCCGGAGCAGCCGCGCTACCTGATGGGCATGGGCACGCCCGAGGACATCATCGAGGCGGTGCGTGCCGGCATCGACCTGTTCGATTGCGTGCTGCCCACGCGCAACGCGCGCAACGGCTGGCTGTTCACGCGCCATGGCGACGTCAAGATCCGCAATGCGCGGTATCGCGACGACACCGGTCCGCTCGACCCGGATTGCGCCTGCGCCACCTGCCGCAATTTCAGCCTTGCCTATCTGCATCACCTGCAAAAGGCGAACGAGATCCTGGGCGCGCGACTGAACACGCTGCACAACCTGCACTACTACCAGGAGCTGATGCGCGTGCTGCGCGCCGCCATCGAGGACCGGCAGTTCGATGCGGTCGCCGCGCAGCTGCTCGCCGCGCGCCGCCGCCTGCCTAAGTCTTCGCCTGACCGGCCTCGCGACGAATGAATGCGCCCGCGAGCAGCGCGGCGGGATAGAGCACTTCCTCGGCAAGGCGGGCGTACATCACGAGGTCCTCGACGACGTCGAGGTACTCGGGCTTGCCGCCAGCCTCCGCCGCAGCTGCCAGCGTGCGCAATTCGACGCGGATGCCGCGATACGCCGCGAGCAGCGATGCGCGCTCGTCGGACAGCTGATCGACGAGGCGCAGCGCGTCGTGCGTGGCAGGCGCCGGGTCGCCCTGCGCAAGCGATGGCAACAGGCTGAGCATCGGCAGTGCGAACGCCTCCTCGCGATCGAACTGGCGTTCGAGCAGCGGCAACAGCTTGCGCGCCGCTTCGCCGGTCCGTCCCGTCTCGCGCGTCGCCCGCTTGAGCGTCGCGTGCAGCGACTCGTGCAGCGCCTTGAGGGACGCCGGTACCGCGGTGACCATGGCCAGACTCCCGTTGGCTGCGCAAGGCTGCGCGCAGCCGCTGCGATTCTCGCCGGCGCCGACCGCCAGGGGATGATCTGGGTCAAACGCCGGCGGGCCTGCGAGAAGCGTCGCCAGCAATGCTATAATTTCGCGCTTTTCCTGACATTCCAAGGAGTTATCTGTGTTCATCTCCTCCGCATTCGCGCAGGGGTCCGGCGGCATCGGAGGCGAGGGCGGTCTTGTGACCTTGCTGCCCATCGTCCTGATGTTCGTGCTGCTCTACTTCATCATGATCCGCCCGCAGGTCAAGCGGCAGAAGGAGCACCGGACGATGGTCGACGGCTTGCAGAAGGGCGACGAAGTGATCACCTCGGGCGGACTTGTCGGCAAGATTACCGAGCTTGGCGAAGCCTACGTCTCGCTCGAGGTCGCGGCGAACACCGAGATCAGCGTGCAGAAGTCGGCCGTGCAGACGCTGCTGCCGAAGGGCACCATCAAGAGCATCAAATAAGAAGAACGCGCCGCCCGGGCTCGCGTAGACCGACGCGCGCCATTCGCCCGGAGCGCCTACATCGCACGACATGAACCGCTTTCCCGTCTGGAAATATGCCCTGATCGCAGTTTGCATCCTGGTTGCGTTCGTCTACACGATACCGAATTTCTTCGGCGAATCGCCTGCGGTGCAGGTGTCGAGCGCCAAGGCGACGCTCAAGGTCGACAGCGCGCTGCTCGAGAAGATCGAGGGCGCCCTGAAAGCTGCCGGAATTCCGACCACCGGCGTCCTGCTCGATGCCAACAGCGTGCGGCTGCGCTTCGCCGACACCGATACGCAGCTCAAGGCGAAGGACATCATCGCCAAGGCGGTCAATCCCGAGAGCGACAATCCGGGCTACATCGTCGCGCTCAACCTGCTGTCGTCGTCGCCGAATTGGCTGACCGCGATCGGCGCCCTGCCGATGTATCTCGGCCTCGATCTGCGCGGCGGCGTGCACTTCCTGCTCCAGGTCGATATGGAGGGCGCGGTCACCAAGCGCCTCGAGAGCCTCGCCGGCGATCTGCGCACGCAGCTGCGCGAGAAGCGCATCCGCCACGGCGGCATTCAGCGCGAAGGCCAGACCCTGCGGATGCGCTTTCGCGACGCCGCAGAGCGCGATCGCGCCCGCGCGCACATCCTCGCCGAATTCCCGGACCTCGCGCTCGTCGAGCGGGACGACGGGCAGTCCCCCCAGCTGATCGCCACGCTGAAGCCGCAGGCGCTGAAGCGCACGCAGGAGTATGCGATCAAGCAGAACATCACCACGCTGCACAACCGGATCAACGAGCTCGGCGTCGCCGAGCCGATCATCCAGCAGCAGGGCGCGGACCGCGTGGTCGTGCAGCTGCCTGGCGTACAGGACACGGCCAAGGCAAAGGACATTCTCGGGCGCACCGCGAGCCTCGAGGTGCGCATGGTCGACGAGGAAAAAATGAACGCCGAGAACCTCGCGCGTGCGAAAGCGGGCGACGTGCCTTTCGGCACCGAGTACTACGTCGAGCGTAACGGCGCGCCGCTGCTGGTGAAAAAGCAGGTGGTGCTCACCGGCGACCGGCTGACCGATGCGCAGCCGGGCTTCGATCCGCAGACGAACGAGCCCGCAGTGCATCTCACGCTCGACGGCGCCGGGGCGCGCATCTTCCGGGACGTCACGCGCGAGAACGTCGGCAAACGTATGGCCATCCTGCTGATCGAAAAAGGCAAGGCCGAAGTCATCACGGCGCCCGTGATCCGCAGCGAGATCGGTGGCGGCCGGGTGCAGATCTCGGGCGCCATGACGACCACCGAGGCGAACGACATCGCGCTGCTGCTGCGCGCCGGCTCGCTCGCCGCGCCGATGGAGATCGTCGAGGAGCGCACGGTCGGTCCGAGTCTCGGACGCGAGAACATCGACAAGGGCTTCAACGCGACGCGCTGGGGCTTCGTCGCGATCGTCGTGTTCATGTCCGCCTACTACCTGCTGTTCGGCGTGATCTCGTCGGTCGGGCTGGCCTGCAACCTGCTGTTCCTGATCGCGCTGCTCTCGCTGCTGCAGGCCACGCTGACCCTGCCGGGTATCGCGGCGATCGCGCTCACCCTCGGCATGGCGATCGACGCCAACGTCCTGATCAACGAACGCATCCGCGAAGAAATGCGCGGCGGCTCGACGCCGCAGGCGGCCATCGCGGCCGGCTACGAGCGCGCCTGGGGCACGATTCTCGACTCGAACCTCACCACGCTGATCGCGGGCATTGCCCTGCTGATATTCGGCCAGGGGGCGGTGCGCGGCTTCGCAGTCGTGCATTGCATCGGCATCCTGACTTCGATGTTCTCGGCCGTCACGGTCTCGCGCGGAATCGTCAACCTGGTCTACGGGCATCGGCGCCGCGTCGGGAAGATCTCGATCGGCAACACCGCGTGGAAATGACGCGCTAGCGCGCAAGAAGGCAGCCAGATGGAGTTTTTCAAGATCCGCCGCGTCATTCCGTTCATGCGCTATGCGCTGGCGTTCAACATCATCTCGATCGTGACCTTCATTGCCGCCGTCGCGTTCATCGCGATCCGCGGGCTCAACTTCTCGATCGAGTTCACCGGCGGCACGCTGATGGAGGTGTCCTACGCGCAGGCGGCGAACGTCGAGGGCATCCGCACGACGCTCGAGAAGGCCGGCTTCAAGGCCGAGGTCCAGAACTTCGGCTCGTCGCGCGACGTGCTCGTGCGCATGCCGATCGAGAAGGACCAGTCCACGGCGACGCTCTCGCAGCGCGTCGAGGCGCTCCTGCGGGCCGGGGACAAGAGCGCCGAGGTGCGGCGGATCGAGTTCGTCGGCCCGCAGATCGGCGAGGAGCTCGCGGAATACGGGGCGCTCGCGCTGCTCGTCACCGCGCTCGGCATCGTCGCGTACCTCGCCCTGCGCTTCGAGTGGAAGTTCGGTCTCGCCGCGATCATCGCCAACCTGCACGATGTGATCATCATCATCGGCTTCTTCGCAGCATTCCAGTGGGAATTCTCGCTGCCGGTCCTCGCCGCAGTGCTCGCGATCCTCGGCTACTCGGTGAACGAGTCGGTCGTCGTCTTCGACCGGGTGCGCGAAAACTTCCGCAAGCTGCGTCGCGCCTCGGTGTCGGAGGTCATCGACAGCGCCATCACGGCCAACATCTCACGCACCATCATCACCCACGGCTCGACCCAGATCATGGCGCTGACGATGCTGATCTTCGGCGGTCCGGCGCTGTACTACTTCGCCCTCGCGCTCACGATCGGCATCCTGTTCGGGATCTACTCGTCGGTGTTCGTCGCCAGCCCGCTGCTCATGTGGCTGCGCGTCTCGCGCGCCCAGTTCGTGCGCGAGCGCAAGACGCGACGCGACGAGAACGAAGGTGCGGTCGTCTAGGGGTCAAAAAAAGGGGGCAGACCCCTTTCGATGATCGACGGCGACCGATGATCCAATGGGGTCTGACCCCATTGTCTAATCCCGGCTAAATCCGCCGTGCGAGTTCGGCGGCTTTTCCGGTGTAGCCGGCCGGCGTGAGCGCAAGCAGGCGCTTCTTCGCGGCCTGCGGGATCTTCAGGCGCCGGACGAACGCCGCGAATTGGCGCCGGTCGAGGCGCCGTCCGCGCGTCAGCGCCTTGAGCTGTTCGTAGGCATCGGGCACGCCGTAGCGGCGCATCACCTGCTGCACCGCCTCCGCGAGCACCTCCCAATTCGCGTCCAAGTCGGCCGCGAGCCGCGCCGGATCGGCCTCCAGCTTGGCGAGACCGCGCTCGCAGGCGACGAGCGCGAGCAGCATGTGGCCGAGCGCCGCGCCGGCGTTGCGCAGTGCGGTCGAGTCCGAAAGGTCGCGCTGCCAGCGCGAAACGGGAAGCTTGTCGGCGAGATGCCGCAGCAAGGCGTTCGCGACGCCGATGTTGCCCTCCGAATTCTCGAAGTCGATCGGGTTGACCTTGTGCGGCATGGTCGAGGATCCGACTTCGCCGGCCTTCGGCCGCTGGCGAAAGTAGCCGAGCGCGATGTAGCCCCACAGGTCACGGTCCAGATCGAGAAGCACGTTGTTCGCGCGCGCGTACGCATCGAACAGCTCGGCGAAGCAATCGTGCGGCTCGATCTGCGTCGTATAGGGATTGAACTCGAGCCCGAGGCGCTCGACGAAGCGCCGGCAGAGCCGTTCCCAGTCGATTCCGGGGTAAGCAACGAGGTGCGCGTTGTAGTTGCCGACCGCGCCGTTCATCTTGCCGAGGATGCGCACCCCAGCGATGCCCGCCCGGGCACGGCGCAAGCGCTGCACGACGTTGGCGAGCTCCTTGCCGAGCGTGGTCGGGGACGCCGGCTGGCCGTGCGTGCGCGACAGCATCGGCAGCCGCGCGTGGCGGCGCGCGAGCGTCGCCAGGGCATCGATGAGCGCGTCGAGCCGCGGCAGCATCACCTGCCCACGCGATTCGGCGAACATCAACGCGTACGACAGATTGTTGATGTCCTCCGAGGTGCACGCAAAATGGATGAATTCGAGCGCACGCTCGATTTCGGCGTTTGCCGCGAGCTTGCCGCGGAGCCAGTACTCGATCGCCTTGACGTCGTGGTTGGTCTCGGCCTCGATGTTCTTGATGTGCTCGGCATCGCGCTCGGCGAAATCCGCGATCAGCCGGCGCAGCGTCGCACGCGTGCCGCGCGCGAAGGGCTTCAGCTCGCGGACGCGCCGGTCCGCCGCGAGCATCTGCAGCCAGGCGAGCTCGATGCGGACCCGGTAGCGGATGAGCGCCTGCTCGCTGAAATGCGCGCGCAGCGGATCGAGTGTTTTTGCGTACCGCCCATCGAGCGGAGAAAGCGCACTAAGCGGTGAACGCATGGATGGCATTATAAGCCGTGGCCCGAGTTCAACGCCCCAGCCTCGAGCGCGTCGTGCGCGAAGCGCGTGCCTGCCGCCTGTGCGAAGCGGCGTTGCCGCACGCACCCAATCCGGTCATCCGCGTCGGCCGCAGCGCACGTTTGCTGATCGTCGGCCAGGCGCCCGGCCGGCGCGTGCACGAAACCGGCATTCCGTGGAACGATCCCTCGGGCGACACGCTGCGCGCCTGGCTGGCATTGGAGCGCGCCGCGTTCTATGACCGCGCGCAGATCGCGATCGTGCCGACCGGCCTGTGCTATCCGGGAACCGTCGACGGCAGCGACCTGCCGCCGCGGCCCGAGTGCGCACCCCTTTGGCAACCGCGCTTTCGCGCCGTACTGCCGGGACTGCGCCTGACTCTGCTCGTCGGCCAGTACGCGCAGGCGTACGCGCTGGGTCGCAGTCGAAAACACACGCTCGCTGAAACCGTGCGTGCGTATCGCAGCTACCTTCCCGCCTATTTTCCGCTGCCGCACCCGAGCTGGCGCAACAAGGCCTGGGTCAGGCGCCACCCTTGGTTCGCCGCGGAGGTGCTGCCTGCGCTACGCCAGGTCGTTCGCGAGGTTTTGCGCTAAGCGCCAGATCGCAACGGTATAATCCGCCGCCCGGTCCATTGGCAGCATGGTTGTCCTGCAATGAAGCTCCTCGCGTCGCTCCTTAGCCCCTACGCCCGCAAGGTGCGCATCGTGCTCAGTGAAAAGGGCATGGACTGCGAACTGCAGCTGGTCGACGTCACGCAACCCGACCATGCCGCGTTGCTGCACAACCCGCTCGGCAAGATCCCCGTCCTGCTGCTCGATGACGGCACGCCGCTCTACGACTCGCGCGTGATCGTCGAGTTTCTCGACAACATCTCGCCCATCAGCCGTCTCATCCCAAAAGGCAACCGCGAGCGCATTGCCGTGCGACGCTGGGAAGCGCTCGCCGACGGCGTGCTCGACGCAGCGGTGCTCGCGCGCCTCGAGAGCCTGCGCCCCGAGACCGAGCAAAGCGCCAGCTGGCTCGCACGCCAGGTCGGCAAGGCCGAGCGCGGGCTCGCGCAGATGGCCGAGGAGCTCGATGATCGCGCCTGGTGCCACTACGACCGGTATACGCTCGCCGACATTGCGGTCGGCTGCTGCCTGGGCTGGCTCGAATTCCGCAAGCCGGCCGGCATCGACTGGCGCCGCGCGCATCCCAAGCTCGTGCGCCATTTCGCCAAGCTCTCCAAACGCGCGGCCTTCGCCGCCACCGAGCCGAAAGCCTGAGGCGCGTCGCGCCGGCGTCGCTCAGCCGGTCGCGCGCAGCGCGGGCGCTGCCGCCGCCGCGGCCTGCGCGCGGCTGATGATCGCGCCGCCGAGGCAGACCTCGGCATCGTACAGCACCACCGACTGCCCGGGCGTCACCGCCCATTGCGGCGCGTCGAACTCGACCGTCACCGCGCCGTCCGCTGCACGCAGCAGCGTACAGGGGGCCGCCGCCTGCCGATAGCGCGTCATCGCCGCGTGCCGCGACGGCGCCGCCGGCGCCGCGCCCGCGATCCAGCTCGCCGCGAGGGCCTCGAGACGAACGCTCATCAGCAGCGGATGGTCGTGCCCCTGCACGACCGTCAGCGTGTTGCGCTCGAGGTCCTTGCGCGCAACGTACCAGGCCTCGCCCGAGGCGCCGCGCCGGCCGCCGACGCCGATGCCCTTTCGCTGCCCGAGGGTGTAGAAGGCGAGGCCGATGTGCTCGCCCACGGCGCGCCCCTCGTCGGTCACGATCGGACCCGGCGACCGCGGCAGGTAGCGGTTGAGAAATTCGCGAAACGGCCGCTCGCCGATGAAGCAGATGCCGGTCGAGTCCTTCTTCGCATGGTTCGGCAGCCCCGCCGCAGCGGCGAGCCCGCGGACCTCGGTTTTCTTCAGCGCACCGACCGGGAACAGCACCCGCGCGAGCTGCGCCTGCGTCAGGCGATGGAGGAAGTAGCTCTGGTCCTTGCTCCGGTCGGCGCCGCGCAGCAGCTCGAGCGCATCGTCCCGCCTGCGCAGCTGCGCGTAGTGCCCCGTCGCGATCCGCTGCGCACCGAGCCGCATCGCATGATCGAGGAAGGCCTTGAACTTGATCTCGGCGTTGCACAGCACGTCCGGATTCGGCGTGCGCCCGGCTGCGTACTCCGCGAGAAAGGTGGCGAAGACCCGCTCCTTGTACTCGGCAGCGAAGTTCACCGCCTCCAGCGGAATGCCGATCACATCGGCCGCCGCCGCGGCGTCGACGAGATCTTCGCGCGTCGAGCAGTACGCGTCGTCGTCGTCGTCTTCCCAGTTCTTCATGAACAGGCCGACGACGTCATAGCCCGCGCGCTTGAGCAGCAAGGCGGCCACCGAGGAGTCGACCCCGCCCGACATGCCGACCACAACGCGCGCCCCGCCCTCGCTCATCCGATCGCCTTACGAACGCTCAGGAAAACTCTTTCGACAGCACTTCGAGCGGGAAGTGCCGCCCCGCCAGGTGGTCCTCGATGCACTGCATGACCAGCGGCGTGCGGTGCTCGGCAGCGCGCGCCGCGATCTCCGCGCGCGTCAGCCAGTGCGTGCGCACGATCTCCTTGTCGAGCGCCCGGCCCGCCTCGGCCCCGCGCGAGCGCCCGCTGAACGTAAAGCGCAGGAAGGTGATGTCCTTCGGCTCGTAGACATAGCGGTACACGCCCACCAGCGCCTCGGGAAGAAATCGATGCGCGGTCTCCTCCATGACTTCGCGCACACAGGCCTCGATGAGGCTCTCGCCCGGATCGAGATGTCCGGCCGGCTGATTCAGGACGCGGCGGCCGTCATGAATCTCCTCGACCAGCAGAAAACGGCCCTCCGCCTCGATGACGGCGGCGACCGTCACCGACGCCTTCCACTGGCTCATGCCGCCGCCTGCGCCACGAACGCGTCGCGCGACCGCCATCGCGCCGGCGGCCCCCCGGCATGGGGCCGGGTCGCATCCCCGCAAGCGGGGCCCCTGCTC